>Ga0315899_10004007_pt1 | contig 15953 bp, 14 predicted proteins | sample LakEriMetagenome_2_FD_203518 | JGI IMG/M metagenome (GOLD analysis project Ga0315899, IMG submission 203518) | Freshwater fungal communities from buoy surface, Lake Erie, Ohio, United States - Buoy 4 MA112 | ecosystem: Environmental > Aquatic > Freshwater > Lake | place: USA: Lake Erie, Ohio... | reverse complement strand
TGCTGGGCGGTGTAGACGACGCCTTGGCCGCCGCGTGCGAGTTCGCGAAGCTCGATGTACCCCGAGACGGTCGGCGCGGCAGCGAGGCCCATGCGCGAGCGGCGGAGTTCGGCGAGCAGGCTTGTCTCGTCCTTGAACCAGTCGGAATTACTTTCGATGGCGGACATGGTGAGAAGTGGGGGGGCGGGTGCGCGAATTGCGCGGGGCGGAGCGTCAACCTTCTTCCGCGACGGCGAGCTCGATGAGCGCGGCGAGGCGACGCGTGATGCGGCTCTTTGCTTGGTAGACGTGGTCGGGCGACATGTTCAGGTCCGTCGCGACGCGTTTGACGTCATCGCCAGCGAGGGCGTATCGCTCGAAGGCGAGGATCTCCTTTTCGGCGAACTCGCCCCGGATGACACGCATGGCGTGGGCGAGGTGGTATTGGCGCCATTCATGTTCCCAAGCCTCTTCGGCGGCCGCGTCATCAGACGCGGGCAGAATCGCCGAGGCAATATCTCCTAGGCCTGCTTGGGGGGCCGGCTGACGAAATTTTCGCGCAATTGCGTGAATAACAACCGTCTTGAGGTAGCTGCGGAACTTGCCCTTGGCGGGGTCATAGCGGAAGTTGGGCATCGCCCGGTTGAGGTCGACGAGGACGTCCTGCAGCACGTCGTCGGCATCGCTGTTCTGTAAGCCGCGCAGCATGCAGAACCTACGGATGAGCATGCCATAGCGATCAACGAACTCCGTCCATGCGGCGGAGTCGTGGCCTGCGGAAAGCCTGGCAAGCAAGGTTGTGTGTGTTGCCGTGTGTGTATACATCCCCGTGGACCTCTCAGTGGAAAGGATACCAAGGTTGGCAAGTGCTGCATAACCCTGTCAGCAGGCGAACAAGGAAGAAAGAGAAAATCTGAAAGTTTGTGGGTAGGCGCGGGCGCAGATCTCGCTATAAGTAGTGACACGAGGCATGCCGGCGATCCGGCACCGTGTCGGTTTCGGATCAGTGAAAGCAACACACGTTGGAGGGTTTCCCCATGAACCGTTCACTTCTCATCGCCGGTGCCGTGCTCGCAGGGGCTGCCACGCAGTCACTTGCGCAGTTCTCAATCTCGTGGTACACGATTGACGGCGGCGGCGGCACAAGCACCGGCGGCGTTTTCTCGCTCTCGGGCACGATCGGTCAGCCTGATGCCGGCGCACCGATGACGGGCGGCGACTTCACGCTGGTTGGCGGCTTCTGGGCGGGTACCGCTCCGGCTGGCTGCGACGACATCGACTTCAACAACAACGGCGTCTTCCCCGAAGATCAGGACGTGATCGACTTCTTCGAAGTGCTGGCAGGCGGCAACCCGGCGACGTGCGATCCGGTGCAGGGCTGCAACGACATCGACTTCAACAACAACCAGGTCTTCCCGGAAGACCAGGACGTCATTGACTTCTTCAACGTGCTCGCCGGTGGCAACTGCCCGGCGTAAGGACGTTCGATCTGGACATTCAATCTGGGAGGGATTGAACCCCGGCGAGTCAATCGCCGGGGTTTTTGTTCGCGCTCGGCGTGGCAATGTCCGTGAACCGTTCGGATGCGGCAAGCGCGTGATAGCGGACGTCAGATTTCCGGCGGAATCGCAACTTTGGGTCGCAACTTGCGCGATCCAGGCTCGAACAATCTTCACACAAGCGGCTGTGCCGCGTTGTGCGAGGAGTCTTTGCGTGAGCCAGGTCATGAATATGTTGTCGTTTGGCGCGGTCCGTTCTGTTTCGAGCGTGCTGATGCTCGCTGTTGTTGCGGGTGCAGCGCACGCCGCCGTCGTGCCGGCGGTGCTGGTCGTGGAAGTGGGCGGCCCAGTGGAAGGCATTCCCGGGAGCGAGGTCAACAACATCACCAAGCCTTCGGTCGATGCTGCAGGACGCGTGGGCTACGGCGCAACGCTTGTCGGCACGGGCGAAGTGGTCATTGCGGTTCGCGGGCGCGGCCCGGTGTTCCGCTCGTCGCAAGTGACGACGCACACCTTCGCGAGCATTGAAGAGGGAATGGCAATCGCGGACAACGGCAATCTGTTCTTGTTCAGCTCGTCGATCGGTATTGGCGCTGGTAACCGTACGGACGGCATCTGGGGCAGTTCGGGCTTTATCGCTAACCAGACCAGCGCGGCGTTTGGCGTTCCCAGCCGCTGGCTGCGAGCCAGCAGCTCGCCCATCATGGGTGAGAACGGCAATTTGGCGTGGGTGAGCTCGCTGTCGAGCGTTGCGGGTGGCGTGACGCTGCCTGAGCGTGCGCTGTTCACGTCGCCCAGCCCGTCGGCGACGCCCGCGGCGCAGCTCTACACGGGTCAAAGCGTCCTGGCACGTGACGGCACGACGCTGCTTCCGCTGTCGAATCTGCCGGGCCCCGATATCACGTTTGATCATGACATCTCTCAGGATGGCAACTCGCGTGCGAACACGCTGCGTGTGCTCAAGCCGGGCAACACCTCCAGCACCCAGATCGTGACGATCGCGGGCGTGGAAGTTGCGAGCGTGGGTGATGTGTTCACGTCGGGACCGTTCGCGGGCGCGCCCATCGCAACGCTGACGGGTCTGAGCATCAACAACGCGCGAGGTGAGAACGCGCCCGATCTGATGACCATGGGCACGCTGAGCACCAACTTCGGCTTCCTGGCGATCAATGGCAACGTGGTCATGGGTGCGGGTGAGACCTACGCGGGTGTGACGTTGTTCACGCCGGCCAGTGTGCGACTAGCTGGTCTGATGGATGACGGCCGGTTCGCCGCGGTGTGGAGCTACCTTGATGCCACGACGTCGACAAACCGCCAAGCTCTGTTCGTGGGCTCGATCGATGGCTCGACGCCGATTCGCCTGATTACGGTGTCGGGCGACACGGTCGACTACACGGGTGATGGCGCCGCCGACGCGGAGATCGTCTCCCTCGTCAATCCGATCAACCGGAGCTGGGATCTGGCGACGGACGGCATGGTGTACCTGAACGTGGACCTCATTGACAGCGCTCTGGTCAACTCGCGCCAGGCCATCGTCGGCTTTGACATCGGCACGGTTGTGGTCGCTGGCTGTGATGACATCGACTTCAATAACGACGAGGTCTTCCCCGACGACCAGGATGTGGTCGACTTCTTCAACGTGCTCGCAGGCGCTGATTGCCCGGCGTGCAACGACATCGACTTCAACAACAACGATGTGTTCCCGGAAGATCAGGATGTGATCGACTTCTTCAACGTGCTGGCTGGCGGGCAGTGCCCGTAAGCGGCGGCGGTTGAAGATCACGGTTTTCGGTCCACGCATCTGACTGATTTGGGTTGCGGCAGCCGCCCTCGGGTGGTATGTTGTCACCATGCTTACACGTCTTGCGTGCATCGGCGCCATGCTGGTTTCGGCGACTGCTTACGGGCAGTGCGCGCCGGTGCAACTGATTCAAAACGGCGGATTTGAACTGCCGCTCATCGCGAACAACAGTGCGGAGGCGAACGTGACGCCCACGGGGTGGACGTGGACGCCTGTCGTCGGCGGCTTTCTGTTTCGCGGCGCGGTCGGACCCATCTGGCCCCTCGCGCCGCAGGAGTCTCAGTTTCTCGACATCGGTAACGCTGGTCCCTACTTCCTGCAGCAGGTCATAACGGTGCCGCATCGGCAGATCGTTCGTATGCAGTGGCGCGCGAGCGCGGCAGTGGGCGCGGTCACATCGCCCTACGACATGCGTGTCCGCCGCGTGAGCGATGGCTCGTCGCGTTTCACCGTCCGCGAGGACGCAGCGGGCCCGTACCCTCCCGGCGAGTTTTGGGATGTCGTAAGCTTCGAAACTGAGTTTGAACCCGGCCAGTACATCGTGGAGTTTCAGGCGCGGGGCGTTGCCAGCGGCTCCGACACACTGATTGACGATGTGAGAATTGAGGCTCTGCCTGGGCCCGCCATACGACAAATGTCCGCCTCGGGCTCTACGTTTCCGGGTGAGTCCATAACGTTCGCGGCGCTCATTTACGGCGTGCCGCCGTTCACGACTCAGTGGGAGCGACGGCTCGGCGGCAGCGGACCGTGGATCCCACTCACCGATGGTTTCGTGCCTGGTATGGGTGTGGTCTTCGGCTCAACCACAACGGTACTCGACCTCAGCGACTTGGTGCCGGGCGGCGGCCTGCAGGAGTTCCGCTGCGTTGTCGCGAGTGCGTGCGGCGTCGGTCCAGATTTCCTGATCAACCCCATTATTGATGTCCCGCGGTGTGATTCGATCGACTTCAATCGCAACGGCGTCTTTCCTGAGGATCAAGACGTGATGGACTTCTTCAACGTGCTCGCGGGCGCGGATTGTCCTGGGTGCCGCGACATCGATTTCAACAACAACGGTGTTTTCCCGGAAGACCAGGACGTGGTTGATTTCTTCACCGTGCTGGCGGGTGGCGCCTGCGGCTGAGGCACTCCCCGTCCTTGGTGTTGCGTGTTGAGCGTGCGAGTGTTTTTCTGGTCACTTTGGTGGCAAATTGCACACCTTGAGGTATGCTCATGCTGCCGGGCATTTCGCCCGCGAGGAGTTGCGCATGCGCTCGTGGAACAACGCTGCAAGTGACGTGTCGTGGTGTGTGGTGGCGATGGTTCTGGGCGTGAGCGGCACTGTCGCCAGCGTCGCGCAGGGCGCGGTGCTGTCGGTCATTCCCGTGGCCGATAACACGGTGCTCTTCGACGTGGACAACGAGCGAAGCAACGGCGCGGATACCGGCATCTTCGTCGGCAAGACGGCGCTTGAACGCGAGCGGCGCGGCGTGCTGCGGTTTGATGTCTCCAGCATTCCCGCTGGATCGGTCGTCACAAACGTGACGCTCACCATGCGGGTGACACGCACCAGCGCAGGGCCGGAGCCGGTGAGTGTTCATCGCGCACTGTCGCAGTGGGGCGAGGGCACCAGCGACAGCGGCGGTCAAGGCGGGCAAGGCGCGGCTCCAACGCCCGGCGACTGCACATGGACCTATGCCATGTGGCCCAACGTCACCTGGAACACGCCGGGCGGCGATTTCAGCTCAACGATGAGTGCGACGCAGCAGGTGACGGGCGCGGGCTCCTACACGTGGAATGCCAGCGGCCTCAAGAGCGACGTGCAGGGCTGGGTCGATGGCACCTTCGCCAACAACGGCTGGTTCCTGCTGGGCAATGAGACTGCGCCGATCACCGTGAAGCGATTCGCCGCACGCAACCACCCGACAGCGAGCTTTCGTCCGACACTGGTGATTGAGTACACGCCTGTACCCACGCCAGGCGCAGCGGCGATGCTGGCTATTGCCGGCGTGTTTGCCGCACGGCGTCGGCGGTGAGTGATCGGCGTCTCACAGCGTTGTCGCGATACTCAACGGGCGCGAGGCAGACGTAAAGCAACGTGTTTCATCGACGGCGGCGGGCGCACGCAAGCGCACCCATGCCCAGCGCGATCGTTGCGCCGGGCGCAGGGATAGTGAGGCCCGAGACGATCCACGCGCGGAATTCGCCGTTGTAGAGGCCTTCGCCCGAGATGGTCGTGCCGTCGGCTGAAACGCCCGATGCGCGGGTGAGCGTCCAGCCCGTGAGATTCATGCCGATCGCGGGGAGGTAGGTGTTGAGATCGACCATGCCTGTCGCGGGCGTCCACATGCTGGCCTGCGTCGCGCCGCCGTTGTTCTGGCGGACGAATCCGACGGCGACATCACCCGCATCGTCCACGCCAAGCGCCGACGACTCGATGTATCCCGCGGGCACGCCCAGTGACTGCATGCCGGTGAATGTGCGCCAGATGACAGCCTCAAAGCCGCTCGTCGAGAGGCTGTTGCCCACGATCGCACTGCCATTGATGTTGGTGCCCAGCGCGGCGGAACCGATGTGTCCGGGAAGCGTGCCCAGGTCGACCATGCCGGCCAGCCCCGTATAGCGGAAGGCCCGGAATCCGTTGCTGCTGGTGGATTGCCCCACGATGACCGAGCCGTCGGTGCTGATGCCGTACGCGGCGGAACTGGTGCCGCCACTAAGGGTGCCAAGCGATGTGATGCCGGCGGAGGAAGTCCAGCGATATGCGACCTGCGGACCGCTAAAGGAAGCCGCACCAACGACGACGCTGCCGTTGCCGCTCACGCCGCGCGCGCTGCTGTCAAGGCTGGTGAAGGTGGCAGAGCCAAGCACGGGACCCCACCACAGGGCTTGCCAGTCGTTGGAGTTCGGCGTGAGTTCTGACCAACCGACGACGAGCGAGCCGTTCGCGCTGGTGGCGTCGGCGCGCGTGCGTGCGTTAGCGGTTGCGCCAGGAATCGGCGTGAGGCCGGTAGTGGTGCTGAATCGCCACCCGGTGGTGTGCAAGGACGTGTTGTTTCGCGCGGTGCCGACGATGGTCGTGCCATCGCGACTGAGGCCGCGTGCGTCCGTCTGGTCGTAACCGGCGGGAAGCGGGACAAGCGTGATGGTGGGATTTGCGATCGCCGCGCTTGCGCAGCAGGCGACCAGCGCCGTCCAAAGTGTGGTGTGCATCTCTCTCGTCCTCGGTCCTACCCACGAGCGTATATAAAATACAGAAGACCGGCCCCCCTGTCAAGGCGAATTGTGGCAGTTTGGCGGGCGCGGCAAAAAAGCCGTGGGAACACGGCTTTGCGGGGACCAAACAGCAGGGGGAACAGAAAGCGGAGAGAGAGGGATTCGAACCCTCGAAACGGTTACCCGTTTACGCGATTTCCAGTCGCGTTCCTTCGGCCACTCGGACATCTCTCCGGCGAAGGGGGCACTTTAGCGCACATCCGAGCGGTTTTCGCGTGGGGGTGTCGCCCGAAAACGGTCGTGGTCTGGCATGGGCGGTGTTCGCTTGATGGCGAGCGCGGCGACTGCCGCCTTTGCGTGAATTCGGCGCAATCCGGCGTGGGCGAAGGGCTTGGCGACATCAACTGCGGGCGTACGCATTACACTGATGCGCGATGATGCTTTGCCGGATGCTCCATGCCTGAAACACAAATCGCTGGCGACCTTTCGCACACGCTTGCCCAGATGTCTGCGTGGTTCGCGGGTCCCAAAGCCGATAACGGTGACTGGTTCACCGCGTCGCTCACATCCATCGCGCACGACTACTACTCGTGGCGGCGCAACTACTTTCCTGAAGATGGCGTCATCATTGACTCTCGCATGCGGCGTGAGGCGGAGGATTTTCAGGACGCGTTCAACGATCGGCTCCTGGAACTGCTGGCTCGGCTGAAGGGGGACTTCCCGTTTCAGAGTCCGCGATACGCGGCCCACATGGTCGCGGAACAGACGCTGCCTTCCATCGCCGGGTACTTCGCCGCGATGCTGTACAACCCCAACAACGTGTCGGCGGATTCCGCGCCCGTCACGGTGCGGCTGGAACTTGAAGCGTGCGCGATGATCGCGAAGATGCTGGGGTACGGGCCCGAAAGCTGGTCGCACCTCACAAGCGGCGGCACGCTGGCGAACATCGAGGCGCTGTGGATGGCGCGCACGGTGAAGTACCTGCCGCTGGTCGTTGCGGATATGCGCGAGCAGTTGGCGCTGCCGGCCATGCCGCAGGGCTCGAAGCTTGAGAAGCTGCACATGTCGCCTGATGCATCGCTGCACGCGCTTGCGCAGGTGTTTGATGATGCGTACGCGTCGTTCGGCAAGAGCGATGACACCGTGGCGCGATGCATCCGCGCGTATGTGGATTCGCCTCACAATGTCGTCGAGCAAGGGCTGGCGAGGATTGTGCGTGCACTGGACTCATCGCCCGTGCTGCTCGTGCCCGAGACGCATCACTACTGCTTTGAAAAGGCTCTGGACACGCTGGGCATCGGACGCGGAGCGATTTGGCCCGTGGCGGTCGATGCTGAGTTTCGCATGCGCGTGGATGATCTGGAAGCCGTGTTGCAACGCGTGGAGGATGCGGGCGACCATGTGCTTGCGGTCGTCGCTGTCGTCGGCACGACGGAAGAGGGCGCGGTGGACCCTGTCGATGAGATTCTGCAATTGCGCTCGGCGCGCGAGCGGGCGCGGCTGGGGTCTTTCTGGCTGCACGCCGATGGCGCGTATGGCGGCTACCTGCGCACGTTGACGATCCCGTCGCGCATCGGACTTGGTGCGCCGGTGACGACGGCGAGGCTCAACGGGCGCGAAGTGGAACTGCCGCTGAAGCTGCCTGAGCACAGCGCTTGCAACGCGCTGGAGCGGCTGGGAGAGTGCGATTCGATCACGATTGATCCGCACAAGCTGGGGTACATCCCGTATCCGGCGGGAGCGATCTGCTTCAAGTCGAACCTCGTGAAGCCCATTGCGCGCCAGGATGCGCCGTACATCGAAGGCACGCCGCGTGATGTGCAGTATGAACGCACGAGCCAATCGATCGGTCTGTATGTGCTGGAGGGAAGCAAGCCCGGGGCTGCCGCGGCGGGTGTGTGGCTCAGTCACTCGCTCATTCCTCTAGACAACACGGGGCATGGCGTGCTCATTCGCGAAACGGTGCGCAACGCGTGCGAACTGCATGCACTGCTGGAGCAGTATGCCGAGCACGTGGCGACGCCGATGCGAGCGATCTGCGTGTGTCCGCCCGGCTCCAACATCGTGTGCTATGCGTTCATGCCGGCGAACAACCTTGCGACGCTCGCGCAGATCAACGAGCTGAATCGGCGGCTGTTTGCACGGTTCACGCTCGAGGATGGGCAGCGGGTGTATGACCAGCGGTTCTTTGTGAGTCGCACGACGCTGGCACCTTCGCGATATGCCGCGGAGACTGTCGCCCCGTTCCTGACGCGCTTGAACGTGACGCCGCAGGCGTACGAGCACGCGGGCGGCGTGTTTCTCCTGCGATCCACGCTCATGAATCCGTGGTACAGCCCGGCGAAGAAGCGAGGGCGGTACTTCCTGAGCGAACTGGTTGCCGAACTGTTCGCTGCGGCTGAGCAAGAGTGGAAGGCGATCAGTGCATCGCAACTGAGCGAAGTGCTGATGACGCCATAACGCGCCATAACGCCAATTCAAATGAAAAACGCGCGGCGTTGTCGCCGCGCGCTGGTGATGGTTGTTCGTACCTGGCTTAGCGCACGATAGCGGTGACGGGCACGTTCTCCACGCCGTTCAGCGTGCTGGCGGCGTTGTCGCCATTGAGCGTCACGTAGCGGCGGCCGCCGACCTTCATGGCGCGGGTGCCAGCGGGCCAGTAGGGGTAGCCATTGAGTTGGCGGTGCACGTAGTCAGGACCGTTGACGATGAACGCGCCTTGGAAGTAACGCATGGTCGCGCCTTCGCCGCCGCGATCCTGCCACTGATCGGGCTCGACCAGTTCCTGCAGGAGCGTGCGGAGTTCGTCGGCCTTTTCAGCCGTGGGGCGACGCTCCGGGTCTTCGTTGTCGGCTTCGGTGAAGGGGCTTTGGCCGCCACCACCGCCGCCGCCTTGGCCCGACTGGAGTGCCTGCTGCAGGTCAAAGTCGGGAGCGTTGTCGTAGTTGGGCGTTTCGAGGAGGAGGTCGCTGACGGGGTAGACCTCGACGCGCTTGAACGCGTTGAGGCGTGAGCGCGGACCAATCTGCATCGCGCCGCTGTCACTCATCTGCCACGTGGGCATGACAGTGGGGGAGCTGAGAGCGCTGTCAGCGACGGCTGCCCGCTCAAGCACGATCTCGAGCAACCGCAGCATCGTGAGGTTCTTGGCCTTCGCGCTGATTTCGGTGTCCTTGTCGAGGCCGACGGCGGACTTGTCATCAGCCCACATGATTTCGAGGTCGGCGCCGGTGACGGTCTTGATGAACGTCATGACGTCCTCGAGGCGGCGGTTCTCAAACTCGACCGTGACGGGGATCATCATCTTCAGCAGCGTGTCACGCTGGGGGATGCCGGTTGAGCGGACGACGGTCGGCTCTGTGGTGGTGGTTGTCGTGGTCGTCTTGGCGGGTTTGGCGGGCTTGGTCGCGCTGGTCTGGCCCGTGGCCAATCCGGCTGCAACTGCCATTGCCAGCACCGCGCTCCATCGCCCAACGCTTGCGCACTTCGCACCCATGCCCGGCTCCTTTGTTCTGGTCGCCACCGTGTGGCTTGCCAGTCCCGTGGCGTGCCCGCAGGCTTCGCCCATCCATTGTTCGTCGCGCCGACACCCGGCGCGGCAGGAAAAAGGGGTACTGACCCTCATTTCGACCCGTGCCCCGGCAGGAAGTTCCCCAAACGTGCTGTTTTTTTCTCGGCGAGGTCTTTGGACCGATACTCAGCCCAGCCGCCCAAGACGAAATCCCTCACTGGAAAGGACTCGTATGTTCACAGGTAACCCTGTCACGTTCAACCCTTACGCCCAGCCAAACCCCTTCCCGTCGCCGCTTTCTTTCATGGGCCCGCTCACCAACCAAGCTGCGAATCCGTTCGCTCAGCCGCAGGCGGTCAATCCGTGGCTGGTGCTGGCGTGGCTGAATCAGTTCAATCCGTATGCCAACGCGTTCCAGCAGCCTGCGCCGCAGCAGTTCTCGTGGCAGGCCTTCTGGAATGCCGCGCCGGCCAACCCGCCCATGTCGCCCATGGCGCCCATGGCGCCCACGCCGACCAACATGGCGGGCATGTGGACCCCCAGCTTCGGTCAGAACTTTGTGCCGAATTTCACGCCGGGTTCATCCTCGCAGGGCATTTTCGGCACGACCAACTTCCATACCGCGACGCCCGCCCAGCAGACGCCTGCAACCGGCAACGTGCCGTCGTATCCGAACTTTCCAGGCGTGCCCAGCTTCTTCATGCAACCCCAGACCGTCACCAATCCTCTTGACGAACACACGCCTCCCAAGCGAACCACGCGAAACGGCGTGTGAGATAATTCCAGAATCGCAACCGTCCGTAGACTTGCAACGTTTCCATGTCCAACCCGCCAGCCAAAACCACATTGCTTGCACGCGTCGCAAGCGGCGACAAAGCCGCCGCCCGCGAGATGCTTGATCGATTTGGTCCGCTGGTGTGGTCGCTGGCCCGAACGTTCGCAAGTTCGCAGGCTGACGCCGAAGATGCGACGCAGGACGTGTTCATTCACGTGTGGAAGAAAGCGCACATGTATGACCCGCGATTTGGCGACGAAGATCAGTTCGTCGCCGTGGTCGCGCGACGCCGACTGATTGATCGCTATCGCAGCGAGCAGTCTCGTCGGACGACGCTGACGCCCGACGCGGACCTGCATGCGTGTTTGCGCGGAGATGGCACGGCGGATCGATCGCATGACGCACGGGTGGCGCGCGAGCACTTTGCGTCGCTGCTGGACGAGGAACGCAGCGTGCTCACACTTTCTATCGTGCGCGGATTGACGCACGACCAGATCGCAACGCATCTGGCCATGCCTCTGGGCACAGTGAAGAGTCACATTTACCGGGGTCTCGCGACGCTGCGCGAGCGTCTCACGCGTGCGGAGAAGGGGGCTGGCGTTTGAGCGACCACACCCCACGCAACTTCACACACGCCGCTTCCGACGCCGCGACTGGCGCCGGCAAGCCCGTGGATGTCTGGCCGCCGCTGCCCGAGGAAATCGCAGCGGCATCGCTGCATCGCGCGGCTGCGCAGGGCGAGAAGATGCCAGCGCAGTTGCAGGGTGCCATCGCCAGCAAACTCGATGCGCTGATCGACGAGCAGACGCTCGCCGAGCGCGATGCCACAACCGCGCCCCTGCCTTACAGCCCGCCTGCCAAGAAGTCGTCGCCCCTGCCTTGGGCCCTCGCAGCCGCGGCAGTGCTTGTCGGCGCCGTGTCTATCGGCGTGATCAGCACGCGCTTGTCAGCACGCAGCCAGGCGCTGGCAACCGCGCAGGAACAAGTGAAGATTCTGGAAGCACGCGTCGCGGACAACGCGACGGTGCTGGCGAAATCCAACGCGCACATTGAAAGCCTCGCTCGTGATCTGACGACGCGAACGGGCGAACTGCGTGACAAGGAATCACAGGTTCTCGCCGCAGCGCAGCGCAACACGATGCTCGCGCAGCAACTGGCCGATGCGACCAGCGCAGCCGCACAGCAGGCACGCGACTTGGATGAAGCTCGCCTGACCATCGCGCGGCTGGAAGCGCCGGCTGATCCGACTATCGCGCAGGCGAACCGCCAGAAACTGCTGGAAGTGCCCGACACCATTCGCGTGGCGTGGGCGCCGTTCAACCTGGAAGGCGCACCTGCTCCCGAGCAGCCCAACATCACCGGTGACGTGGTGTGGAACGATCGCCTGGAGACTGGCTACCTGCGCTTTGTGGGCCTCAAGCCCAACGACCCCGCCAAGGAGCAATACCAGGTGTGGGTCATCGACGAGCGCGGCCTGGAGCAGAAAGTCTCGGGCGGTATCTTCAACGCCACGGCCGATGGCGAGGTCATTGTGCCCATTACGCCAGGTATCGCAGTCGGGCGCGTGGCTCTGTTTGCCATCACTGTCGAGAAGCCCGGCGGCACGTGGGTGCCTGACCTGAAGCGTCGCGTGGTGGTTGCGCCTCGCGGCAGCTGATTGTCCGTGCGATCCGCTTTTCGCGTACGTTGCCAAACTTATAGCTGTTCTTGCGCGTTGGCGGCCCTTCGCCGCGGTTTGCTGGCATGGCCGATGACTTTTTCGGACTTCTTCGCGCACGCGGCTCACATCAAGATCATGTTTGGACGATGCCCGATATCAGGCGTTCGTGGGCGCGAGCGGTTTATCATGCCGACGTCTGCGGGGCTCTAGCGATTTGTTCTGACTCAGGAGTTTGGCAATGAAGGGTGTAATTCTCGCCGGTGGTCTGGGTACGCGTCTGCGTCCGCTCACGCTTGTCACCAACAAGCACCTGCTGCCGGTGTATGACCGTCCGATGATCTACTACCCCATTCAGTGCCTGATCAACGCAGGCATCGATGAGGTCATGGTCGTCACAGGCGGCGAACACGCTGGCGACTTCCTCAAGCTCCTCAAAAACGGCAAGCACCTGGGCCTCAAGAGCCTCCGCTACGGCTATCAGGAAGGCGAAGGCGGCATCGCCGACGCCCTGAAGCTCGCCGAAGACTTCGCCGATGGCGGCAAGATCTGCGTGATTCTCGGTGACAACATCATCGAAGGCAACATCCGCAAAGCCGCCGCTGACTTCTTCACGCAGAAGAGCGGCGCCAAGATCATCCTCAAGGACGTGCCCGATCCGCAGCGATTCGGCGTGGTGGAGTTTGATGGCGATCCCAGCAAGGGCAAGATCAAGCGCCTCATCGAGAAGCCCAAGGACCCGCCCAGCAACATGGCGGTGACGGGGATTTATTTCTACGACGGCGACGCGTTCAAGGTGTGCAAGGACCTGAAGCCTTCGGGCCGCGGGGAGCTTGAGATCACGGACGTGAACAATTACTACCTGAACCGCGGCGACATGACGTGCGAGACGCTGGAAGGCTGGTGGACGGACGCGGGGACGTTTGAGAGCCTGTTCCGCGCGAGCAAGTTTGTGGCGGAGAGCGGGGCGAATCACTTGGATTTGAAGGGTGCGCGGCCGGGGTTGTTTGGTGGGGGGATTCGGGGGTAAGGGCGAAGCGAGAAGTCGCGTGCGGTGACCCGTGCGGATGCGAAGACGATTGAGGTGCGGCAGGGAAACATGAGAACTGACGCGCGTCAAGCGTCAGCGACGGCGGCGCGCGCAGACGACGCCGGCGAGCGCGAAGGCAGCGAGTCCGGCGGGGGTGGGCACGGGCTGTGACCAGAGCAGGGCGCGGAACTCACCGCTGGGCAAGATGCCATAGCCGGTGATGTCGATAGTGCTGTTGGACACGGCGATAGAGGTCGCGACGCTCTGACTGAATTCGGCGGGCACGAAGGTGTGCAGATCTATCCACGACGCAGTGGTGCCGCTCCACAGACTTGCATGCTGAAGGTTGTTGATTTTGGCCGAGCCGACCTGCCTATCGGCGTCGACGCCATATGCGAGCGTTGACGTGGCGTTGGGTGCTCGGAGCTCGGTCTGCTCGAGCGTTGCGGCATTCCACAAGAGCGCCGTGTTGCTGTCTTCGAGAAAGTCGATGTAGTTACCGACAATCTGGGTCGCACTGATCGCGGTTGCGCGGGTTGCCGAGAGGTTGGTCGGATCTGGACCAGGCAGAGGCTGATACGACGCAGCGGTGCCGCTCCAGATGGCGGCGCGCTCGATGTCGCCGAATCCGGTTATGGTTTGCGTTGCGGACCCGACTTGTCGGTTGCCGTGGACTGCGAGCACCTGTGATGCCGTGAACTGCGCGCCGCCCGGATTTGGGTTCACGGGGGCAAGGTTGACGAACGATGCAGCGGTCCCACGCCATAAGGCCGCTGCGTTGCCGACACGTCCGCCTTGCACGCCGGCAGACATCGCGAGAATCTCGCCGGGGCCGAGGTCTTCAGCGGAGGCAGCGGTGCCACTCCAGATGGTGGCGCGATAGCCGCTTGCCTTGAAGACGGTACCGCCTTGCTGGGAGCCGTGTGCGGCGTTTGCGGAACTGAACGAACCATCGGCAGGATGCAGTTGAACGGCGGATGCGGCGGAACCGCGCCAGAGCATCGCGCGATAGGAGATCAGGCCATCTGGACCAAAGCTGCGACCGACTTGATCGCCCGAAGTGCTGGCGGCAAGTGCGAGCGATCCGGGTGATGGTCCGACGTGAAGCTGTGTGACGGACCACTGGGCTGATGCGATGGATGTGAGCGCGCCAGTGGCGATAACGACGCAGGCACGAATGTGGACGGTGGAGAAATCCGACCCGAAATAGCAGCGCATCGACATGCTTCCTATTCTCGACTCTGCGTCGAATTCAGGATTGAATCGGGGTTCCAGCATACCACGTTGCTCAACAGGCGTCAATCTACTTTCGTGGCTTTCGGGACTGGGTTCTTCTCGGAATCCCGCCGCAGACGCGAACTCAAACCGAAAACAACGACAAACTTCGGTCACGAAACTACCGATATCTCGTGGGATTCACATTCACGTCAGCAGCATGTATCGAACTGACCATGAAAACCATCTCTCCCAAAATCTGGCCCAACGGTGATCTCGCCGCCGCCCACGAACACGCCAAGGCCAACAACGAGCCCGTCTTCGTCCCCGCGCAGCTCTTCACCGACGATCGCGGCTGGTCCATGATGAACCAGATGCAGGGCGTGATGGGCCCCCAGGGGCAGATCAACTTCAGCGTGCAGTATCCGGGTGTCGTGAAAGCATGGCACCGCCACGCGCTGCAGACGGACTTCTGGATCTGCCTGCAAGGGCACATCAAGGTCGGCGTCTACCGCGAGACCGACAACGTCGCGTGGCTCTTGGTCATTGGCGAGAAGCGCCCCGGCGTCATGGTCGTTCCGCCGCCGCTCTGGCACGGTGCTGCAACCTGCGGCGATACCCCCGCAGGTCTGCTCTATTACGTCACGCATGCGTACAACGCCGCCAAGCCTGACGAAGACCGCCGAGCGCACGACTCTGTCGCCGGTTTCCCTTGGCACGTGCGGCACGGCTGAGTGATGTGTGCTTTGGCGCACGAGGCACGATGTCGGCAACTTGCCGATAACGCTGGATATTTCATGTCTTCTCGCCGATAGCATTGGCCGATGGCCCAGGCTCTGACAGACCCTGCCCGCATCGCGGCATCCGCCGCGGATTTTGCCGCGCGCCGCCAGCCCGACCCGCTCACGCCCAAGAGTTGGCTGGGCCACCGCGCCCGCGAAGTGCGCCTGCACCTTGAGCGCATCCGCAAGCCCGCCGCTCTCAAACGCGCCGTCTTCTTCCCCAACACCGCCGAAAGTTGCGGCAGCGCGAACCTCCGCGCCTACGAACTCGCCACCGCCCTCGAACCATTCGGCTGGCGAACCACCGTCGTCCCCGCGCAGCTCGAACGCAGCCAGCGCCAACGCATCCTCGATCTCGAAAAGCCCGACATCGCCGTGATGCAAAAAGGCCGCAACCCGCTCAACTGGCCTGACTATTACACAACCGACGCCAAGTGGGTCTTCGATCTCGACGACGCCGACTACAAGACGCCCGAGCAAGCCGTGCAGTGCGAAGTGAATTGCAAGCT
>Ga0315899_10004006_pt1 | contig 15954 bp, 11 predicted proteins | sample LakEriMetagenome_2_FD_203518 | JGI IMG/M metagenome (GOLD analysis project Ga0315899, IMG submission 203518) | Freshwater fungal communities from buoy surface, Lake Erie, Ohio, United States - Buoy 4 MA112 | ecosystem: Environmental > Aquatic > Freshwater > Lake | place: USA: Lake Erie, Ohio... | reverse complement strand
TAAAACACCTTTTGTGCTTATGTGGGTGTAGATATATTTATTCACTTCAATAGAATCGATATCACCTTGAATATTGGTTTTAATATTATCTAAACTAAAAGAACTGCCAGCGATACTTCCTTTGAAATTAACAAGACCAATTAAGTCGTTGTTTAAAAGTTTTCCAATATTGAAACGATTGGTTTCTAATAAACCTTCATAACTAGGCTCTTTATTCTCAGGAAATTTTAATCGTATTTCTGTATTGGCTAAGCCAAGTTGAGTATTAATTTGACCTTTGGTCACAAAGTCATATAAACTGCCATTGAATTCACCTTTAAAATTCATGGCGCCTAGGCTATTTACATTTAATTCGGTACTTAATTGTAAACTAGGAATCCAATTGGAGATATCTTTGTAGTTACTGTTTGCTATTACATTAGTGAATTTAACCTGCGTATTACGCATATCGGGTATACCCACCATAGAAAAGTTCCCACTAATCTTAGAATTATTATAGAATGCTTTAAAGTCTTTTGTTTCAAAATTAGCGACTGTGCCTAAAAAATGAAAACTTGTATTTACTTTTTGATGAATGTTTTTAAGACCAGGGGCGAAATAGGCAATATCATCAAAGGCTACATTGGCATTTGTCAAATGCGCTTTCATCACTACTTTATCTATATAAGAAGGAAAGTCATAGGCTAGATCCTTATACTGCATCGCGTAATAACTGCCAATGGTACTATTATTGGTTTTTAATAAAAATTGATTAAACTCCATTATTTCAGGCGTCATTCTAAACTGAGTGCTTAGTTTTTTTATTTCAAAACCCGATCTTTCTTTAACGCGTAAGCTTACACTTGCTTTAATGGTATCTTCTATGAAACTTGCCCTACGAATGCTAGCATTAATTTCCTTCATTCTAATATGTTCCTCGTCAAAATAAGGGCTGAGTTGGTTAAATCCGTTTTCGATCCACATTTTACCATTGATCACCTGAATTTCATTTGCAAAAATTTGCAAGTGACTACCATTAAAATAAAGTTCCCCTTTTTTTCTTTTTATAGCTTTTGCAACAGTTTTAATAGGATTTAGTCCATTTTTATTTTGAATTAAATAATAAGGCTTGTTGGCTATAATTTGATCTATATTAATATTATTACCATTAATAGATTTTATATTAAAGAGTATATTATTCGAGGAAAAAATAGTTTTACTACCCATCCACTCATCATCACTAATAAATTGAATAGTAGAAATATCTATTTTTTTAAAATCAAATTGAGCCCCTTCTTTTGTACTATCTGACTTTTTATTGAGTTGATCTAGAATAAATTGATAATTCCATTTCTCAGTTTTTCGATGCAAATACAATTTAGTATTCACTAAACCGAGGTATTTTATAACAGGAGAATTATTGGAGAAGTATAAGTCGCTTAATCTTAATTTTAAAGACTCGGTATAAAGAAGCGTGTCCTTATTTTCATCTCGAATAAGAATATTTTGAATATCTAATTTGTCGAATAATGAAAAGCGGACTTGACCTAATTCCACAGGGGCTCCAATGGACTTACTAAAGGAAGAAGCAATACGATGGGCCACTGTGTTTTGTACCCAGGGCAATAAGAATATCAGGTAGATAAATAAGAATAAACCTACCACCGCAGCAGCAATAATTCTAAGTATGGTAAACTTCTTATTTAACAAGTAGAGGGGTTTTTGTAAAAATACAAAAATTAATAGCCAGCTACGCTATCATCACCTCTTTTATCTCCGGCAGCCATGCGTTTGCCATCACTTGAAATTAAAATCCCATCCATTCTACCAAATTTTCCTCTTTTGATGGTTTTATAGCCCATATTTTTCAAGCCAGTTTCAATATCCTCTGGGAAATCTGATTCTAAAGCAACTACATCTGGAATCCATTGATGATGAAATCTGGTCGCATCAATAGCTTGCTTAATGGTCATTTTATGGTCGATGATATTCACCAGTCCTTCATAAACTTGGTTGGGAATGGTCGTGCCTCCTGGCGTACCAATACTTATATAAGGTTTGCCTTTAAGCGTCACCAGGGTAGGTGTCATAGAACTTAACATTCTTTTGCCTGGTTGAATAGAATTAGCTTCTCCACCCAAGGCCCCATACATATTAGGAACTCCTGGTTTTACACTAAAGTCGTCCATTTCATTGTTTAATAAAAAGCCTGCACCCGCTACAATGGTTTTATTACCATAGGTATCATTTAAGGTGGTGGTAATGGCTACCATATTTCCTTCTTTATCAATGACACTTAAGTGCGTGGTTTGCTCACTTTCATGGGCTTGTCCTGCTGTAGTTAATTTACTACTACCAGCTACTCCTTCTTTATAATCACTCATTCTTGCTTGCGCATAGCTATTACTAATTAAAGTTTTAGTAGGTACTTTCCAATAATCGGGATCGCCCATATGTTCAGCACGATCAGCGTAAGCTCTTCTTTGTGACTCCACCATTAAGTTCACGGAAGCAAGTGTATTCAATCCCATTTTCTCTACATTGAAAGGGGCAATCATTTGCATCATTTGTGCAATTAAAATGCCTCCACTGGAAGGAGGGGCAAAACTTATTACATGATGGTCTCTATAATCAAACTCTATAGGTTTTCTAAATTTAGGTTTATAGTTTTTTAAATCTTCTAAACCAACATAACCACCACTATGCTGCATTTCTTTTACTATATATTCAGCAGTAGGCCCTTCGTAAAAACCTGCTAGCCCTTTTGCTTGAATACGTTTAAGGGTGGCAGCAAGTTCTGGTTGAATAAGGGTATCACCTGCTTTCCAAACTTCTTTTTTGGTAAAAGCACTTGGAGCAGAACTAAACTTTAAAAAATTTTCACGATCTGCATTTAAACCCTTGGCTTCTCTTTCAGAAATTACATAACCAAATTCAGCAAACTCAATAGCGGGTTCAATCAATTTTGCAAAAGCTAATTTTGCATAGGCATGTGTGCTTATCATGCCGGCAATACTTCCAGGAATACCAGATGCTGAAGCACCTCTTGTTGACTTCCCCTCAATAGGATTTCCTTGTTCATCTAAATACATATCTCTACTTGCTTTCGCAGGAGCTGCTTCTCGATAATCTATGCCAATTAATTCTCCATTTACTTTTCTAGCTAACATAAAACCTCCTCCACCAATATTACCAGCCCCTGGAAATACCACGGCTAAACTTAATTGAGTAGCAATAGCCGCATCAAAGGCATTGCCTCCGTCTTGCATCATGGCTGCGCCCACCATACTAGCTAAAGGGTGTGCCGAAGTAACGGCTCCATTGTCAAATGACTTTTCCTTCACTATTTCATATTGATAAGGATTAATATGAGGATGTGCTTTTAAAAAGGGTTGGGCCATTAATTTGCCTGTCAAAACAAGGACAAATACTAGCACTATTGTTCTAAGAAAAGTTAAAGAAGGAGTCATTTTTTTCATTGCTGTTCAGTTGAGCTAGTAATTTACTTAATTATTTAGTATTCAACAAACTAGCGCCTACCATTTGTGTAAAACTATCCTTATATAGCCTTATTTTAAGCTCAAACTTCCTTATTTTTAGGGGGGTATAAATACGCCCTTTATTCTATAAAATTTAAGTATAAAAAATGAAAATTTTTAAATTTCAAGCAGTCCTATTGGTAGTTCTTTGTTTAGTATCTACCCTGCAAGCGCAGGTAGTTCCAAGTCCAGCCTCTTATCTGGGCTATACAGTGGGTACTCGATTTACAAGACACCATAATATAGTTTCCTATTTTAATTCCATTGCAGAAGCTGTGCCTGATAGAGTTAAAATTCTGAATTATGGAAAAACCAATGAAGGCCGTGATTTATTAGTAGCTGCTATTGGACTTCCTGAAAATATAGCTCAGTTAGAAAAAATTAGAAAACATAATAATGGTTTAGTAGATGGAAGCGTAGAGGATTTAAACCAACCTAGTATTGTTTGGTTAAATTATAATGTGCATGGCAATGAACCTTCTTCTTCAGAAGCGGCCATGTTAACTTTATTTGCCTTGGTGGATCCCAATAATACTAAAACAAAAGAATGGTTAAAAAATACCATTGTCATGATTGACCCATGTATTAATCCAGATGGAAGAGATAGATATGTGAATTGGTATAATAATGCGGTGGGTAATACTATGAATGTAGATCCTCAAGCTAGAGAACATATGGAGCCTTGGCCTGCAGGCAGAACGAATCATTATAATTTTGATTTAAATCGTGATTGGGCTTGGCAAACACAAATTGAAAGTAGACAAAGAGTGGCTTTATATCAACAATGGTATCCTCAAGTAGTAGTCGATTTTCATGAACAAAGTTTTAACCAACCTTATTTCTTTACACCTACTTCAGAACCTATTCATGATGCCGTTACTAGTTGGCAAAAAGAATTTCAAGTAAAATTGGGTAAAAATAATGCCAAGTATTTCGATCAAAATAACTGGTTGTTTTTTACCAAAGAAAGATTTGATATGTTATATCCTTCTTATGGCGATTCTTACCCAATGTACAATGGTGCGATTGGAATGACTTATGAGCAAGGAGGAATTGGTGCTGGCTTGGGTATCATCGATAACTCATTAGATACGCTAACGCTAGTAGCAAGAGCCACGCATCACTATACTACAGGGTTATCAACTATTGAAATTAGTTCACAGAACAGAGAAAATTTATTATCAGCTTTTAAAAAGTATTATGACAATAGTAGGGCTGGAACCATTTCAGAATATAAAACTTTTGTAATGACAGCGCCCAACGCGAATGCTTTAGAAGCCTTAGCGGGTTTACTTCAAAAAAATAATATTCAATATGGTACACTAGCTGCGGGCACTAATTTTAAAGGCTATGACTATGTTGCTAAAAAAGACGGCGATTTTGTGAATCAAGGTTTCACCTTAGCGGTGAACGCAGCACAAGCACATGGAGTATTAGCGCGTGTTTTATTAGAGCCTATTACACAAGTGAATGATTCAAATACTTATGATATTACCACTTGGTCTTTACCATACGCTTATGGGGTACATGGTTATGCGAGTAAAGAAAAATTAGCTATCACAACAGGTTTTACTGCGCCTAAGGTAGCAGTAGCTTCCACTGAATATGGTTATGTAATTCCATACAATTCATTTAAGTCGGCAAGAGTATTAGCACAGTTATTACAAAAAAATATTAAAGTAAGATATGCTGAAAAAGCCTTTGTAGTAAATGGTAAAAAAATGGAGGCGGGTACTTTGATTGTTTTAAAGACAAGCAATACAGATAATTGGGCAAGAGATACGAAACAAGTTTGTGATCAATTACAATTAGAAGCTAGTTCTGTGAATTCTGGTTGGGTAGAATCTGGCGCTGATTTTGGATCACCTTCAGATAAAATAATTAACCATGCCCCTAAAGTGGGCTTGTTTACAGGGGAGAATGTATCTGCACTTGCTGCAGGAGAAGTCTGGAGTTATTTCGATCAACAATTAAACTATCCTATTACGCAATTGAATTATTCATTCTTAAGTAGAATGGATATTAATAAGTATGATGTAATTATTGCACCAGAAGGATCCTACAGGGATTTAAATAGCAAACCTATCACTGACAAATTACAAGCCTTTATAAGAAAAGGGGGAGTATTAATTGCCTTGGAAACAGCTGCGCAACAATTATCTGCTAATGCAGACTGGGGCTTTAAAATGAAAGAGATTACAAAAAACGACAAAGCAGATATCAGTAAAACAAGTAAATACGGAGATAGAGTGGTAGACGCTTTACAAAGCTCTATTCCTGGTGCAATATATAAAGTGTTTTTAGATGCATCTCATCCTATTGGTTTTGGTACCAATGGTATTTTCTATGATTTAAAACAAGATATGGTTACTTACGAACCTAGCAATGAGGCTTGGAATGTTGGTCTGTTAAAAAAAGAAAGCTATATGACAGGTTTTGCGGGCGTTAAAGCAAAGGCTGCTTTACAAGAAGGGGTAGTAATTGGCGTTAAAGAAATAGGGTCAGGTAAATTAGTATATATGGCAGATGATCCAATTTTTAGAAATTTCTGGGAAGGTGGAAAATTAATTTTAGCCAATGCAGTTTTTTTTAATGGTAAATAAAATCGGTAAATAAAATTATAAAGAGGTATAAATTTTAAATTAAACCATGCGTAAAATAGTTCTTCTCACTACCACTTGTCTTTTATTAACGGCCTCTTTAATGGCGCAAAAGACAAGTGCCGATATCTATGCTCAAATAAAAAAAATGGGGGTAGTGGGCAGCGTATTATATGTTGCAGCGCATCCAGATGATGAAAACAATAGTTTCCTTCCTTATTTAACCAAGGATAGAATGTATAGAGCTGCCTATTTGAGTTTAACCAGAGGAGATGGAGGGCAAAATTTAATAGGTAAAGAGCAAGGGGTAGAATTAGGATTAATTAGAACACAAGAACTATTAGCAGCCCGTGCACAGGATGGAGCGGAACAATATTTTTCTAGAGCCTATGAATTTGGTTATAGTAAATCTTCAGAGGAAGCCTTAACAATTTGGAATCATGAACAAGTATTAAGTGACGCCGTTTGGGCCATTAGAAAATTTCAACCCGATATTATTATTACTCGTTTCCCAAGAGATGCAAGAGCTGGTCATGGTCATCATTCAGCTTCTGCTATTATTGCCAATGAGGCTTATATAGCGGCTGCTGATAGCACCAAGTTTACAGAACAATTTAAGTATGGTGTTAAGCCTTGGAAAGCAAAACGCATACTTTGGAATACATTTAATTTTGGAACTGTTAATACCACTAGTAGTAGTCAATTAAATATTGAAGTGGGGGCTTATAATGCCACCATTGGAAAAAGTTATGGTGAAATTGGAGCGGAAGCTAGAACCATGCATAAAAGCCAAGGAGAAGGTAGACCAAGAAGAAGAGGCACTAGTTTTGAATTTTTTGAAACCACTGGTGGGGATATTCCAAAGTCGGATATCATGGAAGGCGTGAACACGAATTGGGATAGATTGCAAGCACCAGCCGTTCAAACAGCCATTCAAGATATTCTTAGCCATTATGAAATAGAGAACCCAGCTAAATCTGTTCCTGCTTTAGTAAATTTATATAAACAAATTGCAGGGCTACCTAATTCTCTTTGGAGAAATTATAAGCTTTCCGAATTACAGACTATTATAAAGGATGCAGCGGGTATTTATATGGAAGCCAGTACACAACAACAAGAAGTTTTTCCTGGTAGTTCCTTGCAAGTCCAATTCTTTATGAATCAAAGGTCAAATACATCTTCTGTTTTAGAAAAATTGACAGTTCCTGGTAAAGATTCCATTTTTGGAAAAACAATTCTGAATAATCAAAATTTGACCTGGGACTATAACTTCAAAGTATCCAATACGCAAGCCATTTCTCAGCCTTATTGGTTAGTAGAACCTAAAACGGAAGGGATGTTTGTAGTGAATGACCAAATGCTTATTGGTAAAGCAGAAAACGATCCTGTATTTACAGCCACTTGTAATGTAATTATAGAAGGCCAGCGTTTTAGTTTTACTATTCCTATTCAGTACAAATATGTCGACCCAACCAAGGGGGAAGTATTTCAGCCCATTGTAGTAGTGCCCTTGCATGAAACCAAATACGATAAAGAAGTAGTATTAATGAACGCAGGTAAACCTGTTAAATTAGGTTATCAAGAAATTGATCATACAGGCAGTACAGTGCATCAAGAAGTAGAAGTAAAATTAGCGAGTCAAAATTTACCTACTGCACCAGATCAATTGTATAAAAGAACCATTCAGTATGAACATATTCCTACTATCACTTATTTTTCTGCTGCAACTACTAAACTAGTGGAACTTACTGTAAAAACTAAGGGCACTAAAGTTGGGTATATTGATGGAGCAGGAGATAAGTTGCCAGAAGCCCTTATTGAATTAGGCTATCAGGTAACTGTATTAAAAGAAAGCGATATAGAAATAAGTAAATTAAAAACCTTTGATGCTATTGTGGTGGGTATTAGAGCCTATAATATGTATGAATTTTTAACCACCAAAAATGAGGTATTGAATGAATACATTTCGCAGGGGGGTAATTTAATTGTACAATATTTAAAAAGCAATCAAGTAGGTATTCGTAAAGTGAAAGTGGGGCCTTATGCCTTTACAGTCAATTCAGGCAAAAGAGTTACTCAAGAAAATGTACCTGTTAATTTTGTTCTGCCTTCGCATTCAGTACTTAATTTTCCTAATAAAATAGAGAAGCCCGATTTTGATAACTGGGTACAAGAAAGAAGTACCTATATGGCAGAAAATGTGGATGCTCATTTTGAAGCACCGCTTTCCATGAACGATAAAGGAGAAACCCCTTCAACAGGTAGTTTATTAATTGCTCCTTATGGAAAAGGGAATATGGTGTATCTGAGTTTGGTTTTATTTAGACAACTACCTGCAGGGAATCCGGGGGCTTATAAATTATTAGCCAACCTTATTTCACTTCCCAAACATTAATACAAACTTATGAGACGCAATATGAGCATTTTTACTTTACTAGTTATTGGCCTGGGTGTAGGTTACTTAATTAAGAATGTAAAAGTTGGATTAATTCTGGGTCTTGTCATTGGGCTACTAATTAGTGGTATTGGTACTAAAAGTAAATAGCATTCAGTACTACTCTACAATTTGTAACTCTAATTTAATTTTACGCTTCTTTTGCTTGTTCATTATTCCCATCATTACTTAGCACTCCAATCCATTTAAACTTTTTGGCAACAAAATAAGCGATTAGTCCAAGGCTTATAACGGTGAGCCCACTTAGCATCATTTTAGTACCCGTTGAAAAGAAGATACCTCCCCAAATAATTATAGCTAAAAATAAGGGCAGTGGATAGAGGGGCATTTTCCATGGGAAAAAACCTTTGCCTTTTCTTTTAAATAATAATAGTAGTCCAATAGCCTGTCCTATAAATTGAATTAAAATACGCATGGCTAAAATGCCGTCAATCACTTCTTTCAGTCTGAATAATAAACTAAATACAAAGGCAATGCCTCCTAGTACTAATAAGGAGCGGTGCGGGAAATGTAATCTAGGATGTAGTTCTTTAAAAAAAGGAAAGAAGGATCTATCCTGTGCAGCCGCATAAGGGATTCTACTATAGCCCAAGGTGGCAGAAAATAAAGAGGCGAAGGCCACCATTAATATGAGTACAGTAGCAAAAGCACCTGCCGTGGGGCCATAAAGGGTCTGAATATAATCACTCACTACAAATTTACTATTCACAATAGTTTGAAAGGGTAGTACGCTAGCCACCGATACATTCATAGCTAAATATAAAATAGCAATACCCGTAATAGAAATAAACATACTTCTAGGAATATTCCGACTTGGGTTTTTTATTTCCCCTCCTAAATGGCATACATTATAATAGCCTAAATAACTATAAATAGTTTTTACACTGGCAAATCCAAGGGCTGCCACAAATCCATGTTGCATGGTAAAGCCATCGTTTATATGTTTAATGGGTTCTAAAAAATTGCCGTGTGCAATACCTCCAAAAATAATCCAGGCCATCGTACCCAATACGCCTACCCATAAAAACACAGATATTTTTCCTATAGATTCAATTTTTCGGTATAGTAATAATATAACTAGAATAACCACTAGTCCACTCACTGCTTTTTCTTGAAGAAAGCTTAAATGAAAAAAGTAATTGGCATACTGAGAAAATCCTATGGCTGCAGAAGCAATTACAAGGGGTGCTTGAATCATAGTTTGCCAAACAAATAAAAAGCTCATCAGAGATCCAGCTTTTTCTCCATAACCTTCCTTTAAAAAATGAAAACTTCCTCCTGCTCTTGGTAAAGCGGCGCCTAATTGACTCCATACCATGGCATCTAAATAAGAAAGTAGGGCACCTGCTATCCAAGCATATAAAAAATAAGGGCCTCCCATAATTTGAGCAACCACACTTAAGACTACAAAGGGGCCAATGCCCACCATATCAATCATGTTGATGGCGGTTGCATGTAAAAGACTCAATTTGCGCTCTAAAGCTGGCTTAATGTTACTCATGTGTTTGCCAAGTTAATAAAAAATGGTTTAAAAATTGATTTAAAATGAATTCAAGTTTCGAGTCCTAGTATTTAATACTAGTTTCTTTTAGCCTGTTGAAAGGCAACAAACTCCATCATTTCTTGTAAAGAAAAACTACTTAAGTTTTGTGCAGCAGTAAGTCCTGCTTTTTGTGCCACCAATACTCCATATTTACAATCTGCGTATCCTTCTACGGCATGCGCATCCGGATTAATAGATATAAGTACTTCTTTTTGGACAGCTTCTGCTATATAACGCCAATCCATATCTAAACGGCGGGGGTGGGCATTTAATTCTATTACTACATTATTATCGGCGCAGGCTTCTATAATGGCTGCATGATTTATGGGGTATCCTTTTCTACTTAATAGTAATCGGCCCGTAGGATGACCCAATATACTTGTATAGGGGTTATTAATAGCGTTCAGTAAACGCATCATGGCTTTTTCTTCCGTCATTTTTAAATTAGAATGGATAGAGGCAATGACAATATCAAAGCTTTCCAGAATTTCATCTGGGTAATCCAAGCTGCCGTCATTTAATATATCCGACTCAATACTTTTAAAAATAACAAAGGGAGCTAGCTTTTTATTCAAGGCATCTATTTCTTTATGTTGATTCAAAATACGATCGGCTTGCAAGCCATTGGCATAGAAGGCCGATTTTGAGTGGTCGCTTATCACTAAATATTCATAGCCAGCCTCTTTAGCGGCCTTGGCCATTTGCTCTATGGTATGAATACCATCGCTCCAAGTGCTATGAGAATGTATAATACCCTTAATATCTTCTACCTGAATACTGCTGGCTAGACTTTTTTTATTGGATAGAAGGCTGGATAAAATAGCAGGATCTTCTCTTTGGGGGGCGGGTATGAATGGAATACCTAATTGCTCGAATAGGGCAGGCTCAGAAATAAATTTAAATTTTTTTTCAAAAAGGGGGTTTTCGACCCATTTTTTAAGAAAATCGGGGGAACAGGCCAGGGAAAAATCGGTCCAATGGAAATGTTCGGGGCTAGTTAAATGCCACCTAATTTCAAAATTATCTACTCCTTTACTACTTAAAAATTCATTCGATTTTGTAATCGTAAATTCTTTTTCAGTCAACCAATCTATTAATTTATTTTCTGAAAGGGTAGTGACGATATCTAAAAAATCGATGGTCTCCATTTGTCTTTTAAAGTGACCAGAAATAATATGTTCATTCTCTGGAAATTTTTCATTCAATATAGTTTGTAAATTATGTGCAAGTGTTTCTACTTGTTCGTATAAAAAACTTCCTTGATGTTGTAAATAATATTCTAAAGACTCTTGAATATTTTGTTGTGTCTTCGCGCCAAATCCTTTGTAGTTTATTAATCTGTTTTCTTGACATGCATACAATAGTTCTCCTACTGTTTCAATTTCTAATTCTTTCCAAATGGTAATAATTTTTTTAGGACCTAAACCTTTAATTTTTAACATCTCTAAAATACCCACTGGTGTTTTTTCAATATAGGTCTCTAGTAGTGTAAGTCGCTTATTTTCAATGAGTTGCAGTATCTTCTGACCAATGGCTTCACCTATACCTCTAATAGCAAATAATTCATGAGGCGACATTTCACTTACGGGTTCTGCTAACTTATCTAATGTGTAGGCAGCATTCGTATACGATTTTATTTTGAATGCATTTTCGCCATGGATATCCATTAGTTTTCCAAGTAAAGTAAATTGTTCGGCGATCTCGTAATTATGCATGCGTGAAAGTATAAAAAATAGTTCAAAAAAAAATCCCCCCCGTAAACGGGGAGGACTTCAAATCTATTTTTGCTGAAAGCAAAAAAGACGATTTAATTATCTTGCGATAATTATTTCTTTTTAGCAGCTTTCTTCTTAGCAGCTTTCTTCTTAGGAGCAGCTTTTTTAGCAGCTTTCTTTTTAGGAGCAGCTTTTTTAGCAGCTTTCTTTTTAGGAGCAGCTTTTTTAGCAGCTTTTTTAGGAGCAGCTTTTTTAGCAGCTTTTTTAGCTTTTGCCATGTTTTTTAGATTTAATGGTTAGTAAATATGTATTAAAAATAGAAAACTTTTTTAATAACTGCAAAATTATTTTTATTAAGCTACTGTTTCTACCGGTAGGATAGACACTGTGGTGCGGTTATTTCTGCCTTTTTTAAACTCCACAATTCCGTTAGAAAGTGCGAATAATGTAAAGTCAGAGCCAACTCCAACGTGTTTACCGGGATGGTATACAGTACCTCTTTGGCGTATAATGATGTTGCCAGACAATGCTGGTTGACCACCATAAATCTTAACACCTAAACGTTTGCTTTGGGAATCACGGCCGTTTTTTACGGAACCTTCCCCTTTTTTGTGTGCCATAGTATATTCTTTTTTCTAGCCTTTTATTAATAATAGATATATCTTCTCAAGTCCTGCCTAAGCTGGATTAAGCGATGTTCTCGATTTTAATTTGTGTGTAATGTGTTCTGTGACCATGTTTCTTGCGGAAACCTTTACGTCTTTTCATTTTAAAGGCGATAACTTTATCACCTTGTACTAAGTCGTTTAAAATTTCAGCCTTCACTTTTACCTTGCTCGTAAAAGAGATGCTTCCATTGTTATCGACAAATAAAACATCGTTGAATTCAACTTTGTCTCCGGTTTTACCTTGCAGGTGAGGTACATACAAGCTATCTCCTGCTTGTACTTTAAATTGTTGTCCTGCGATTTTAACTACTGCTAACATAATGTCCAAAATTAGGACGGCAAAGGTAATTATTTTTATCCCAATTTGCAATTAATTCTCAAAAAATATAATGGGGCCTCCAAATTGCCTTAAAAACCCACATTTATCTGATTTTTAAGGACTAAAGTGATTTGACAATAACTAAATTAGTACCTAATTTCGCCTCGTTCTATCTATTATAATGTATCCGAATATGATTAATGTCAAATCTTTATTGGCCAAACCCTTTGCAGGTGTCATTCATCGTCTCATACAAAAGGATCGCAAAACCGCCCTCAAAGATCAACAAGACATTCTAAATCAATTAATTAAGGTTGGAAAAACCACCCTTTTTGGCAAAGAACACCATTTTGACCAAGTTAGCGACTACCCAAGCTTTCAAAAAGCAGTGCCTTTAAGAGACTACGAACAGTTCATTCCCTATATCGACCAAATTAAAAAAGGAACTCAAAATGTGCTTTGGAAGGGCCGACCTATCTATTTTGCCAAAACCAGCGGCACCACCAGTGGGGTAAAATACATACCTATTACCAAGGATTCTATAGACAATCATATTAATGGGGCCAGAAATGCCATACTTGCCTATATGTCTGTAACGGGGAATACCCAGTTTGCAGGGGGCAAAATGATATTTCTAAGCGGTTCACCCGAACTAGAGCGAGTGGGTGGTATTCCCACCGGAAGATTAAGTGGCATTGTAAATCATCATATACCTCAATATTTAAGAGGGAACCAACTACCTAGCTTTGAAACCAATTGCATAGAAGAGTGGGAAGAGAAATTAGATAAGATAGTTAAAGAAACAGTAGGCAAGGACTTGACATTAATTGGAGGCATTCCACCTTGGGTGCAAATGTATTTTGATAGAATTGTTGAATTAACGGGTAAACCAGTTATTGAAATATTTCCCAACCTTCAAGTGCTTGTGCAAGGGGGAGTGAATTTTGAGCCTTATAAAGCAAAACTATTTGATACCATTGGAAAACAAATAGATACCATTGAATTATTCCCCGCCAGTGAAGGTTTCTTTGCTTATCAAGATACAAGAACAGAACCAGGATTATTATTAAATACCAATAGTGGTATTTTTTATGAGTTCATTCCACTTGCTAGTGTGCATGATGAAGCACCTGAAAGAATTTCACTTGCAGGTGTGAAGCTTGGAGAGCAGTATGCCTTGGTTATTAATAGCAATGCAGGTTTATGGGGTTATCATTTGGGAGACACGATTAAATTTGTAAGTATTGACCCGTATAGAGTGGTCGTTACAGGAAGAGTCAAACATTTTATATCGGCCTTTGGAGAGCATGTAATTGGAGAAGAAGTAGAGCAAGCATTATTAGAAGTAGCTAAAAATATGGATGTATCGGTGGTAGAATTTACAGTGGCTCCTTTTATTCAACAAGGGGAAGGGAAAAGTTATCATGAATGGTTTATTGAGTTTGAGAAAAAACCTGCAGATATGGCCTTATTTAGTAAAAGGTTGAACGAAGCACTTTGTACTAAGAATGTTTATTATGAGGATTTAATGGCAGGGTCTATATTAGCGCCTTTGCAAATCAAACCAATGCAAAAAAATGCCTTTATCGATTATATGAGAGCGCAAGGAAAATTGGGGGGTCAGAATAAGGTTCCTCGTTTAAGCAATGACCGTATTATTGCCAATGCGTTAACGCAATATATTGCGCCATAAAAAAATAATAGCTTAATTTTAATGTCTAAGAAAACAATTGGATGAGTCAAAAAAGAATTGCCATTTTCGGGTCAACAGGGTCAATAGGGAAACAAACCCTTGAGGTAATTGCTGCACATCCTGAATTATTTGTAGCTGAAATATTAACAGCCCATTCCAATGAGTCTTTGTTAATTGAGCAAGCCTTGCTATTCCAACCTAATATGGTGGTAATAGTAGATGTCACAAAATATGCCACTGTTAAAAAAGCATTAGAAGGTAAACCCATCAAAGTTTTTGCAGGAGAGGAAGCATTAGAGCAAGTGGCTGCCATGGATTGTTATGATTTTATGATGGCAGGTATTGTAGGTTTTGCAGGATTAAAGCCCACCTTAACAGCTGTTGAAAATGGAAAGGCTGTTGGTCTTGCCAATAAAGAAACTTTAGTAGTGGCTGGCGATATAGTTATGCGCAAAGCCAAAGAAAATAGAGCAGCCATTATTCCGGTGGATAGCGAGCACTCCGCTATTTTTCAATGCTTAGTAGGAGAAGGGAATAATCCTATTGAAAAAATAATTCTTACTGCAAGTGGAGGTCCTTTTTTAGGAAAGAAACCTAATTTCTTAGTGAACGTGAAACGCGATCATGCCTTGCAACATCCAAATTGGTCCATGGGGGCTAAAATATCCATAGACTCTGCAACCCTTATGAATAAAGGGTTAGAGATGATTGAAGCAAGATGGTTATTTAATTTAGCGCCCAGTCAAATTAAGGTGGTAGTGCATGCACAAAGTATAATTCATAGTATGGTGCAGTTTGAAGATGGAAGTATTAAAGCACAAATGGGACTGCCCGATATGAAATTGCCTATTCAATATGCCATGGCATTTCCACAAAGATTAAAAAACAATTTTCCAAGGTATACTTTCGATAAACCGAATCTATTAAGTTTTGACGAACCCGATACTAGAACATTTAGAAATTTACAATTGGCCAAGGAAGCGATGGAAAAAGGAGGCAATACCCCCTGTGTATTAAATGCAGCGAATGAAATTGCTGTCTATGCTTTTTTAAGAAATAGAATTGGATTTTTAGAGATGACCGAGCTCATTGAAAAAACTTTAGAAAAAATTAACTATATCGCAACACCTAGTTTGGAAGATTATTTTGAAACCGATGGGGAGGCGCGTAACTTCGCAGCCTCTTTAATACAATTATAATATATGTATATTTTAGCAATGGATTTTGCAGCAGTGGGTGTAAAAACAGCACAATTTATTTTATCTTTTTCTATACTTGTAGTCTTACATGAATTAGGACATTTTATTCCTGCGCGTTTATTTGGAACGCGTGTAGAAAAATTTTATTTATTCTTTAATCCAGGATTTAGTCTTTGGAAAAAGAAAATAGGAGAAACTGAATATGGTATTGGTTGGATTCCATTTGGGGGCTATGTGAAAATTG
>Ga0315899_10004005_pt1 | contig 15954 bp, 12 predicted proteins | sample LakEriMetagenome_2_FD_203518 | JGI IMG/M metagenome (GOLD analysis project Ga0315899, IMG submission 203518) | Freshwater fungal communities from buoy surface, Lake Erie, Ohio, United States - Buoy 4 MA112 | ecosystem: Environmental > Aquatic > Freshwater > Lake | place: USA: Lake Erie, Ohio... | reverse complement strand
AGGATGATTTTCGCGCCAGTGGCGCTTGATTACGAGCACGAGCACCGTTTCGAGCCAGATGCGGCCGATGATGATGCCCCACAATGCTAAGGGAAGTCTGCATCAGTAGAGTTTTCGATGCAGGTTAACGCGATTCCTTGAGTTGCTACAATCCCATAGGTGGTGCAGCCAAGCCGATATCCAATAGCCGAATTCATTGATCCAATTCAAGGCGTGCGACTCTTTTATGTACCGATCGATTTGTAAATGGTTTTTTGCCGTGTCACTTTGGATCGCTGGTGGGGCGAATCTGTGTGATGCCCAATCCCCGCAAGCCCAGTCACCTAAAGAGATCATCAATAACAACGGCATGAAACTGGTGCTGATCCCGAAAGGGACGTTCATGATGGGTTCGCCAGAGAGTGAAGAAGGCCATGAGGAAGACGAGGTCCGACACGAAGTTACGATCAGCCAGGACTATTACCTTGGAGTATATGAGGTTACGCAGGCGCAATACGAGAAAGTAATGGGTCGAAATCCAAGTTACTATCAAGGTGCCAAGGTTGATAACCAGAACGCTGAACTACCGGTAGATTCAGTTTCATGGGACGAAGCCGTCGAATTCTGCAAGAAGCTTTCAGAACTGCCCGAAGAGAAGAAAGCAGGCCGTGTCTATCGCTTGCCAACCGAAGCAGAATGGGAGTATGCGTGCCGTGCTACCAGCGAGACGGTTTACTCGTTTGATGATGAAAGGGGCTTACTGCCTGAGTATGGTTGGTTTGATCGCAACGGTTCTGACCGAACGCATACCGTTGGGCTTTTGGAGCCCAACCGATGGGGGCTCTACGACATGCATGGGAACGTATGGGAATGGTGCAGCGACTGGTACGGTGAATACCCCGCAGGTGCGGTCATCGATCCTAGTGGGCCAAAGGAAAGTGGGGGACGCGTGAACCGTGGCGGCAGTTGGAACAACACGGCCGAAAGCTGCCGGTCGGCGAACCGTTTCAGGGACGGACCGTTGGACCGATACAGACTCCTCGGTTTTCGAGTGGCCATGAGTCCATCCACGGTGCCTCAGGTAGTTGGCGACGTGCCTCAGGTAGTTGACGAGCCGAAACGGTGAATGAAGTGCAATCGGAAAGTCTGCCTAGAAACCTTATAAACGGGTTTGCCGTAGGCTGCGACGGTTGCTCTGTGCCATTCGCTTTGCCATTAGTTTTTCCATTGGCTTCCAAGCGGCGGGGAGCGGCACAAGATACTCGCGGGCTTAGGGACGGGCGCACATGACAGATGGGTTCTGTGTTGCGGGGTCGACTAGGATTGCTCTTGGAAACGTTGCATCGAGTTTCCAAGTATTCTGTTGTTCCAGCAGTGGTAAAGTCCATTGAGACGCTACGCCGTCTTCAGTTGCGATCCATAGGGAATTCTTCGTTGGGAAGGCTATTGGACCAGGGCGGCTTTTAAGGCGCACGAAGCGTATCATGCGTCCGATTTGCGGATCCCATAGTCGGATGGTTTGGTCTTGGCTACACGATATCAATCGCGGAGCTGAATTATCTGATTCATAACGCACGATCCGATGGATGGGCGCGGTATGGTTATCAAGGCTTCTGATCAGACGATCCGATCCGTCCGCAAGTACCTTTGCCGTACTCCATACTTTGATCGATTGGTCGACTCCGGCCGAAATCGCAATATCATCCGACCAAAAAATCGCGGTCAATACTGGACCGGTGTGCCCTGCAAACTCACACAAGCAATTTCCGCTTTGGTCGCGTACCAACACTTTTCCTGACCAATGCGCTTCGATCCAATACTTACCATCCCCCGACCATTGCACATCGGTGATTACATCCGCGATCGGATCCCCGTTCGCATCTGTTTGGTAATCTCCCAACCACTTCTTTTCTTTCCAGTCATAAGACTTCACCCCCCCCTGCTCTGCCGGCGCGCCTCCTGCAACCAATAATCGGGTCCCGTCGGGTGAGAGTGCCAATGCGGTGATGTGTGGAAATACATCTGAAATGCTTTGTTGCGGTCCCCAGTTCTTGTTCTTGGTTACCTCTTGAATGTCATCGGACGAAAAGAGTTGAACTTCTGACTGATTCGCTACGATCCATTGATGGCGTGGCTGGTCCTGGATCGCGGTGGTAACGCGAGGATTTACCAAGGTGATCCAGCGGTATGAGTTGTCGGCGGAAGGTTGCGATGTTGTGTTTTGGACATCGATTGGCGTTACTGTGTCTTGTGATTGCGCGTTGGCTAATGCGAGCAAGGAAATCGCAAACATCGCGACGCATTGCACCGAATTCCTAAGTAAGCTTTGGGTAGTTCGCACCGCGAATCGCAAACGGCTTGTAAGCCAATTATTTTCCTCGTCGGTTGACCAATTAGGTGAGGAGTGCATCGACAGGTTTGCCATGTTGATTGATGGGGATGGGGCGGGCGTCTGGAGTGGTGAGAGTCGAGGCAGGATCGATGCCCAGGCGGATGAACAGAGAGTGCATTAGATCGGCGGGAGTGACCGGATCGGAATCGGGTTGTTCGCCGATCTTATCGCTTTGCCCAACGACGAGACCTTGTGGTAGTCCGCCGCCGCAAAGCATGATACTGTAGGCGCGCGGCCAGTGATCGCGGCCTCCTCGTGTGTTGAGTTTCGGAGTCCGACCGAACTCGCCCATGGCGATGACGAGTGTCTCATCGAGAAGTCCTCGGTCTTGAAGGTCGCTGATGAGGGCCGAAGCGGCTTGATCAAACGTCGGAATTAGTCCTACCCCGACTTTAGCCCCTGCGAATCCATCACGAAGTGACACGACGAGATTCTCGTGGGTATCCCACCCGGGTTGGACAACAGATACGAACGGGACGTCATGTTCGATCAATCGTCGCGCCAGCAGACAGCTTTGTCCAAAACTGCGAGATCCGTAACGCTCTCTTGTGCTTCGATCTTCTCGTTGAAGCTCAAAGGCTTGTTTGGCATCGAGGTCTGCAATGAGGTCGAAGGCCGAGTGCAGTCCTGAGTTTGCCAAGGAGGTTGTAGAGTTTTCAATTTGATTCAACATTGAACGACGTCGTTGCAACCGCGAGTTATCGACACCAGGGAATAAATCCAGATCGCGGATTTGAAAGGTTGGTTGAGCGGGATCGCCACCGATCCAGAATGGCTCGGATTCTGGGCCAAGGAATCCTGCTCCCATTCCGATACGAGGTTCGGGGATACCGATGTAGCTCGGCAATTGGGAACGTTTCGATGCGGTTTGATTCGTAACGGTTTCAATGGGTTCTGCGTGTGCAAGTGCTTTGCGCCGATGTGCAGCGATCGACCCGATGCTTGGATATTGCAAGTTGGGGGATGGCAAATAACCAGTCAGCGCGTATTGATTGGCCAAGCCGTGTTCTCCCAGTGGGCTGGTCATCGATCGGATGATCGTCATTCTCTGAGCGAGCTCTGCGCAGCGCGAGAGATGTTCGCTAAAGTGGACTCCTGGGATCTTGGTGGGGGTAGAAGCGAATGGGCCTCGAACTTCGGCTGGTACGTTTCGCTTCGGGTCCCACATCTCAAGGTGGCTTGGGCCTCCATCGAGCCAAAGCAAGATGCATTTCTTGGCGGTTCCAAATGCCGACTGATGGTCGCTTGCAAGGCTCGGCTTGTGTGCGAGGAGCGGCAGTGTCAGGCTCAGTTGCAGCACAGACCGGCGAGTGAGCGGTTGTTTCCAAGTATTCAGCAGGTGGCTATGCATAGTTGATTCGCCAGCCGATAGGAGGCTTGATAGGGGGCTTGCTTGAGGGGGCTTGCTTGAGGGGGCTATTAGTACCGGGTTTTAAACCAAATGGGCTTAGCAAACTGGGCTTAGTTGTGTAGGAATTCCGAGGAGCTTAGCAGACTCCAAACCCAATCTTCGAACCAGAGGATGCGATCCTCTGGAGCGCTAGGTATATCAGTGAGCCACAGGTCGGATTCTTTCTCCGAGATGTGCCGGCACAGTACACGCAAATACGCTTGGGCAAGAATCGATGAATTCGAATCGCCTCGAAGGATGGCTTGTCGGAAGAACGTGTTTGGACTGGAGAGTGGTTGGTTGACGACGGGTCCGTTGATCCAATGCAGTTGCTGTGCGAGTCCCATGGCCTGCGAAGTTGTATCGCAAGGAACATTTCGTTTGCATCGACCGAGGATATCGAGGGATTCCGATGGAGTCGTTGGATCTAGCCAAGAGATCGCTCGTTCGGATTGGTTCTGGTTGGAAGTATCCGCGGTCGATGTAAGGAGTGTATCGCGAATTGCGTCGAAGAGGACTTCGGGCGGAAGGGACTTGTCGAGTCGCACCGCATAGAAACTTGGGTCGACCGTGGATTGATTGCTTTGGCGATAGGATTCTCGCCGGTAGGCTTGCGAGGAAGCGATCATGCGGAGGATCGGTTCGGGTTGGTAGTCGGCTTGAATGAACAGCGTGCAGAGTTCATCGAGGAGTTGGGGGTGGGATGGTGGATTGGTATCTCGGATATCATCGATGGGATCGACAAGTCCTCGACCGAACATCGAAGCCCAAAGACGGTTGGTGATGGCTCGAGCGAAAGGAGAAGTATTTGTGTTAGAAGAGGGTGTTGATTGGCTTTCTACAGGGATACCTAGAAGCCAGTCTGATAGGGATTGAAGGTTGTTTTTTACAGATTGTTCGTCGGAGTGAGGAGGGAGAAATTGTTGGCCGGGTATACGCGGTATTGCGGTATCTTTGGTCCGCAGGTTTGTCACTCGAACGGAAGGAGTGTGTTGAACTTTTGGGCCGCGATCGATCCCTGCTAGGATGGCAGCTAAGCCGTGGTAGTCGTCTTGGGTCCATCGATCGAGAGGGTGGTTGTGGCAATTTGCGCATTGCAGTCTAGCACCCATAAAGAATCGGCTGATAGCTTCAGCGTGAGTGCGTGGGTCTCCGGTGAGTCTCGCAAAATTCACTGCCCCGACAGCATTGCTTGGGCCTGTACTGATGATGAGTTCTTCGGCCATCGCTCGCCAGGAGCGACGATGTTCGAGGATGTTTTTCAAGTACTCTTCGTAGGCGAGAGTGGATTCTCGATCGTTCGGAAGAGGTCGAAGGGGCAGCCATCTAGCCAGTTGGTATGCCCAATAGTTGTTGAAGTCTTGGGAAGCAAAAAGTTGATCGAGGGTCGATTCGATTCGACGTTCAGGTGGGATTTGTTCGAAGCTGAGAATATCGGCGGCGGATGGTAGTTTGCCGGTGAGGTCAAGGTAGACACGTCGCAGCCACGACAAGTCATCAATGGTATTTGCGGGTGTTAAGTTCGCTTGATCGAGTCCTCGTTGGATCCACAGATCGATGGGGTTTGAAGGTGTTTTTTTATTTGATGAATCGACTGATGTTGCGGCAGAAGTTCCAGCGGATGCTTGAGGTGATGATAGATTGGTTCGTGTAGTCGTGTTCGCTGGATATGGGGCAACGAGCGAGATTGCTTGGAAGGCAGGTCCGAATCGAGCGACGAGCGTGTGTCGACCTGGTTGGTTGAGTTCGACGCGGATTAGTTGATTGGGTGTGATTGGTTGATTGGGTGTGGTTTGCTGATTAGCTTCAGGATTTAGGGCAGGAGTTAGAGTGATTGCACCATTTGGGTCCGACTCCCATTTGGTTCGGTCGGTTACGTCGATTCGAGTTCCATTTTGCAGGGAAGCGAAAGTTCTCAGGTGAAAGACCGAGTGGGTGTTTGCCGATGATTTGATAGGGAGCGATTCGATAGACAGTGAAGTGATATTTGCGGGGGCACCTCGCTGGGCACCTTGGGAGATCCAGCGTTCGAGCAATTGAGCTTGGGGGCTTTGCGGTTCGAACAGTTCGGATCCTTCGTGCGCGATGCGTCCGGTGGGTTTGGCGATGAGGAGGCTATCGGTGGGAGATTCGAAGTTGATTCGGCGGGATTGGTGCTCGATAACGATTTGTTGGAAGTCTGCCGATGGGTTTGAGCCCCAGAGAGAGAGAAAGAAGTTCCCTCGGCCGGCGGCTGCTCCGTGGCAAGCCCCGCTGTTGCAACCGGCTTGGGTCAGAACCGGGAGGACTTCGAGTTCGAAAGAAACGTCGGGTGATTGAGCTTGGGCTGTGGCTAGCAGCGACATAACTGTGAGGGCGAAGCTCACGAGAGTGTATCGAGTGTTACCTGAGGCGAAGGCGCACTGTGTGTGTGAGAGCAGAGAGAGTGGTTCAAGGTTACCGAGTGGGTTGACCATATTTCTCGGACCATATCTTTAAGATTTCTTGAGCGCGTGGGGTGCCGTAGTTTTCTAAGCTGCCGCTTGAGACGATCGTACGAGCGATGCGACCGATTTCCTTTTTGATTGCTGGCGACTGCGCGATGGCTTGTTCGATGCTGATGGCCGCTTCGTCGACTTGGGCATCTGATGCATCTTTTTGGATCAGGGGGCGAACCAGTGCGCGAAGTGCATCGGCATCGACAGTGTTCTCCGGTTTGTTGTTTGCCGGATTGCGAGCCATTGCTGGTTCGGTGATCAAGTCGCTGATTTTTGGCTCCGGTCCACCGATGTGTTCGATGATGGCGCGGATGACTTTAGGCAAGTCGGCTTGGAGGCTCGGTTGAACGAGAGCGAAGTTCGCCGTTACTTTTTTGTCTTTTGCGATGAGGATTGTCAGTTGAACATTTCGGTTCAAGCCGAGTGTGCCTGGTCCTTCGCGGCCATCGGGTGAAACGCCGGTTGGAACATCAGGGGTGAGGGCGTGTTGGATACGTTTCAGGTTCGCTTGAGCGCCCGAAGTGTCATCACCGAGGAAGATCACCGCGGTGTTGAGATTATCTTTGGAGCGTGAGTGAGCATATTTGGTTAGCACGCGTGTCATGGCGACCGATTGGCGATTCACTTCGTGGACGAAGACTAACAGGAGCGGGTTGTTTTGAGCATGTTCGACGGGGTCGAGAGGTTTTGGCGAAGCGTCGTTAGATTTTTCGGAGTTGGATTCCGAGGGGTGTGCGAACGAGACTAGGAATGAGAATGCGGGGAGTGGTTCACCGGGTTGTGGACCGGAGAAGGGATCTGCGATTGCTGGTTGGGTATCGGTTTGAGGGGGCTTTTGAGAATTGGGGGGCGGCGTGGGGCTTGCGGGATCTTGTGCTACGGCGGGTTTCAGGGATAGAAGAGCGAGCAGCAGCGAGGCTAGCAGGTGAAGGGATCGCATGGGGTTGTAGCCGTAATCGATTTTGTTGAGTGGGGCGATCGGGTTATTTTAGTTTGGAGATCGCTTCAAGTGTGCGATCGATTTCCTCTTTTGTATTGTAGTGCATGCAACCTAGTCGAACCATTCCTTGCGGTTCTGTCTTGAGAGCGGTGGAAAGAGGTAGAGCGTAGTAGTTTCCGTGCCAAGCGCAGATGGCTTGGTCAGCAAGTTTTTGGGCGACGCTTGCGGAGTCGAGTCCTTGGACTACGAAGGCTAGGGTCGGAGCGCGGCGCGAGGTTTCTTGAGGGTTTGCGATTCCGTAAAGTTTGACGTGAGGGATGCGATTGAGGCCTTCGAGGAGTTGAGCGATTCGTTCGGATTCGGAGTGTTGGATCCAGTTGAATGCGTTGTCGAGGCGTTGCGAGCGGGTGGGGGCGTTTAGGGGATCGAGGGAAGCGATGTAGTCGATTGCGGCAGTCAGTCCTGCGATGCAAGGATGATTTTGAGTGCCGGTCATCCAGCGTCCTGGGATCGAGTCTGGGGAGGGGCGAAGTTTGTAGGGGCAGATTTCTTGCATCCGGTTCGGTTTGCCGTAGAGGATTCCAATGTGTGGCCCGAAGAATTTGTAACCCGAGCAGACCAAGAAATCGCAGTCCCAAGCTTGGACATCTATGCGTCGGTGAGGTGCGTAGTGAACAGCATCGACGAAGAGTTCTGCGCCGGCCTGGTGAGTCCACTTGGCGATGGTAGGTATATCGGTCAGGGAGCCAACGGCATTGGATGCGGCGGTGAGGGCAACGAGTTTGGTTTTATCCGATAGGAGCGACTTGAGTGAGTCAAGATTTAGGGTCGCGTCTTCGGGGTGAATATCGATCACTTTGACTGTAGCCCCGGCGTCTTTTGCGGCGAGGATCCATGGAGTGTAGTTCGCATCGTGATCGAGGTTAGATACGAGGACTTCGTCCCCTGGTTTCCAGGTTTTGGCGAGAGCGCGTGAGAAGGCGAGAGTAAGGGTCGTCATGTTCGGGCCGAACGCGATCGACTTCGGTTCAGGCGTTTGCAATAGATCAGCCGCGGCCTCATGGGCTTGGTCCATGATCTGGTCGACTTCGTTGCTGGTAATGAATTTCCCGGCTCGGTTTGCGCTGTGGTGGATGAAGCAATCGCGGACTCGGTCGGCGACGCACTGGGGGACTTGGGTACCTGCTGGTCCGTCGAGATAGATAAGTGGCAAGCCGTTATGTGTGCGGGCAAGCGACGGGAATTGATCGCGGATGGCTTGGAGGGATACAGGTGGGAGATTCATGCCGTTGAGATAGTTGCGGAAGGAAATGGTGTTTAGGTTTCGGGGCCGACGCTGACGCTTACGCGGGTACGGGCGGAGAGTTGTTCGAAGGCGTGTTGGACTTGGTCGAGGGTCACATTTCGGTAGTGGTCGCTTGCGGGGCCAACCGGTTCGTAGGTGTGTCGGATGGTCCAAGCGTTTCCGACGGAGAAGAGGCGGTTGGAGGGTCGTTCGGAGGCGAGGATTAGTCCAGCGCAGATTTTGTTCTTTGCTAGTTCAAGTTCTTTTTCGTCGATTGGAGAATTCTTTGCGTCGGCGAGGATTTTTTGAAGGATACCCCAGTTTTCGATTTGTTGGTCTGGGGCGCAGGCGAGGTAGGCACCGAAGATTCCGCAGTCTTGGAATTCCGAGGTGAAGCAGACAGCCGTATCGGCAAGTCCGTTATCGACGAGTTCCCAGAATAATCGGCTACCGGAGTCATCACCGAGGATGGTAGCCAGGACGCGTGAGACGTATCGATTCTCGTCGAGGTACCCGGGTCCGGGTGCGTATTCGATCGTGTATTGTTGAGTGGCAGGAGGGTGGATCAGTTGGATTTGTTTGGAGGATGGTTTTGGGAGTGAGAGGATTCGTTTCGATGAGGAAGGACTCCAGTGCTCGGTGAGTCTTTGGGCATCGCGGATGAGTTGATCGAAATCGACGGCTCCGGTGGCGACGAGGCACAAGTTGTTCGGTGCGTAACGCGCTGCGTGGTATTCGCGCATGGCTTGGGCAGAGAGGTCCGTAACCGATTCTTTGGTACCGAGGACGCGTGTAGCGAGGGGATGGCTTCCGAAGAATTCTTCGGAGAGACGCTCCATTGCACCGTAGGGTGGTTGGTCGTCGTACATCGCTATTTCCTCGAGGATGACTTGTTTTTCGGTGACGAAGTCATCTTCGCGGAGGGTAGGCCGCATCATATCGGAGAGGAGATCGAGGGCGTGCAGTTGGTTCTCGGGGAGGATGCTGATGTAGTAGACGGTTTGTTCTTCGCTGGTGTAAGCGTTGGATTGGGAGCCGAGTTCATCGAGTTCGCGGTTGACATCGACAGAGGAACGTCGCTGGGTCCCTTTGAACATCATGTGTTCGAGGAAGTGGCTAACGCCGGCGATATCGGGAGTTTCATCACGGGAGCCGGTTTTTACGAAGTATCCGAGCGAGAGGCTAAAGGCTTCCGGATTGACTTCGGCGATGATTTCCAGGCCGTTATCGAGGGTGTGGTTAAGGAAGTGCAAGTTCGATGAGTTGTGTTTCGATGAGTTAGGCATTGGAGGCTTCGTTGAATTCGAGAGGAGAGGGGCCGATGGTGACGAGCGTCCAGTTCGACGGAGGTGTTTGTTGAAAGTGATCGAGGAGAGATTCGCAGGTGAGTTGCTCGATTTCAGCGAGGACTTCTGCGCGGCTTGGGATGCGTCCGAGGTGGATCCAATCGTAAGCGATCTGAGAGCTTCTCGCGTTGCTGCTTTCTTGTTCCATGACTAAGGAAGTTCGGACTCGAGACTTGAGTCGCGAGAGTTCATCGGGTGCGATACCATCGGAGATCGATCGGATGGTTTGCAGGGTTACATCGAGTGTTTCTTGTGCCCGTGCGGAGGTGGTACCGGCGTAGCACAGGACGCTACCGCAATTCTTCAAGGAGTGTGACGAAGCGGAGATCGCGTAGACGAGTCCACGTTTTTCGCGGACTTCGGTAAAGAGTCTTGAGCTCATTCCATCGCTGAGGATTCCGACGACTCCACGGCTACGGTAGTAATCGGGGTGCGAGTAGGGAACGGAGTTATACGCCAGAGCGATGTGGGTTTGTTGGCTATCGTGTTGGATGTGTGTTTTTGACGAGATCGATTCGACGGGGCCGGGTTCGGCGCAAGCGTGTCCGCTCCAGGATTCGAGAAGTTTCTCAGCTTGTTTGACCCATTCATCCCAATCGAAGTTTCCGGCGATGGAAAGTACTGCACCTTCGGGTCGCGTATTTCGGTCGTGGAATTCAAGGCAATCGCGATGTGTGATCGCTTCGATGCCCTCTTGGGTTCCGAGAGCGGATCGGCCGAAGGGTTCGCCGTAGCGAAGATGTTTAAGTTCTTTGAAGCATTTTTGGGCGGGGTCATCTTCGATAGAAGCGAGTTCGAGGAGGGCAGATTGTCGGACTTCTTCGAGTTCATCTTCGGGGAAGTGAGGTTCTCGGAGGATAGCTACCGCGACTTCGAGGGTCGGGTACAGGACGCGGGCCATGCAGGCCATCGAGACGTTTGTGTGGAAGGTCGACACGGAGCTTGAGCGTTCCGCCCCGAGGTAATCGAGTCGTTCGACCACATCGCGGCTTGAGAAGGGGCCTGCCCCGCGTTGGGCGAGTTCGAGGGTCATCCCGGCCAGGCCTGGGAGGTGGCTAGGTTCGCGGCAAGTTCCGCTTGGGAACATGAGGGTAAAGGCGGCGGATTCGAGCCAGGGCATCCGTTCGCCGAGGAGAGTCAGGCCGTTGGGAAGTTTGTGATGGAAGACCGATTGCTGCACGCGACGGGGTCCTTGGAGGATCATGGTGGTGGAACAGAGCTAGAAAACCGTTGCAGATTGTAGCAAACGGCGAGCGAAGGTGGAGTTGGAATCGGAAATGCGGGTCGAAGGGGTAGCCTTGCGGGTCACTGGTGCGAACACTTACCAGAGAAAGGAGGGGCTCGGTCGAGAGACGCCCTGGCGCAGTTCACCCAAGTGTTAAATTGGGTAATCGTTCTGGAAAAGGTTTCCCTGGACGGTTATTCTGTGGAACGGTCGAAGGGATGATTTCGATGGAGCTCAGTGGCAAATCGAAATGAAATCAACATCGCGTGGCCTACCAATTGAGAATAGAAAGTTTGTAATGGATTCATCCAAGGGGCTCGACGAGCTGCTTCGAGAGTGGAAATTTGATCCGCATGCGCTTTCGGTTCGGCTGGTCAAGGGAGCCGACGGGCGTGACGTGATTCAGATGCGGGTTGATTTGGGCATTTTGCAGATGGAGACGCAAGGGCGACCTGACGGAGAGCAGGTCGAGGGCTATGCGACTTTTCTGGATCGGATTTTGGAGTTGGAGAAGCAGGATCCGGATTTCGTCATGGATGACGATCAGTGTTTTGAAGCTGATCGGGAATTTGTGCAATTCTATCACCGGCGGATTTCGTGGTTGCGATTGCAGCATTACCACCGGGCGGTTGAAGATGCCGAGCACACAATAAGCTTGATGGATTTGTGTCGTGACCACTCGCCCGATGACGAATGGACGATGAGTCATGAGCAGTATCGTCCATTTGTGATGTTTCATCGCACTCAAGCTTCGGCTTTAGCGGCTTTGGACGAAGTCGATGCGGAGAAAGCGATTTTGGCTCTGGATAAGGGGCTTGAAGAGATCCGCGCGGTATTTGTCGAGCACGAAGCTGAGGAAGAGTTTGACGACGATGAGATGGTGGTGCAATTGATGCGGATGAGGGAATCACTGCGCGAGGAGTATCACTTGGGCCCATCACTACAAGAGCAGTTGGCCGAAGCGGTCAAGAGCGAGCAGTATGAGCTAGCGGCCAAGCTGCGCGATGAGCTTGCCCGTCGCGAAGCCCGGTAGTGAACTTGCCCGTCGCGAAGTTCGGTAGTGAGCTTGCCGGTTAAGTCGAGGGGGCCGAGCCATCGCGTTGCATGGTGACTTCGATGGCAGCGAGGAGCGCTTTGGCTTTGTTGACCGTTTCTTGGTATTCGCTTTGGGGGATGCTATCGGCGACGAGTCCTGCACCAGCTTGGATGTAGACCACGTTGTCACGGATGACGATGGTTCTCAGGGTGATGCAGGTGTCCATGTTTCCTCGGTAATCGAAGTATCCTACAGCGCCGGCGTATGGGCCGCGTTTGGTCGGTTCGAGTTCATCGATGATTTCCATGGCGCGGACTTTTGGGGCGCCGCTGACGGTACCGGCTGGCAAGCACGATCGGAAGGCGTCCATGGCATTGAGGTCTTTTCTCAAGATGCCTTGGACGTTCGACGAGATATGCATGACGTGCGAGTAGTTTTCGACGACCATCAGGTCGGTAAGTCGTACGGAGCCGAATTCGGCGACGCGGCCGACATCGTTTCGCCCGAGATCGACGAGCATGACGTGTTCCGCGCGTTCCTTGGGATCGGCGAGCAGATCGGCGGCGAGCGCGGCGTCTTCTTCGGGGGATTTGCCGCGTGGGCGGGTACCGGCTAAGGGGCGTACGGTGACGGTGCGGTCGAAGACTCGCGCCATGACTTCAGGGCTACTTCCGACCAACGTGCATTCTGGGGTGCGAAGCAAGAACATGAAGGGGCTTGGGTTGATCACGCGAAGGGATCGGTAGATTTCGATCGGATCGCTTGAGCATGGTATTTCGAAGCGTTGTGATAAGACGACTTGGAATATATCCCCTGCTTGGATGTATTCCCTGCATTTCATTACCGCTTGCTCGAACTTGTCCTGTGAGAAATTGGATTTCGGAGCGAGTGTAGGGGCGAGGGACAGTGGGATGTCGGCCAAGGAGTGTTGTGGGGGTGGTTGGTCGAGTTTATCGACGATGGTTTGGATCCAAGCGAGCGCTTCGCTGTATGCTTCTTGGGGCGATCGGTTTTTATCGGCACGGGACAAGACGATCACGGAGATTGTTTTGTTGACATGATCGAAGACGACAAGTTGGTCATAGAAACCGAAATCTAGATCGGGGAGTCGACGGTCATCGGTAGGAGGATTGGGAAGGTTTTCGACATAGCGAACCACATCGTAGGCGGCGTAGCCGATGGCACCTCCGACGAATGGTGGGAGGTCCGGGACGGGGGCGATGGAGTGTTGACCGACAGCGTTCGAAAGGTATTTCAGGGGGTCATCGCATTGGAATTCACGGGAGGATTCTTCGCTGCTGTGGGTGACTTGATTCCCGTAGGCGACGATTCGAGCGCGGGGGCCAACTGCGATGAAGGAATAGCGGCCAATTTTCTCCCCGCCGATCACACTTTCGAATAGTCCTGCGGAATCTTTGCCGGTATCGAGCAAGCGGAAGGCGCTTACCGGGGTCAGGTGATCGCTCAGGAGTCGGCGATAGACGGGTACGATTTCGAACTGTTCGTAGTAGTCGAGGTACTGATCAAGATTTGGAAAAGCGTTCATTCCGGGTCAAATTGGTCGAGAGTTCTCGGTTTCGTCGGTCGGTAGGTCCCTGACGAGCGGAAAACGCTTATACTAACACTCGAAGAGCAAACCGCGAATTGGAAAAAGAATTTTTGCGATGAAGTGTCAGCACTGCGAGAAAATAGCCACCTTTCATATCACTGAGTTGACGGACCCAGAGGGTCCGAAGATGGTGCATTTGTGCGAGGATCACGCGAGGGAGTTTTTCGAATCTGGCGATTCGGTGCCGGCGACCAAGGCTTTGTCGGATCTGCTTTCCAAACAGTTGCAATTGGAGCAAGCTGTCAAGGAAATTGCGGCAATCGACAAAAAGAAGTGCCCGATGTGCGGCATCACTTTCTCGGAGTTTCGTAAGGGTGGTCGATTGGGATGTCCTTACGATTACGTGGTTTTTGAAGAAGATTTAGTTCCGTTGTTGCTCAACATTCATGGGTCGCACGAGCACACTGGGAAAGTCCCGGTTCATGGAGGTGGCAATCCCGAACGGCAGTTTCGGCTCAAGCGGCTGCGTCAGGAGTTGCAACGGGCGGTAGAGGCCGAGGATTACGAAAAGGCTGGGAAAGTACGTGATCGGATTCGTGGGATCGAAGCCGGTGAGCTTGAGCTCGGAGGTGGTACCGACGCGGATTTGGTTGGCGAGTACGATGATTCGTATCAAGCTGCTCCTGGAAATCAGTCAAAACCTGGAAAATCCAAGGGTGGAAAGAAGTCCGGCGGGGGTAAGGGGTTCGGAGAATCGGCAGAGGACGATCTCGACGAAGATGATCTAGATGATGATGATCTTGATGATGACGAGTTCCTTGATGACAGCTTGAATGACGAAGAGCTTGAGCAAGTGGACATGGATGAAGTGGATCTCGACGATCTCGATGACGGAGACCTCGACGATGATGATCTCGACGATGAAGACCTTGACGATGAAGACCTTGACGATGAAGACCTTGACGATGAAGGTCTCGATGACGAAGACCTTGATGATGTGCTTGGTGAAGACGAACTAGAGGATGAAGAGCTCAACAGCGATGATTTCGACGAGAATGAATTCGATGGCGATGACGATGATGGCGACGAAGATGAAGACGACGAAGATGAAGACGATCAAGACGACGATTTTCCAGGTGAGGATTATCGGGGTGGCAAAGGGGGCAAGCGTTGAAGCATCGGTAGTTAAGGGGTGATCTTCAGGGGCCGATGGGCGGGGCCGATGGGTTAGCAAGGACAATTATTTCAGATAGCGGCAGAGAGACAGCGAGCAACTGTGAAACTTGACGAATTAGCGAAGCGAACGGGAGAGTGGATGCGGGGCGAGGGTCCGGAATCGGACATTGTCATGAGCAGTCGTGTCCGCCTGGCAAGGAATCTTGCGGACTTTCCATTTATACGCAAATGCACATCGAAGGATCGGCAATCGATTGCGACGATGGTCGAGCGGGCTTGGCAACGTCTGGAATGTGCGAGTGAGTCAGAGTATGTCGATGTGGCGAAGATCGGAGATCTCGATCGCCAGTTCTTGATGGAACGACAATTGATCAGCCATGAATTGATCGATGCGGAGGGGGCTCGTGGGGTGTTGTTAGACCGTCAGGAGCGTTACAGCATTATGGTCAACGAGGAAGATCATTTGCGATTGCAAGTCATGCGAAGCGGTTTGGATTTGGAAGAAGGCTGGGCCAAGATGACTCAGCTCGATGACATGTTGGAGCGAGAGTTAAAGTTCGCTTATACGAAGCGGTTCGGATACTTGACCGCTTGCCCTACGAATGTCGGAACAGGATTGCGATTGAGCGTGATGCTTCACTTGCCTGGCTTGGTGGCAACCAAGCAGATCGAGAAAGTGTTTCGGGCGATGAGCAAGATCAATGTTGTGGTGCGAGGATTGTTTGGAGAAGGCTCTCAGTTCATGGGAGACTTTTATCAGGTAAGCAATCAAACGACATTGGGGAAGACCGAGGGTGAGTTGATTCAAAAGGTCAAAGAGGTGGTCCCACGGCTTATTGAATATGAGCGCAAGGCAAGAGAGCATTTGCTTGCTGAGGACCGTGGCGAATTGAGCGATATGGTCGGACGAGCGGTCGGGATACTCAAGACGGCCAAGAAGATCAGCAGTGAAGAGACGATGCACTATTTGAGCAAAGTACGACTTGGGGTGAACGTCGGGTTGATCGACGATGTTCAGATCGCGACCGTCAATCAGCTGTTCCTTCAAACTCAGCCGGCTCACTTGCAAAAGCTGCGTGGGCTGATGTCGAATGCAAGTGCTAGGAACACCGAGCGTGCGAACTACCTACATCAGTTCTTGAATCCCGCATAAGGGGTT
>Ga0315899_10004004_pt1 | contig 15956 bp, 11 predicted proteins | sample LakEriMetagenome_2_FD_203518 | JGI IMG/M metagenome (GOLD analysis project Ga0315899, IMG submission 203518) | Freshwater fungal communities from buoy surface, Lake Erie, Ohio, United States - Buoy 4 MA112 | ecosystem: Environmental > Aquatic > Freshwater > Lake | place: USA: Lake Erie, Ohio... | reverse complement strand
AAATACAGTGTGTGCATTCTCACAATTTCATCTCGATCATCTGTAGCTGTCTGGATTGAACGCTCTAGTTCAGATGTTGCAGCAACAACCTCGGTAAGTTCTCCATCGGCATCAAAGACTTCTCCTCGATTTGTTACCACTTTGAATGTCTTTGAGGAAAACTCCGCAGAGGTGGTGGTGAATGCCGCAATAAGGTCTGGATACGTCTGCTTAAAAAGTTCGCTGTCCAGGGCGAATCGAGGACGGTCTGTGGTGATGTCAACAAACTCGGTTACGTCAATGCCTCGCGACGCCGCATCCACGAGAAAGTTTTGCAACTTCTTCTTGGCCGTATCGATAAGCTTGAGCCCGTAGTCGGCTCGGCGAAATGCTTGTAGCCAAGAGCTGGCGTCTTCGGTTGCGGGAATGACATTATCGCCAGAAGGCGTAGTAGCGAGCGACTCTGCCTGTTCAAACATTGGAATTAACGTTGCGTTTGCTGCGGAAAGTTCGCCGCAGCGAGCGATCGCGTGCGTGATCTCTGCATCGTTTAACTTAAACCACTCGCCGGGCAGGATGCGCTTAGGCGCAAATTCGCGGTGCAGGGTGTTTTCGACCTCTGAGACGAAGACGGTTTGTACGACCTTTATTGGCACGAGCGGGCGCGGGTTGCCTGTCTGGTGCTCCTTAGCCCGGTCTAGGGAGCTGCGGCCAGGCCTCTCGGCAACCTTACCGATCTTGGTGAACTCGGTGTATTCGCCACCGACCTGTTCACGAATGAAGTAGATTTCGCCGCTGTCCAGGTCCATTGAGCCTCCTCGCTACAGCCTCCATGCCCCACCCTACCGTTGCAACGTGCCAGCATAGTGGCACGAAACTGAGGCAGAATCACAGTGCTGTCGCCTCAAGCACGATTGATTCTTGACCTAGAGTCGCGTGCAAGCGTTGGCCGCGTACTTGAGGAAAAGACATGAAGGAGGAGTTCGTGGATGCTTGGGCGGTTCTATTCGGCGAGACAGACCTGACATCGCGCCTCAAGGATGCGTTGAGGGCGTCGATTCCTGAACATCAGGCCAGGCTGCTCTCATCTGGGCTCGGGGAGATCTCGTGGGTAGTCTTGAAACTCGGCTACACGAGCGCGGAGGTCGGTGGCTTCTGGGCGAATCGAACGGATGGCCAGATTCAGGCGCTCATTGACTGGGTGAATCGGTTCGGTGACGCGAATGCGTGCAACGCTGAGATCGCCAAGCTACGGCGAGAGAACGGGCTCTCGGCAGCTCAGTTGTTCGAAGAGCTTGTCGATGTTTCGCCCGAAGTCGTCTACAGCGGCGATGCTGCGACGGACCCACGACTTGATGACCTGCGAGCGGAGTCAGCGAAGCTGCTGGCCGAGTTCAAGGCCGCGATGGACGAGCGCCGGTTTGCAGATGCTGTACGAATGCAACAAACGGCCTGGCCCGATCTGGCCCGGCGCATTGCAGAGCGTACGGCTCAACTGAATTTGAAACCTATTGACGGGGCAATCTTCGACACAGAGGGTGTCCTTAAGCGCGACTGACTGACTTTTGTAGGCACGAAATCGGAGGTACGCCAGGGATCAACGGGCGGGTAAACTGACGTCAATTCGCATCAGGTCAGGAGGGTCTATGCCAGGAACAGTATTTCCGCTCCAGGTGATTCGAGGCCAGCAGGGTGATCGTACGTACTTTGTGACCAGCATCTCAAATGCCGTCTACCTTGACATGTTCACCCCGAAGATGGACCCCGAGGACCCAGAGGACGAAAGAGCCCAGCGAAACTTGGATCCAAGGCGACCAAAGGTTATTGGGGAATATGTACTCAAGAACTCCACCGACTACGTCCTACCAACGGTCGTCTACGCTGTAGAAGATCGTTACGAATTTTTTCCGGATAGCGAAGGCAGCAACTCTGGGACTTTGGTGATCCCCGCAGGCACCAATCTCCGCTGTCTTGACGGCCAACACCGTCGGGCAGGTTTGACATACGCCGCAGCACAGAACCCTGACCTTATGACAGAAACCTCTTCCATTCTTATCTATGTTGAATCCGACATTAATCGACGACGTCAGATGTTTAGTGACATGAACTCCACCACGGTTAAGGTTGGCAAGGCCATCAATATTTCCTTTGACAGCCGCGATCCATTTGCACGAGCAGCTGTGTACCTGGCACGCGAAGATAAGAATTTTTCGGGACGATTCCAGGACCATACGGGACGTGTTGTCCCGAGTTCCGACCTCTGGTATGCACTCTCGGCACTCTACTTCTCTTTGCAACACCTATCGGTTGGATCATCAGGCCGCATTGGCAACTACGACCAATACAAGGAGGAGAATTTGGTCATTCGAGGAACCCAGTTCTTAGAGATGCTCTGGAACTCTAGACCTGAATACAAATCGGTGGCGAATGGCGAGAAGAGCGCAGAGCAGATGCGGAAAGAGTCAATTCTGTTTTGGGGCGTTGGGCTTCGCGCGCTCGCCTCTGGCATCTTCGTCACACAAGACAAGACCGACCGCTATCCAAACCTCAGAGAGTTCGGCGAAGCAATCGGGCAGATTGACTTTACGCCGCAGAATCCTCGCTGGGCGGAAATTGGCTTCGTGCAACCAGGCCGCACGACACCGATTGATCGGTTCAAGCCGCGTCGCGATGCGGCCGATGAGATCGCCGAACTAATCAAAAAGGCAATGTAAGGTGCGCCTGCAAGCGACGGTTGCCGCTTATCTGCGCGCCGTTGGCGTTTCCGTGACACCAAGAGACCAAGGTGAGAACGGGGCCTCCTTCTCGTTCGTGGATTTTGACGACCGCTACGAATTTTCTGTAGGGATTGCCGCACAGGCCGGGCGAAAAGAGAAGTGGTTTGTCCGGATCTCTGCACAGGACATTGAGGACGCCGAATCAATCGCAACACTCAAGCGCCTTCCCGTCCTGCCCACGTCGGAATTCGTGGATTTGACCTACGCCCGCTGGTCGCCCTTCACAGTGGAAGCGGTTGGGGGTAACGCAAAGCGAGTGACCGACTGGATTGTGGGCACAATCGCCAATGCGGCAGACAGGATGCTGCTCAACACAGAACGCCCAAGTGCTGAAGAAGAAGCCCCGTCAGACCCGCAATCTGAGCCACATCCGGTACCGATAGAGCAACCGACCACTCCGAGCTCTGAACCCGGCTTGTCGCTGCCGTTCAATGACGATGTTGTGCGGCAACTCGTCGATGCGGTGACGCGAGCGGCAGATCCGCGCATCGCGCTCCTCGACGCGCTCGTGGAGCGAGGGCTTGTCTCCCCCGCCCTTCAAGAGGAGGTTCGGACTGGCATTCGATTAGAGCAGGGCGATCCAAGAGCCATCCTGGAGGCGGCCAAACGTGGCACCGTTCTAACCGCCGCTCAGGCACAAGTCGTCGTTCGTATGGCCTTCACCGAACCTGGAAAAGTTTCCGACGAGGTTTTGTTTGCTGCGCTTGAGGCGACGCCGGCTGGTTGGGATGCGCATGGGAAAACGCTACTGCGAGAGTCCGTTCGAGACCTCCGTGACCTCAATGTCGGACTGAATATCTTCAAACTGGTGGCCAAAACGGCCCCAAGCGATGTGGTTGGGCTCGTCGCACGAGGCCTGGTGGATCGGGCCAAGCGTGAGGCACCCGCGCGGAAGCGCGACGTGTTGGTGGAGATTGTTGGCGCCAGCTTCCAGGCAGGCCTAATACAGGGAACTTCACTCATCGACAATCTGCTTGGTGAAGAGGAGCTTCGGCCATATGACATTTGGTCCGATCCCGTGATCCGCGCTGCGATCAGCGGAGACGAAGGTGCCGCGGTTGTCTTGCACCGTGCAGCGCTGGCAGAGGGCACCGAGCCAGATCTGCGCGTTGCATGCCAGGCCTTAGTGGAGGTTGCGCCGACAAGCACCACAATGCGCTCCATAGGCAAATGGCTCAAGCGCTGGGTTGAGAAGGGACACTCAATTAGGCCCGCTGATCAAGCCCTTTTCGAAAGAGTCGCCAGTGCGCTGCAGGAGTGGCACTGCAACAACCCGATGACGTCCGAGGCAGCTGCAGACCAACTTTCTCTGCAGCGACTCGCCCAATCGCATCCTGAAATTGCACAGCTTGAATTGTCTCGTGCGGCGATCGAGAACGCCCGCCGCCCTGGCTCGCCTGAAGCAAAGCAAGCGGCGGTAATGAACGAGCGATTTGAAAAGGCAAAACGCTACGTAGAGCAGGAACTAGTCGGCAAGAATCGGCGATTCATCTTGTTCGGGAGTCGACCGAACAAGACGAGCGAGAACGTCCTCAATCAGTTTTATCCGATGAGAAAGTTTCATTGGATTGAATGGCTAGAAACTGAGCGAGGGAAGGGACCTGGCCGAAGGGTTCTCAGCGACAAGATCAAAGGTGCGTCCTGCGTAGCGGTGATTGTCTTCACCGGCGCGAGTTCGCACAGGAATACAGGGCTCACCGACATTCTCTCGGATACTGCCGACAAGCAAGTCCACCGCATTGAATCTTCGTCGCGCGACAAACTAACAATTGGACTGGTTGAGGTGATCGAAAAGCACAATCGTGATAGTGCTGCGACCTGAAAATCATACGGGCTAGCCGGGTAGTGGGTCGCCCTAAAGGCGGTTCAGGTTCCGAGGGTCCTTTCGAGTTGTGGTACCAAGCAGACGGCGCAAAGAATATGAAGACGAGAACCCCTAAGCCGTCGCTCACAGCCTCAGCCGCAGCCATTGCTGCGGCTGAGGTGAGCACTATTCAGTCACCCACCAGTTGGTTTAGCATCTCCTCCATGCGACCGACTCTTTGGACTGTTGGACACTCGACCGCCAGCATTGAGTCTTGCCTTGATCTGCTACGCGCTCATAAGATCGATGCTGTCGCCGACGTAAGGAGTGCCCCATACAGCGCGCGTATGCCTTGGTTCAGCGAGTCCGCTCTGGCGCCGACCCTGAAAAACAGCGGTATCCAATACCTATGGATGGGCGATCAGCTTGGGGGCCGACCTAATGACCCTTCCCACTACGACGACGAGGGGCACGCCCTTTACGGGCTCATGTCCGAAACGTCGCCATTTGAAATCGGAATCGAACGTATTGAAGGAGCGGCGTCAAAGTTCCGACTTGCAATCATGTGTAGTGAGGAGGATCCAAAAGACTGCCATCGCAACACTCTGATCGGAACAGTCCTCCGGCGACGCGGCAAGGTACAGCTTGAGCACATCCGACATAATCGTGAGGACGCAGAATCAGACGAGCACGTGCTCAACAACCTCTCGGCTTCGCAGCGTCACCTTCTCTACGATTTGCCGTTTTTAGAGCATCGGCCTGTGTGGCGTTCAACGCACTCGTTGCGAAAACCTTGGCCGTCATCGGAACCAGACGAGGGGTAGACATGAGCCGCATTGGGATCGGGGTTTACGGTCATACCTTGGAAACTTTTCTCGCTGCTCTCAAAGAAGCAAAAACGACATCACTCATTGACATTCGACGCTTCCGAGGAATGCGCGGGGCAAAGTACCGTTGGGCAAATAGCAATGCGCTCCAAACATCCCTTAAACAAGTGGGCATTAGTTACCGGCACGCGATTGATCTATCGCCAACAAGAGAGCTACGCACTGTACAAAAGCAAAGTGACGTTCAGGCCGGGGTAAGCAAGTCCAATCGTGAAAACCTCAGCCCAGCCTTCATTGCCGATTATCAGGCGCAGGTCGGGCCACATTTGTCCAGTGAACTCCTCGAATGCTTAACCGAAAACACAGCATTTCTTTGCGTCGAAAGCTCCGACACTGCGTGTCATAGATCTGTTCTTCTGCAATTACTCAAGGAGGTAGAGCGTGATTGAGCAGATAATGATCGCCTCGGTGACCAAGATGAAAAAGGGACTCTGTATCGGCGGATACGTCATGCCACGAGAGTGGTGGCAAAGAGAACTTACTCTCGGGCCCACGAGATCTGTACGACTGATTCCGGCAGGTGCAAGGTGGCACTCCAACACCAACGATTGGCAGCCTGGGCAAATAATTACAGCTGAAATATCTGAGATAGCGGGCCTCGTTCTGCCGCATACCGAGGATGTAACTCTGCTTCGTTGGGGAGCAGACAGTTGCGGAGGACGTATGCATGCCGCAGACACGCCATGCACGTGCGCACGACGGGACGCTCCGAAAACCTATCCATTGGTGCTCAGAGACATTGCCGTCCGAAGCGCGCTCAGGGGATCAGTAAGCGATCTATTTGACGGAAAGATTTCACGCAAGCCGGATGGACGTGCAGTTGTAGCTGATCACACACTGGGTCATAGCACGGAGTGGTGGATCCCAGACTTTCGCATGTTAGCAAGTGACCACGGTTATATTCCTATTCGAATGACTACCCGGCTTCGAGATAGTGCTGCGATGCTGGAAGCCTTAGAGGGTGATGGCTCAATGACATCAAATAAGAACAAATGGACATTCAAGTACGTCGGAGTCAATCCAGTTTGTAGAAAAAAAGTTGCTGCGTATACCGAGCCGATGAGTGATTACACGCTTGTCTGTCGAATGAGTTTAGCGCGGTGGTTCGCGGCCTCAAGCGATCCAGAACCGATCTGCTACGGGGATTTGTCTGCGGTATGGGCCGCTTCACAAGATCGAACGAGATTCTTCCCGCTTGAGTGCGACACGCCAGGTAGAGATGGTGAGTGTTTATGCGATGTTCAGATTGATGATGACGAGTATTTTTTAATGTGGGGATCGCCACGCCATAATCCAACTGCATGGGATGACCTCCCGTTTTGAGGGAAAGTAACAGGGAAAAACGCGCAGATTGACTGATAGGTAGTCGACCACCGATGCCCCTGAATCGGTGGCCAACACGCCACGGGATAGCGGTCGCCACTCCCCGGCCCAGTTGACACCCGTCACGCTCCGTTAAGCCTCCTCGGCAGCCGCTTGGGTGCTCGCGATCTGCCCGTGTTGCGTCCCATACACCTGACACACTTGTGAGGGAGCCTCAGCGCGTACCATTACGGGGATACGACGCACGTACCGGCAACCATTAGGAGGCACCCGCCACAAGCATGCCGACCATTTACGACAACCAAGAGGCCACGATCCTCTCTGGGCTGGAGCGCTTCCTCGGAGGCGCCCACAGCCTCGATGCGTGCGTGGGCTACTTCAACTTCCAGGGCTGGAAACTACTCGAGCAGAGCGCGGCTCGACTCAGCCCTGAATCGGGCAAACCTGCGGCCCGGCTACTCATTGGCATGCACAGCGACGTCTCGTATGACCTCAACCTAGAACTGCGCGAAGCGGCGCTGCAGGCCCGCGGTGTCACCGTCGCCAGCAAAGGTGGAAAGAAGCTTGAAGAGGCACTCCAGGAGACACTGCTGAGCCTGACAGCTCAGCTCAACATCTTCGTGCCAACCGAAGAGGACCGCAAGTCGTTGATCAAGCTACGCGATGACCTTCGCGGTAAAAGGATTCACGTCAAGGTTGCGTTGGGTCAGCGGCTTCACGCCAAGCTGTACATCGCCCATCGATCAGACCAAGGCATGCGCATGGCAGGATTCGTGGGGTCAAGCAATCTGACGCGCGCGGGCCTCAGCACTCAAGGCGAGCTCAACATTGACGTGCTTGATGAGGATGCAACGAAGAAGCTTGCAGCATGGTTCAACGATCGCTGGGAGGCACTCAACTCAATTGACATCTCCGATCGCCTCGCGGACATCCTCGATGCGAGCTGGATCCAGCAGACAGACCCGTACCTCGTTCATTTGAAGATTGCCTATCACCTATCTAAGGATGCGCGTGAAGGAATTCCGGAGGACATCCCGAACGACATTCGCTCTGAACTCTTCGAGTTCCAATCTGCTGCCGTCTCAATGGCTGTCAAAACGCTAACGCGACAGCGCGGCGTCATGATTGGAGACGTTGTTGGTCTTGGGAAAACGATGACGGCAACTGCTATTGCCCGGACAATGGAAAAGATGGACAACGTTGAAACGCTGATTATCTGCCCAAAGAATCTTGAGAAGATGTGGAAAGAGTACGTGCGCCGGTACCAACTCCGCGGTGCAGAGGTGCTTCCACTCTCAATGGCAGCGAAGGAGCTGCCAGACCTTGCGCGTTATCGCCTGTTGATCATTGATGAGTCACACAATTTGCGTAACGCGGGAACAAAGGCGTATAACGCGGTACAGCAATACATCTCAAAGAACGAGCCGTACGTCGTTCTCTTGACCGCAACGCCATACAACGTTGACGTTTCTGACCTTGCTGATCAGATCGGTCTATTCATTCCAGATGATGCCGCACTTCCAATTCGACCCGATGCTGCGATCCGTGCAGCCGGTGGCCTTACGGAATTCGTACAGCGCGTGCGCAATGGGAACGCACAGTCACTAGGGGCGTTCCGAAAGAGTGAAGAGGCGGATGACTGGCGCAACCTCATGGGCCTTTTCCTCGTGCGGCGCACACGAGGATTCATCAAGAAGCATTACGCCCAGAGCGACGATCGTGGGCACTTCCTTGTCTTCCCGAAGACTGAGACTCGTTCGTACTTTCCAAAGCGTAAGCCGCGAGTGGAATCGGTCAATGATGACGACGGTGAAGAGCTGAAACTTACAGAAGACACCGTCGAGGTTGTAAAGGGCCTCACTCTTCCACGACAGCGTCTGAATGGCTACCTCACTGAAGCGGCAGAGAAGGCGACAGATAACGAGATTGTTGAGCGAATCAAGGGTCGTAGCGCATCACTCCAAGGAATCATCCGCATCGGCTTGCTGAAGCGCCTCTCTTCGAGCCGGGCGGCCCTGCTCCTTTCGCTGCAACGCCACGCCGTGCGAGACCTTTCCTTTATGTATGCGCTGGCGAACGACCTGCCGCTGCCAATCGGTTCTGGCACCTTCGTTGAGGCGGATCTGATGGGCGATGGCTCACAAGCAAACGAAGAGACTGATAGTGATGATGCCAGCGCCTCTGAGCGGAGCCTAAGTCAGCACTTCCGCATTGACGCATCAGGCCGAATGATTCACGCAACCACCAAGGAGCTACAGCAGTTTGCCGAGGAGGCCTACGAGAAGGTGCGCGGGAAGAAGAGTGGAGTGGAATTCTTGAACCCGTCGCTCGTACGAAAGCAGGATCTACTCACGGCACTACAGGCTGATGTGACAGCCATTATCAGCCTGCTTGAGCGCCTGGGCGAGGTGAATGCGAGCACGGATCCGAAGATTGCCGCTCTTGCGCGCCTGGCAGGGAAGAAGCATAAGGACGAGAAGGTGCTTGTCTTCTCCGAGTACCAGGACACGACGGAATATGTCCGAATTGGCCTGCAGCTTGGTGGGGTCCAAGATGTGGAGGCGGTAACCGGGGCATCGGAGAACCCGACGGAATACGCACGCCGCTTCAGCCCAAAATCAAACCAGAATCTTGGCGGCCTCCCCGAAGGGAAGAACGAGATCCGTGTCCTCGTTGCCACAGACGTCCTCTCTGAAGGCCAGAACCTTCAAGATGCACGAATTGTTGTGAACTATGACCTTCCTTGGGCGACCATTCGGCTCGTTCAGCGAGCGGGCCGCGTCGATCGCATCGGCCAACAGGCCGAAGTCGTGTTTGTTTATACGTTTGATGTTGGCGGTGGCCTTGATAGCGTGCTCAAGCTGCGCGCACGAATCATTGAGCGCCTGCATCAGTCTGGTGTCGTGCTTGGTTCTGACGATCAGTTCTTCGGCACCGAACAGGAGCGTGCGGTGCTTGAAGGACTCTTTGATGAGACAAAGCAGAACAGCTTCGACTCTGTGGCGGAAGACGACGTCGACGCTGCATCGTTCGCATTTGAGATCTGGCGCAAGGCTATTGAGGCAGACCCATCACTTGAACAGCGCGTGAAGGCACTACAGCAAGGCGTTCAGACGACGATTCCTGCTACCAAGATCACAAAGAACGGTGAGGTCATCGCACTTATCACCTCGAACTACAACATTGACACTGTGATGCTTATTGGAAAAGATGGCGCAACCCCTATTTCACCGATTACCGCTGTAGCAGAAACCGCGGTGAGCCCAGGGCAGCGGGCGCTAATGCCCATTGACGATCACCTCACAAAGCTCGGTACCGCACTCAATCGTGCCTATGACGACCGGGGCCAATCTCTCGGCGCGGTGAATCGCATCAACCGTCGGGTCTATGATGTGCTGCAGAAGCATGAACGCGTCAAAGACGGCCTGCTCAAAGACCTGGGTGCCCGAGCACTTGTTGATTTGATTAATCAGCATCCACTCCGGTCAGCCGCCGCACAGCGGCTGGCACAAGTGCTAAAAGAAGATGGCGATAAGCCGACCGATCGATTGCTCATGACGGTGCAGAACCTTGCGGAACTTGATGAGCTGGTAGTGAAGCCAGATGACCTTGCCAGCGGCGAGCTTGCCCTTGTGGCCTCAGTTGGATTCAGGAAGGAGTAGACATGGCAGCGAATGTTTCTCAAGTCGTAGCCGAGGTCAAGAAAGCGCTGGCGGCTAATGATCTGACGACCCTCTTTGAATCAGTGTTGGTGTGGGACGACGGCCTCAGCACCTCGGCGGTCAAGGTAGGAACGGCGAGCGCCAAATACGTGGCGAGTAAGTCCCGAGTGCCAGTCTGGCTAATCACCGCTGAAACCGAGGCCGAGGTAGATGCCCTTGATAAGCGCCTGCGCAAAGAGTCCTTTGAGAGGCTACTGGTCTGGCAGCGCCCGCAGGGTCGCACCTGGCTCTTCCCAGAGAAGACGAGCTCCGGCGTTCGTCGTTCCAAAACGACTGAAATCAACCTTGAGGCGATTGCGCAGCGGCTTGCAGAGCTCCGATTTGAGCCTGGGGGTCCAACCCCGACGGTGCTCGACGTGAAAGAGCGCCTCCAGCGAACCTTTAGCGTTGAGAAGGTTACCGAGAAGTTCTACAAAGAGTTCAAGGACATCCATGATCGGCTCGGCGGTCGGCGTGCGGACAAGAGGCCGAATCCGCTCCTTAAGGGGCTTCCAGACATTAACGCCTCGCGCTGGTATGCCTCGGTGCTGCTGAACCGGCTGATGTTCCTCTACTTCCTGCAGCGCAAAGGATTCCTTGATAACGACATGGACTATTTGCAGAATCGAATGCTTGAAGTTCAGAAGCTCTACGGGAAGGGTAAGTTCTACACGTTCTACTCATCGTTCCTGATCCCGCTCTTCCAGAGCGCGATCGGCTCCCCACGATGGGAATCCCTCAGCCCGGAACTGAAGAAGTTAGTCGGCCGAGTGCCGTACCTGAATGGCGGTGTGTTCGCTCAACACCCGCTAGAGAAGGAGCACACGATTGAGCTCGACGACGAAATCTTCACCGATATCTTTGCCATCTTCCGGCGCTATCGCTGGCACCTTGACGAGTCTGAGCATGCCGAAGATCAGTCGCTCCCGCAGATCAACCCAGACATTCTTGGACATATCTTTGAGCGGTACGTAAATGAGGGTGACCAAGACACGGGAGCCTTCTACACCCCCTCAGACGTCACGCGGTGGATGACCACCCGTACCGTTGGCTCAACGGTGCTGCAGCGCCTGATTGACCTCGGCGTTGATCTCGGCGCTCTGATCGCCAAGGATCCAGAGCGCTACCTGCCGTCTGAGCACTTTGTGGGACGCGCTGAGGCAGATGAGTGGCTTGGGGAGTACCCCAAGCTGGGCACTAAAGAGGCCGCCACATGGTCAAAGCCCGTTCCCGCAGGGCGTGGCTTGCCAACCGAAACTGTTTGGGAGGTGCGCGACCGCCTGAAGTACGCCGCCCAAATGACGGAGGAACTTGGCACTGGCAAATTTGGCACCCCTGCCGAGCTCTTCCGATTCAATCTCAACAACCCTGTGCTTATCGCCGACGCCATGCGCACTCTGGCGCCAGACAAGCTGCAGCAGTACTGGGATGAGCTCTTCTCCATCACGGTCGTTGACCCCACCTGCGGATCGGGTGCGTTCCTCTTGGCGGCCCTGGCATTCCTTGAGGAGCTCGCCCTCGACGCGCTCAGCCGGGCAGATGAGTTCGCTGGTGATGCGAAGACCAAAGCACCGAGCTTTGCCAAGGAATTTACTGCGAGAAATCTGGGACAGCGCCGCCTATCAATCCGTACCAATTTCATTATCCGCAGCCTGTACGGTGCCGATCTCTCAGGGGAAGCTGTTGAAATTGCCCGACTCCGCCTCTACCTGTCTCTGGTCGCAACAACGAGTGTGTACGAAGATCTCCGGCCGCTCCCAGATCTGGAATTCAACCTCGCAGAAGGTAATCTGCTTGTAGGTGTAAACAGCGAAGCTGAGATGGAGCAACTCATAGGCTCGGCTCTCTGGGCCCAGGGCGAAGTGGGAGAAGTACGAACTCGCATTAAGGAAGTATCTGCCGCAATCAAAGCATTTAACGAAGCCCAGGAAACCAGTGGCCACGCGAAACTTGAAGAGAAGAAAATCATTGCCCTGCAACGTGGCTCAGCGCTAAAGGAACAACTAAACGTCGCGCTCCATAAGGCCATGGCCCCCGAGAGCCAATACTCTCAATGGCTCTCAAGGCATGAACCACTCCACTATCTTGCCCAGTTTCCGGCCGTGATGCTAAGCGGTGGTTTTGACGTTGTAATCGGTAATCCGCCTTACATCGGCAAATCAAAGGTTACATCCTATGAATATGGACCATATGAGTGTTCAGAGGCACCCGACATCTACGCACCATGCGCCGCTCGAGCAAACAAGCTTACGTCTAGCTACGGCGTTTATGGAATGGTGCTGCCACTCAGCATTACTTTTGGAAGTGAATATCAAGAACTTCGTGCTGCCCTTGGGAATAGCGACCGTCAATTATCGATCGCGTCTTTTTCAATGCGCCCAGACGCGCTGTTTCGTGGTGTCGGCGTAAACACATCAATTGCAATCACATTGCCCGCCAAAAGCCAGCAAGTATTGGTGACGGGGCTTAATCGCTGGACGCCAGCGTCAAGGGGGGCACTATTCAGCCTCTTGCGCTACGTAGAATACGGAACAGTCCACGACGCCAGGCTAGTGAGAATTGACGGGATCGTGCTCAAGTCGCTTTACGAGAATTTTGAAAATCTTGCAAGCCAACTAACCAAATCTTCAGATCAAACCTATCCTCTATTCGCGAAAGCGATTGCGCATAATTGGTTCCCCGTCACGATGCGACCACTTAAAACTGTGAGTCTAGAAGGCACCGAAATTGAAACTACTAGCAAAATGAACAAGTGGAACTTTTTATCAGAGCAAAAACGCGATGCAGCGTTTACAGTCCTGGCGACGAGAATCGGCTATCTGTTCCATCAGGCAATTAGCGACAACTTTAACCTTCCTCCGTGGAACCTTGGAGCAATGCCAATTGATTTTGAGAAAATGCCGAAGTTAGAAGGGAATCTTGCAAGCCGGGCAAAGACTCTATGGAACGAAATTGAGAACAATCCGCAATGTCATATCTGGTCTCTCTACAACGGAATGTGGACCGAAGGCCTCGACACCAGGGTTGTGCACGAGATAACAGATCCAATAGTTTATGAAATCGTCAACGCTCTTCCAATTCAGGACCCTTGGCCAGAATTTGAAGCTACATATTGGAGAAGCATGAAGGTGACAGGCGAAGCGACGCATTCAAAGCGTGGACTCCTACCGCCTTCACTTGACTAAACTGCTGCGAAGGGATTGAGGCGGATCCGAGACAGCTGGGACAGTTCATTTGAGCCATCCCGCACTCGGCCTCTCCTTAACATTGATCTGCAACGCAATTCAGCAGCCACTTGGCGAGGTCACTGTGTGTGGCGTTGCGCTTCGTTACCCTCAGGTCTGATCTTTACTCTGTCTAACCTCTGCTTATTGTAAAGCCAGAATCGTGGTCCTTGGACTGCTTTCCAGTTGCGCCCCGATTCCCGCAGAATTTTCGTTGCACCGCCCGTTAGGGACACTACCTGCCCTCTGAAAATCACCCGTTTGCTGTCGTACACTACAGCTGACTCACCTGTAATGGATGACAAGATTATTGAGCCTTTTTTGATGCCTGCTCGCCTGAAGTCAAACATGCATACTCCTCGCGAGAGAGACGGTCTCCTATGACTGTTAACAACTCTGCAAGTATAGAGCCCATGTGCAGCCGCATTGTTCAAGCCACCTCGCCTGAAGAGATCGCCTGGGAGTTCGGCGCCGATCTCAGCGTGGCGCTGCGCGAGAGCCTGAGCACGCCTGCTCCTGGTGATTCATTGCCTCTAGTCTGACGAAGGTGCAATTCGCTTAGGTCGACCTGTGCCACACTCCACCAACGGAGGCACCCTGCCTGCCTGTCATAGGTAAGGAGTGCCATATATGTCCGCCAAGCCAATTCGCCGTTCGGCCCTGCTCGCGCTCGCACTCCTCATGGCTGCGGCCGTGCCGGTGCGTGCCACCACCCCGCCGACCTTTACGGTGGTCGACAGCATCCGAGCGGGCGTTGACGCCTCTTATGGCCTCAGCTACTCCTCCAGCGGCGTCATTGGTGACGATCTCTACTTCTCGGCTAACGACGGTGTGAACGGCTTTGAGCTCTGGCGCACCAACGGCACCAGCACCACCCGCGTGAAAGACATTAACCTGGGGGCAGGGTCCAGCTACCCCACCGCATTTACCGCATTCGGCAGCTACCTCTACTTCGGCGCCGACAACGGCACGGATGGGTTTGAGCTCTGGCGCACCGATGGCACCGAGGTTGGTACCACGCTCGTCAAAGACATCTATCCAGGCGCAGACAGCAGCAGCCTAGGCTACTTCACCGCCCTCGGGGAATACCTCTACTTTTCAGCCGACGACGGTACCAACGGGTACGAGCTCTGGCGCACCGATGGCACCACTGCCGGCACCACGCTTGTCAAAGATATCAACGTCGGCTCAAGTAACAGCAGCCTTTCTAACCTTGCAGCATTCGGTGGCTACCTCTACTTTTCAGCCGACGACGGTACCAACGGCACTGAGCTCTGGCGCACCAACGGCACCACTGCCGGCACCACGCTTGTCAAAGATATCAACACCAGTATGGACAGCTATCCGGCCGGCTTCACCGCCTTCGGGGACTATCTCTACTTCCAGGCCAAAGACGACCTCAACGGGTACGAGCTCTGGCGCACCAACGGCACCGTGGGCGGTACCACGCTCGTTAAGGACATCAACCCATACTCCGGCGACGGCTACCCCTACAGCAGTTACCCCAACCAGTTCATCGCATTCGGTGACTACCTCTACTTCCAGGCGGACGATGGTGTGACAGGTGGCGAACTCTGGCGCACCGATGGTACCGCCGCAAACACCACGCGCGTAGCGAACATCCAGCCAACCGGCGGCGGCTACCCCCACATCTTCACGGTATTCAGTAGCCTGCTCTACTTCACGGCCGACGACGGCACCAGTGGCTACGAGCTGTGGCGTACGAACGGCACCGAGGTCGGCACCATGCGCGTCGCCGACATCGTTCCAGGTCCAGATGGCGGGTACCCGTTCAGCTTGACCACACTCGGCGACTACCTCTACTTCGTAGCGTCTGATGGCATGCGCAGCGTTGTGCATCGCACCGACGGCAGTGTGGTGGAGCGCGTGCCATTCCCGATTGATGCTGACCAGTCGGTTATGTGCATGTGCAACCCGCTCACGGCGCTGGGCGGTCGCCTATTCAGTTCGGTGTATTCCGAAGCGACAGGCACTGAGTTCGCGTATCTTGATGAGCCAACCTATCGGCTGCCCGAGACAAATCGCACAACTGGCACGAGCAGTGCGTGGACCGTGGCACTCAGCACCCTCGCGCTGATCACGTTGGCCGTGGGCGTGGGCCTGCGCCGACGCAGCGGGGCTGCGCAGCGCTAGAGGCGTATCCTGTGCCGCATGTGCGGCCGCATCGTTCAAGCCACCTCGCCTGAAGAGATCGCCCGGGAGTTCGGCGCCGATCTCAGCGTGGCGCTGCGCGAGAGTCT
>Ga0315899_10004002_pt1 | contig 15958 bp, 10 predicted proteins | sample LakEriMetagenome_2_FD_203518 | JGI IMG/M metagenome (GOLD analysis project Ga0315899, IMG submission 203518) | Freshwater fungal communities from buoy surface, Lake Erie, Ohio, United States - Buoy 4 MA112 | ecosystem: Environmental > Aquatic > Freshwater > Lake | place: USA: Lake Erie, Ohio... | reverse complement strand
AATTGGGTTCGCCCCTGGTGTCAAGCAATTGGCGTACCCCCGATCATCGAGCTCGATAGACGCGCGTATCATCAATAATGAACTCAGTCGACCAGCTTTGGCCGTTGTCGCCGCTGCAGACATTAAAGAAGTAGTTGCGGAATTTGAAAGCGTGATGACCGAACGGGTAAGCCGAAGCAATGTGGTCGGCGGCAGTCAGGTCCTCGATACCAGGCTTTGCATAGTAGTGTACCTGTCCGTCGGGGCTGACACTCAGTCCTAGAGTCCACCATCCGAACTCTTCGACAAATGGGCCATTGATTTGACGACTGTTCTGGGTTGCCTTCATCCAGAAAAAGGCGCGGTCTGAGACGACCTTGCCCTGGGCATCACGTTTGATTTCCCGATTGAGAAAAAAGCCTGGCCAGTAGAGTCCTTCTTCATCGTCCCAGGCAGCGCGACGGAAGGGGCCGCCGCGGGGCCCTTGTCCGGCATAGCTGGTCTCAAGAGCGATTCGAAATGCGAAATGGCAACCAGTCCGGTTTTCCCATTGGTCCAATGGCGGGATGAAGACGCGGGTGACAACATTCGGGGCTTGGGCTACGCTCAATTTGCCAATTCGATCGGAGACGGAGCCGATCAGGTCATCTTGTTGCATCTGATGACTGGGGCTGCCGCTGCCAGTGTTCTGCGAGCGAATGGCCATCGCCCCTGTGCTGCCAGGCAACCCGCCCGCAGGAGTTTCAACTCGGCGAATGGAATCGGGTTGGCCCCGTTTTTTTCCTTCATACCATCGCCCGTTGGAGGAAGTTCCCAAGGGGCCGTTGACCGACAAGGCAGTATCTTCGTGATTGAAAACCTTTGGCAGGTTGTAGTTCCATGACCATTCGGCATCCTCGAAGTCATCTCCGACTTCGGTGACCTCCTGTCCAGTGCCGGGAATGATTGCTTGCGCGGTGAGCATTCCCGGAGCGACGAGTGAGAGGACTGCCACTGTATACAGAGCGAGTGAGCGAAGGGGCATAAGCATGGGATATCCTTTTCCTGATGAGCTTCATCCCGATCATCCAGCCGGAGTTGCTTTGGGTGCTTTCGAGAAGGAGCAGTTTGCCTCTGACATGGAATTCAATTCCGGTCGGAGGCGGTCTAACGTCTACGGCGTCCTTGCAGCAAACGGGGCGGATCGTTGGTCCAACTAGCCGGTTTGACAACGGTAGTGGGCTTCGCGGTCGGAGGGTCAAAAACCAGCTTGGATTCGATCGTCGGCGGTAGAGGTTCGCCCGTGACCAAATAGTGATCATGCTGGGACGATTTTCCGTAAGCTTTCAGCTCATACATCGCCAGCGCGTGGAGGGCGTGCCCCCGGGGCCCGACGTCGAGGTCATAGTTCGGCGCCGAAAGCATGAGTTCAGCAAGGTAGTCGACCGCTTTGGTGAGTCGCGGATCGCTCATTTTTTCGGGAGGAAGCGTAAAGGCCAACCACTCGACAATGTGACCTGTGGAATAGCAACGCCGAATGCGATCGTTCTCCGCTCCAGGCTTTTCGAAGAACTCGGTGCTGAAGCTCCCGTCTGGGTTTTGAAGGGAGTAGGCTCGGTCGACGTAGCCGTCCAGTTTCCGTGCCGCGTTAAGCCACTCGCCGGCTAAGGGCAGGTTTCGTTTTTCCACTTGGAAGACGGCAAAGCTCAAAGCCATGAGGCGATGCGTGCCGCCGCAGGCCCCTTCGGATACCGGTTCGGCCAACTCTTCCCGAATCAGTCTGGGAAAGTTCCATTTTTCACCCGCCTCGTTTCGCCAGACATCGCCCGGTTCACAGTAATGGGACAGGCCGATGAGTTTGAAGGTCAGTTCAGTGCCCGACTGACAATCCCGCTTTTCGTATTCAACAAGGTCCTTGACCGTGAAGTCTTTACCTTCCACCGAGAGTTTGTGGTCGAGGGGGATGTTGGATTGGGCCAGAATCGCCAGCAGTTGTCCGGAGTGGCCTTGGACGCCAACGCCAATGCGAGTTTTTAAACGACCGTTTTCGAGGTACATAATCCGCATTTCGTTGCCAATGCCATTCTGACAGAGGTAATCAGCGGCATTGACATGCTCGCCCCGCACGACCACCTGCGAGTTGCGTCCGTAGGCAATCAGGCCATGCATGATGCTCCAGGGCCGCAGGATTTCAACGTCAACTTGGCGGGTAAAGTAAACTTGCAGTGTCTGGGCCACCCTTTCCCGACGCAAATCATCCTTGGACAGCTCTTTCGGCGGTGTTTTCTCAGCCGGCTTTTCCTTTTCTTTGGCGATTGGTTTGTCATCGCCCTTCGGGGCTGGGGCTTCGGGCTTTGGCTCGACCACTATGGAGGATTCGGCGAAAGACCCAGGCCCAATTGAGCCGGTATCTTCCGAGCCACATTCTCTCGGTTTCTGCTTTTTGGCCGTCAAGTCATCAAGTGGCCTGACGGCACTGGACCTGAACTGCCACAGCAAATTCTCCGGATTGGCGATCAGGAGAAGCGGGGCCACAAACAGGGAAATGAGGCAGGCGATGAGGTTGGAGGTCAGCAGTGGGATTGCTTTCAAAACAACGGCTCGCGGGTTTTGGAGAGATGACTGGTAATCGTTGAGGAGTTAGCCGGCGAAGTTAACCTGTACCGATTAGGCGAAGTAGGCGGATTTCACTGGTTTGGTCTGGACAACTGACAACGACGACACACGATGTAATGCGTGCCTCATCCCTATCGGCCGAGGTTTCGGTGAAAATAAGACGACCGGCTCAATCCCTACGTTGGGAAACCCGGGGCGACCTTTCCGGCGTGCGAAGCTCTGTCGGTCATAGCGACTAGCCGGCTTCCCCAATTGTTCTCTTCGCTATCCCATCCCACAACTTGGACAGGCCGAAACTGGACAGGCTGAAACTGGACAGGCTGAAACTGGACAGGCTGAAACTGGACAGGCTGAAACTGGACAGGCTGAAACTGGACAGACTGAAACTGGACAGACTGAAACTGGACAGGCTGAAACTGGACAGGCTGAAACTGGACAGGCTGAAACTGGACAGGCTGAAACTGGACAGGCTGAAACTGGACAGGCTGAAACTGGACAGGCCGAAACTGGACAGGCTGAAACTGGACAGGCTGAATGCGGTAGGCCTTTTTTGACCAGGTTTTGAATGTTCGATTGGTGGGCGAGTTTGCGAATCCGGAGGCGGAGAGGCAGAATAAAGAAGTCGTGCGAAGTGAACTGCCTGTTGGGCTGGGGGCGCTCGACTGGGTAGCCGGCGGACTGCGGCGGAACAACCCTCAAACCACGGTAAAGTGGCTGAGGTTGTTGCTGGGCCCCGTGCTTTCACGGTTTTATTTAAAATCAGCATTCGTTTTCATGGCCTGGCAACCAACTCTGCCTTCTCAATCTCCTCGCCTTATGCAGCACCCAAGTAGCAGCCCTGACATGCTTTTATCAAAAGCGAGGGCGTTTTTGGCCGAGGCCTACGCTGAATTAGGTAGGCCTACCGACGAAGTTGTGCGAGAGCTACAGGTCGCCGAGGAAATTGCTGCGACTGGCACGTGGACGCCAACGCTCGATGAACTTGAAATCGGAGCGAAATTAGCCTGGCGGAATAGCAATCGCTGTATCGGTAGACTGTTTTGGAAGTCTCTCAAGGTGATTGACGCTCGATGTGCGGGCACTCCGGAAGATGTCTTCACTGCTTTGCAGCATCACTTGAACTATGCTTTCAACGGGGGCAGAATTCGCTCGGCCATCACGGTGTTTCGTCCTGCGGCAGCCGATGAGGCAGAACCCCCACGGATTCTTAACCATCAGCTATTGCGGTTTGCCGGCTATAAGCGAGAGGGAACTGGCGGAGTGCTTGGTGACCCCGCCGAGGTTCCGTTTACCGAGTTCTGTCAGGAAATCGGTTGGCAAGGTAAAGGAACGGCATTCGACGTGTTGCCGTGGGTTGTCCGTTGGCCGGGGCGTGGCTTTGCATGGCGGATGCCGGAAATCGATCCGCGGATGCTTGTTGAAATCGTGCATCCAGATTTCAGCTGGTTTCGCGAGTTGGGTTTGCGATGGTACGCAGTACCGGTAATCAGTGATATGCTGCTTGAAATTGGTGGCCTGCAATTTACGGCGGCGCCATTTAATGGCTGGTACATGGAGACGGAAATTGGCAGCCGTAATTTCGGCGACGCTCAGCGATACAACCTTTTGCCCGCGGTAGCTGAGCGGATGGGCTTGGACCGATCTTCGCGGCAATCGCTTTGGCAGGACCGAGCCTTGGTGGAGTTGAACAGGGCAGTGCTTTTTGCCTTTGAACAAGCCGGAGTCACAATTGTCGACCACCACACGGCAGCCGAACAATTTATCAACTTTGAACAATTGGAGCAGCGGAACGGCCGGCCGTTGACGGCCGATTGGGCGTGGATCACACCGCCGCTTTCGGGCAGCGTCACACCAGTTTTTCATCGCCACTACGAAAACACCGTCCGCGAGCCCAACTTCTTCTATCAGGAGTCTCCGTGGAGCACGTCGCCCCGTCCCACCCCGGCAGGCTGCCCTTTTCATGCAGTCAACCGTGGATAAAAGCAACTTCGCTTGTCCAGCCAAACTGGACAAATCCAAACCCGGCGGGCACCAATAAAACGTGAGTGAGGAATCAGCTGTTTGCAGCGAGCGGCAAGACGTTGTGCGTTAGCACATGACTGGTGGACACTTGCGTGGGCTTTGAGACTCTCGAATTCAATGTTGACTTTAATCCAAACAATGCAATCTGAGCTGCAGCTTTCAATCAGCTTTGCAGAAAAGCTGAAGGACGATTTAATCGTCGCTTGGCGGCACAATCGGGGTGGATTTTGACTTCAGTAAGCTTACCTGCTGACCCGGTCTAGCCAAAAAAGCCCTTGGCCGCGCAGAACGACCAAGGGCTTTTGAATCGTCAAATCTCCGACAGAAGACGATGTTACGCTAGCGAGTTCGACGGCGAGAGGCTACTGCGAGAACACCAAATGCACTCAGAGCGAGCATTGAAGAGGGTTCAGGCACAGCCTGGATCCTGACGTTGCCGAAGGGAGCGATATCAGTAATCCACACGTTTTCACCTTGAACATTGAATCCATACTGAACGTGTCTTGCTGTGTCAGCGATCGTTGCCAAGCTAACGCTAAAAGCTCCATTTGTAAGGATGGCACTACTCTCTTGAAACGAAGAATAGTCAGCTGCGAAATCCCGGATAAAGACGCGAGCGGTATGATTGGCGGTAAAGGTGTTCGAGAGAACCGTTCCGCTGAATGTCAAGTTGATGCCACTGAGTGAGCCACCGTCAACCTGAACGTACCCGTTCGCATCCATCCATTTATTACCAAGAGATCCGGGCCCACCGCTGGGGGTATACCAGAAAGGATTCGGGTCATCAATTGAATTGACACCGAGTTTCAAATCTGAGCCGCTGAACTGAAAAGCCAGATCATTGAATCCCCAAGGACTGCCATACACAAATCCACTTGGACTCGGTAATGAACCAGAACGGTTCAGGTCAAACACATTCATGTAGCCATTCCAAGTCTTGGTTGGGTCCACCCCGACGGTAATGTCAGCTGAAATGGCTGGGGCAAAAACGCTGGCCAAGCAAGCAAGCGAGAACAGGCTCGCTAGGAGCTTCTCGAATCGCAGTCTTTTTCCGGAGATCTTCATTGCTGTGAGTCCTTTGAAAACAGAGAAGTGACATCTTGGAACCGGCTTTTCTTTGGCACAAAGCTTCGACACTTGTCGTTTGGCTTTTGATTCTTCAACCCCAACAGCCAGCGGCCTGCTGCGTTCCGTAAACTTTAGGAGTTACCAAATCGAGATGGCGTGAAACCGGTTGCATAGACGTCGAGTTTGGCAGGAATCAACCCAAAGTCAACAAACTTACGGGCCTCTTTTAAGGAAAAAACCTTTAAATTGCGTTTTTGGGGTAGGAGTTTCCCCAACTCGCTCGACGCCGAATTTCGAGGTCGGGGTGAAAGTCGAGAAAAAAGGCGTTTTCGCGGCAGTTATCCCCTTCAGGCTGTCCGAGCTTCTATGTCTTGCCCGCAAAAATCAATTGAAAACGACTTCTCGGATGCGGCTCACCGCGTGAGCGCTTTTGAAGAGGGAGCGTTTCCTCATCTCCGTCTTCGGGTATGGTCCGGGGCAAACGCATTTGCTTCTAGCATTGAAAACAATCGAAGAGCCAATGTTTTTTGCAAATGCCGGGACAGCAAAGCGCTCCTTATCGAAAGAATTGAAACCTCTTTTGTCGTTTCGACGCTCGAAGCGCCGAGGAAAGCCCGCGATTTGATCGATTTCAAATGTGATTGCCCTTGGGCACGGTCCCCTCTGTCCAAGCGTGCAGACTTCGATCCGTCCGTGAGCGTCTTTGTTCACCAATCCGCGAATTCAAATTGACCGTGAATTTCGCCTCGAGCAACTCAATCAATTGCTGCGTCTCAAGGGCAAGTGGAAAATCCCTCGGTTTTATCGAGGCCGAACTTTCGCTTGATTCCGGATCCGTAGTGAGGCTTTGTCGGTCATCCAGTCCGTCTTTTTCACTCGCTTCGGTTCTGTGCCTTTGCCATTTTTGGGGCAAAAGGGCAGGCATTGAAAAAATCGGTTTTGAACAATCAGTTTTTTCCAGACAGCGGAACGATGTTGTTCAATCGCATTCGGCCTTTAGTTTTTGCAACGCGATGTAGCTGCTGCCTGCTCGACGCAAAATAGTTGCCCCTGAACTGACCTGATTTCACCAGAAGTGACATTCGTCCGGCCCATCGTTCCGGACATAGCCGCAATCGCTCGAAAATCTTGGGAACATGAGCATCAAGAAATCGCTTTTCGGGTCTTCTTAGTCGGCTTGTGTAGTCAATCAATTCAAGATAGCCCATCAGCGAAAAGCCTTTCAGGAGCCCTGGACGGCCTTCGCTTTCGACAGAGAGGTCATTAAGTGGGCAAAGCCAATTTTCACGTTCCACTAATCCGAGTGTTCTCCTGTTCGCAACTGGCGATTGTCGGAGAGGCTCAATGCCCTCAGACCCCGGCTTTTGTGAAGGCCTTTTCTCAATTGCGTGAGCAAGGCGTTGAACTAAACCAGTGAAATTGCTTTTTTCCGGCGCATCGCAAAGGTTTGCGGCAAAAGGATTCAGGGCAATGTAGACGGCAGTCGTCAGTAACGCTTCTTCGTCTACTACCGCGATCGACTTGTAGCGACCATCCCAAAAAGGACCTTTGCAGTTGTCTTCGGCATTCGCCAATTTGGCGATCGGTTCCTTAAGGCATTTCATGAACCAGCCCAAGTCCGTAAGTCGACCTCGAAGCACTCTTGCGCGGTCGGGCTTCTTCTTTTCCTTGCTGATCCAAGCTTCAAACTTGGCCCTATCGCAGGGGTCGAGGTTTTTTTGAGGATTCGCGAGCAACCACCGCGAAAACACCTCTTCTTCTGTCCAATCGGAGGAAATCTCGGGGTTAATTCGCACGAGAATGTGAAGGTGATTTCCCATGACAGCGTATTCGGCCACAGAGATGGCAAAACTCTCAGTTAGAACTTTGAGCCGCTGCTCTATCCATGCTTTTCGATTCGCGCTCGTTCCGGGATGCTCGCCAGAACCATCAAGCAATGACAATTGCCTAACGCATCTCGAAATGCAATGGTAGATTTTTGAAACGGAAAGGTCGATCAAATTCCTGCGCGGTTGGGTCATGGGAGGCACTCCAGTGGTTTGATTCATGGTTTAGGGAAGGCAGTCCCATGCCAGTGAAGCACTAGTCCCTTGACTAATCCTGAATATACCGGACAGAGGAGGTCATGCAAGTTATTTGTTGTTTAAAAGTAAACAAAGTGGACACAAGTTTACGTTGTCGTTGTGGGATAGCATTTTTGGGCGCATTTTTGGACAGGCTGAGAATGGACAGGCTGAGAATGGACAGGCTGAGAATGGACAGGCGACTCGATGCGAGACATGTGGGCTCGGCCACCTGCGAACCATCGTCAATACGATGAGCTGGCAGTCGTTGGCATCATGGTCACCTGGAAACAAAAAAAGCCTCCTGTCACCTAGGGGTGAAAGGAGGCTTTTGGATTCGAGCTCATGGTCTCAATCGAGCAAAACTTTGACTAGCCGTCTCGGCGGCGGCGGAAGCCTAGCCCGGCCAAGCCGAGCGAAATCAAGCCCACTGATGAGGGCTCGGGAACCGAGCTGAAGTTCAGATTGTCATAAAACCGGCCAGTTCGATTGAAGTTGGTGGCGTAGCTGCGAAACCCGAACTGCAACAACTTCCCATTCCAAGCGGGATTATTTGCCGCAAGATTCAGCGTTTGTGATGTCCATGCCGTGGCTGATGCTCCCGTTGTCTCAAACTCCGTAATTCCCAACGTGGCGTATCCGTTCAATGGATCCAGAACTTTGACGAAAGCATAGGTTCTGGCATTTCCGTCGACACCCGAGGCTCCACCGTTCTTCAAGTAATCGAAGGCAAACGAAAACGACTTCCCAACACCAACATTAGTGGCACCGATCGTCCGTTCTTGGAAAACAAGTGCGTCTACATAATTACCAGCGTTGTGCTCACTGACGTTGTTGTAGTCGCTGTAGACGTTCAGATATTGACCACCTTGGGCTGGTCCTCCGGCAATCGAGGAAAAACCGGAGCCCCCGTTGGGCGCTGAAAAAGTCCCGTACCCGTACAAATAATTTCCACCGGGGCCAAATACGTTTGCGTAGACAAACCAGCCATCGTTTGCGAGCGCGTTAGCGGCGCCTTGGTTCAGCCCTTCAAAATCCTGCGTGTAGGTCGTGATATCGCCATGAGCTGCGATCGGCCACGCCATTGCCGCGAGCATTCCAATCAACGCAAAAAGTCGCCGGGTCATAGTTCAACGCCTTTCCAAAAGAAACATGATGTGAAACCGGTTTCATAAATGCCGATTCTGGTTGGTTTAGACGCCCTTGTCAAGCAGCTAAGGGGGATTGTCCTGGGTCTGAGTCAGCCAATTCGCGGGTGGATTTTGGCTAAAGCCATTTTTCTCGAGGTTTTGAGAACGGTTTCGCCGCTCACCCGCGAAAACGGAAGAGCCTTCCGACACTCCCGGGCGACGAATCACTACTCGATCACCACGTCATCGAAGTAAAAAGTGGCCGGTTTGCCGGCAGCCGCATGCACCCAAAAAAAGGGCGATTTGATCCGCTGCAAATTCTGACCACTCAAGTCGATCTCAAACTGCTGCCACTCTGTGCTGAGCACAAATTCCTGCTCTTTTTTAGTCGTGTCAAAATAAGGCTTTTCACGTCCCAGCAGCCCAAATCCAACCTTCAGTTTCTCTCCGCCTTCTGCTCCACGAGCCCAAAAGACCAATCGCTTGGCTCCAGCGAAGTTCTTGCCGCCAGGCTTCTCCCCCCAGTCACCTTCGGGGTTTTGCCACACGACCCCAGCCCATCCAGCCGCCGCCTTGTACTCACATTTCAAACAAGTCTCACCTGTGTGCGGTAGGTCCTTTGATTCCGGAGTCATCACGACCGCTGAGGTATCGCCCATCCAACCAGAAGGCGCAAACTCTGCAGCGAGTGCCGCCTCGGAGTAAATCGTGTACGGCAACGCAACCGCAGGCCCTGCTTCAATCACCGGTTCACTCACCCTAATCGGGAGGTTGGCAGTAGACGCTTGCCCCTTGCCATCCAAGGCTTCGGCATAAACTCGGTACATCCCCGGCGATTTCGGCAAAGCGACCGTGCAGCCGGTCTCGGATGCGGATTCAACTGCCTCGGGATAAACCGGAGGACTCGACTGCGGGTCGCCCCCCGTGACATACCGGTCAGCCTCCTGCATTACCGTCCAGTTGACCTGAAGTTGGTCTCCGTCCGGGTCGGAGGCGAGAAGTTCCAGCTTTACCTTTTGCCCGGGTTCGATTTCGTTTTTTTCGACCAGACGCAGCGAAGCAATCTCCGGGCAACGATTTGCCGGAGGCTTGCCTGTCCATTCTTCAGTCAACACGTCAACCGCGTTTGTCTTCTCGCCGGTGGGAAGCAGCAGACCAAACCAGGTCGCGGTCCCCTCCTGCTTGTTTCCCCAGAGAAACGCATAGCTCCCAAGGCAGAGTTCGCGGTCTGCGGCGAGCTTGCGATATGCCTCGCGATACATTCCCGCTTTCCGCACACTTGTCGGCTCTTCAATCGCATCGATGTTATTTTTCGGGACCTCCCAAGTCCCCACCGGACCAAACTCAGTCACAATGTAGGGCTTGGTCCCTCCATGCTGCCGATAACGCTCAGGTAGCGTGGGACAGCCGCCATAGGAGTTGATGCCGATGATGTCCAAGCTGGGGCAATGCTGGTGAATCGCCTTGACTTTGTCAGGAGTTAACTCCGCGACAACGGTCATCGTGGGGTGATTCGGATCAATCTCCTTAATTGCCTTTGCCAGCGACTCGACATGCTGCCAAAGGTCTGGGTTTGCTCCCGTCTCATAACCCTCCATCTCATTTCCAAGGCCCCACACGAGCACTGCGGGATGGTCTTTGTACTGCTTGACCGCGGCGATGACCTGGTCAAACTGCTGCTTTACTTTCACGGTGTTGGCATAGTCGAATCCTTTTTGGGAATGCTCAAGCCAAATACCGACAGCCACTGTCAGCCCCGCGCGATGAGCCTCGTCAAGTCGCCGTTTCGTGTTGCCATCGACGCCCCAGAGCCTCGTGGAATTTCCGCCACAAGCGGCGAGCAATTCCAAGCTTCCGTCACCTCCCGCACCTTGAATGCGAAAAGGCTGCTCTCCCCGGATTAAGGTCCACGAGCCGGACTCATCACGGGACAATCTGACCTGAATCGGAGCGGCTTTTTCGGCAGTCGAGCCAGGCTTTTCAGCCAGCCTGTCCGACACATTCGATGAGCATCCCACAGCGCTCCAAGCCAAAAGACCAGATGCCATCAGCCAAGCCAGAATGGTGAATCGAAAGCTAATCATCTTTTCAACCCGGAACATGAGAAATTGAGAGCGTCGGCGTGATGGGAAAAAACCAGGAGCCGGCTGAGCCTCGCTCCCGGGCTTGAGCCTTCGCGCGTTTAAGAAGAGCGAACGCTACTCGGGGTTACCTACTCGTCTGTTATCTTAAAGCCATATTCGATTTTGCGGATTCGACCAGTGCGACTGAAAAGCTCGTTCGACTCCTCGCGAGTGAGTTCACTCCCAGCCCGTCTCTCACAGCCTCCATCTTGATATTCAATTGTCAGCGTTGGCTCGTCGCCAGTAATGAGTTTGAAGACAACCGGCGTCTGGCAAAGCGTGAAGGCAATTGTCGAACGCCCTAGTTCAAGTTCCCGCCTGTTTCCGTTGGTATCAATCATCGAACAGACAAATGGCGATTCGAGAAACTCATCTGCTCTCAACAGGACTGGATGAAACGCGACTCTTCCGGATTCAATCACCACGCCCAACTCCAGCAATCGCGTCAGCAAGTCTTCTTTGACCTGGCCCGTCATCCCGGGTTGTTGGGCCCCGGCGTGAGCGGGCGTATGCGAGTAGGGGTCCGTCGGAATGGCGCCGTAGGTTTCCGGGGACTTGTGCAGCCACATTCCTTCGAAGATGTCTCGAAATTGAGCCGCGAGGCGGCTGAACATCGGGGACCCCGCGCGACTCGCCTCGAGGCATTGGCGAGCAACGGCGTACGATAATTTGGAGACCATGTGCCAGTAGATGCTGCCCAAGCCCTCGTAGGCAAAAAAGCTGGATGAGCGGCCAGCATATTTTCGATGCTCGAACGTCTGCTCCCAGACCTCTTCCAAAAGTCTCAGGTCTTTTGCCGAGACTTCCAACGTTTCTGGTTGATTTGGCGAGGCCTGGGGAGGGGACGCGGGCTGTTTGCCTGGACCCATAGCAGATACTTGGGCTGCTCCGGCTGCCAACAGTTCTCGCTTGAAATCGGCGAAGTTGCGAAGTTTGCCGGAGAATCGAAAGTCACCGTTTCGATCGCGTTTCACCAGCGGCGATGTCGTGGCAGAGGCAAGTCGCTGAACCAATTCCCGCTTGCGAGCATGATCAGCTTGGGGCTCACCAGCCGAACGATGGTCGATCCGGATTCGGTTTTTTTCCAGAAAACGTGGGGGATCCCGGTCGGGGTACAGCAGATAGCTGTGTTGATCCGGCCGATAGAGTCGGCTCTGTCGCAGGGCAGTCAATAATTCGACACACTGCTCCGGGGAAAGAACACCGGATTCAAGAATCGAAACCTGCCCCTCTAGCATCTCCTCAAGATGCCCCACCCGGATACTACCCTCCGAAAAATGGACCAGGTTGAATGAATGGAATAATCCGTCCGGCCGTCGACTCATCTGCAGAGTTTCCGTCAGCAATCCAGTCGCCCTTGCGAGTAACTCGCGAATGGGCAACGTTGCAACAGTCCTTTTGTCTCCGCGGAAGCCAGCGTAAACAGCTTCGCGATGTCGTTCTGCAGCAATTTGCATCTGCGAGACGAAAGTATCCCGAACAAACTCGTCGCGACAGCAGCCCGCGAGCAGTTCACCATCGCCCAGAATCCGTTGCAAGCTTTCCAGAAACTCAGCGACTTCGCTCGAAAGGAAAAGTTCGTCGGATCCAGACTCCGTCAGCAGCAGACGGAGAAGTTCGAGGTACTTTCTCAAGTAGCCAACGGTCACAATTGATGCGCCAAAACCCGCGAGCGCGTTCTGGGCATCATTCCATTCCGGGCGTTGTGTGTTCAGCCAGATTCCCGCCCCGGGGATCAGGTTTGCGAGTTTCACCAAACCCGAAAGCAGCAGTTTTTCAGCCAGGCAGATGCGATGGACCCGACCGCTGGAATCAGTGGCCAGATACCCGTCGGTGCCGATTTGAGCTGCTCGGGCGCGCAGCGAACTTTCGACCACCTCGTCGTAAGAGATCGTCTCGCGAGGATTCGCCCGAAGTTGTTGATAGTTTGTAATTCGATAAGGAATATCCGCGTAAACATAATCGCTTGCCGTCAGCATCTGCCCCAGTTCATCGGGCCAGGTGGACCGCAACTTTTCCAGCAGCTTGTGGAGGTACACAATCTGATGGTCTCCCCAATAACCGATGTTCGCCCACGGGTCGGCGGGGTCCGGCCGCTCCCAATCGAAACCAGACTCGTTTACCCGGTACGGATTGAATCCATCGACAGTTGAGGCGTTGACGAATCTCGTCACCATACCGGCAAGGAAGCCGGGGAAAGATGAGCTCAGTGCTTCCCAATTCTGGAAGATATCGCGCCAATTTCCCTCAAATCCGATCTGTCTCGCTCCTTGTTCATTTCTTCCTGGAATTCGGAACTGATTCCAGGGCCGAGTCGGATCGCCATGCCTTCGACTAAAGGTCAAGGGCAAGAACTCAGTTACAAGTCGCACAAGGTCAGAGTCGCCGGCAGTCCGGGCAAACGAGAGAAGCTTTGAATATTCAAGTTCCGGTGGCAATTCGAGTAGGCGACTCTCCAACCGGCTAAGCACTTCGCGATTCCGCTTCCCCAGATAACTGAGGAGATCGGCCGTGCGGACTTGATAGCCTGCGACGGGCAAGCCGCCGCGCATCACATTAAAAATCGTGTTCGCCAAATGCCGGTTGATTCGCCGAGGATCTGCACTCGCCTGGAGGCCATCTGAAGCCGCCGCAAACTGCAGCAATGTTTGATCATTGTCCACCAACTCCTGTTCGAGCAGCCGAACGACATCGAGATCATCGCTGACCAATGCCGACAGGTCGAGCAGTCGGGCGTGGTCGTAACCGACGTCAACGATCGTCCTCCATGTGCACAAGTCGCGGCCTCCCAACTCGATCGACTTCGCGACAAAGTAACACTGACGCTGGCCGCGAACCTCAGTCTCTGGCTTCAATGCGCCGCCGAGTCGAAAGCGCTCCAATTGGCGATTGCTGAGGAGGACAATCGGCCTGTCCAATCCGGTCTGCCAAGCAACGGTGACTTGGAGGCCCTCGCTTGGTTCTGCGCGGTCGGTTGGAATCGAATTAAGATAGAAAAGTCCAAGATCCGACTGCTGCAAAAGCTCGGCTCGCTTGTAGGCATCGGCCAGATTACTGAATCGCAACTGGAAATTCTGGTCGAGGCCCGGAGGCAGCAGATTCTGAAACCCATCGAGCAGCGTCAGTTTTCGCGGTTGGGCTTCCAGGTTGATCAGGTCCACAGTCCGTACAAACCCGAAGGAGCGGCTGGACGACCATTGATAACGGAGGGTAAGGCCCAGCGTCAGGTTCGTCTCTTCAAACAAGATTCGATTTCCGAGGCGATTCTTGTAGAGGGTACGCTGAGTTTCAAACTCATTCCTCTGGGAACTGAACGGTTCCCAGAGGAACATTCGCCCTGACTGCTCCATCCGAATGATTGTCGTTGGCCCGGTTGATTGGCCGGAATCGAGAATTTTGTCAGCCGAGTAGTAGGGGAAAATCGCCTGATTGGCATCCCGCCGGCCACAGGTGAGGGCTCCATTGCTGGCGACGTACATCCAATGGTCTTCGCTGCAAATCAACGACATGAAAAAGGGAGCGATCCGGTCGACATTCGCTACACGGTACCAAGTCTCTCCATCAATGGTACGGAACTCGCCGCTGGCCACTTCGGCGTTGGGTCGGGTTGGGTCTGGAGTTCCGGTGTGGCTTCGCGCTGCCAGCCGTTGGTCGATGCTCATTCGCCGCTCCCAGTTCCGGGTGGTGGCGAGGTTCTGCGACACCGCAGTTCCGTTTCAATCTTTTGAGCCAAGACCGGTGAAATTTCGTAAAAGATCAGGCACGCGGCGGCTGCCAGCAAAAATCCGGCCGGGATTAGGCTCATCATCAGTTGCAAACCGCGCAAGGTCTCGGCCGATTGCTCAACGGCGACACCATCGACAGGTTGCTGATATCCGATCCAGCCAAGAACCCAGCCGGTCATGGCCGCTCCGATTGCACAGCCGAGTTTTTGGGAGAAAGTGGCTGCTGAAAAGACCAAGCCAGTCGCTCTTCGGTGGAACTTCCATTCCGAGTAATCTGCGACATCTGCATACATTGCCCAAAGCAGAACAGGGCTCGGTCCGCTGATGAATGCCCCGATGATTTGAAGCGCCAGCAGCAAGCTGGTTTGCGTTGGCTGTACCAAGAACAGCAGCGCCGTACAGATCGCCGTTCCTGTGTTCATGGCGATCATCAGCGCGCGTTTGCCCAGCAGGGCTGTCATCTGTCTTGTCAGAAGCATGCCAGCGATCGCTGCGACACTTCCCGCAACTAGAAACGTGGATGTCCAGGACTCGTCTTTGACGAAGTACTTGAAGTAATACAGAGTCGCTCCGCCGCGCAAAAAGGCTGCGGTCAACTGAAAGAGCCCAAAGAAAAACAGAACCAGCCAAGGACGATTTGCGAGAAGGTCGTTACAGTCGTTTTCGAGCGAGGACACGTCGGTGGCTGCTGGTAAGACCTTTTTTGCGACGAGGACGGTGAGCCAGCTTCCGATGGAGAGCAGAAGATAGCCCGCCGAAATCCACAGCAGCATCCCCGGGGCAAAACCGACGGGAAAGGCGGCGAGCAGAGCCAAACCGATGAGGAAAATCTGGTGCAGCTTGAGGCTGGTGAGCACAAATCGCAAGTCGGCCCGAAAGTTGGTCGTCGACGTCAACTCTGCTCCAACTCGCTCTCGGGTTGTGGCGAAGGTCACGATGAACAGGATTACGGCAGCCATTGCGTACAAAAACACCGTCCAGAAAAAACCAGTCTGCTGGTCGATGACGGGGAGCCCCTCGGCCGATAGCTTATCCGTCTGGCCGAACCAATTGACCAAACTGAGGGTAAACGACTGCACGATGATTCCGCCAACAAAGGCGGCAATGAAGCGATAGGTCGAGACGCTTGTCCGCTCAAGCGAGTCGGGCGTGATCACGCCCATCAAGGCCCCGTAAGGAATATTGATCGCCGTGTAGGCCATCATTACCAAGGTGTAAGTAATGTAGGCGTATGCCAGCTTCCCCTGGGGCCC
>Ga0315899_10004001_pt1 | contig 15959 bp, 14 predicted proteins | sample LakEriMetagenome_2_FD_203518 | JGI IMG/M metagenome (GOLD analysis project Ga0315899, IMG submission 203518) | Freshwater fungal communities from buoy surface, Lake Erie, Ohio, United States - Buoy 4 MA112 | ecosystem: Environmental > Aquatic > Freshwater > Lake | place: USA: Lake Erie, Ohio... | reverse complement strand
GCACCAGCAATTCCCTCTCCCTCATCCACGGCTCCCCCACCCCCCGGAATTCCCCACCGACGAAACTTGAAAATTCCCCACCCCGCACGACGGTACCTCACTCAAATACATGGCACCACTTTCAGATTCCCCCGAGGACCGAGCCAAACAGGCAGACAAAATCGTCAGAAATCCCGCAAATTACAAAATCTGCGAAGGCTGCGACTCCATCATCGTCGTCAAGGCCCACACCTGCCCGAACTGCGCCAGCTACCGCTTCGAGGAATCCACCGCCGCCGTCATCCAGCAGGCCCGCGTCCTCGGCCGACGCGAACGCCGCTCCGTCATGGTCTCCGACCTCCAGTAATCTCCCCACTCCCCTGCGGCCCACCGCCCGCACACCCCATGGTCCCCGTCGTCTGCCCATTCTGCTTCGAGGAATTCGGCGTCCACCCGCCCTCCCTCGCAGAACTCCCCGCAGAATGGGACTACGATTGCGAAATCTGCTGCCGCCCCATGATCATCAGCTTCGATGAACTCGACGGCGACATCACCGCCGAGGCCCGCAGCCTCGGCGCCTGATCCCCCCGCCATCCCCCCCTCAGGCCCTCCCGCCAAGCATTCCCGCACGCTTGGCGCACGATCTGCTCCCTGCTGAACCATGCCTTCATGAAGGCACAAGGTTCCCCCGTCCCGTTTCATCTCCGGGAAATCCCGTGGTCTGTCCCCGGACCCACGCCGTTTCCCCCAGATATCCCCTCCAAACTCAATAGCCCCATGAACACCCCCTCCCAATCCTACTCCGCCTCTCCTTACCGCGCGCACCACATCCTCCTCACCGCCGCCTCCCTCATCGCCTCGGCCGCCGCTCACGCCGCTCCCCTCCTCGCCCCAAGCGACCCCATCTTCGCCTACGACCTCGATACCGCCGGCGGCAACCCTGGCGGCACTACCTTCGCCGCCGTCAACTACCCCGCAGGCGAAGCCCCAGGCTTCGCCATCGATGGCAGCCCCGCCACCAAATACCTCAACTTCTGCCGCCACACCTCAGGCATCATCGTCACCCCAACCACCGCCGCCGCACAGAGTCTCGTCCTCACCACCGCCAACGACTCCCCGGAACGCGACCCCGCCAGCTACATCATCCTCGGCTCCAACCTGCCCATCACCAGCGCCGACAAAAGCAACGGCTTCGCCGACAACTGGACGTTCATCGCCCAGGGCACCCTAACCCTACCCACCACCCGCGGCACCGTCGCCACACCCATCAACTTCACCAACTCCACCGCCTTCTCCTCCTACTGGATCGTCTTCCCTTCCGTCAGGAATCTGAGCACCTCCAACTCCATGCAGATCGCCGAAATCCAGCTCACCACTGGTACCGGCGGCACCGGCGACCCCATCTTCTCACCCGGCAACCCCGTCCTCGCCACCGGATGGAACAGCGCCATCGCCGCCGGCGAAATCGTCACCCGCACCATCGACGGCAACCCCTCCACCAAATACCTCAACTTCGGCGAAAACAATTCCGGCTTCTTCGTCGTCCCAGGCTCCGGTCGCTCCATCATCGACAGCTTCCAGCTCACCACCGCCAACGACGCCGACGTCCGCGACCCCGCCACATGGCAGATCCACGGCATGAACGACCTCGGCGTCTGGTCGCTCCTCGGCAGCGGCTCCGTCACTCTCCCCGTCGCCCGCGGCGCCGCCGGCCCCATCGTCTCCTTCTCTAACACCACCATCTGCAGGGCCTACCGCATGACCTTCACCACCGTGAAGAATGCCACTAGCGCCAACTCCATGCAGGTCGCCGAAGCCCAGTTCTTCGGCAACATCGTCCCAGCCAAGGACACCGACAACGACCTCATGGACGATGATTGGGAAACCCTCTACAATCTCATCGTCGGGGTCAACGACGCCGCCGGCGACCTCGACAGCGACAGCAGCCCCAACATCTAGGAATATCAGCGCGGCACGCTCCCCAATAAAGCCGACACCGACAACGATGGCCTCTCCGACGGCGTCGAAACCGACACCGGCACCTTCGTCAGCGCCACCAATACCGGCTCCAAACCTCTCAACGCAGACACCGACGGCGATACCTACTCCGATGGCTACGAGGTCGCCTACGGCACCAACCCTAACTCCGCCTCCGCCGTCCCCACCATCACATGGGACATCGCGCCGGGCGACAGCATCATCACCGGCGGCACCGGCACGTGGGACGACCTCGCCACCAATAACTGGACCACAGACAACGGAGTCACCAACGCCCCTTGGAACAACGCCGGCCAGCGCCAGGCCGCCATCTTCACCGGCACCGCCGGCACCGTCACCCTCGCCGCACCCATCACCGCCGACCGCGTCATCGTCAATTCCGCCGGCTACATCTTCAACGGCAGCACCCTGACCCTCGGCTCCGCCGCTCCCATCATCAACATCGCCACCGGCACCACCGAGATGGCCCAGCCCATCGCGGGCACCGCCGGCTTCACCAAACAAGGCAACGGCACGCTCCGCCTCACCGGATCCAGCAACACCTACTCCGGCACCACCACCCTCAAAGGCATCGGCCGTCTCATCCTCGCCAAAGACGCCGGCCAGACCGCCATCCCAGGGAACATCTTCCTCGATTCCTTCGCCTTCGTCGCCAATGCCTCCGGCCTCGTCCTCGGCGGCAACGAACAGATCGCCGACACCAGCATCGTCACATGGGCCAACGTCGGCCAGGCCGACACCTACTTCCGTCTCAACGGCTTCACCGAAACCATCGGCGGACTCGTCTCCGACGGCGTCGGTGGCTTCGTCGCCATCGAAAACCGCGGCTTCAACGACACCGCCGCCTATCCAGATGGCAACCTCATCGTCAATACCGCCGCCTCCACCAGCTACTTCTTCAACGGAAGCATCCGCAACATCGACGGCGGCACCAACGGCGGCACCGTCGTCCTCACCAAAACCGGCCCCGGCACCCAGATCCTCGCCGGCAATATGACGTTCTCCGGCCCCACCACCGTCCTCGGCGGCACGCTCCGGATCAATAGCACCCTCCCCAGTTCCCCAGTCACCGTCGAAAGCGGCGGCACCCTCGCCGGAACCGGCACCATCTCCCAGGGCCCCACAGTCAATGCCGGCGGCACCATCTCCCCTGGCAACACCACCATCGGCACCATCACCACTGGCAACACTTCCATCGTCGGTACCTACCTCTGCCAGATCGACGGCCCCACCGCCGATCGCATCTCCGCTAACGGCTTCCTCGACGTCGGCGGCGCCACCCTCCAGTTCTCCATCGTCAACCCTCCCACCGCCGATTCCTACATCCTCGCCAGTTGCCCCAGCTCCATCGGCGGCAACTTCACCGCCGTCGGCGTCCCGGCCGGCTACTCGCTAGACTACCTCTCCACCACCGGCCAGATCCTGCTAGTCAAGGACAACTTCTCATCCTTCGTCACCACCTACTCCCTCTCCGGCGTCCCGTCCGACGACAAAGACAACGACTCTCTCGCCGACGCCGTCGAATACGTCCTCGGTTCCAACCCCACCATCCCCAACAGCGGTGGCCCAGTAGCCAAAGTCACCAGCGATGAGTTCATCTTCACATTCGAACGCTCCGACCGATCCCTCACCCAGGACGTCGCCATCGCCATCGAAACCACCAGCGACCCCAACACCGCCGGCGATCTCTACCAGGTCGGCGCAACCACCGCCACTTCCACCCAAGGCGTCACCGTCACCGACAACGGCACCTCCGACACCATCACCCTCACCATCCCACTCACCGACGCCAAAAAATTCGCCCGCCTCCGCGTCACCGTCACTCCATAACCTCACCCAACTCTAACCTCACCCACCAGGGGGGAGCGGCACCAGCCGCTCCCCCCTTTCCCTTTCCCCACACAAGCCCCTCTCCGAACCAGCCCCTTCCTATTTCTCACTTCTCACTTCCCTCGCCCCTCTCCCAACAAGCCCCCTCCCGCAGGAATGCCGCCTCCACGCAGTTGCCTCATCTCCTGCGGTAGAACGTCGCCTTGCCCCTGCCGTGGGCTTCAATCACACCCGCAGCCAGCAGTTCCTTGAGCCGGACTTTCACCGTCGACAGAGCGATCCCGGTGATCTCCACCGTCTCGCGAGTGGTCAGAGTTTCGCGGCCATCAAACAGAGATAGAACTTTCCGGGCCTCCGGAGAGAGCACCACCGACCCGCCAGCAGCAGGTTTCTGCCCGGCCACCCGCTGCTGGAGCACTTGTGTTTGCCGGTGGAGCGTACGCAGGAAAAACACCAGCCACGCATCCCAGTCCGGCTGGCCCTGCTGCCAGCTGGTTTGCGTGCGCCGCAGCGCGAGGTAATAGGCCTCCTTGCTTTGCTCGATCAGGCTCTCCAGCGAACTGTAGGGCGCATAAGAATAACCAGCCCGCAAAAGCAGCAGCATGGTGAGCACCCGGGAAAGCCTGCCATTCCCATCCTGAAACGGGTGAATCGCCAGAAACATCACCACGAAAATGCCCACCCGCAGCAGTGGGTGCAGCCCGGAATCATGCTCCGCCCGGCGATGCCAGTCGAGCAGCGCTTCCATATGCTGCGGAGTCTCGAACGGGCTGGAGGTCTGAAAGAGAATACCGACCTGCTTTCCCTCCGCACCAAAAGCCGCCACCAGGTTCGGATGGGTCTTCCAGTCCCCTCGGTGTCGCTCGTCCTTCGTGCTGTATTGAAGGAGATCACGGTGTAGTTGCCTCACGAAACCGGCCGTCAGCGGAATGCTGTCGGCAAAAGCGAACACCTGCTCCAGCACGAAGGCGTAGCCCGCCACTTCCTGCTCATCCCGCGTGGCGAAAGACTGCCGCGACAGATTCCCTAGCAGCGCATCCACCTGGGCATTGCTTAGCTTTGCTCCCTCGATCCGCGTCGAGGAACCCACGCTCTCAATCGTAGCGACACGCCGCAAACCCGCCAACCGCTCGGGCGCCAAAGGCAACGCAGCGTCCCAGCCGCCCCGAAACCGGTCAACCTCAGAAATCAGGCGCAGCATCTCCGTCGAAATCGGAATGGTGTCCGGCAACAAAAACCCCATGCCTCACTCTACCCCACCCGCCGCCGTTTCAAGCCACATTTAGCCGTATTTACCCGAAATTAGCCGTATCTGCCCGTACCCCCCCTCCCAGCGCACCCTGCCTCCCAGCCCCACGAACTTCGCTGACGTCCTCCAGAACTGGCATTGACCCGAACAAGGAGTTCCTCCCGACCATCAGGAACCTCACCCCAACGACGCCCCTCCCGATCCCCATCGACATTTCCCTCCATTCCGACAAGAATCCCTCATGAAAAGATCCGCCCTGATCCTCGTCACTGCCCTGCTCGCCTCCTGCCCCGCCCAGGCCAAGCCCCTCAAGGTCTTCATCCTCGCCGGCCAGTCCAACATGGAAGGCCCAGCCAGTGTCGCCACCTTCGACTACATCGGCTGCGCCAAAACCTTCGCCCTCATGGGCAAAACCATCGCCGAAGCCTCCCTCGACTTGCAGAAACAACCCAAGGCCCAGTGACGCCCCCGAATCGTCCGCCTCCCTCTCCAAACCCATGAAATCCCCCGGTCGATTCCGCCTCCTCGCGACCCTCGCTCTAGCCACCCTCATCCCCGGCCGCTCCCACGCCGAAGTCCGCAAACCCAACATCATCGTCATCATGGCAGACGACCTCGGCTGGCGGGACCTCCATTGCTATGGCAACGCCCATCTGGATACCCCGGCACTGGATCGCCTCGCCGCCGAAGGCATGCGCTTCACCAACGCCTATGCCGCCTCTCCCGTCTGCACCCCGACTCGTGCCGCCATGATGACCGGTCAGTCGCCGGCCCGCCTCCGCATCACCAACCACGCCCCCGGAAACCCGGCAGGATTCTCCCTGCCCGGCTCGTCCCTTCGCGAGGCTGACAACATCCGCCACCTGCCCCTCGAAAAAATCACGATCGCAGAACGGCTCGCCGCCGCAGGCTACGCCACAGCCCACATCGGCAAGTGGCACCTCTCCCATCGTTCCCGCGACGATCAAGGCGTCTCCGAACTCGACCTCCGCCCGGAGAAACAGGGCTTTGCGCTCAACATCGGCGGCAACTCCATGGGCGGCCCACCAAGCTACTTCGCACCCTATCAAAATCCCGCCATGCCCGACGGGAAAGCAGGCGAATATCTGCCTGATCGTCTCGCCGACGACGCCATCTCCTTCATCCAGAAACACAAGGACGTCCCGTTCTTCCTGAACTGGTGGCCTTTCTCAGTCCATTACCCCATGCAGGCGCGCCCGGAAACCATCACCAAATACCGCCAGCGCACCAGCATCAAAGACCCAGTCTACGCCGCCATGATCGAGGACATGGACTCCTCCATCGGCCGCTTCCTCACCGCCCTCGATACCGCCGGCCTCCGCCAGAACACGCTCGTCCTCTTCAAATCGGACAACGGCGGCTACAACGGCGACAACCGCCCGCTCCGCGGCATCAAGGGCATGCTCTACGAAGGCGGCATCCGCATCCCATGGATCGTCCGCTGGCCAGGTAAGGTCCAACCCGGCTCCACCAATGCCACGCCGGTCATCAGCATGGATTGCTACCCAACCCTCCTCGACATCGCCGCCCTGCCTCCAACACCTGACCACCCGCTCGACGGCCAAAGCCTCCTGCCTCTCCTCACCAAATCCCTGGGCTTCTCCCGAGACTCCCTCTGCTTCCACTACCCCAACTACGCCTTCCACAAAGAGAACCGCCTCGGCAGCGCCATCCGCGAAGGCAATTTCAAACTCCTCAGATTCAGCGACGACAACTCCCTCGAACTCTACAATCTCGACTCCGACATCGGCGAACAGAACAATCTCGCCCCGACGTCCCCAGACCTCGCCAATCGCCTCGCCGCCAAACTCGACACATGGCTCAAAGCACGCGGCGCACAGTTCCCTACCAAATCGGCAACCCAGTGACAAGCCGACGACCAGCCTCTTCTCACTTCTCACTCAATGCACCACAAATGCGCATGCGTACGGATAAAGATGCGCCCATCACTCACCGCAAGCGACGCATTCGTCATCCCATCGCTAACGGAATTCACCGCCAGCACCTCGAACTTCGGCGAAGCCCGCAGCACGAAGGTATCACTCCCCTGATTCGGCACATACAACCGGTCACCAGCCAGCACCATCGACGACCACGACTCCGAATTGCCCGCCGGTCCCTTCAGCCGCTCTTTCCACACAGTCTTGCCAGTCTTCAACTCATAGCACTGGGCAATCCCATTCATGTTCATCACATAAATGTGCCCATCCCTGATGATCCCGGACCCGATATGCCCGCTGTCGCGAGGTTCATGCCACAACCGATGGGTCCCCGTAACATCCCCGTTCCCACCAGGCCGCACCGCCACCGTACTGCCACCATAACCTCCCATCGCCACCAGCACACCCTCACCAAATAGCGTCGTGCTGTACACCAGCGGATTCAGCCCGCCGCAACGCCAGAGCACCTTGCCACTCAGCGGATCATAGCTGCGGACCTCTTCCGGCCACGACATGATCAACTCCCGCCGGTCTCCCGCATCAATCAGCAGCGGAACACTCCACGACCCCACCACTCCCTCCTTCGCACCAAAACCGTCCTGCCGCGGCATCGTCACCTCCACTTTCCCCAAATCCTGCCGCCACACTTCCTTGCCCGTGCCTTTATCCACCGCCAGCAGAAAACTCCGCGGCCCGGGCCCGAAATTCAAATAGCAAATCCCTCCCTGCACCACCGGACCAGTCGAATAACCCCACTCGTGCCGGTGCTCCCCGAGATCGACATGCCACACCTGCTTCCCCTCGAAATCAAAACAGTAAAGCCCCGCCGACCCAAACCACGCATACACATGCCCGTCATCCAGCGCCGGTGACGCCGAACAATACGGATTCGTCGGATGGCTGTCCTCCTTCGCAACGCCCTTCGCCCCGTTCCGCCAGAGTTCCTTCCCATCCTTCCCCGAATAACAAATCACCAGCCGCTCGTCGCCCACCGCCTGCGTGATGAACACACGGTCTCCATGCACCACCGGAGTCGAATTGCCCGGCTCCGGTAGCGCTGTCTTCCACTTCACATGCTCACTCGCACTCCACGTCAGCGGGAGATTCGTCTCCGTCGAGATACCCGTGCCATCCGCCCCACGCCACCCAGACCACGGCGCAGCCCCAGCCACCGACGCACTCAGCATCGCCAATCCAACGGAATCACGGAAAACACGGAACATTGAAATCATGGTCGTCATCAAGGTTTTAACATCGGAACTCAGAAAGCCGCAGTCTCTCCCGCCGGAACCCCGGCCGAAAACACCCGACTCCCCCACACCAGCATACGCCACCACGCCTCCGGCACATTCAGTCTTTTACAACCCCACACCGCCCCCTCGTCCCACTCTCCCAAACCTCGCGCCGCCTTCTTTCAAATCCACCCGTCAACTCAATCCCCCCAACCCTGCGCCATTGCCCACCTCCACTTTCCCAACTACATTTCCCAAATGACCCCTCCGCACCTCGATCACCATGAACTCCGATCCAAGCCGATCTGAATTGAAGGCACTCCAGGACGCCATCTACGCCGACAAGGTCAAACGCGCACGCGCCATGACACCAGATCAGCGCCTCGACGAAGCGCTGGAGTTGAGCAACGACATCTACACATGGATGCTCGATGGCGCGAAATCCCAATGCAACCTGCTCTCTGACGCCGAGGGCTGGACTGAGGTACAGCGCCGCCTCCAATCCCTGCGCAAACTACACGAGCGCAATCTCTACAAGCCCGTGATCACATGAACCTCTACGAACTGGCATCTCGCGTGATCGACGCACTGGAGGCAGAGGGCATCGCCTACATGGTTGTCGGGGCGCTCTCCAGCAGCGTGTTCGGGATTCCACGCGCTACCAAGGATGTGGACATCGTGCTTCAACTGCAAACACGCGAACCCTTACGCCGATTGGAAACCCGGCTGGCCGACGTGGTCGTGTTCGACCCGCAGGTCACCTTTGAAACTCTGACCGGTAGCGTTCGTCACATCCTCACAGCAAGGACCAAGCCGCCCTTCATAGTCGAACTCTTCGAATTGGGATCTGACCCTTTTGTTGTCGAGCGGTTCTCACGTCGTCGCCCCGCGTGGTCCGGCCAACTCAAACGCAACGTATTCCTCCCAACCGCAGAAGACGTGATTGTGCAGAAGCTGCGCTGGGGCCGGCCCAAGGACTTGGAGGATGCGCGCGATGTGCTCGCAGTGCAGACCCCCGCCCGGCTCGACATGACTTACATCGCACGATGGTGTGCCGTCCACCAGACGTCAGATCAATTGAGCTCCATCAAGGCAGAGATCGAACCTCTGCAGTGATCTTGTCTTTCACACTGAAGAACCACCAAAAGCGTTCTTGTCTGGTATTGCTGCTCCCCTGCGCATGCTCATCCGGAGCGTCCCGCCATTGTCGGGACCACCATCAACCCGAACAACGCCCTCACTAACACCTTAAACAGTCGGCCCGAGACCGTCACCTCTCACCCTTCCTACTTCAAACTTCCTACTTCATCATTCATCCTTCATCCTCCCCTTTCAAACTTCTCACTTCTCACTTCTCATGCGCTCCACCCTCGCCCTCGCCGCCCTCATCGCCTCATCCCCAGCCGAAATCACCCTCACCGACTGGAAAGAATCCGGCGTCAGCGACTGGCGCCTCGGCTTCCGCCCCCACCACGTCGTCCTCGATATCACCCACGCCGCCGACGGCACCGCGCAAAGCTCCAAAGGCACCCTCGAAATCGGCCGCGGCGATTCCGCCCGGAAATTCACCGTCGTCTCCACCTGCAAAAACGGCGAGCCCGATTCCCTCACCATCGACACCGAAGGCGACGGCAATCTCGACAACAACCCGCCAGTCCCATGGACCCGCACCGAAAACGAACTGCCCTCCGGTGAGAAATCCATCACATGGCACGCCTCCGGTTTCGTAGAGGTCCCCTTCCCCGGCGGCCCACGCCGCGGTCAACTCAAGTTCTACCGCGGCGCCCCACCCAAAGGCAACGCCCCCAAGGAACCCCTAACCTATTACAGCGACTACGCCCTCACCGGGACCGCCACCCTCCCCGACGGCCGCAAGGTCCCCGCGGCCCTCCTCGACATGCCCTGCCTCGGCCAGTTCATCTCCAAACCTGAATCCATCACCGAATCCGCAGGCCTCTGGCTCGACCTCGACAGCAACGGCAAAGGCGGCCGCGGCGAGGTCCACACGTCCTTCCGCCCGTTCCAGCTCGGCGATCAATGGTTCGCCATCTCCAATCTCACCCCCGACGGCAAATTCAGCCTCACCGCCGCCGAAGCTCCCAAAGCAGAAAAACCCACAGGCCCCGACCTCAGCCCCGGCCGCACCGCTCCAGCCTTCACCGCCACCCTGACAAACGGCAAATCCGTCTCCTTCCCCACCGACTATAAAGGAAAAATCGTCCTCATCGACTTCTGGGCCACATGGTGCGGCCCCTGTCTCGCCGAAGTTCCTAACGTCGTCTCCGCCTACAACCGCTTCCACAAGGACGGTCTCGAAATCCTCGGCATCAGCTTCGACAAGGAAGGCGACGAAGCCAAAATCGCCAAAGTCACCGCCGCCAAAAACATGTCATGGCCCCAGGCCTTCGACGGCAAAGGCTGGAAAACCGCCCCCGGCACGCTCTACGGCATCCGCGCCATCCCTCACATGATGCTCGTCGACGGCGACACCGGCACCATCCTCGCCAACAAAAACATCCGCGGCGAAGACCTCGCCCCAGCCATCGAAAAAGCCCTCAAAGACAAACACCCCACCAAACCCTGACTCCCCTCTCCCCTCTCCCTTCTGGTTTCTCACTTCTGCCTTCTCCCTTCTAGTTTCTCACTTCTAACTTCCCCATGCCCTCCCGCCGCGCGTTCCTCTCCACCACCCTCTCCACCACCCTCGCCGCCTCCCTGGCCGCGCACTCCCTCGCCGCCGACCCACCCGAGAAACGCTGGGCCTCCGAACTCAAACGCATCGCCACCGAAGACGCCACCACATCCCCTCCCAAAAACGCCGTCGTCTTCGCAGGTTCCTCCACCATCCGGCTCTGGAATCTCCAGCGCGACTTCCCCGCCCTCTCCCTCGTCAATCGCGGCTTCGGCGGCTCCACCATCCCCGACAACACCGCCTTCATCCCCCAGCTCATCGCCCCGCTCAAACCACGCGCCATCGTCTTCTACGCCGGCGACAACGACCTCGCCGCCAAAGGCGCTTCCTCAGAGAAAACCGCCGACGACTTCAAATCCTTCGTCGCTTCCCTCGACGCCGCCCTCCCAACCAAGGTCCCCATCGTCTTCCTCTCCATCAAACCCAGCATCCAGCGCTGGGCCCTCCGCCCACTCCAGGAAGACGCCAACCGCCGCATCGCCGAATTCACCAAGTCCGCCCCCGACCGCTTCCACTTCATCGACCTCTCCTCAACCCTCCTCGCCAAAGACGGCAAGCCCGACGCATCCCTCTTCGAAAAGGACGGTCTCCACGTCAACGCCACCGCCTACGGCCGCTGGGCCCCGCTCGTCACCGCCGCCCTTAAGGCTCTCAAAGTCCTGTGAACCCAGCCCCTCGAGGAATGCAGGGTTGTTGACGACCCTTCGCCCGGCTTCCACCTTCCGTACGAGTGCACCGCCGATTTTGCGCCGCCTGCATCGCCACTCGCGGCAATCAGGGACCATCAGAGCCCACAATTCCCCAGTCTCCCAGGTTCCTCGCACGCCCCGACTCTCGCTTTCAAACTGTCGCCTTCAGAATCCGGTCCTTTTCCTCGAAGGGCCCCCTCGAAACGCCGCTCATGCCCGCTTCCGGTTGCGCCTCAGCATCAGGCTGCCGGCAAAAAGACTGAGCATCCCCACCGTGCTGGCCGGTTCCGGAACAGATGCCACGTTCCACATCAGGTTGTTCCCGCTGACAGAAAACGCTCCCGAACTGGGAGCGGCGACGGCAAGCCCTCCCGCAGAATACGTGAAACGCGCAACATCGAAGCCGCTGATGTCGTTCGTTCCGAAGATGTCCGTCCAAGTGCGCGGAACACTCCAGTACAGATCGGAAAATGGAGTGCTGCTCGCCACGTTGAAGATCGCCCCATCGATCACCGAGAGCTTGCTGCCGCCCAAACCGACCCGGTCGTACGTTCCCGCTCCCGTATTGATATCCCAGTCAAAAACCGATCCGGCCACGAAACTCAGCGTGCTGCTCATCGTCACGAGGCCAATGCTGCCTGACGTGGCAGACCCCGGGGCAAGGATGCCTCCGTTGTCGATCGACGCCGCTCCGCCAATCGTGCCGGCATCGCCCGCAAGCTTCGCCCCGCTTTTCACCGTCACCACCGAACTGCCACCAAGCGAACCGGTCGTGCCATTGCCGACCACCAGTGTCCCCTCGCTGACCGTCGTCGCTCCGCTGTAGGTGTTTGCCCCGCTCAGCGTGAGCGCGTTGGCTCCAAGCTTGGTCAGGGCCCGCGCCGCCGTGAGCGCCGTCCCCTGCGTGAAGTTGCCTGCTGTGGTGTCGAGCGCCACACCGGAAGCCGCGTTCAGTGAAAATCCTGTCAGCGTGCTATTGAACAATGAAACGACGTTGGCCGCACTGTAGTCCCCGCTGACCGCACCAACTCCAAGCCCGATCGTACCACCCGCAGCAACCGTCGCCGTGCCGGTCGGTTTGGCAGCCAGATTCTGAAAGACAAGTGTTCCGTTATTCACCTGCGACGTCATCTTCGTGTTCGTGCCCGAAAGTGTCAGAACTCCAGTGCCATTCTTGACGAGATTGCCAGCGTTCGAGAATGTGATATTGCCCGAAAACAAGGTCGTCCCATTGTTCCCCCCGACCGTGAACTGATTGTTCGAAGCGTTCCCCACAATCGATCCCGCCCCACTGATGGAACCCACCGTGTGAGAACGGTCACCAATGTCAAAAGTCGCAAGGGACGCGACCGACACCGCCGTGGCACTCGGCAGCGTACCCGCACCAGAGTTGCTCAGAAAGAGTCGGCCTTCGCTAATCGTCGTCGCACCGAGGTAAGAATTGGCCGCATTCAGTGTCAGGGTTCCGGAACCGGTCTTGATCAAACCGCCCGCCCCCGAAATCAGCCCAATTGGACTCGCACCGGTCCCCCCCTGAGTCAATCCCGCCGATCCAGTGTTGAAGGTCTGCGTCGCGGCGATGGAGATCGGCAGCGTAATGGTCTGAAGACTGCTCGAACTGTTAGTGACACCGCTGGTGAGAGCAACGGAGGAAGTTCCGCCAAGCGTGAAGGCACTGGCCCCTGAGGCAAATGAAATCCCATCGAATGAGGTCCCTGCCGTAAAATTGTTCGTATTTGAAAGCCTGGTCGCACCCGCGAACACAAGGGAATCGCCGGCGGCTGGCACCGCTCCGCTACCCGCCCCATCCCAATTGGCCGCAGTATTCCAGTTTGCGTTCCCTCCGCCACCATCCCACGTCTTCACAGCGGCATTCACTTTGGAATCAAGGCCGAGACTGGCAACAAGGCCCACCGCCATAAACCTGACGACAATACCGCTCCGTCCGCCGCACATTCCTTCCGCATACCGCCGGACAGGCTTCACTGTCGTGGAAGCACCATCCAACCGGAGAGAAAAACAGCTGCCGCCAGCCGTTCGGATTGAACAACAGCTTTCATCGGCGGAGTTTTTCATATAACAGTATCAAGTAGCAATCAAATCCCGTCATCGCAACCGGAAACTGACCTGAATCCGATTCGTTTCTCCTAATCATATGTTTTAATGAATTCCGGGTTTTCAGATCAGAATTTCCCCGATGCATTTATTTGATGCTCCGGCCCCGCCGAACCGCAGTCCAATGCATTAATACGCTTTTATGCATCTATATTCATGACCCGGTGCCGCCGGTCGCCGATGGATGAACAGCGCATCCCACCTCCTCCGCGACCTCAATATCGAGTGACCCCACCGCCCGCTCCGGGCTCCCGGGAAAGGCATTGCCGCAGAACCTGATTTCCTCCACACTCTGCCCCAAGCCCCTTTTGCCCCATGAAGCCCATCCTCTCCGCCTGCGCCGCGGCCCTCCTCCTCCTCGCCGAACCCCCGCTCCACGCCGCGCTCCGCATCTCCGAATTCATGGCCGACAACGCCAGCGGCCTCACCGACGCCGATGGCGACCACCCGGACTGGCTCGAAATCGAAAACACCGGCCCAGCCGCCGCCTCGCTCGACGGCTGGTTCCTAACCGACAACGCCGCCGACCTCCGCCAGTGGCGCTTCCCCGCCGTCTCCCTCGCCCCCGGCGCCCGTCTCGTCGTCTTCTGCTCCGGCAAAGACCGCTCCTCGCCCCTCGCTCCTCTCCACACGTCCTTCTCCCTCGACAGCGCCGGCGAATTCCTCGCCCTCGTCCAACCCGACGGCACCTCCATCGAAAGCAGCTTCGCTCCCTCCTACCCTCGCCAGCGCCCCGACGTCTCCTACGGCACCGGAATCCTCACCACCGAGGACTCCCTCATCCGCCCCATCACCACCGGCCGCTGGAAAATCCCCACCGCCGCCGACGCCGCCTCCCCATGGCAGGACCCCGCCCTCGACGATTCCTCATGGTCCCCCGTCCAGGCCGCCGTCGGCTGGCAAACCACTCCCTCCGGCCCCCGCCCCCTCGCCTACTGGTCCTTCGACTCCGGCCCCATCGACGCCATCAGCGGCATCACCGCCTCCCTCAACGGCCCAGCCTCCAGCACCAGCTTCCCCGCACCCATCGGCGCCGGCAATTCCCTCGCCTTCACCAGCACCGACGGCGACCACTTCAGCGCCCCGCTCGACGTCTCCGAAACATCCTACACCGCCTCCTTCTGGTTCCGCACCTCCAACCCCGGCGCTGGCCTCCTCTCCATCAGCGACGGCGAACTCGGCAACGGCGGCCACGACCGCCACGTCTATCTCTCCGGCGGCAACATCCGCGCCCGCACATGGAGCGACGAAACCATCGGCTCCACCAGCAAATCCTACGCCGACGGCAGATGGCACCACGCCGCTCACGTTTACGGCGGCACCCAGGGCGGCCAGAAGCTCTACGTCGACGGAGCCCTCGTCGCCTCCGGAGCCAAAAACCTCTCCAACTTCGACTGGCAGAAACGCCTCCACCTCGGCTTCTCCAACGACGCCCCCAGTCAGTACCTCACCGGCGAAATCGACGACGCCGCCATCTTCAGCGCCGCCCTCACCGCCGCTCAGGTCTTCTCCCTCTCCACCGGCGCTTCCCCTCTCTCCCTCTCCGGCGTCGCCGCCTTCGCCGTCTCTAACACCGCCGCTTCCATGTCAGGCATCAGCAGCTCCGCATGGCTCCGCGTTCCCTTCCTCATCTCCCGCCCACCGACCGACTACGAGGAAATCATCCTCCGCGTCCGCTACGACGATGGCTTCATCCTCGCCCTCAACGGCACCACCATCCTCTCCCGCAACGCCCCGCCGTTCCCCGCATGGAACGCCGCCGCCTCGTCCGACCGCCCCATCACCGACGCCGTCCGTCTCGAATCCATCGACCTCACCCCGTGGCGTCACCTCTTCCGCACCGGCCCCAATCTCCTCGCCGTCCACACCCTCAACAGCAGCATCTCCAGCTCCGACTTCCTCTTCGCCCCGGAACTCGCCGCCCTCGACATCCGCTCGCTCGACGCCGCCTACATGACCACGCCCACTCCGGGCACCCCTAACTCCGGCGCCTTCGCAGGCTTCGTCGATGACGTCTCCTTCAGCGTCAGACGCGGCTGGTTCTCCGCCCCCTTCCCCGTCACCGTCTCCTGCCCCACCCCCGACGCAACCATCGTCTACACCACCAACGGCTCAGCCCCCACCCTCACCAACGGCACGCTCGTCCCCCCAGCCTCCCCGGGCACCAGCCCAGCCTTCACGCTCAACGTCACCACTTCCACCACGCTCCGCGTC
>Ga0315899_10003999_pt1 | contig 15961 bp, 15 predicted proteins | sample LakEriMetagenome_2_FD_203518 | JGI IMG/M metagenome (GOLD analysis project Ga0315899, IMG submission 203518) | Freshwater fungal communities from buoy surface, Lake Erie, Ohio, United States - Buoy 4 MA112 | ecosystem: Environmental > Aquatic > Freshwater > Lake | place: USA: Lake Erie, Ohio... | reverse complement strand
TAGCTAAAGGTCTAGGTAAATTCCATTACGACGCAGTTTGTATTTGGGCTGATAAAAACCTTTGATTTTCCCAAGTTGCTGGAGAGTCTAATTTAGATTATGAAGTTCTCTTTCGCTTTCTTCGCAGCCTCAACTCTGCCGCTTACTCCTAGCTTTCTGTAAATACTTCGTAAGTGAGTTTTCATCGTGTTCTTTGAAATGTGAAGGATTTGTCCGATATCTGAAATCGAGTTCTCCGTAACCAGATACCTCAAGACCTCAATTTCGCGTCCCGTTAGTTGCTCTCCGGTGAATTTCACCATGCGGTTGCGCTCTTGAATTCGATCAATTGCCAATCGGCTCAACGATTCAAGCCAAATTGATTTCTTACTTGAAGATAAATTAATGATTGCTTCCAAGGTTAAGTTATCTTGCCTTAAGAAAATCTCTTGCGCCCCGACTTCTTCGCCCTTGGCAAGTGCAATACTGAGATATTCCCGTTGTTTCTTAACACCTTCATCTTTTAGTTTTGATAAATATAAATTCTTTCTAATGACATCCCGCGGTGTAGTTTCTTCAAATTTTTTAATTTCGTTTGCGTCTTCAATGTTTGATTTTCCTAGAGCACTCTTGCCTAACTGCTGCAGATAAGGAATATCAGGATTTCTCTTTACAATCGTGTCGATTCTGCCTAAATCCTTTGAATGGCTCTTCGCCAGTAATTCTCCCAAATCGACCAACCAGGTCATCGCCTTGAGATCCGGATCCAATAGAAGATCATTTCTCAATCGAGCCACCTTGGTGGAGATCTGATCTTGGCTATTAGGAATGCGTGACAAAATTCTAATTTCACCGGCTAGGCAAAGATATTTGATAAAGAGCATCTTGTTTTCCGCTGCTTCTTCTCCAAGCTTGATCATTTCAGACAAGGCATCATCAATCATTGAAAATTCATATAAGCAGCGGATCAGTACAAATCTGCAATCAAACGGTAAAGCCACTCCAACTCGACCAGCAGCTTCTTCAAGCGCAATCGTGGTCTTGGCTAATTCATATGCTTTCTTGTATTCACCTTGTGAAAGCAACTGCATAGATCTAATCGCAGATTTGGCTTGATCTAGAACAGTCAAATTATCAGGGTTGTCGATTAGCAGAATATCCTCAGCGCACTGATTTAGTTTCTTGAGATCAGAAGTTACTAGAGCAATACAGGCAACTAGACGAATCAGTCGCCCCTTATCCATTGGATCTAAGGTTCCGCTCTTGACCGGGGAATTAATTGCAACTTCAGCGTGCTTTAAAGACAACTGATAGTCGCCATTGTGAAAGCTGACATACGCTCGGCAGAGATTGCTTATCTGATGTACCCAGACTTCGATCGGATTTCCACGAGTACTTTCCTCTAAGTCATCTAGAAGAGCTATACATTTTCTGAAATTTAAGTCAATCAAATTTCCGATTGCCTCAAAGCCTTTAGCCATAAACAAACTATTTTCTGAATCGTCTAGAGAGCTCTTTGCATATTCGGTGAATTCTTTGCCTTGCCCAGTTAGCGACAACTCCGCCATTCTCGTTAAGTAGAGACGATAGAAAAAATCCAAGTCATTTTTTTCAATGGCAGTCTCAATTATTTTGTGAACACTGCTGGAAAAGCCAGGAAGGGGTGACTTAGAAGGGTCTTTGCTCACCCCCTTAGGGTGAGGCATCGCGGGAGTTTTTTACAGGTGATTCTCAGCGTGAGGGGGTGATTAAAAGGGGCGAATTAGTGGGAATTTAAGGTTTAAGGTGGTCCTAAGTCAGAGAAGAAATGGGAATGGGTCACGGTCACGCAAATGAAATTATTTCGTTCAGTACTACTTGTCTCCATAGGCGCGTTTGCGATGATTTTTGGAGAATTCGACGACTCTCCAGGTCTTCAAGGGATAGGAATGATTTTAATAATTTCGGTCATTTACTTCCACTTCCGCGGCCGCAGGTTAAATAAATAGCGTCGTGCCATTTTCGCTCATTGAGCGCTAATTCTCCGCAGGCTAGATATCCATCGGCTCGGATACCATTTGAGCCTGGAGAGAGGCTTGCGATATGAGTACAAACGAATCAGGATTTACAGATCCTGAGCAAGAAAAGATAAAGCTCGAAAAGTCTTTCCGCTCGCTTGCAGGAATTTTCATAGTTGCAGGAGCCATCGGCTGGTTTGCATCTGCTTCTCTTCTGATCGAAAGAGTTAAATCTCTGCAGAATCCGACAAAAGATCTCGCTTGCGACATAAGCCCCTTCGTCGCATGCGGACCTTTATTTGACCGCTGGCAGGCTTCATTATTCGGTTTCCCTAACGCGATGCTGGGAGTAGCAGGATTTGTTGTGCCAATTGTTATTGGTTTTGCCATCTTTGCTGGTGCGAAATTCAAAGGCTGGTTTTGGCGTGGTGCAGTTATCGGCTTGGGCTTAGCTTGGTTTTTTGTGACATGGCTCTTTACTCAGAGCGTTTACAACATCGGCGTACTTTGCCCATATTGCTTAGTGGTTTGGTTGGCAACGATTCCAATGTGGTGGACTGTCCTGATTGTGACCATGATTCAAGGGCATTGGGGTTCAAGAATTCGAAACCTCGTTAGCCGTCGCGGAATCTCATTTATCCCTGCATCCATAATTCTCAACTATGGAGTAATTGCAGTGTTGATCATGCAGGAAATGGGTGATCGGATATTAAGTAGTTTCTGATTACTTCGCGGTTTTCTCGGAGCGTAGATTTTAAATTGGCAAATAACCAGTGAAGGATGATTTTTCGGTATGAGCGAGGCACAAGTAAACGCGCATTTAAAGAAATTCGCTCCAGAACAAAGAAAGATTCTGATCGAGCTTCGAGATCATATTGCTTCAAAACTCCCATCTTCCGAGCAAGTAATTAAATATGGGATTCCGACTTTCTTAATCAACGGTATAGCAGTTGTTGGTTTTGATGGCTATAAAGGGCACAACAGCCTATTTCCGTATAGCGGCTCGTTTAATCTCAGGCTAAAGAAAGAATTAGAAAATTATGAGCAAACAAAAGGTTCAATTCACTTCGACCTAAAGAAAAGTATTCCAAAACCACTCATAAACAAGATTCTTGATGAAAGAATTAAACAAATTAATGATTCGTATCCGAAGAAAACTGGCGAATCTCTTGAGTTTTATGCCAATGGGGTGCTTAAAGCAAAGGGAAAGTTTAAAAACGAAAAACTTCACGGCGATTGGCAATGGTTCCGAAAGACCGGAGTAATCATGCGATCAGGAAGTTTTAAGAATGGCGCCCAAGTTGGCATCTGGACTACATATGATGCAAGTGGAAAAGTGTATAAAGTCACCGATTTCTCCGGCTCGAAGTGATCTTCTCGAGAGCGGCAATTCTTTTCTGCAATGCGTATTTACGGTAACTTTGGCTTTCTAGTTTTATTTGAAGGGCTGTAATGAAATCCACGAACAAGGCGACGTCTCTTGGCGCGCTTACCTTAGGCGCGCTCGGAGTTGTTTTTGGCGATATTGGGACAAGCCCCATTTACGCGCTTCGTGAATCTCTACGCACGGCAGGTTCTGAGGTTTATGACATCTACGGAGTTGTGTCATTAATTTTCTGGTCTCTAATGCTTGTCGTAACACTTAAGTATCTTGTTTTCGTTCTAAGAGCCGACAACAACGGTGAAGGTGGAATTCTCTCTTTATTCGCATTGCTTCCAAATAAAGTCCGAAGCGCAACAGGCGGTACTAAGTATCTCTTTGTGATTTTCATGCTTCTTGGAACTGCCTTGTTAGTCGCAGATGGCATGTTGACTCCGGCGATTTCGGTGCTTTCGGCAGCGGAGGGGCTAGAAACGCTCAATGCAGATCTTGCTTCATGGACCGTACCGCTGACAGTCTTTATCCTCGTCACTCTCTTTGCCTTTCAATACAAGGGAAGTAACACCCTAGGAAAGATCTTTGGTCCAATTATTTTAATTTGGTTTACCACTCTGGGTTATCTCGGCATCTTGAAGGTTAAGGAGCACCCAGAAGTTATTGAGGCGCTTTTACCTAACTATGCGATCGATTATGTAGTTCATCATGGCTTCCATACTTTTATTATTTTGTCTTCAGTAATTTTGGCTGTAACTGGTGCAGAAGCTCTTTATGCAGACCTGGGTCACTTCGGTAAGAGGCCGATTCGTATTGGGTGGATTTTCATCGTGGCTCCTGCGCTTGTTCTTAATTATCTTGGTCAAGCAGTTATCGCAATTCAAGAGCCTGGTGAAGATAAAAGTCTTTTCTTTGCTCTTGCACCGAATGACGCCATGCGCGTATTTCTTGTTGTGCTTGCAACGCTTGCGACAATTATCGCCTCACAAGCTCTCATAACTGGCGTAGCTTCACTTGCTCGCCAGGCAGTTCGCTTGGGTTTACTGCCTCGCCTAAAGATTGTCCATACAAGCAGCACTGTTATTGGTCAGATTTATGTACCTGCGGTGAATCTTGTAATTGGTTTGGGTGCAGTCTTCTTGGTTGTTAACTTTAAGACTTCTAGCGCCCTTGCAAATGCATACTCTTTTGCAATTTCAGCAACGATGTTGATGACAACAATTGCCTTCGGCTATGTAGCAGCAGAAAAGTTCAAGTGGAGTAAGAAAGCGCTTGTACTGTTTATTCCAATACTTATCTTGATCGATTTATCTTTCTTCTTGGCTACAGTTACAAAGATTTTTAAGGGTGCGTGGGTCCCGCTTGCCATTGGCGTAGCGATTACATATTTGATGTGGGTATGGAGAAAGGGCCAGGCGGCTCTGGAAAGCGCCCTGAAGAAGCAAGATATGACGTGGGCCGAGGTTGAAGAAAGCCTTCAATCTGGTGATGTCTCGATAATTCCCGACACTGGAATTTACCTTTCAGCATCAGCGACGAAGGTGCCCCAGGCGCTAATTGCACAGATAAATAATTTACATTCTTGTCCAAAAGAGATTCTTATAGTCAGCGTCATCCAAGGAGATGTTCCGGTTGTTACTGCAAAACCTATCCTTAAAGATGTAAATAAGCGTGTGAAGCAACTCTATGTTTGGGTGGGCTTTAAGCAAGATGTGAATATTCAAAAAACGATTGTTGATCACGTGATGTCCGCTGATGAAGAGCGAGAATGCACCTATTACCTAGCCGATCGTAAGTTCTTGGAGAACTCTCAAGGGTCGCTAAGAGGAATGACGGATAAAGTCTTTGGAATCCTCCATCGAAACTCGGCGACCGCTTCTAGCTACTTTGGATTGCCTGAGAATCGAGTTATTACCCTTGGCACGCAAATGGATCTGTAAAGAGTCAGAAATTTTCTGTTGCTGAGAATTTGCTTTGAGTTTTTAAGATTGGACATTTTCTTCGATTTGTCAGTTTAAGTACCAGTACTGTTTTTTCATGAACCTAAAATCAATAGCAGTAGCCGTCCCATTTTCACTGATTTTAACCGGCTGCGGTGTAGCTGATTTGGCACAGAATGCCGCCGACGCCACAGCATGCAAAGCAATTGATTCATCAATTAAAGCCATAGTTAGCGGGTATCAAACTGGAGTAATTGATTCAGGATTAATAGTTCAAATTGATAATTTAGTGGGAGAGCAAGCCAGATCTCTCCTATCAACAGGCCTAGCGAACGACTTGAAGATGTTGACCGATACTTTGGGGCAAACTCAATCTGCGGAGAGTTCTAAAGACCAGCTGAAAAGGTTGACGGATTCTATTGGGCAGAGATGCGCCGACGCAGGCGTAAGTAATATCGGCGGGTAGTCGCAGTCATATAAGCGCTGAACTGCGGTGTGTTCAATTTGCACCGCCTTAAATCTGAACATAGACTCGCGCAAAGTTAAGGGGAGTACCTCGCTAACGCACCTTCGTCAATACGGATAGAAATTATCCCGGAGTTGCGACCACTTTGTGGTGAGGGAGACCTTGGCAGTATCCGCCCCTTTAACGAATAGGTTTACTAATCATGGATGTAACACTTTTAACTTGGGCTCTTGTCGTAGGTGCAATTCTGGCACTTATCGTGGTTGATCTTTTAACGGTAAGTCGCAAGCCTCACGATGTAATGTTTAAAGAGGCCGCAATCTGGTCAATCTTCTACATCGGCGTAGCAATTGCATTCGGTGTTTGGGTTTGGCAGACAGCGGGATCACAATTTGGTACCGAGTACTTTGCGGCATACCTAGTCGAGAAGTCGCTTTCGGTTGATAACTTATTTGTGTTCATCATCATCTTGGCGCAATTTAAGGTGCCGTCAATATTCCACCAACGTGTTCTTATGTTTGGTGTGATCCTTGCCCTTGTACTCCGTGCAATCTTTATCGCAGTTGGCGCAGCAGCGCTCGCCGCTTTCAGCTTCACCTTTGTGATCTTCGGTGCAATTCTGATTTGGACTGGTGTTGGATTGTTCAAGCACTGGGACGAAGATCCTTCCCCAGAAGACAATGCAGTTGTTCGTCTAATCAGAAAACGTATTGCCATGACTGATGAATACGATGGCTCAAAGATCTTTACTCGCCAAAACGGTAAGCGAATCGCAACACCTATGTTCTTGGTGATGATTGCCATCGCTTCAACTGACCTTCTCTTTGCCCTGGATTCGATTCCGGCAACGTTCGGTGTAACCCAAGAGCCTTTCTTGGTATTTGCAGCCAATGCTTTTGCACTTCTTGGTCTGCGCGCCTTGTACTTTTTGCTCAAGGGTCTGCTCGATAAGTTGGTTTATCTATCACTTGGTCTTTCAGTAATCCTGATGTTTATCGGCGTGAAGTTGATTCTGACTTACCTACACGAAACATGGACAGAGATTCCAAAGATCCCAACATTGGTAAGCCTTGCCGTTATTGGAACGATTTTGCTCGTTTCAACTGTCGCAAGCTTCATAAAGGTCAAGAAAGATCCATCGTCCCAAGCTCACGCTGGGCGTGTGACTTCCGGAAAACATCCCGAAGGAACGCATCACGATTAAGTAGTACCCGGATATGATTAGGTTATGAAGTTCATAATCTTTGTGATTGATGACCTAACAAATTCGGGCACTCCTGATGAGATGGTGGCGATCAACGCCTTTAACGATGGATTGCGGGCCAACGGCCAATGGATCTTTGCTGGTGGATTAAGTGCGCCTGCAAATGCAAATGTGATCGATAACCGTTCTGGCGCAGGAATCGAAACTGGAAAACCGTTATTTGAAGCTAAGGAAAACTTCAGCGGTTTCTGGCTGATTGAAGCAGCTAGCGCAGATGTTGCAAAAGAATTGGCGCTGGCAGGTTCTAAAGCATGTAATCGCAAGGTTGAGCTACGCCCACTTCTATAGCAGTTATCAGATATTGAGATTCGGGGAGGTAGGGTTCCCCATATCTTGATAGAGTCGAAACATCGCCAGTTAATTACAGGAGCGCAACATGTCTGCAGATTCAGGTAAGTGTCCAGTTGTCCACGGTTCAAATACCGAAGTTGGATCATCCAATGTCAATTGGTGGCCTAAGAATTTAAACCTAGATATTTTGCACCAGCATGATAGAAAAACTAATCCGCTAGGCGAAGATTATGATTACCACGAAGAGTTGAAGAGCTTAGATTTTGCAGCGCTTAAGAAAGATTTGCATGCGCTAATGACAGATAGCCAGCCTTGGTGGCCAGCTGACTGGGGACATTACGGCGGGCTGATGATTCGTATGTCATGGCATGCCGCCGGAACTTACCGAACAACAGATGGCCGTGGCGGTGGCGGAACCGGAAACCTTCGCTTTGCACCACTTAACTCATTTCCAGATAACGTAAACCTTGATAAAGCGCGTCGTATTCTCTGGCCAATTAAGCAGAAGTACGGCAACAAAGTTAGCTGGGCAGATCTCCTAGTTTTAGCCGGAACAATCGCTTACGAATCTATGGGCCTTAAGACCTTTGGTTTCGGTTTTGGACGCCGCGATATTTGGCATCCAGAGAAAGATATTTACTGGGGCCCTGAGACAGAATTTCTTGCTCCAAGTGATGCGCGTTATGAAGATGTTAAAGATGCCAGCACTATGGAAAACCCTTTGGCAGCGGTTCAAATGGGATTGATCTATGTAAATCCTGAAGGCGTGAATGGAAAATCTGATCCGTTACTAACTGCGCAACATGTCCGCGAAACATTTGCACGCATGGCGATGAATGATGAAGAAACGGTTGCACTTACAGCCGGCGGCCACACAGTTGGTAAAGCGCACGGAAACGGCGATGCTTCACGTCTTGGACCAAGTCCAGAAGGTGCAGAAATTCACGAGGCCGGTCTTGGCTGGATGAACCACACAACTCGCAGCATCGGCCGCGATACCGTTTCCAGCGGAATCGAAGGCGCATGGACTACACATCCAACTAAGTGGGATGGTGGTTACTTTGAACTTCTATTTAAGTACGACTGGGAGTTAAAGAAATCTCCGGCAGGAGCCCATCAATGGGAACCAATCAATATTGCTGAAGAAGATAAGCCGGTTGATGTGGAAGATCCATCAATTCGCTATAACCCAATCATGACCGATGCCGACATGGCGATGATTAAGGACCCTATTTATTTAGAGATCTCAAAGCGCTTCCATGCAGATCCTGCTTACTTCAGTGAAGTATTTGCGCGCGCTTGGTTTAAATTAACTCACCGTGATCTCGGACCAAAGGTTAACTACTTAGGACCAGATGTTCCGAAGGAAGATTTAATCTGGCAAGATCCAATTCCAGCAGGATCAACTTCTTATGATGTTGCAGCTGTTAAGGCAAAGATTGCAGCGACCGGAATTTCAGTTTCTGATCTAGTTGCTACTGCTTGGGATAGTGCTCGCACATTCCGCGGTTCAGATAATCGCGGTGGTGCGAATGGATCTCGTATTCGCCTTGCGCCACAGAAGGATTGGCAAGGAAACGAACCAGCGCGCTTGGCGAAGGTGCTTGCAGCACTTGAACCAATCGCTAAAGAATCAGGCGCAAGCATCGCCGATGTAATTGTTCTCGCTGGAAACGTAGGCGTAGAAGCAGCAGCAAAAGCTGGTGGGATTGAAGTTTCAGTTCCATTTGCACCAGGTCGTGGCGATGCAACTGCTGAGCAAACCGATGCGCACTCTTTCGCTCCACTCGAGCCAATTCATGATGGTTTCCGTAACTGGCAGAAGCAGGAATATTCAGCTCTTCCAGAAGAGCTACTTCTAGATCGCGCTCAACTTATGGGGCTAACCGCACCTGAGATGACTGTGCTGATGGGTGGAATGCGTGCTCTTGGCACAAACTACGGCGGCACAAAGCATGGTGTTTTCACTGAAAAAGTCGGAACCCTTAATACCGATTTCTTCAATGTGCTAACCAGCATGACTTATATCTGGGAGCCAGCAGGAGCAAACCTCTACAACTTACGTAACCGATCAACTGGCGAAGTTAAATTCACTGCAACTCGCGTTGACTTGGTCTTCGGATCGAACTCGATTCTGCGCGCATACGCAGAGGTTTACGCCCAAAGTGATGGCCAAACTAAGTTCGTTAAGGACTTTGTAAGCGCCTGGACAAAGGTGATGAACGCAGATCGCTTCGACCTAAAGAGAAAATTTACTTATCTGGATTAGGGACAGTAACGTCACGAACAAACGCTTCGAGATCGTTTACTGATTGCAAGAAACCGCGCAAAGTGCGAAGCGTTGCGCCAAAGTTGGTGAATTCCTCAGGCTTTAATCCATCGACGTCATACATCTTGTTGAACTCTGGCAGAGTCTGAAGCGTCTTTAGAATAGTTGGGTCAACAGGCTCTTCAATACTATTTAGATTCGGAACGAGCCCAGCTTTGTTGATCTTTACCTGCCAAGCGTATGGAGGAGATATAACCGCATCTCCACCAAGTATTTGGCTCCAGTGCATGTGATTTCTAAATGCAGCAGCCAATAAACGTGTGCGATAGCCGCGTTCTTTGTAAACCTGGTGTGCGTGCTTAAAAACTGCAACGCCTGCCCATTCCATAACACCTGGATCAATCATCGCTCCAGATTTTTCAGCAGAAACTTTTACCCAGTCATCAACTCGTCCAACCATGATTGTGCAAACTGGACCCATTTGTGAAATATCTAAACCTTCAGCTTCGCGGCGCTTAAGACCACGCTCAATCGCTTCGGCTACTGCAATAGTTTGCGCAACCGAGAATGAAACGGTGGCGTTTAGACTTACACCTTGGTAGGTGGCTTCTTCGAAAGCGCTAATTGCTTCGCTGGTTACAGGAATCTTTACAATGATGTTCTTTGCAAGTTTTGAAAAAGCCACCGCTTGATCTGTCAGCGCTTTGGCATCACGAAAGTTTCGTGGGTCAGTCTGAATTGATAGACGGCCATTGCGGCCATTCTGCTTTTCAAATTCTGCTTCAAAAATCTTTGCAGCGTTTATAGAAAGTTCTTCCACCATCGCCCAACCAATTTGGTCATCTGTTGCAGATGGATGGTTCTTGGCATATTCCTTAATGCGACCTACCCAATATTCTTTATCAGCTTTAATTGCGCTTAGCGCAATAACTGGGTTACAGGTTGCTCCTACAATTCCCCAAGTAAGTGCATCTTTTAGCTCTTTTGGATCTGCTGAATCGTTCCAAAGTACTGTCTTGGAATTCTCTTTCATATAAAGAAATGGCGATTGAGTCATATTTCTATCTTAGTAGATATCGCCTTTTTGCCATAAAGTTCTTTCCGTGAACTTCGAAATGCGCCCCTATAGGGCAGAAGAGTTTGAGCGCGCATGCCAGGTTCGGGGACTAAATACACCAGAAGCGCAGGCGAGATTTAAAGATCGTTTCGCTAGTTCAGGAGACTGGATCGATCACTACCTTCACTTTGCACTTGTTCAAAACGGAGTATTGATCGGTGATATTCAACTTCGCCACTGCGATAAAACCATGCCCGATGGATCTGGGCATATCGGCTTAGATATAGCGCCTGATGAGCGAGGCAAGGGCGCCGGAACCGCAGCACTTAATCTGGCATGGGCATGGGCGTTAGAAAATGGATTTCATCGCCTCGAAGGTTCTACTTCTGAGGAAAACATTGCAATGCAGAAAGCATTCAAAAAGGCTGGCTGGGAGTATGAAGGTCGATTAAAGAAATTGTTTGTACAAGATGGCGTCGCAATTGATTTCCTGTCCTTTGCCAAAACTATTTAAATTGCAACCACTTTCTGCGTTCACTTTCTGAAAATTTCTCTATTGAATAGCGGAGCGCCGTTCTAGGCATTTCCGTGCAATGCTCCTTTAGAAAAGCTCTAAGCAGTCCCGGATCTCGTTTACCCATTTCGCGTAAGAGCCAACCAACTGCTTTATGCATTAAATCGTGTTTATCTCCAAGGTGGCGCTCTGCCATTTCGTAAGTTGGCTCAAGCTCGCCTGCGCGAAGAAAGGCAAAGGTAAAGACTACAGATGTACGTCTTTCCCACAGCGATTTACTCTTGGCCAACTTATTCAGGACAGCCATCGGATCTTCTAACTCGAGTAGATACTCTCCTAATGTTGGCGCTGTTACATCGACTAGATCCCAATTGTTGATATTTCCTGCCTTTAGCTCCTTGATGTAAAAGTTAAAGAGCCTTTTCTTATCGTTTACATCTCTAGATCTCTTAAATTGATTTGTCAGAATAATCAACCCACAGAGACGAATTTCGTGAATATCCGAATCCGTAAGTTTTGCAATCTCATTAAGTGGTAGATCTTTGTAACGTGCAGCGACTTTACGAGTTTGCGGAACAACTACGCCAATAAAAAGATCGCCTTCAGCGTAATCTCCGGGGCCAGTCTTAAAGAAACGTTGCAACTCAGCCGCTTTTCCAACAGATGCAAGGGCTTTGAGATCTGCAATTGCCTGTTTCGCGCTCATATCTAGATTCTATTCGCTATTCTTTTGTCTAAGAACTTTTGGCTTTACTAATTCGGTTATGAGGTAGCGATGTTTGAGGCAATTTTTCTCGGCGCGCTCCAAGGGCTAACCGAATTTCTCCCGATTTCATCTAGCGCACATATTCGCATTGCAGGTGAGCTATTTGGAACTAACTCGGATCCCGGAGCAACCTTCACCGCTATAACTCAAATCGGAACTGAGCTCGCCGTTTTAATTTATTTCCGTAGAGATATTGTTCGAATCCTCAGCGCATGGTTTAGTCAGATTTCGCGCAGAGAACTTCAGGCAAGTGAAAAATCAGATGCCCGTCTGGGTTGGTTGATCATTCTTGGCACGCTGCCGATAGTTGCCATGGGATATTTTGGCCAAGAGATAATCAGGAATGATTTCCGATCTTTATGGCTAATCGCCACAACCTTGATTGTTTTCGGTGTAATTCTGGGAATTGCAGATAAATATGGAAAGACTGAAAGACAACTGCATCAGTTAACTCCTATGCACGGTGTTTTATATGGTTTCGCGCAGTCACTTGCACTTATCCCTGGCGTTTCCCGTTCTGGTGCAACAATCGCAATGGGTCGATTTATGGGTTATAGCCGCGAGGCAGCGCTGCGCTATTCATTCTTGCTTGCACTGCCTGCGGTTTTTGGAAGCGGGTTCTATGAGTTAAAGGGAGCGTTGGGAGAAAGCTCAGCAGATCAGGTTTTCTCACTACCAGAAACCTTTGTGGCAACTGCCGTTGCATTTGTAATTGGTTATGCGGTGATTGCTTGGTTGTTAAAGTATGTAACAACCAAGAGTTTTGCACCCTTTATTATCTATCGAATTATTCTTGGCACCGTTATCCTGATTTTATTGATGACCGGAGTTATTGGTTAGGGTGGTTTGTAAAGTAGTTAATTACTATTCCATTAATTAAGTCATTCCAGTCATCTTCAGAGACTTTGTTCGGACTGAAATCATCAACAAGTTTGCCAAGTGTGTAAGCTTGAATAAAAACCGCCAGTGCTCTTGGATTTAAATCCTTGCGAAACCAGCCTTTTTCTATAACTTCACGGCATAGGTCTTCAAGAAGTGAGGTAAGTCGATCGGTTTCAAGTGCCATAGCTTTCTGAAAACGTGGATTACCTTCAGCATCGGCAAGTGCCCGTGCACGTTCTAAGCGATATTTGGCAAGGTCATGGCGCTGCGTTGCCTTTGTTACAGCCGCCAGAGCAGCTCGAAGTTCGTCAATATTTTTCGCCTTCGGAAGAATATTTGTCATCACATCAACAGAGATAGAAATCCACTTTGAATAGCGCGCAACTTGAGCCGCTTCTACTAATTCTCCAAGGTCTTCAAAGTGGTGATACAGGGAGCCTTTAGAGATTCCGGAAATCTCTAAAACTTTGTCAGCCTGAATATCGGCAGGTTTGGTATTTTCCAAGAGCTCTACAACAGTTTCGACGAGCAGAGCCTTGGTAGGGTGCATTGTGGCTCTAGACATAGTCGGATAGTAGCAACCTACTCAAATAAAGAATATATTCGCTACGATTATTTAATGAGCGCAAACTGGTCGGGCACCGTTAATTTTCGAGATGCGCAACGCGTAGCGCCATCATCTATCAATGAAATGCAGGAATTAATCTCCAAGTCTGCTCGGGTACGGGCACGCGGCAGCGCGCATTGCTTCAATGACATCGCAGATACTTCTGCTACGGCAATCACCTTTGAGAATATGCCATCTGCTATTGAAATCAATAAAGAGAACCAAACAGTCAGAGTTCCCGCGGGAATTAAATATGGAGAGCTAGCAGTTGCCTTACACGATCGCGGTTGGGCGATTCATAATATGGCTTCACTTCCTCACATCTCCGTTGCTGGCGCAGTTGCAACCGCGACCCATGGTTCTGGTGTTGGCAATGGAAATTTAGCCACCGCCGTAAAGAGTTTGGAAGTAGTGCTTCCTGATGGATCGCTAAAGAGAGTAAGTGAAGGAGATGTTGATTTCCTCGGCTTTGTAGTTGGTTTGGGCTTAACCGGAGTTTTACTCAACCTAGATCTCGCAATTGAGCCAACATTTAATATCTCTCAAACTGTTTACCGCGGAATGTCTCGTGAAAGTTATGCTGCAAATTTAGATGAAATCATGAGCCTTGCTTACAGCGTTAGTTACTTCACTACCTGGGCTGCAGCAGGCGGGGGAGAAGTCTGGGCAAAGTTTAAATCCGGGACAACTGCACCAACCGAACTATTTGAAGCATATCCCGCAACATCTAATCGCCACCCCTTGCCTGGTTTAAATCCAGAACCTTGCACTGAACAGATGGCGGTAAGCGGACCATGGCATTTGCGTTTGCCGCATTTCAAGATGGAGTTTACGCCAAGTGCTGGTGATGAAATTCAGAGTGAGTTCTTTGTTGCGCGTAAAGATGCACCGGCGGCGATAGCTGCACTTGAGAAAATTGCGCCACAGATAAATGAAATTCTCTGGGTAACCGAGATCCGCGCAATAGCAGCAGATCAACTTTGTATGAGCCCGCATTATCAGCGCGACTCAATCGGAATACATTTCACCTGGAAAAAAGTAGATGCGGTCTATGAAATGGTTAAGGTAGTCGAAGCCACGCTGGCACCGTTTGGTTATCGCCCACATCTAGGGAAGGTCTTTTCGGCCAGCCCTGAGTATTTCGCATCTGTTATGCCGAAACTATCCGACTTCAAGAAATTGATAAAAGAGATTGATCCAGCTAATAAGTTCGGAAATGAATTTACTAATAACTTACTAGGACTTTAAATCTCTAACTTGTAACCAAGCCCACGAATAGTGTGAATTATTGTTGGGTTGGCAGGATCTGCTTCAATCTTTGCGCGAAGGCGCTTGATATGTACATCCAGGGTCTTGGTATCGCCAAAGTAATCATTTCCCCAAACACGATCAATTAACTGGCTACGTGTTAACACTCTTCCACTGTTACGCATCAGGTACTCAAGCAACTCAAATTCTTTAAGTGGAAAAGTAACCGGAGTTGAGTTGACGGTAACTCGATGCTTATCGAGTTCCATTCGTATAGGCCCCACTGTTAATTCAACGCCTTCATCAAAATTGGCGCCCTCATTGGAATTGCGGCGCATAACAGCCTTGATTCGAGCCAGCAGCTCGCGGGACGAGTATGGCTTGGTTACGTAATCATCGGCGCCAAGTTCAAGTCCAACGACCTTATCAATCTCAGAATCTTTAGCGGTCAGCATGATTATTGGAACCTGAGAAGTAGAACGGATAACTCGACAAACTTCAGTTCCCGATACTTCGGGAATCATTAAATCTAAGAGGATGAGATCTGGCGAAAATGAGTTGAATAAGTCGATCGCATCTTTGCCATTTACGGCGACCTCCACCTCGTAACTCTCTTTTTTAAGGAGATAGGCGAGGGCGTCCGAGAAAGAGATTTCATCCTCAACGATTAATACCTTGGTCACTTTTCATCCCCTTTGGGTGTTTGAATTGGAAGTCGAATAGAGAAGGTGCTGCCGACATTTTCAGCGCTCCACACAGATATTTCTCCTCCATGTTTTGTAACGATATGTTTGACGATAGATAAACCAAGTCCAGTTCCGCCTGTTTCGCGTGAACGAGCTGGGTCTACCCGGTAGAAACGTTCGAAGATACGCTCCGTCTCCGCTTCTGGAATACCGATACCTTGATCGGCAACTGAAATAGTTATGATTTTATCTACTAGTGAGGTACTGACCGAAACCTTAGTATCTATCGGAGAGTAATTGATCGCATTCTCAATCAAATTATGAATTGCCATAGTTAGCTGATCACGATCACCGAGGATATTCGCATCCTGTGTTTGATTATAGGAAAGCGTGATTTTTCTGGAGTCCGCTGTGGTTCGACATTGATCAAGTGCTTCCTTAATGATGTCTGAGACAGACAGAGATTGCGCCTCTTGCAATGGATCAGAATCTTGCACACGCGATAACTGAATAATCTCTTGCACCAAATCAGTTAAACGTTTTGCTTCTATCTGCATGCGGGATGCAAACTTTGTTACCGCTTCTGAATCATCTTTCGCACCTAGTACCGCTTCACTTAA
>Ga0315899_10003998_pt1 | contig 15965 bp, 11 predicted proteins | sample LakEriMetagenome_2_FD_203518 | JGI IMG/M metagenome (GOLD analysis project Ga0315899, IMG submission 203518) | Freshwater fungal communities from buoy surface, Lake Erie, Ohio, United States - Buoy 4 MA112 | ecosystem: Environmental > Aquatic > Freshwater > Lake | place: USA: Lake Erie, Ohio... | reverse complement strand
GCATGCAGCCGGCAAATGAGGCGTACGCGGTAGGGCGCACGATCTTCTGTGCGCTGAAGTAGCTGGAGAGCTGCATTCCACCTACACGCCCGACCTGCACGTGCGGCAGAGCATCCATCGTCACATCCTCAGCTTTTGGCATGTCCTCGAGTCGCGAAGGCCTGCGCGAGGCAGCCAACGCCGAAGCATGCGACTCGAGCCCCAGTACTGGGGATCGCACTCGATGCACGCAAAAGCGAGCGATTCCGATCTTGTCCTTGAGTCTTGTCCTGGTCCTGGATTTCCTGGACGGCATTGAGAACCTTGCTACTGACGTACCTGTACCCAGCCAAGTAGTTTGTCTCGGTAGCGCCGTGTCGGATGCAGAGCACATCGTGGGCCCATGCGGCCTCCTCAGCCGACCGAAGCGAAAAGTGGTGTTGAGGCGACACGAATACTCGTCGCCATTTCCCGGCGCCTTCTCCACACCAATATACTCGTGCCCAACACCCTCGCCTGTCGACGTTCTTTTTATCTTTTCTTTATTCAAATGCGACTTAATTTACTACTCGTCTACCAATGGTTTTAGGGCCTGTGTGTTTGGGTGATCAGGCCCTAGCACCTTAAGGAATATATAGTATGCCTTAGTGACCATCTCTTTTGCCTTTACTAGCGTCCCACCGTGCTCACTTTCCGCTCCTCCCGGCGCTGCACGGCTTGCATCCGAGCCCGCGACCTGGGAGCTGATACCTGGGCTGGCTACATCTTTTGGCAGCTGCTTCACCCCCACTGCTACTTTTGACAGTGCTGCCGGCGCAGGCACATCCTTGGATGCCTTGGACGCCCTGGAAGACGCACATGATTTCCCACCTTGGCTCGAGCTGTGTTTTGCAGCATTCCCTGCCTCCCTCTGCTTCGTCAGACTTGCCAGTGCAGCCAACGTCTCTGCCGCGCTCTGGTGATCTCCTGGCATCGCCTTTCGGGATGCCCCATCGCCTGACAAGGTAGCAGCAGCGTCGCTGTGGTTGACAGGTAGACATGATGAAGACGCTGGTGGTGGTGGAGGCGGCGGCGGCGGTGGTGATGTATCTGCCCCAAGGACTGCATGAGTTCCTGATGAGATGGGCCCCGCCACCTCAACTCCCGGGTTCGATGCCATCTCTGGCGTCGGCAGTGATGATTCACTTGTCTCGCTTGAAACGGATCTTGGCCCATGTGTAACGCAATGTTGCTGCAGAGACTCCGAGGCTCGCGCCAGCGCTCCGCCCGGAGCTGCTTTCTGAATTGTTGCTGTTGGCGTTGGTTCCAGCTCTTGGCCCTCGACTTTGATCTTGGCCTGGTGCGTCTCTTCTGCGGCGGCGCCTCTGGCTCGCTTCTCGCATCCCCTGTCTCTCTTTTCACTTGCTACGACGGAGAATTCTGTCTCGCGCTCCCTCTTCGTCTCCTTCTCCTTCCTCTTCTCCTTCTCCTTCTCCCTCTTTTGCTCTTGCCCAGCTGGTGGTGCCTTGTCAACGGTATCCTTAGTCGGTGCTTTGGCTGGCAGCTTGGTCGCCACTGCTGTTTCTGCAACTGGGGCTGCCGAATGCCCTGCCCCCTCCCCCGCTCTCGTCTCCCCATTTGCCTGTCTGGCCCATTGTCCGCCTGGTGCTGAGCGGGGTTGCTGCACAGGTTGAGGAGGAAGAGGCTTGCTACTGCTGGCAGCGGGGCAGGAGGCGCTGGAATGGGAAATGCGAGAAGGCGGCTTGGGTGGAGCGCCATGTGGCGCCCCGTGTGCATGTGGTGGCGAGTGTGGCACCCCACTCACAGCACTTGGAGGCCAGTTGGCCACTCCTCCTGCGCCAACCGATGGTGCGCCTCCATCTGATTCCACTGGATCTGCTTCAGCCTGCCATAGGTAGCACGGGGAGAGCCAAGATGAGGAGAGAGCGAGCAGGATCGCGGCATTCGACCATGCGCAAGCGCTAGCGTGCTGTTGGGTTTATACCTCTTGACTGTTGACATAGTCACGACACCACTGAAGATGTTTCTTCGCTAGCTCCTTATCCTTGAGACTCTGCAGCGTTTGAAAATGACGGGCTACCACGTCGTCTGTGGCATCCTTGATCTGTCCCCGCGGGCTCATGCCCCACACCGAGATGGTCATGCCATTGTCACCCGGCACTGGCCACAGCACAAGCACCTTCTTCGGACTATCAGCAGCGGCCTTTATTTGCTCAAAAGACTGGGGCTTGATCGTCACACCGAAACACATCTCCTCATCCTTGTTCTGCCGCGCAAGCACCACTTGGTCCGTGTTGACTGTGGCTGACAAAGATGCCTGCGACACATACCAAGCCAAGTCAGCTAGAAAGCGAGCGAGCGAGACAGGCTAGACACGCACATAGCACTTGGCACAAAGGACACAGTATGAATCAACAAAGTCGCAACCTTTTTGTCCACTGGCAGCTTGAAATTGCGGGCAAGTTCCTGGAACTTGTCGCGGCAGGCGTCCCCACAAAACCAAGCGTCGTCGCCGCGCAGCGGATGCGTGCAGTGTTGAGCTACGCGGTCAGAGCTTTTCTTGTCAGAGCAGTTCTTGTGGACTCCGGCACAACACCTGTTGCATTTTGGGTTTCAAATTCGAGGATTAGACCTTTGAAATTGAAGTTTATGCTGGTGGGCACAAATACCGGCAGCTGTGCCTAGTATGATGGGCCAGGCTTAGAATGAGGGTGGGTGCGGTGAGCAGCCGCGCTGGGATGTCGGAGTGCTGGTGGCGGTCAAGAACAGAAGTGCGCGCGCAAATTCGAGCCACGTGCGTGCGCATGGCGTATGAGCACGCTGTCCAAAGACGATTCCCTCGGGGCAAAGCATCATACCAATCACAAATGCTGATGGGGTTCTCTACGTACAGCTCGTCGCCGCCGCAGACGGAACAGAAGCGATAATCTGATTCGAACTCCCGGACCACCGCTTGAATAACTTCACTTAACTTTCTCGCTGCTGTGTTGACCGCATGGTTCTGATTGTTGTATATGATTGCGTTGTATACAATCAGGTTCAGGTCCTTTTCCACCAGCGAGAGGCACATGTCAGGACGACCGCTGCCGTAGAGTTGTTTGGCACGCGTTCTGTAGTTGTTGTCGCTGCGGTCTTTTTCTAGCATCATGTCAAAGCACACGACGTCTGTATTCCACGACGTCTTGCAGGGATTATGCTTGGCGTAGTAGTCCGGCGCTTCCGTCGCAGGGACGGGCTTGACGAAGTAGGTATTGCGCAGTCTGCCCACACCAACAGACGCAAACTAAATTAGCAGAGAGAAAGTATAGGAGAGGGAGAAGGGAGAGGGAGAAGCTTGCGCGCGTGAGTGGCGTCCAGTGCACACCTCCCGCTGATCTTGTTGATGAGCTCGGCTGGCTTCAATTGAGTGCGGTTAAGTATGGCCATTTCCCGCCGCTGCCGGCCCTCCTTGACCTCTCTGTCGGCCTGCTCGCGAGCAGCCGCCATCGCGCCGGCCCCGCCAGCCAACAACTTTGCCTCCGCGAGCCTCGGTCTCTTGTCACTCGCTGCTCCCGATCTAGAGCTCGACGGTGGCCTGCCCCTGCCGCGCGCACCGGCCCCCGACGGCTCTTGAGCAGACGGTACGGTCTCCCTGCCTTGCACGTCCTCTTCCATGCTGCAGTCCGCTCGCGACCTCTTTGCGCTTGCGCCTGCTTGCTCGGGGATTCCGAGGCTGGTGTGCGCCGCGGACCCGCCACCGTCGCACGCAGCTGCCGCGCCACCTGCGGCGCGCGATCGCGGGGGGGCAGTGCAGGGCGCACACCCGGCGCACACGCTTGCGTCGCCCTTTACTTTGTAAAAATGCACAGAATGCATGTGCATGACACGAACTTGAGCGTTTGACTGAAAGACCTTTCCAAACAGGCCCGGCGCAGTGCGCCTACCATCGCCTACCATCGCCTACCCGCGATGGTAGGCGCGCCTGCGGAAGCTTGAATGTGCCACTTCCGGTGAAGCGCAAAATGGCGCAGGGAGGCCAGTAGGCGCGATACCGAGGCAGCAGCGACCAATGGGGCAGCGGCGTGGCTGTCGGGCCCTCGGGTGCCTCGTGTTCCTGGCGACGATGCAGGTGCTGGCCAAGGCCACGTGGATTGAGATACAGCAGCAGCCTCCGCCGATTGTGGTCGCGGGCGAAGTGATGCCCCCCGGCATACAGCCGCGGGTGGCGCTGTGGAATCATCGCGGCGACTTCGACGTCTTTGGGCGTTTCGTCCCCGCAGCGGTAGGCTTTCGCGACATCTCTGCACGCCCGCGTGGGTGCCGGGGAGTTTGCTGCCCTCGTGCGGCAGGCTAGGGACGTCTGCTATGCATATGTGTGACGCGGTGCCGGCTCGCCCTTCTTCCCTCTCCCGCACAGGTTGTCTATGACACAGACATCCCCGGAGTCCTGGTCAACAGCACCTTGCTGGCCAAAGATAGTGGCGAGCCGCGCACGATGCTCGGACAGGCCCTCATATTGACTCACTGCGGCAAGGCACAATTCACCAATTTGCAGATCCAAACGGTCGGTTCTTACACACTGTTGTTCTCGGCGACCTTCCTCTCCACCAAAGAAACGACCAACCTGACCAGTGCGTTTGAGGTACCGCTCCCCTGTTTCGCTCCTGTGAGCTACGTGTGTTTCTCCCTTGTGCAGCCGCAAGCTCTTCCACGGCAGCGGGTGCCCTTGACCACTGCGTGCGGTCACGGTCGGCAAAGAGTGTCCCGCGAGTACGTGGGGAGCTGACCGAACAGCATCAGATTTGTTTGCAAAACACTTCCAAATTTGACGTTTTTTGGTATTTTTCGTAGGTCGTGCATGGGCAGCCACATGCGCTTGCACTGGAACAGGAGCCGCAAGGGTTTTGGACCAAGCGGCCCTTTCAAGTACAACCTATAGTCAAAGTTCTCGACAGGGGCCAGAATTTGGCGAACAGCTCTTCGCTGGCCATCAAGGTAGAACTCATTACAAGTTCTAAGGAGATCACCCTGTTCAATGATGTTCTGCAGCTCAACGCCGTGCACGGTGTTGCTCGTTTTCAAAACCTTCCTTGTGGAAAATGCGTTGGTCTGGAACGCAGTGGCATCGCCATCGCGATGCAGGGCTACAGCCTGAGATTGGAATTCACGACAGTGCTTGGAGTTGCATCCGTAACTTCCCGCCTTTTCGATGTTGGGTCATGGCCCCCTGGCAGCATGGCGCTGTCCAACTACCCTCTAGCCGCCGTGGCTGGTCTTGACTTCGAAAAGCAGCCATTGATAACGCTCTTGGACTTGGAGGGCATTACTGCAACTTGGCACCCGGATGAGAAGATGTACATAACTGTGACGCTCAGTACTGCAAGAGATTTGACTCCAAAGAATCTGCAGGGCACAACAAGAGTCGAAGTTGTGAGGGGCAAAGCCCAGTTCACCGACCTCAGGCACGATTATATGGCAACGCAGTACAACCTCAAATTTGCGCTGGTTGCTCTGACAGTAAGTACGGTAAAGGACATTCAGTCACCACTATTCAACGTTGCAGGTGGTGCTGCTTTTCAGCTTTCGCTGGGCTCAAGCTATGGATATCCTTCTGCAAACGGGACCCAGCCGTCGGGCGCTGTGGTGGGATTCCCCCTGAAGACTCAGCCGGTGGTGCTTGTGCTGGACAGTGTGCGCAACGTGCTATGGGAAAGAGCTCTAAATGTGACCGTGCAGCTTTTCACTGTCGATAACGAAAGCGTGGTAGACCACGGGTTTTTGTTCAATAGCACCAGAACCGTCATTAGTTGCCCATTATCCAGTGTGACTGGTAGGCCCGATTGTTCCAAGTGCAAACCGACTAAAACGCTTCCTGCCACCTGCGGGACCGCATTCTTTACTGACCTGCGCGTCGACCGTGGCTATGAGAACCTAGTGCTCAGGTTTTCGTCGCCAGGCCTGAAGTCAGTCGATTCTAAGCCGCTGCAGGTCCCGGTGGGCAAAGTCTATGCGTTGTTCATCGAGCAACAGCCTCTGGGTTTCAAGTACAATACGCCCCTGACAGTAGAGCCTGTCGTTTCGCTCAAGGATATTGGCAATAACACAGTCCGATATGATACCGATGCGTCCGTGGGGCAAGATGCGACTGCGAAACAATACTATGTCCGTTCACACGTTTGTATGCAAAACAACACAAATCCGCAGATTGAGTGTGACAGCTCCACAGCGCGTCTGGCAAAAGTAGTGACAGGCTTGGCTCGGTTTACGGACATCAGCATTGCATCGGTTGGAACGAACTTGAGCATTCGCTTTTGCTCCTACCCAGATGGTCTTCGATGCGCTCAATCTGCCGTTTTCGAAGTTACAGAAGATCCGACGCAATTGTTGATGCTATCACAACCAGGTCGAGGCATACCAGGACTAAATATCGGACAAACACCAGTGGTTCGAATCAGCGATACTTACTTGTCGACTATCACCTGGCAACCGAACTATGGATTGAAAGTCAACTGCACGTTGTGTGCCCTTTCAAGCAAAGTAAATGCTACAGAAGAAGAATGGACATGTGCTCCAGACGAACGCTGGCTCGAGCTTAATGCTCTCTCGGCATGTCACTACCGAACGCCTGATCCTCTGCAGCAGCTTCTGAAGGGAACTTCTTCGCAACAAGTTGTTGAGGGGCTTGCATCGTTCAGTGATCTTCGGATCGACAAGAGAGGTACTTACAAATTTCGATTCACCGCGGGAGGGCTTATTCCAATCGACAGCAATCCCTTTGTTGTAGGCTTGGGAGAGGCCTCACGCTTGGCGATCCTTGTAGAAAGCGCTGGAGTGCACCCTGGTCTTCCCTTTGAGACTCAGCCCACGGTGGCAGTTGTTGATGATGGTAACAATGTTGTTGAAACTGATCATGGTACGCGCATCAATGCGACATTATGGACCCTGAGTGGCAAGGACTATCGAGGCTTAGTGTTTACGCACTTTGTTGCGCCACGCCACAGCCCAGGTTATCATAACGCGACTCAATTAACACGATTCGGTGCTGCCATATTTGAGGGTCTGCGTATTGATAAAGTCGGTACTTACTTCATCCGATATAGCACGGAGGCCTATCCTAGTATCGACTCCAGCCCCATCCAAGTATCTCTGGGTGTTGGTGTGAAACTCAACATCATTGTGCGACCGACCGGATGTTGCGCACGGGCATCATGTAATTTCATCGCAACCCAGGAGGCAACGTGCAGAACTGTGCCCGCCATAGGTATTGTGGACCTGGGTGGCAATCTCGTTCCGTGGAATGGCGTCAGAATTAACGCAACCATATTCAAGCGACGAGATGCAGAGGGAGAAACGGGGTTGCAATCGGTGTTTGCAACAAGCGATGATAGAGGCATAGCGACGTTCACAAGCTTTGGAGTAGATGAACCTGGAAATTACACTATAAAGTTTCGCAACATTTCGCCCTATGTTTGGCGAACTCGGCATCCGGATGGAAGCTGGACAAATACAGACTACTGGGTGTTTTCGCCAGCAGAAGCCAATTTTTCGGTGTCGGGTCGACTTGCAAGGCTTTTCCTGGAGATGAACCCTTCCAGCATTATCCCCGGCGCCCCTATGCTGATACAACCCAGGCTCATATTGATGGATGCGGGTGGCTACGTCGTTGATCACGATTGGTCCACTTCAGTCACAGCATCGGTAAAACAGGAAATCGGAGACTCAATTATGCTTGGTGGTCAGAAGAGTCAGCGTGCAACACCAACTAATGTGACAAACACATCCGACCAAGGAGGGCGGGTGCATTTCACGAATTTGCGAATCGATTTAGCGGCCAAATGTGTGAGTATGCATTTCTCCGCGCCCATTAGCACAGGAGGGTCAGTTATGGTCAAGTCTCTGCTGTTCAATGTTGATGTTGGTCGGTATCACAAAATTACCGTTATCCAGCAACCTGGCAGTGCGTTGATAGGAGAGCCTTTTGGCATCCAGCCACATGTGGCCTTGACCGACTATGGTGGAAACATTGTGACGGATGACAGTAAAACGGTTATCACTGCTTCTGTCTTCCGAGGCACCGTAGGTGATATCAGAAGCGATTCCAAACCAACTAAACAGACACTTCAGCTGATCCAAGGACAAGCCCAGTTTGTGGATTTGTACACAAAGATTGCCTCTGCTTGTCTGCAGTTGGAGTTCCTCGCCGTTGGCCGTCAACCCGGGTTCAGCGATCCTTTTACAATTATGCCAGGGACGCCGTTTCGAGTGGAATTCCTTGATGACGAGGCAAGGGATCGACCTCCCATAAGATATGGGCCAGCTGGTCCGCGCCCAGGGTTGCCACTCAAGGTGCAGCCGATGTTGAAAGTAGAAGACGCACATGGTAACAGAATCGGAACTACAGGAGGAATAGTCGGCGGCGTTACTGCATCTCTACTTGAAGGCGGTGGCCCTGCACAATGCAGCTACCCGATAAAGCATTGTCTCAAAGGGACAACTTATGCTGTGTTCAATCAGTTTGATGGTATCGTCAGGTTCACCAATCTCCAAATCGACAGGGCCAACATGTTTGGAAGCTACTCAATCCTTTTCGAATCAAATGATCTTCAGCTTAACCCACCGACCGAGGCTAGGAACCATACAAAGATTTACTATTCGTTGCTTCCCGTAGAATCTAATCGCGAAATGATAGTGACAGCAGGAACCCAAACGGTGAAGCTTGAGGTAGTGGTGGAGCCTGACAAATTTATCCCGGGCCTACCGATGAAAGTGACACCGGTGATTGGCGTGGTGGATGCTGGTGGAAATGTTGTGCAATCTGCGATGCCCCAGACCATCAGTTGCAGTATACGTGCAGAGAACTTTTGGTGGCTGGACCTTATCGGTGAAAAATTAATTTTGGCATTCAACGGTCGGGAGACTTTTAAAGATTTGGGCATCAATACCACTGCACGCAATGTTACGCTGACTTTCGACAATTTATTTCTGGGTAAAGTTGACTCTTTCTCTTTTGACGTGTCGGGCCCCCTTGCTAGACTTTCGCTGCTTTCGCAATCGACCCTCTCCACGGCAGGTGAGTTGTTTCCAATTGACGCCGTGTTGCGAGGGTTCGACAATGAAAACATGATTGTAACCACATTCGGGCATCCTCCCTTTCCCTTCGACACACCAGACGTCATTACGGTTGCAATCAATGAGTCAGCCTCTTGCCAAGTTTTGCCCATAAATGAGACGACGATTGTCGAAGGAGTATTTGCTTTCAATGTAACCAGCAACCAGACCATAGACAACAGAGTCAACATGACGGTAAATACCACCACGGTTTGTTTTGAGGATCTACGACTGAAGGGTACAAATACATCGACATATTCCTATGGACTTGCCAAATTTACAGACTTGCGTATTGACCAGGCTGGTACGTACTATTTGCGCTTTGCTGTGCCGGTCTTGAATATTTCAATTGTTTCAGGCCCCATCGTTATCGTAAATGCACGGGCTTCGGAACTCCGACTAATTACCCAAATACAAGGGCCCAAGGAAGCAACCCACCCTGTGAAGCAGGCGCCAGAAGCCATGTTAATGGATCGTTTTGGAAATCGGGTTCTGGATAAAGACTTTGGCGTGCTCGCGACTTTCTTCCAGGGGCTTGCCGAGGTTCCTGCGAAGTATGTGCAAGGCATCATAGCAGTGAACACCTCGAGGGGTGTCGCCAGCTTCAACAACAGCGCGTTGGGGTTGACACTAGCAGGAAAAGATTTCAGTATACGCCTGTCGGTTGCCGGGCTTCCACCAATCCTCACTTCCCCCTTTGAGGTGCCTGTAGGAGTCCCATACCGGCTACGTTCATTGAGCTCGCCAAGTCGATTTTTTGAAAAGGAGCCTTTCTCTGACGAGCCGTCTTTCGAACTCCTGGATCGGGGGGGCAACTTGATTGAATCCAAGGATAATGTTACCATTTCTCTATGGGACATGCAAGGGTGCGAGAATTGTTCTAATGTGACCAACACAACCAACAATATCACCATGATGCAAACAAGGTGCACCAATTCTCAAGAAGTCTTTGAGCGGGTGTACGATTCTAACAAACTGCCATGCGGGCAGCGAGTCGGGGGTTTACATATCTTTCAGCCCTTTTGTATGGCTGAATATATGAACGATACCACCATCAGTTTCTGCAAAGACGTGCTCGAAGGTGAAGACACCTCAGGCAAGATCAATAGACACATCAAGGAAGGAAACTTTCCCATCAAATGGTCGTTCATTACTCCTTTAGACATGAGCATTGAAGCATATCTGTACAATAGTAGTTACAACTTGACGCTCTTAAACTCTACAACCCTGTCGATCGTTAACGCCACATCGAACGCAGCCTATCAGAAAAATTTAACAACGAGTCGTGTGGTATTGATGCCCTACAATGCCACCACTTTGTTCAAGCTGCAACTGAAGTATCGGATCGAACTAGTATCCAATGGGAGTGTCGTTCGAAGCTTTTGCACAAGCGAGGTGCATGGACTTCAACCGCGCTTGTACAACCAGACAGCCTGGGGCCCCGTTGATAAGCAGACACTCCAACAGCTTCTGGAGAGGTCAAACATGACCGTGGCCAACCTCACAACGAAGGTGGGAGCAATTGGTTTGACTTGGGTGGGTTTGGGATCGTCCATTCCAAGCCATGGCACTGAAATCAGCAATGAAGCACTTGCGGCCGCGCTGGGGGAGAAAACTGAGTTCACACCAGCCGAGGTTGCCAAATTCGGACTACCGGCGTTGTCTCGCGACAGCTATATTCGCGCTGTGAATGATAAGTACTTCTCTCCAGCTGCTGCGGATCTGCCCCAGATATCCGTGCATGACTGTATCAAATACAATTTCACCAGGAATCTTGACGCTGGAAAGGGATATTTCCGACGGGTAACTCTCGCGTCCCCATCAAATGGGACGGGAAATCTGAAATTGAGGATAACCTTCAAGGACAGAGAATACATACCGTCGTACTCGGTTTCGACGCTCCATGTGGGCCCTGGATACCGACTGTACCGCCAGGATCTGAGAGAGATCCCTCCTCCGATCCCCACTTCTTCTCCCTCGACAACGCCCCCTCCCCTCACGACGCCCGTTCACCGCGCGAATCAGAGCACAAATGCCACAGATGCAACAAACACTAGTGGCAGCGCAATGACAGCCCCAGGTAGCTCGAGTCTTAATTTGGTAGACTTCTCTAAGTACCATATCATTATTGAGTCTAAGAGCTTCCAAGTGTCGGGACCTCCAATTGCGCTGCGGCATCTCACGTTGCCTCTTGGCACTGCGACTGGTGGTACGCCATTTACGGTACAGCCTACGTTCCAGATTGTAGATGGCGGCGGGCGGCTGGTTACCAAAGTGTTTGAAATTGTGGTCACAGCCACGCTTATCACGGACTCAGCTGGTAGGGGGACACAGGTATGCAATGAGGCAAAACCGTTTCAATGCCCCGCACCTACAAATGTCTGCGCTCGCGATGAGACGTATTGTCCAAAGCTGCGAGGACAAGCCCAAGCTACAGCAAAAGTGGGTTTTGTTGCCTTTACTGATCTGGCCATTTCAACATGCAATGACCCTAAGGTGCCATACGACCTGTGTGTCAACGGTAATTATCGAGTGCAATTCACAGCAGTTTCATGGAGTCAGTCGTTGCAAGATGTTGGAGGAGTCATGACACCCCCAGCAAATGTGTCCCTGCAGAGTGTGGTCTCTGATGTTATCAACAATTTCATTGGACCGCCTGCTGTTATGTATATGGGCATAGAGCCCATTGGTGGGTCGAGGGCTGGAGACCGTTTGACCGGACAGCCTACCGTGGTGACGAAAGATGCTGGCGGAAACCGCATAATTACTTCACCAGTCAAACTCACTGCCGTACTGTCAGTCTTCAATGAAAGCGTGCCTTTGGAAGACTATTCACAAGATGGCATCAAGGGAACACGGAGCGTCACAGCGAGTTTCGACGGCAGTTTCAAGTGGACTGACCTCGTGATAGACAAGTCTAGTGACAAATTTGTGTTGAATATTGTGCAATTTGAGGCAGTGCCGGGATTCCCTAGGGCGCCAACTATTACATCTACTGGACTTTTGTCCATCGATGCTGGCTATGGAGTAAAACTAAAAATCGTCATCCAGCCCGATGGCGGCATTGGTGGTGAGCCGTTTCTGAATCAACCCACGGTTGTAGTGCTGGATAAAAATGAGAACACAGTGGGCGTTGAGGTATACAATGTGAGCGTTCGCCTGACTGACGAGTCTTTGCCGATTGGAGGCCTCCTGAGCAAAGCCAAAATGCTAGACAGTCAGCCCATTCCAGATCAGAGTGCCTCTCGCTTTATAGCCACAACGGTCGCGGGAGTGGCAAAATTCGAAGGGTTAGTCATTGACAAGACTGCAACTTGTTACCAGCTGGTCTTTAGTGCTAAGGGGCTGTTGGACGCAGTGTCAAAGAGGTTTGATATCGTTTCAGGAAAAATACGGCGGATCGTTATTATCAAGCAACCAGCGGGCGCCGTGCCAGGCCAGGTACTTCAGACGCAACCTCTAATACACCTGACTGATTGGGGTCGCAATCCTGTGCGTGATCTCCGAGACCGCGTCGAGGTCATACTGGTCCCAGGCAATCTGACTGCCAACAACACTGAGCCACTCAAGATCTATGGTTCAAGTCTGCTACAGGCAACCGATGGAATCATCGAGTTCACGGACTTGCTGATCAGACACGCGGGTACTGGGTTTAAATTGTCTTTTGTAAGGTATGTTGGAGGCATGAACCCTGCGGAAAGCATTCCGCTAGATCTTGCAGTAGGTGTCCCTTACAGACTTCAAGTGAATATCCAGCCGTCAGGTGCCGTCTCGGGCAAGTTTTTGCAAATACAACCGCAAGTACAAGTGGTGGACGCTGGTGGCAACAGGGTAGAGATGGGCTCGCACGACATCTCAGCTAATCTTTTCCGAGCAGGCTTGCCTTCATCAGCTGCACTACGCGGGCCCCAGTGTACAGCATACGAATGTGCAGGACAAGCTGATGGCAACAGCACAGAGAGCATTCGGGCCGTCTGTCCAACGTGCCTGGTCACCAACACGTCCGCGAGCCGCGATACTGTAACGACTGTCGCTTCTGTCAAGGGCATTTCACAATTTACTGGGCTTGCGATCGGGAAAGTAGGAAAGCACTACACCATCCGCTTCACCAGCTTCTTGTTGCTTGGTGCCGAATCCCAACCGCCGATGTCCGTTTCAGTTGGCATTCCTGTGCGCCTGGATTTTGAGCAAATGCCATCGGGATACTTGGCTGATACGCCCTTCCGGTTTCAGCCAATTATAAAGCTCGTGGACTTTGGCGGCAATTTCATTTCCGATCGTTCTGGCCTCGTCACCGTGACGCTAGAGCATGCCCAGGGCTCCAGTCTGCTGCCTGTTGGCAACACTCGTGTGACAATGATCAGGGGCAGAGCAATATTCGTCCATCTCAAGGTGGACAAGGGTGGCCTTGGCTTTTCGATGCTCTTTACCGGCGACATGTGTACCCATACCACTGGCGCCAAAGATGTGCAGTGTCTGCCAGCAAGGTCGTTGCCGTTCAACGTAACTGGCCTGAGGACACACGTTGAAAATAAGGTGCAGGTCGAAACCTCAACTGTATATACACCTCTTCAGCCCCAACCGCAAGTGCACCTTCTGGATGCTGAAAATAGGACCGTCGACTGGGACTCAGGCAAGGGGCACATCAAAACGTTTGTAATCTTAATTTTGTAAGCTAGGCTCTCTAATGCAACCTCTCCAATATTAATGTGAGTTTGATCTGACGCGCTCTCTCATCTCAGGTCTCCTGGTCATTGCCGTCACAATAGACCCTGCAACCAATTTAAAAAACGCCACGTTGTCAGGCACGCTGCGCGTGCCGTGTTGCTCCGGCATCTGCATGTTTACCGATCTCGCCATCGACAAGGCGCTGGCGGGCTACCGGCTGCTTTTTTCAGGTCCGCCCCTGGTTCGCCTCTTGTCGCCACCTTTCGACGTGGTTGGTCCTCGGTACCTGCGCATGTCACAACAGCCAGTGGGGTATGCAGAACGAGAGGTTCTAGTGGTCCAACCACGCATCGACGTGCTCGACATATACCGCAAGCCTCTTTCTGGGTATTGGCTAACAATGGTTGCAGCAATTCGTGGTGGGACGGGCGCAGCGGACGGCATTCTTCAGGGCACCACCTCGCTCTTCACCAATGAGAGCACATTCGTGTACACAGACCTCAGCATAAATAGGTATGGCTCGGGCTATGTGCTTGAGTTTACGTGTCTTTGGTTTGAGCCCGAGATGTCGCAGCCCTTTGACGTGGACTTTGCTGCGCGCCCAAACGTCTGCTCATCCGAAGAGGACGAGTGTTCAAGGCCTTGAGTGTAATATAAGGGGGTGATTAGGGTTGGCTGGTACGGAGCGGATACGGGATACTGGACGGGCCCCTCCGTACCGGTGATACGATACGAACCCTCCCACAACGGTTCTACGCACTAGTGTGTGGGCCTCCCGTATCAACGAATCAACGATACGGTACGGGGCCTTCCGTATCAACGATAAGGTACGGGACCCACGCGTATTCGACCGTATAGACCAACCCTGGGGCTGGTAGTGCTACCACGGCGCCGTGCGCCTGACACAGTGCAGAAGGTGCTCATTTATGAACCTGTTTTTATTCATTTAAAGAGCTGGGCGACCCCGGACGTTGAAACTTTGAATCACGAGAGCCGGCCCTTGTTGTAGCGATTATGGGTGTCTGAGGGACCTTGAATGAAGGGCATCCAAACGAGGGACCTGAAAGCGGAAATGCTTTGTCGCATCGAAAACAGTAGGAAGGTTTCTAGAAATTTTGGAAACCTCATGGAAGATTTTTTAGCAACGATGTTTTTTAGCTGAACGCGAGGCCTGGAAACATTTCAGCTCATGAGCGCGCGGCTGTGAGCGTGGCGCGATCTCCCGATAGGAGAGTGAATCGGTGGTTATGCTCGCCTGTTTGCGCCCCACTGCCCAAACTTCGTTAGCCACTTACACAGGACTCATCGCAAAACACTTGCCAAAACGCCCCACTGCCCAAACGCCACTACCTCCGATCCTGTCTAGGGCACAGACAGCAGCGGCGGAGACGCTGCTGTGTGCGACGAAGGATTTGACGGACACAGGCGCTTTGGCGGTGAGCGCTCTTTTCGTGTAGTGGCTCCAGTTTCACTGAACTCGAAAGGCTCTCAGCTATGTTCATTATTTCCGTGGATCATTATCACAACCCATTCCCAGGCCGCTTACGGCCTCAATCATGTTTAGTGTGTGTTGTGTCTGCTGCGTGTGTTTGTGCGGGTGTGTTTGTGTTGTGTGTGTATTCTGTGGGTGTGTACAGAATGCGAATGAATAAAGGCGCCTTCCATCTTGACGCAACATATTTTAGTACGGCTCCACCATGCTTGCGGTCGAGGGCCCTGAGCCCTGCGGAATGTCACTCATCGCAAGCTCCTGCGACCTGGCAAGCTGCTCACGCACACGGCCGCGGATTTCGCGAGCAGTCAGTGACCGCCGTGCTCCGCGCGCGCTGCACTGCCACCCCCGGCGAGCATGCAGCCTGCACTTAGTCGCGCGGGCGCGCACCTCCTTGTCGATAGCTCCCTGTCGCTTGCAGAGGTTCTTCGTGATCGCCGTCAGCACGCAGTTGGGGTGCGACGAGTACGCAAACGTGTAGTCGGTGTGCAGCTGCGTGAAGAGCTGCTGCACGCCCGAAGCCCGCCTCTCGTACGCAATTCCGAACATGCTTGATCTAATTTCGGATTATGAACACCCTTTTTCTCTTTTTTCATTGATACGGAAAACGCAGTTTCTCCGTTACTACTCCGTGCCGAGCCCAACTTCAGAAACTAGGGTGGATACCGAACGTTTAGCTGAAAGGGAAACGCTTTTGCACCGTTTAGGCTCGAAATTAAATCGCATCGTTTTCAATTCT
>Ga0315899_10003996_pt1 | contig 15973 bp, 11 predicted proteins | sample LakEriMetagenome_2_FD_203518 | JGI IMG/M metagenome (GOLD analysis project Ga0315899, IMG submission 203518) | Freshwater fungal communities from buoy surface, Lake Erie, Ohio, United States - Buoy 4 MA112 | ecosystem: Environmental > Aquatic > Freshwater > Lake | place: USA: Lake Erie, Ohio... | reverse complement strand
CGTGCAGACCTCTTGAAAAAGTATGGCTTGCGCGTACCCCAAACTTGGGAGGAGTTGACCGAAAGTGCCGCCAAGGTTCAAGCTGGCGAGCGGGCCAAAGGTGCGGCAGATTTTCATGGCTATGTGTTTCAGGCCAAGGCCTATGAAGGCCTCACTTGCAATGCGCTTGAGTGGGTCGGTGGGCAAGGCGGTGGCACGGTGGTCAACCCCGACGGTGAAATCACCATTCGCAATGCCCAAGCAGCCAAGGCTTTGAACTTGGCGGCCTCCTGGATTGGCACCATCAGCCCCACTGGTGTGCTGAGTTACGAAGAAGAGGAAGCGCGAGGTGTGTTTCAAAACGCCAATGCCCTCTTCATGCGCAACTGGCCCTATGCATGGTCCTTGCTGCAGAAAAATGACAGCCTGGTCAAAGGCAAAGTAGGCGTTGCCAAATTGCCAGGCAAGCCCAGCGCTGCGGCTTTGGGCGGCTGGCAATTGGGGGTGTCCAAATACTCCAAACACCAAGCCATTGCCGCCGATTTGGTGATGTACATGACCAGTGCCGCCGTGCAAAAAACGCGTGCCATCCATGGCTCCTACAACCCCACATTGCCCGCGCTCTACAAAGACAAGCAAGTGTTGGAGGCCAATGAGTTCATGGGTGCACTTGAGGAAGTTTTTGCCAACAGCGTGGCCCGGCCCACCACGGCCACAGGTTTGAAATACCCGCAGGTGAGCCAAAGCTTTTGGAATGCTGCACACGAGGTGATGTCCAAACGTGCCACCGGCGAAGAAGCCGTGACCAAACTCGAATCGCGTTTGAAACAAATCAGACGCAAGCACTGGTAAAGCCGAAGAGAACTCACTATGAATTCAAGAGTTAAAACCGCTTGGTTGTTTTTAGCGCCGATGCTGCTGCTGATGTTGGTGGTGGCTGTTTGGCCTTTGGCGCGGTCCATTTGGTTCAGCTTCACAGACATGAATATCAACGATATTTCTGCCGCCAAATTTGTAGGCTTGGAAAACTACTTTGGCGAATACGGCTTGTTCTTCAACCCCAATGAAGAAGGTGGTTTTTGGGCGGGCGATTGGGGCATCTCCATTCGCAACACCTTTACCTTTGCGGTGGTGTCGGTCATCTTGGAAACACTCACTGGTTTGGGCGTAGCCTTGCTTTTGAATCAAGAGTTTAAGGGCTGTGCTTTTGTACGGACTGCCGTGTTGGTGCCATGGGCTATTCCCACCATTGTGTCGGCCAAGATGTGGGGTTGGATGCTGAACGATCAGTTTGGTGTGATCAACACTTACCTGATGGACTTGGGTTTGATCTCTCAAAAAATAGCATGGACAGCTGAGCCTGCCTATGCCCTTTGGACCGTGGTGTTAGTGGACGTTTGGAAAACCACCCCCTTCATGGCCTTGCTTATTTTGGCGGCCCTGCAGACCGTGCCCAAGGATTGTTATGAAGCTGCACGCGTGGATGGCGTACATCCCTTGCGTGTGTTTTGGAAAATCACATTGCCGCTCATTCGCCAACCTTTGCTGGTGGCTGTGGTGTTCCGTTTGCTCGACTCGCTGCGCGTGTTTGATTTGATTTATGTGTTAACTGCCAACGGCAGTACCACCATCAGCATGTCGGGCTTTGTGCGCCGTGAAATGGTGGAGTACGGCAACATGGGTTATGGCTCTGCAGCGTCCACCTCATTGTTCGTGATCATCTTGATCACCGCAATCATCTTTATCAAGCTGGCCCGCGTCAAATTGTCGGAGGATGCCAAATGAAAACCCGTTCATCTTGGACCACGGCGTTCATTTATTTTGCATCTACGGTGGTGGTCGTGCTCTCGGTGTATCCGTTTGTGTATGCCATCTCCACGTCTTTGAAAACTGGTACAGCGCTCTTCAATACGCAAATCATTCCAGACCAAGCCGACCTGCGCAATTACTACGCTTTGTTTGAAGGCGTGCAACCCTTTGGCAAAAGTTTGGTCAACTCGGTCATGGTGGCGGTGCTCACCGTGGGCTTTGCCATGCTGATGGGTGTCACTGCGGCTTACGCACTGGGCCGCATTCGCTTCAAAGGCAAAGGCCTGTTGCTCATTTGCATTTTGGGCGTGTCGATGTTTCCGCAAGTGGCGGTGTTGTCGGGCATGTTTGAACTCATTCAGTGGCTGGGCATTTACAACAAGGCTTGGGGCTTGGTTCTGCCCTACACCATCTTCACGCTGCCCTTCACAGTTTGGATTTTGACCACCTTCATGCGTGAGTTACCTGTTGAGTTGGAAGAAGCCGCCATCATGGACGGTTGTGGCCCCCTGCGCATTATTTTTCAAGTCTTTTTGCCACTCTTGTGGCCGGCGCTGGTGTCTACTGGTTTGCTCGCGTTTATTGGCGCATGGAATGAATTCATGTTTGCCTTGACCTTTGTGATCAATGACAGCGAGCGCACTGTGCCTGTGGCCATCTCACTGATTGCGGGCGCAACCGCATTCGAAATTCCATGGGGCACCATCATGGCAGGATCAGTGATTGTCACTGTGCCATTGCTGCTGTTGGTGTTCTTCTTCCAAAAACGCATCGTCTCTGGCCTCACGGCTGGCGCGGTCAAAGGTTAATTTTTTTCTCTGTTTAATTTGTATTTTGAAACTATGAGCAAAGCACCTAACAACAATTGGTGGCGCGGTGGCGTCATTTATCAAATCTACCCTCGCTCGTTTGCCGACAGCAATGGCGACGGTGTGGGCGATTTACCCGGCATCACACAACACTTGGACTATGTGGCCAAGCTGGGTGCCGATGCCGTGTGGTTGTCGCCTATTTTCAAAAGCCCCATGAAAGACTTTGGTTACGACGTGAGCGACTATTGCGACGTTGATCCCTTGTTTGGCACGCTAGACGATTTTCGGGCCATGGTGAACAAAGCCCACGATTTGGGCCTGCGAGTGATGATTGACCAAGTGCTGTCGCACACCTCAGACCAACACGCATGGTTTGCAGAAAGCCGCGCCTCACGCAACAACCCCAAAGCCGATTGGTATGTTTGGGCCGACGCCAAAGACGATGGCAACCCACCCAACAACTGGCTGTCTATTTTCGGTGGCAGCGCTTGGCAATGGGACACTCGCCGACGTCAGTATTACCTGCACAACTTCTTAAGCAGCCAACCCGACTTGAACTTCCACAACCCCGATGTGGTGGCAGCCATTTTGGGCACCGTGAAGTTCTGGTTGGAGCTGGGTGTTGATGGCTACCGCTTAGACACCGCCAACTATTACTTCCACGACAAACAATTGCGTGACAACCCAGGCCGTGGTCAACCCAAGGGCAACGACCCTGCTGTGAACGACGTCAATCCTTATGGTTGGCAGTATCACAAGTTTGACAAAACACAGCCCGAGAATTTGGGCTTCTTGAGACAATTGCGCGCGTTGCTAGACCAGTACCCCAACACCACCATGGTGGGCGAAATTGGCGATGACGATGGCCTGGCCATCATGGCTGAATACACCAGCGGCACCGACAAACTGCACATGGCCTATAGCTTTGACTTGCTGGGCCCCGACAGCAGCAGCACCTATTTGCACGACCTGATGACGCGCTTTGCAGAGAAGAACGCCACCGGCTGGCCCTCATGGGCATTGTCCAATCACGATGTGGTGCGTGTGGGTTCGCGTTGGGGCGGCGAGTCGGCCGATGTGCGCAAACTGCGCGTGGCGGCGGCTTTCCAAATGTGCCTGCGCGGCTCGCCTTGCTTGTACCAAGGTGATGAATTAGGCTTGCCCGAAGCGCAAGTGGCTTATGAAGATTTGCAAGACCCTTATGGCATCACCATGTGGCCCGAGTTCAAAGGCCGCGACGGTTGCCGCACGCCCATGCCTTGGGATGCCAAAGCCGCTGACATGGGCTTTGGCAGTGGCGCTCAAAAACCTTGGCTGCCTTTGACAGAAGCCTATCGAAGCTTGGCTGTGTCTGAGCAAGACAATGACCCCGCTTCATTGCTCAACTTCTACCGCGCTTTGCTAACCTGGCGCAAAGGCCAAGCGGTGTTGTTGCATGGCGATCAAGCATTGCTGCCCGTGCACCAGCAAGTGATGGCATTTGTGCGCGTACACGAAGGCCACCAAGTTTTGTGCGCATTCAACTTCAGCGACAGCGCCGCCAGCATGGACTTGCCTGCCCACTTCAAGTCTGCATCGGTATTGCCTGTGCCAGGTTTGAACGGAGGCAATATCGCTGGCAATCACATGAAGTTTGAAGCCTACGGCGCCTTGCTGTTGGCCATTTGACATCGGAGACAAGCATGTCACGCATTGATTTCCAAAACGTCTGTAAGCGCTATTCACCCGAGTTGCCTCTGACCATCAACAACGCGAATCTCACCATTGAGCAAGGTGAGTTTTGTGTGTTCGTGGGGCCGTCCGGCTGTGGCAAGTCCACCTTGCTGCGCATGGTGGCAGGCCTGGAGGACATCACCTCTGGTGACTTATTGATCGAAGGTCAAAGAGTGAATGAACTGCAGCCCGCCAAGCGCGGTGTGGCCATGGTGTTTCAAAGTTATGCGCTGTATCCGCACATGACCGTGGCAGAAAACATGGCCTTTGGCTTGCGTGTGCTGGGCGCCAACAAAGCCGACATTGATCGCAAAGTGAAAGCTGCCGCCGACATCTTGCAACTCACCCCTTTGCTAGATCGTCTGCCCAAAGCCTTGTCTGGCGGTCAGCGCCAGCGCGTAGCCATTGGCCGTGCCATTGTGAAAGAGCCCAAGTTGTTTTTGTTTGACGAGCCTTTGTCAAATTTGGATGCTGCACTGCGCGTTCAAACGCGTTTGGAAATTGCCAAACTGCACAGAGACATGAATTCGGCCAGCATGATTTATGTCACGCACGATCAGGTCGAGGCCATGACCTTGGCCAACAAAATTGTGCTCTTGCACACCGGCGATCTGATTCAAGAACGCGGCAGCGTGGCGCAAGTGGGCTCACCCATGAACTTGTACCACCGCCCCGTGAGTTTGTTTGTGGCAGAGTTCATTGGCTCACCCAAAATGAATTTGTTGCACGGCTACTTGGTGGATGCACAAGAAAGCTACGCCACCGTGAAGGTGGGCAATCAAGTGCTCAAAGCGGCTGTGGATGCACGCCATTTGAAAGCTGGTGAAAAAGTGCAGGTGGGTATTCGCCCCGAGCACATTCCCTTGACTTCTTCTGGCGCTGGCAGCAACGTGGCAGGCCATGTGCAACACATAGAGCGCTTGGGCGATTCGTCTTTGCTTTATGTGCAAATGGGAGAAGGCCAGGCAGTGAGCACCGTCAAGGTGGAGGGCAGCGCTACCACCAGCGCAGGCACCTCGCTCAATTTGTGCATGCTGCCAGACCAAATGCATTTGTTTGACAGCAAGGGGGCGGCTTGCCAGCGCACTGTTGAGCTGCCCAACTGATTCTTTCTGAACTGATTTTTTTCTGAAATGCTTTCTCGGAAAAAAGATTGGCGCCAACAGGTCGCCTATCAAATCTACCCTCGCTCTTTTGCAGACAGCAACGGCGATGGCATCGGCGATTTGCCAGGTATCACCGCCAAGCTTGATCACTTAGACGCATTGGGTGTTGGCATTGTCTGGTTGTCGCCCGTGTATGACTCGCCCAACGACGATAACGGCTACGACATTCGTGACTACCGCAGCATCATGCAAGAGTTTGGCAGCATGGCCGACTTTGACGCCATGCTGGCGGGTATGCAACAGCGCGGCATTCGCCTGATGATGGACTTGGTGGTCAACCACACCTCTGATGAACACGCATGGTTCAAGCAAGCCCGCAGCGCCAAGACCAATCCGTATCACGACTACTACATTTGGCACGACCCGGTAGACGGGCGCGAGCCCACCAACTGGGAAGCCGCGTTCAGTGGCTCGGCTTGGACCTTCAACGAGGCCACCGGTGAGTACTACCTGCACATGTTCTCAAAGAAGCAACCCGACCTGAATTGGGAGAACCCCAAGGTGCGGCAAGAGGTGTATGAACTGATGCACTTCTGGTTGAAGAAGGGCGTGGGCGGTTTTAGGATGGATGTGATCAACATGATCTCCAAGCCTTGGCTTGAAGCTGGCACTTTTTCCAAGTCAGAAGCCCGCTTGCCCAATGCACCCAAAGTTCAAGATGGGTTTTTACAGCCGGCCTTTGAGATGGTCACTCACGGCCCTCGCTTCATGGCCTTCATGCGCGAGATGAAGCAGGAAGTGCTAGACCATTACGACTGCATCTCTGTGGGCGAAGCCCCTTGCGCCACGCTTGAACAAGCCCAAGAAATTACCAACCCAGAGACCGGCGCCTTGGACATGGTTTTTCAGTTTGAACACATGGATGTGGACAGCCAAGCGGGCAAAGGCAAGTGGGCTTTGAAGGCATTGCACCTGCCCGACCTGAAAGCCAGCCTTAGCCGCTGGCAAACAGGTTTGCATGGCAAGGGCTGGAACAGTTTGTATTGGTGCAACCACGATCAACCCCGCGCTGTTTCTCGGTTTGGCGATGCAGGCCTGCACCGCGTGCGCTCGGCCAAAATGCTGGCCACGTGTTTGCACATGATGCAAGGCACTCCCTTCATTTACCAAGGTGAAGAGTTGGGTATGACCAATGTGAAATGGTTCAACATCAAAGCCTACCAAGACATTGAAACACGCAACATGTATGCACAGGCTGTCTTGCAGCAGGGCCGTCCGCACCAAGATGTCATGGCATCGATTCATGCCAAGGGTCGAGACAATGCCCGCACACCCATGCAATGGTCTGCGTCGCAGCATGCGGGGTTTACACAAGGCACGCCTTGGTTGGCTTTGAACGACAACTTCAGCCAAGTGAATGCGGCCCAAGCGCGTGCAGACGCTGATTCGGTGTTTCACCATTACCGCCAACTGATTGCGCTACGAAAAAATTGGCCCGTTCTGGTGGATGGCGATTTTGAATTGTTGTTGCCCAAACACACCGCGTTGTTTGCCTTTACACGCCGCTTGCATGACGTGCAATTGTTGGTCTTGTGCAATTTCAGTGCGCAGTTTCAGGGCTTGCCTTTGAAACAATTGCCCGACTTTTCCGCAGCCACACCCCTGATTGGCAACCTTCCAAGCAGTGAATGGGCGATGGCACCCGACACCTTGGCGGCCTGGGAAGCACGCGTTTACGTGCTAGCTTGAGGGATCCCAGGCGATGGCGTTTGATGTCGCATGCGGGCATGCGTAGCTCTGGCATGGGGAATCCATCCTCTAGACACCCAGCGATGCCACATTAACAGTCCGCGAATCCACTCGTCGGCGGCATAGGCAATCCAGATACCCGTGAGACCCCAGCCCCAGTGCACGCCCAGCAACCAACTGCCGCCAGCCAAGACCACGGCCATCGAGCCTGCACCGGCATAAAACGGGTACTTAGAGTCGCCTGTGGCGCGCAATGCTGAAATCACAATCAGGTTGAAGGTGCGGCCTGTTTCCAACAGAATGGACCACCACAGCAAACGCTGACCTTCAGCCAAAATAGCGGGATCGTCTGTAAACCACCGCAGCAAGCTAGCACCTTGCCAAGCCATGAGCACCGCCACAACCAGGGTCACTGCAAAGCCGATGGTCTGTGCGCGCTTCACCAGCACATGCGCTTCGCGCAATTTTCTGGCGCCCACCAAATGACCGACCACCATTTCAACGGCGATGCCGATGGCCGCACCGCTGATCAAGATCCACATGTTGAATTGCAAGACATAAGCCTGCGTAGCCAAGGCTTGGGTGCCCATGAGGCCCACAGCCGCCACGCTGACTAAAAAGGCCAATTCCCAAGATAGGTTTTCAGCTGCACCGGGTAAGCCAATGTGCAGTATGTGTTTGATTTGTGTTTTGCGAAAGCGCCAAAAATCGGCTACATCTGGCACCAACTTCAATCGGCTTTGCCACAAAATCCAATGCAGCCACAGACCCACCAAGCGGCTGATGACCAAGGCAAGGGCAAAGCCTGGCAAACCAAAGCCTGGCCAATTTTCAAGGCCTGGCACGAAGCTCACACCATGCATCAAAGGCCAAGCCAAACCCACATGGACCGCGTGCATGACCAACATGACGCCCAGTGTTTCTCGCGTTCGCAAATGCGCACGCATGACACTGGCCATGCAGGCATTCCAAGCATCTAACAGCAAAGCCAATGACAAGGCTTGAAGCAAGGGCGTGGCCAACACCAACACATCGGCTGGTGCATTCAGCAAGCGCAAAAGTGGCGTGGCAAACACCAAGGCCACCACGGCCATGCTGCCACCCATCCAGGTTCCAGCGGCCAATGCAGCGCGCGCTACGCGGTCTGCTTCATGGCGGTGTTGCGCGCCCAAGTTTTGGCTGACCACCACCCCTATACCCGCCCCCACCAAGCGAAACACCATGAACAGCAAACCAAACAAATGGTTGGTGAGGGCAAATGCACCGCCTGCTGCGTCTGAAATGTGTGCGGCAAAACTGGTACCCAGCATGCCCACGGCCATGCCAATGCTCAGCTCTAAAAACAAGGGCGCCGCAATAGCGCCAAAACGCATCTTCATGGGTTCAGTTCAATCTTGATGCTGTCCATCCACAACGGCTCATCGGCATTGCCTCCGCCCACATTGTGCGTGCCCCCTTGTTGCGAGAGTTTGCGATAACCGCTGTCGTAATCCCATGTGTTGACCAAGATTTGAACGCCCTTCAAATCAGGGAGTTGAGACAACAAAGAGGCTGGAAAATCAAATTGAATGGTTTGAGCTTGCGCGTCTACTTTGAGCTTGGCAGTCTCCAGCAAGGTTTGTCCTTCAGAGCCCGCTGAGGCACCTTGTGTGGAAAACATGGCATTCGACCAGCCATGGGTTCTCAAGCGAAAGTGCCAATGTGTGCCGGGCGGAAGTTGGTCTTGCTGCATTGGCATCACTTGAAGGCTGTTGGTAGCATTCGGCAGACCTATGAACACCGTGAAAACCACATGGTCAAATCCGTTGGCGGGGTTCCACGATTGGCTCAGTGCACCCATCTTAAGTTTCAAGCGGATGGACTTCTGCGCGCGCCACACTTGCATTGATTCAATGTCAAAGATCCCAGGAAAATAGCCGGGGTCTGTGGGGTAAACGTAAGTTCCAAGCGGGCCCCGATCGTCGCCTTTGGGGTCCAGCACTTCTGAGACCAAGGCCCATTGTTTTTCAAAACGCAAAAATCTGGGTTCACTGACTGTCAGCACACTTTGTGTCTTTGTGTCTCTGACCACCAAGCTCAAGCGTTGATCAGAAGCATCTGCCCAAGCCGAGGTGTCTACTCTCAACCGCCATTGCTTGGGTGACAGCCACTCAACCACTTTGGCATTGTTCAACTGGCCATTCACCACCAGGACCAACTCAGTTGTGGCGGCTTGAGGCAAAGACCACTCCCCTTTGAGCTCAAAGTCTTGCGCCATTTTTTCCGGCATGTTGCTGGGCCATTGAGGCAATACAGTTTTGGTTTTTGCTGCGTTATTTGCAACATGCATTGAACGCTTGTTAGATTGTCCCTCGTCCATCCAAATTTGAGTGCTGCGCGGTGGCATTTGCAAATTCACAGCATGGTCGTCAGAGGCTGTGTCTGCCATTCGAATTTCTGTGGGCAGCTTGAACTGTGCTCCCTCAACACCCCAAACGCCTTTGAGGGAAGCGGGCCTTGCTGCGTTTTTACGGCCTTTAAAAAGTTCTAATCGATCCAACATCACCGCGTGATCTGCCGTATTGAAAACCACCCACGCAGACTGATTGCCATGGTCCATGCGGTAAGCCAACACGCCAGGACCGGCTGAATCTTCGCGCAATATCGTTGGCACCCCTCTAGAGAAAACTTTGTGCTGCTTGCGCAAGGTCGTCAAGCTTCGGGTGTAGGTGTACAAAGGTGCCTGTTGGTTGAAATGATCCACTCCCCCAGAGCCATAGCCCTTGCCAAACATGGCGGCACGTTGTTCTTTGAAACCTTGCTCAGTGCCGTAATACAAAGTTGGAATGCCAGGCAAGGTCATCATCAAGGCCAAGCTTTGACGCAAGGCCAATTCACTGCCACCCTTTAAAAACCGATCAACATCGTGGTTGTCTAAGAAACTGGGCATGCGGTGCGGATCGCTGTGAATTTGCATGTTCTGTCGAATTCGCTCTGCCAACTCTTGCGTGGGACGCCCCCGCGCCATGACATCACTCACACTGCCATACAACGGAAAATTGAGCATGCCTTGCATGACGGGCGCACCCTTGGCGTCTCGCACGTAGGCCTCAATTTTTTTCATTTGCTGGGTCTCACCTGCCTTGTCGATGCCAAAGCCTTCGCCAAAGGTCAGGAAATTTTTGCGGCCCGTTTGTTGGGCAACCAAGCGCATGCCGGGGTGCTTGGGATCTTTGGCATAGAGAAAATCTTGAATGGCCTCGGGCGGTACATAAAAGGCCGTGTCCAACCTGAAAGCATCGACACCCACTTCTCGAATCCAATACCCATAGCTGTCGCGCAGTGCACGTCTGACCACCGGGTTTTCAGAATTCAAATCGTCCAAGCCAGCCATCTGGTAATTCAACTCTTGATGGCGATCGTTGTAATTGACCACATCGGGCGTCCAGTGATAGATGCCTGCTGTACGATGTTGAGAGTTGAGTGGGTCGTTCTGGTTAAAGGGCTTTTGCAAAGGTGCCTTCATTGGGACCGATTGCGCGTTGAACTCATAGCCTTGTGTCGGATCTTTCTCTGTGCTTCCAGGCGCTACATTTTTATAGCGAAAAAAATCGCCCATGTGGTTCAGCACAATGTCTTGAACGAGGTACATCCCTCGGCGGTGCAGTGCATCAGAGAGTTTTTGGTAGTCTTTCAAGGTGCCCACGTGGGCGTCAACCCGCTTGAAGTCGGATGCCCAGTAGCCGTGGTAGCCACCGTAGTTGCCGTTCCACCACTGGTTGGCCACCGGGGGCGTGATCCACACCGCCGTGGCGCCCAGCCCTTGGATGTAGTTCAGCCGTTTTTGCACACCTGCCAAATCGCCACCGCTGTAGCGCGCGCCTTGCTTGGGATCAAACTCACCCGCACCTTGATCGTTGTTTTGAGGGTTTCCGTCCTCAAAACGGTCAGTCATGAGAAAGTAAATGATTTGGTCGCGCCAATCGGGTGACGGCACATGAAGCTTTAATTTGGGCGCTGCGGCTTCTGCTGAAAGTGCCATGCTCAGGGCCCATACCAAAACAGATACAGAAATTGAAGCCCCGAAAACTGTAGCTTTACTACGCGCGTAAGAAAGTAACATGAGTGAAACGCTCTTGATTTTCGATGAGAGATGGCCTATTTTCCTCTAATATCTTGCAATTTTCACGGACATTGGGCTTGAAATAAAAGTAACAATGAGGTTACATTTCAACTTGCTTGCTCGTAGTTACATTACAAATTCAGTCAATCGTCAGACCTTTGAGTGCTTCGCAAACAGCCTGAAATTCGACAGCCCTCACTCAATATTGCACACCATTGCCCCAGATTTGTCCATGATCGCATTTGACTCTCCCCGTTTGATCGCTGATATCGGTGGCCTGTATGCGCGCTTTGCCATCGAAACCAGCTACGGCGAATTTACCCAACAACGCAGCTTGCGATGTGCTGACTTTCCCAGCTTTGAAGCAGCTGTGGCAGCCTACCTGGCCAGCTTGAAATCAGCCTCTGTGGCCCATGCTGCCGTGGCCATTGCGAACCCTGTAGATGGTGACCGTGTTCGCATGACCAACTACCACTGGCAATTTTCCATTGAAGAAACACGACTCAATTTAGGCCTCGATACGCTGGTGGTGGTGAACGATTTCACTTCCTTGGCCATGGCTTTGCCGCGTTTAGCTCCACAAGATTTCCGCCAAGTGGGTTCTGGCCAAGCCGTCAAAAACAGTGTCATTGGCTTAATTGGTTCAGGCTCCGGCTTGGGTGTTTCTGGCCTGATTCCTTCGGGAGATGGTTGGACTTCGTTAGGGTCCGAGGGGGGGCACACCAGCTTTGCGCCTTCTGATGCCCGCGAGGCCGCTGTGTTGGCCTATATGTGGCGTCATTTCGACCACGTTTCGTTTGAACGTTTGCTGTCTGGAACAGGCCTTGAGTTGACCTATTTGGCGCTCGCAGAGCTGAACCAAATGCAAGTCAAAGGACTCGCCGCGCCAGACATTGCTCGCTGCGCCTTGGACGAAAAAGACCCCTTGTGCACGCAATCATTGGATTTGTTTTGCAACATTCTCGGCACGGCCGCTAGTAATTTGGCGCTCACCTTAGGAGCCACGGGCGGCATCTATATTGGGGGCAGCATTGTGCCGCGATTGGGTGATTTTTTTGATCGCTCAGGCTTTCGAAGTCGCTTTGAGCAAAAGGGTCGATTTGCCAACTATGTAGGTCAAATTCCAACCTTTGTAATCACGGCACCCCAGGCCACTTTCTTGGGCGCATCTGCCATTTTGGACACGCAATTGCGCGCCATGATGAGCAGCCCAGGCTCAGCCATCCTGACTCAAATTAGGCGCTCTCGGGCTGAGCTATCACCGGCAGAACAGCGTGTTGCCGATTTGGTATTGGCCAAACCGCGATCTGTCCTGAGCGATCCTATTCACGATATCGCCTTGACAGCTCAGGTTAGCCAACCTACCGTGATTCGGTTTTGTAGGTCTGTGGGTTGCAAAGGTTTGTCTGATTTCAAGCTGCGTTTGGCATCGGGCTTAAGCATGTCGGTACCGATCACTCACTCCAAAGTGACAAACGATGATTCCATGCTGGAATTGGGCGCCAAGGTGCTGGGCAATACGGCTAATGCTATTTTGCAACTGCGTAACGAACTGCAACGTGATTCTATTGACCGTGCCATTGATTTGGTTGCTGGCGCAGACCGAGTTGAACTCTTTGCCGTGGGTAACTACTCGGCAGTGGCCCAAGATGCTCAAACCAAGTTTTTGCGTCTGGGGCTTCCGTGTGGCGCTCACACCGAGCCTCATTTGCAAGAGCTCACCGCAGCGTCTATTCAGCCTGGCACCGTGGCGGTGATTATTAGCAGCGGTGGCAAATTGCCTCAGCTAATGGCCTTGCAAGAAAAGATTCAGCAGCGCGGAGCTGCCTTGATTGCCATCACAGCCAACCAATCGCCTTTGGCGCGCAAAGCAGATGCCGCTTTGGTTGCCGAGCATAATGAAAATGCCGCCACTCACCTGCCCATGGTGAGCCGTGTTTTGCATTTGTTGCTAATTGACATTTTGATCGTGGGCTTGGAAATGCGCCATACATTGGCTTATCCAATTCAACAAGAACATCTTGACAAACCTCGCGAGCCAAAAGGTACGCCGGCTGTCAGCCCGCCTTTTCCCCTCAAACCCTACACATCTCACAGCCAATAATACCGAGAAAATCAAGGGATAACCCCATGTAATTTTTCTACCAAGAACTTAATAGGCGCTGTAACTTAATTACAATAGCCTGCCATTTAGAATAATCGAACAAAATATTGTAAATCTGTGATGCTCATAGATTGATCTCGCTGTGAAGGAGCACTTGTTACATGATTGATTACGCCCGCCGGCAGCGTACCCCCCGCAAGCATTTGATCGGGTTGACCGTTGTGGTGGTGTTGCACGGGCTGCTGTTTTGGGCCATCAACTCCGGACTTGCGCGCAAGTTTGTGAAAGTCATCAAAGGACCGGTGGAAGCCGTTCTTTTGGAAGAGACCAAGCCTGAAATTCCGCCACCCCCACCGCCACCACCGCCCAAGAATTTGCCACCTCCGCCGCCAGCCTACGTGCCGCCGGTTGAAGTGCCCGTGGCTGCGCCACCTCCGGTGAATGCCATTGCGGCTGTGTCCAATACACCGCAACCCGTGGCGCCGCCATCGCCTTTGCCAGTGCAAATGAATGCACCGCCCGCACCACCTGCGCCGCCAGCACCGCCTGTTCGAACAGCCGCGGTGATCAATGCGTCAGCTTGCGAAAAGCCCGAATACCCCAGCGCTTCCAAGCGCTTGGAGGAAGAAGGCACTGTGCAGCTGAAGTTCTTGGTGGGCGTCGATGGCAAAGTCATTGAATCAGCCATTGAGAAGTCTTCGGGTTTCAGGCGTTTGGATGAAGCGGCCAGAGCTGGTTTGTCGAAGTGTCAGTTCAAGCCTGGCACGCTAGATGGCAAGCCTCAGCAAAGCTGGGCCAGCATGTTATTCACTTGGCGCATTGAGTAAAGCGAAAAGCTCGCACCAAAGCGCATCAGACACCACATCAGAACCCAACACTTTTTGTTGAACATTTTTAAATTTAATTGAATTCGTTTCAGAGGAGTCTTTCCATGATCAAGCAACTCAAAACTCTCGTCCTGGCCATCGGTTTGGTGGCAGGCATGGGCCTGGCCAGTACCAGCTTTGCGGCCAAGCCCAAAGAGGCTGCCCCTGCGGCAGCGGCACCTGCGCCAGCCGCCGAGGCAGCACCTGCCGCACCAGCAGCGCCTGTTGCTGCAACAGAACCTGCCGCCTCAGCGCACGAAGAGAATCCTTATGGTCTTGGCGCACTGTGGGCCCAAGGCGACGTGGTGGCCAAAGGCACCTTGCTCATCTTGGTGCTGATGTCCATGGGTTCTTGGTATGTGCTCATCACCAAGTACTTTGAGCAATCGAAGGCTGCCAAATTTGCAGCTGCTGCCAAAGAAAGTTTCTGGAGTGCTTCTTCATTGCGTCAAGGCGCAGATGGCTTGGCCGAAGACAGCCCCTTCCGCTTCATTGCTGAAAAAGGTCTTGAAAGCGCCAACAAACACACTGGTTTGCTGGGCGGGGTGGACTTTGACACCTGGACCGCCAGAAGCATTCAGCGCGCCATTGGCAACGTTCAAAGCCGCATGCAAGACGGCTTGGCTGTGCTGGCCACTGTGGGTTCTACATCACCCTTCGTCGGTTTGTTCGGTACGGTTTGGGGCATTTACAACGCGCTGGTGAAAATTGGTATGTCGGGCCAAGCGTCGATTGACAAAGTGGCTGGCCCCGTGGGCGAGTCATTGATCATGACGGCCATTGGTTTGGCTGTGGCGGTGCCTGCCGTGTTGGGTTACAACTGGTTGGTGCGCCGCAACAAGGCGGTGATGGAAGACGTGAACGGATTTGGTTCTGACTTGCACTCTGTGTTACTGGCTTCAAGCAACAAATAACTCTAAATACTAAGAGGCCAATCATGTCAATGAACGTCGGTTCAGAAAAAGACGATGAGATCATGAGCGAGATCAACACCACACCCCTGGTGGATGTGATGTTGGTGCTGTTGATCATCTTCTTGATCACCATTCCGGTGGTGACAACGTCCATCAAGGTGGACTTGCCCAAGGAGAAGAACGCGGTGCGGGAGACCAAACCAGAGAACGTGATCATCTCGGTGGACGTGAAGGGCAAGATCTTCTTGTACGACACACCCATCAAAAATTCAGACGACTTGTTGCAGCGCATGAAGAAGTTTGCGGTGATGAAGCCCCAACCCGAAGTGCAGATTCGGGGCGATGGCAAGAGCGACTTTGAGTCGGTAGGCCGCGTGATGTATGCGGTGCAGCGCGCCGGCATCACCAAGGTCGGGTTCATCACTGAACCACAGTAAAGGAAAAATCATGGGAATGAACGTAGGCTCGGGCTCGGGCAGTGACGAGCCAGAAGTGATGATGGACATCAACACCACGCCACTCATTGACGTGATGTTGGTGCTCTTGATCATGTTGATCATCACCATTCCGGCGCAACTTCACTCGGTGAATTTGGACATGCCCATCTCCCAGCCACCCACCAAAAAAGTGGATCCTGTGGTCATCAAGATTGATGTGGATGCCAGCAGCGTGATCAATTGGAACGGCAAACCCATAGCAGGCCGCGCAGACCTCGAGGCCAAACTGGTAGAAGCTGCGGCCACTCAGCCACAACCTGAGCTGCACATTCGCTCACACGCCAAGGCCAAGTACGAATCTGTGGCGCTGGTCATGGCCAGT
>Ga0315899_10003995_pt1 | contig 15976 bp, 23 predicted proteins | sample LakEriMetagenome_2_FD_203518 | JGI IMG/M metagenome (GOLD analysis project Ga0315899, IMG submission 203518) | Freshwater fungal communities from buoy surface, Lake Erie, Ohio, United States - Buoy 4 MA112 | ecosystem: Environmental > Aquatic > Freshwater > Lake | place: USA: Lake Erie, Ohio... | reverse complement strand
ATGAAGATGGGACTTTTAGTGATAAGGAGACAAAAACTACTGTCGATGTTAAACCTGTTGGTGGATTTTATAAGTCAAAAATTGAAAGTGTATTATTTGGAGCTAAAGAGGAAGGTCAATCTGAGAGTGTCTTATCCAAACTACAGACTATTAAAAATGAAATTATAAATGGTACTTTTGGGGAATATTTTGGCGATTACGAAACAATCACCATACCAAAACAAAAATTTGATTATTATACCAATATGAAGTGTGACAACATGAACCCAAAAAGTCCTGGATGTAAAGCTTAAAAATTATGACAAGAAACTATATAAACCTTTCAGATAAACAACTTAGAATAATAATCACAAATCTTCAAGATGCATTTGAAGAGAATAATGTTGATATTGATGATGATAGTGAGTTATTTGAATATGGAACAAGAGATGTGATTGATTCTGTTTTAAAATATTTTGGACTTGAACCTTGGGATGAAGAAGACTATACATTTTTTATTGCACTTTGTAGATTGAACAAAAATCATGAAGGTAGTATTGTTAGACCAAAATTAGAAACATATAATATTTTACACAAAGAAGAAGTGATTGAGTATAAGACCTTTGAATACTCAAGTAATATAAATACTTATATACCTTTAAATAAAGATAATGTATATTCTATGGGTAGAAATGATTTATATTTTTATTATGAGGGTAAAGTTGTTGATGAGCAGGTAGATGAAACAGAACATAGAGACGACTACATTGAAAATATAACCAAATTGAAAAGATTTGATTAAAATAATCCTCCACTTGATTGGGGGATTTTTTTTGCATATTTTTTATTTATGCAAAATTTAACTGAAAATATTTCACATAATTATTACCTACAAAAGAAGGTTGATTATAAAGCAAGAAAGTATGTGAAAGTTATTGATGACTTATTTTCTGCCCTTTACCCAAACATCAAGTATCATATCACTCTAACCCAATCTAATAAAATTAATGATTTCAATAGGGTATATTTTTCTTTTATTGATGTGATGTTTTTAAACGTGTCGGACAACCCTATATATAACCCAACTAATTTTTCACCATCATTTGGTGTTTATGATTCGGATATTGATAGAATGGTAGATATGATTGAAAAGTGGGAAATATGTGAAACCATTTATAATTACGTTCCTGACGCACTACCTTTTGTTAAAATTAAATTTTTGAAAAGACCTAATATGCGCATGAGTAGTGAAATTTTGGAGTGGGATTTTAGTTCAGATTATTATCAATTTGAAGCTCAAAGAATGATTGAAAAACAAAGTGGCGATATTATTAGGTCACATATGGTTCACTTTTAAGATTAATAGGTATTTATATAAAAAAGTTTTTATGAAAAAAAATATACTTAATGAAGAGTTAGGAAGAATAAAATCATTGATGAGTGAAAGTAAACCCAATTCTAATATTGAAATTAATGAAGATATCCTTTCTTTATATAAAAAATTTGACATTACATTAAATGAAAGAACTATTGAGGTTTTATCAAATGGAATGATAAATGAACAAGGTGTCGGTGAAAAAATCTCAACAGCATTTAAAAATATTGGTATAAAATTTAGAAATGCTATGCAAAATGGATGGGCCAAAAAACAAGGTCTTCCTACCCCAAAACAACTAATGGAAAATGACCAAAAAAAATCACCTGCAGTTGTTAATCACCCAGCATATAAAGATACAATTACGTTAATGTATCGTAAAAAAATTAGAAACGAAAATGCAATTCTTTATTGGTATTACGGTGAAGGTTTCACTGGAGGAAAGGAAAGTCCTGAAGATAAACAATCGGCAGAAAAGTTGATTAACACAATGAAACAACTTGAGAGTTTAGGAAAGTTTAAATCAGACGGATTCAAAACGTTCGTAAAAGAGTTGGAGGAATTATTTGCACAAGGAATTTATGTTTCTTTGGATGTGATGAGTGATACCGTTGGTGAATACACAGGTTTATACAGATTACTCAAAAGTCAAGAAAGACCTGCTTTAGTTCAGAATGGTTTGAAATGGGAAAAACTAACTCCAGAATGGAAGGGTAAATATGGCGTAAAAGGTGATGTTAGAGGTGGAGAAGGTAATTATTATGTGATTGTACACAATGGGCAAAAACTACCTGTAAAATATGATGAGAAAGAGTTAGAAATTACTGCAGAAGATGCTAAAAATGCTGGTGTTGCTGATGAAAATATTTTTAATAATTTAGCGTTCGAACTTAAAAACTTAGCTGCCGAAGGTGGTGTTGCGGTTGGTTTGGAATTTACAGACCAAGATAAATTATCATTATTAGATTATGTTGAACAGTCAGCGGATGAGGCTGGTAAAAATATTTTAGATGCTACATCTTTTGATTTACAAACTGAAAATGTTGGTGTTGATAAAAGTGGTATTATTGAAGATTTAAAAACTATTAAAGAAGGTGAAACAATAGGTTTTGCATTTCAATACCCTGATAGAAATGATTCAAACGCATTAAAAAATTCAATTTTTAATAAAGACGACGGTAAAGAAATTCCAGCCGAAGGAATTGAAAGAATACAAGGGGCTGTCCAAGATGCGATTAATGCTGTAAAATCAAATGGTTTTACAATAGTTAAATTTGCAAGATATGCTGGTGCAACAACTAGTCGCGTAGGTACTAAGTATGGTTCAGAAGATGGAACGTCAAGCGAAGAAAACAATGTTACACTCGCAACCGATAGATGTAACGCAATTAATGACGTAGTTGATAAAATTGTATCTACATTATTACCTGGTGTTACGGTTGAAACTACTGAAAACATTGTAAAACCAAATCAAGGTCCAGGTTGGTACTCAACAAAAGGTGTTGCTGTTAATGGACCTTTATATAATCAATGGTCAACATCTTTATCTGAGTTATTAGGGGCCCTTTGGACTGCTAAAGATAGTAGTTATATTAACTTCGCTAGAGTTGATAATCCGGGAGCTCCAATTAATTTTTATGTTTATAGATTAAATAGTACATATAAGAATTGTCCTTGGACAAAAGAAGGTTTAAAAAAGATAATTGCAAGATATAAATCATATGGTAAAAACTCTTCCGCTGATACTAAGGCAGTGATTGATGCAGCACAAAAGGCGTTATTAAGTTACCAATACCCAACACAACAACAAATACAAACCGAATACGAAAGTGTTTATTCACAATACAGAGGTTCTTGGGTTTCGTTTGGTATATTGGGCGAGAAAGAAGTTGTAACACCACCAGAACAAGTTACAATAAAAGATATTGAAGTTTCAGCACATGGAGATTGGGTTTGTGTAATTACATTCCCTGAGGATATTGAAAAGGATAAAGAAAAGGATAAAGAAAAGGAAAAAATTGAATTTAGGTTACCTGATATTGACATTAAATGGCCAAAATTAAAAATTAAAAAGATTTTTAAATTCAGCGGAGGAGGTGGTGGAGTTTCTTTTGCTGGTAATGTTAAAGAATTGTGTGACGCATATAATTAATAAAAAAAAGGAGGTTAACCTCCTTTTTTTTATTTTATTAACATTGTTGCTACACAAAACATTACCCCATCATCTCTTATTCCATAACTTAAACCTACACCTATTTCTGTACCACTCATTAACATACCGGCATTATGTCCCTTTGATTTATACCAAGCATTATAAACTGACTTTGGGGTTTCTGTATAGAAATAATTAGGTTTTAATTTGGAGTAGTATTCATATGAAACTTTACCGTAGCAGTTTTCGATATAAGGATTAGTTGTGTGGTGAATTCTTAATGCTCCATTTTCACTCAATACCGCTTCATCAACTAAAGAATCGGACCACTCTCTTGCTAATACGGAAAGTTCAGTATTATAAGTCAAAACGTTTTTACCTTGAGATTTTCTAAAAAGATTAATTGAATCGATAATTGACTTTTCAATTTTAACCAAATCTACTTTTTTAATCATTTCACGATTAATGGGAACATTAACCATTCTTAATGAATCCAACGGGTTCATTTGTGTAAAACCAAAAAAAGTTAAAAATAAAAAGAAGAATAAAGAAGCTGTTTTCATGTCGTGGTTATTTCTACAAATATAGTACATTTTTTAATTTAACCAAAAAAAAATTATTTGTTTTTTTAAAGTATTTATTTTCAAAACATCATCATGGCAAAAGCAAAAAAAGAAGGTAAAAAAGGAAAATCACGTAAGAGTGTATTAAAAACATTACGTATGATACAACGTAATGAAGAATTAATCAAACAGTATAAAAATAAGTAATATCAAAAACTAATATTTTTTGATATTTATTTGTATGCAACTCCAAGAAGAAATAAAAAGAATCAAATCACTTATGTTAGAAAACGTTAAGGATTATAATATCATTACGTCTGGTGAATTGAACTCTCGTTATGGTATGCAAGTTTTTATTGAAGATTTAAATGGAAATCTAATTGGTGAAACAAATATTGTGGACTTTGAAAATGGGTTAAAATTAAGTCCAAATCTTACAACATTCATGGATAATAAAAGTGAACCGTTCGGTATGGATAACTCAGTTTATCAGTATAGTCTTTCTGTTGAAGAACCATACAGAGGACAGGGTTGGGGTGAAAAATTAAAATGTGAATGTCACGACATTATAAGAAATTTGGGTTACAAATATGCAACAAACATCGTAAGATGTGATAACAAAGCATCTCAAGGGTTAATGAAGAAATTAGGATATAAGTTACATCAATCAAACGGAGAGAGGGATGTATTATATCTTGAATTATAAATAAACATAACTTAAACTTAAAAAAATGGCAAAAGGTAAAGGGGGTTCAAATGATTCAAGAAAATTATCATTTGGTAAAAAAAGAGTCGGAAAATTAAAAAGAAAATTCGGACCAAAAGAAGAAAGACCAAAAAAGTATAAAGGACAAGGAAGATAATGTTTACTGAAAAAGAAATATCACAAATTAATAAAAGTTTGGCGAATCAGGAATTTGAAACTCAGGTTGGTTTATATCCCGATTCGGTAGATATGCATACATTAAGATTTTCATTTGAAATTGTTGGAACAAGGAAAATGATTTCAGTCGGAGAGTATTTTGATTATGCATTCTATGATATAACAATTTTAGATGTTTCTGAAATGCTAAAAAAATACTTATCAATTGTTCTTGAAATCTTTTATCAAAATAAACTTGAGGGAACGATGAAAGAAAGATTAGAATATTGGTTTAAAAAAGATAGTTATATACTTAGAAAGGTTAATGAAGAAATAGATGATGTTTTAGGGTATTACCATACAGGTGATTATACACGTACTTCTATGAGAGAAGTTTACCTATCTGATAAACTAGTTGAAGAAATAAAAAATACTGTTATCAAATAATAACAAAAGAGCGGCTTAGGACCGATATAGCAACGGCTATATAAAACCCCCATCAGTGTCGCTACCAATGGGGGTTTATTTTTTTTAATTAGAATATATTTTTTAAATATGAATTTTGGTAAATCAGGAAATATTAATTCTTATGACGGACTAGAGATGTACATCTATGATAATGAAAAAATAGGTTCTCTTTTTATTACTAATTTTGATGTGTCGTTAGACATTAATACAAACACTAGTGAAATTTTAGAAAACTCATCAACCATCCCATTCAACAGATTAAATTCTTTATTTATTTTTAAATTTAACATTGGTGATAAATACAGAAGAATGGGTTATGGTACAAACCTATTAAACGAGACTGTAAAGTTTTGTGATTCTATAAAAATAAATTATATATACCTTAACTGTGATTTATCTAACAAAGGTGCCAAAAAATTATACGACAAGTTTGGTTTTATAGAATTAGGAAAAAATAAAAATGATTTTTTATTATACTATAAAATCCCCCCAAATTAATGGGGGGTTTATTTTTTAGTCGATAGAAACTAATTCTAAATCGAAGATAAGATTTTTACCAGCTAATGGGTGGTTAGCATCTAATACTACAGTCTCGTCATTTACTTCTTTAACAACAAATTGTACTGTACCCATTTGAGTATCAGCCATTAAAGGAGTACCAACCTCTACCTCACCTGGCATTTGTGTTTTTGGAACTTCTTGAACTAAATAATCTAAATATTCTCCATACGCTTCATTTGCGGGAATTTCTACGGTTTTAGTTTGACCAACTTCCATATCAACTAATCCGGCTTCAAAACCTTTAATTAATTGACCTTGACCTAATTGTGTTTTCAAAGGTTCTCTACCTTCAACCATTGAACTATCAAAGACAGTCCCGTCCTCTAATCTCCCCGTGTAGTTCACAGTCACGGTACTGTCGTTTGCAACTTTTTTCATAATTTACTTTTTTGTTTAATTATAGAAATTATAATTGAGTATGTAAAACTATTTATAAAATAAAATCATGAAAAGTAGAAAAAGTAAGATTATATCATCTGTTAATTTGATTGCCGAAGAAAGATATTTGAATTCAAAATTTAATTTGAACGAAGAGGAAGAAAATAAATTACCTGAATTTCAAGTAACTCCTGAGGGACTTGGAAAATATAAAATTAAATATACTTGGGCGAAGGTTGGTACTAAATTACCTAAAGATGTTAGAGGTGATGAAAATTTTACTAAACCAGAGTTTGAACCATTATCTAAAATATACGTCAATCAAAAAGATGCTCAGGTTGCTGTGGATAACTTTTTAAGAACGAAATCATATTTGTTTAAAGATTAAAATATTTTTATTATCTTTGTATCTATGGAAAATTTAGATACACTCGACCTACAAGAGGTTAAATCACTTTGTAAAAAATACGGAATTGGTACTGTTGGGGATAAGAAATCTTTAATAAAAAAGTTGAAGTATTTCTTGGACCCAATCCAAGATGTTTTGAACACCCATACAGGTAGGAAAATACCAAAAGAAAAAGAAATAGTTGGCGTTCCTGTTTCATCCACAGAAAAAATTAATGCAGTTCTTAAAAAGAAAGGACAATTTTTGTATTATGCTTTAGGATATCAATACTATATGGTGGATAAAGCAAAGTAATAAAGTATTTATAAATAAAAATATTATGGACAAGAAAGTTATAAACGAACTTAATGAAATGAAATATCTTTTTGGTTATGAAAGAGGTAGAGTTATTTCAGAACAGAAAGAAGTTCCTGTAGAAGAAGATATGATGGACACTGATGTGGTTGGTGTTGTTGATTATGATGAGGATGGTGATATTGTTGATTTAGAAGATATCACTATGTCAGGTCGTGAAGTGGAAACGCCTGTAAGACCTGATGTAGACACACCTACATTACCAAAAAAACCTGGAACACCATATAGACCAAAACCAGGACCAAAAAAGAATCCAAAGGCCGAAGATGAAGTTGCTGATGTTGACATGCCAAATTGGTTATCTTTTGATGAATTAGGTTTAAACTTTGACGAAGAATAATGAAAAATTTAATTGAAGAAAGAGAACACTTAAGAGCTAAATTAGTTCTTGAAGGATTGTCAAATTTAGAAATGACAAGACTTGCTGTCATCAACAATAAATTGAATGAGGCACCTATTGATTATGAAGGTCCTGAAAGAATGGAACCAGGTATCGAAAGAAAAATTACAGGTAAAGAAACTCCTTACCATAACTTTCCTGCTATCCCAAAAATGGATAGAGACTTTATTGAATTAATCTCATCTAAAAGATTTAAAGATTCTGTAGATAAGGTAAGACGTTATATGGGTAACACCCAAGTTATTCAAGGAGCTAATCCACTTATGCAATTGATGATGACAGTTATGCAATCAATGCAACAAATCATCGGTATTCAAATGAGACATAAAGAAGATTTAGAGCAACTTGCAATTAAACTTGTTAAAGAAGAAATGGGTATTCCTGAAGGTGCAATGCAATTCAAGGCTGAGCTTGTAATGCAACCTATGGGTAAAGCAGAAGGGATGCAATCTGAACCTGAACTCCCAAGTGAAGAGGAAGTTGAAGAATTTATGGGTGATATGGAAACTTTTAATTTAGAAAGGTCTAAAAGAAGATTCATTAATTCACTTATTCAAGGTGCAGCTTTCAAAGGTGGACATATGTATGTTTTAGTTTCTAATGAACTTAACGATATGGACCCAAGATTATTAAATCTTTATGGTGTATCACAAGCATTAATGGAACATGCTTATTGGATTTTCCCTGACATGGAACAAATGGCAGGTGGTGGCGGTGGTCAAATGGGTCAATCAGAAGTTGACGAAGAAACTGACCCACCTACAGTTAAAGCTAAGGCTGTTACATTCCCATTATTGGTTCACGAATTGGTAAAAGGTGTTTATGAGATTTTTGGAACACACGGATTACCTGATGACCCAAGACAACAAGAAATGGTTTTAAACGCGGAAGATACTTTACCTGCTGAAATTTGGGATTCTCGTTTGGGTCCAATCTTTTGGGAGAAGTTTATGGCGACATATCCGATGGAATTGTTTGATGAAGATAAAAAACACATTCAACATTACTTGTTTATGCGTTTTTCAGCATTAGACGCTAAAGAATTCTTTAGAGTTGCTAATCTTATTTTAGCGGGAGACCCTAAGGGTAACAAATTTATTCAAGATATGGTTGACGATATTGTTCGTGAACTTAAAAAAGAAGAGTATAGACAAGCTTTACCTGGTGAAGATGATGACTACAATAATGTAGACATATCTGATTTAGATTTTTAAAAACAATATTATGAAAAACATTAATGAAGAAATAACAAATTTGAAATACCTAATGAACTATAACAGGTCTTTAACTTTGAATGAGAATACGGATTCTTTATCAAATGTACCTGATGAAATTTTGAAAAAAATAGATGAATACCAAACTTCTCTTTGTAAAACAAACCCTAACACATGTGTTGCCTGTGGTGATATGATGAGACAATTACCAACAGGTACTCTGAAAGAAAAACAAATAGAGTTATGTTTAGAATGTGATAAAAAAACTGGTGAGGAATATAACAATTGTAGTAAGATGAAAGGTATGATTATGAATGCTAGTATACAATACAATAAAGAATTAGGTGACGTTAATAACCTTGAAAGGGGTAGTGACAAAATTAATATAGTTAGTACATTGTTAGCGACTTTAACAACAATTTATTCACAGATAAACCAACTTTTTAAAAAAGAATCAATACAATAAATTATTATGAAAAAGAGAATTACAGAATCTGATATTAATAGATTGGTTAACAGAATAGTTAACGAAGATATGGAAGACACAGACCTTAGATTTGGTGTTGGTTATAACAAACAAACTGAACTTGTCGATGACGTTATCAATAGAATTAAAGAACACGGTAAAGAATACATCAGAGAACTTAATAAGTTGAACATGGAATTCCCTGTTGAAAAATATAAAAGAGTTCCAAGAACAACGAGAGATACTTTTGAATTACCAAAAGGTATTAGAGTTCAGAGTTCAATATTTCCTGGAGACGACGAATAATAATTTTTTAATACAGATATGACAGAAACAACTGTATTAAATTTATTTAAAGAGTTTACTAATGGTACAGTTGACCTTTTTGGGTTAAAATGTATCCCTGCTGTTATAAATAGCATTCACGAATCAGGAGAATCTACATACCAAATAGGTTTCGAAATAGAAAATCCAAGTAACGTTTCATATTTTGGACCGATAGTATATGAGGAACTATTTGAATTAGTTAATAGTTTTGGTGAATACATTAATATAAAAGTGACACCAATAATTTTATGGGGTCACAATAGAACAGAATTTCATTTGAATGGTGAAATTAGAAATAAAATACAAAAAGTTTTTGATTCAGTCAGAGAACTCAAATTCACAACAGGAACTCCGTTTGTTGGACACAAACGATGGGTTATCCAAATAGAATCTATTGGGTTAAAAACCAAATATTATGATGGCGATTCGTATTATATTGACAATACAGTTGTTCCAATATCAGCTACAAAAAATGGTGAAAGTGTTGATGTTGATGAAGCAATAAATACATATATTGATGATTTCTTAGCTCATTATGCAGAACCATATTACGAAACTGAAGAATATTATGGAGATGTTGATGGAGTGATTAGTCAATATCCACTTCTATATGCCGACTATGTTGCAACTTATTACGACACCAAGTTTATCCGATAAGAGATTTACTACGTTTTTGACGGTGAAAAGTAATTGCAAATCTATGAACCTCATCTTGAATAGATGCTAACAAGTTAAAAAACTTATTTCTTTCAAATTTTACAACATCACCATCAACAAAATGTAAATTTTCTGACTTGTGAGACGAGTTCTTACTAATAGACACTAAATCAACCCTATCAAGTAGTGAAAGTTCCTCAAATACCCTCTTTGCTACGGATAATTGACCTTTACCCCCATCAATAATAACCAAATTAGGTAAAGTTTTACGTTCTTTGAGTAATCTTGTGAACCTTCTACGTAAAACCTCATCAAATGAAGCGTAATCATCAGGACCAACAACGGTTTTGATGTTGAATTTACGGTATTCACTCTTGTTTTTCTTACCATTTGTGTATCTAACAAGTCCTGCAACCTGACAATCACCCATAGTATGGGAGTTATCGTACATTTCTATGTCAATTGGGGTGAATTTTAACCCAAAACGTGTCTTAAAGTCGTCAGCAAGTACCAAATATTCACCAACTCTTGTAGATTCTAATAGTTTTTCACATTTATTAAGTGAATCTACACGGAATTTAACCAAATTTGCCTGCTCAAACTCCAATTTTGTACTAAAATAGTTCATTTGACGTGTCAATTTACGTCTAATTGTGTCAAAATTGAACGATAATAGTTGTTTTACCTCATCAATAACAGATTTATAGACAAATTTGTTGGTATTTGCAACACATGGAGCGTCACAACGACCCATATGATACTCTAAACACACAGAAAACTTACCATTTTCTACATTTTCAGGTGATAATTCATAAGAACAAGAGCGTAAATTGAAGATATCATGGATAGAATCGTATATTTCATACGCTAAATTACTACTTGGTACCTCTAAAAGGGGGGTTGAGTCTAAATTAGTGTCATTTTTGACCTCTAAACGTGGAAAATTACCATCAGATAAAGTAATATACCACTTTTTTGACCTATCATCCTTCAATTTTATGTTAAATTTAGGTTTGTGGGTCTTAATTAGGTCATTTTCGAGTACAAGAGCGGAATTTTCGTCTAAAGTAGTCAAAAAATCGACATCTGCGACGTTTTCTACCAATAATTTGGTCTTATCTGAGTGTTTATTGCCCGAAAAGTACGATTTTACCCTATTTGGGAGGTGTTTTGCCTTACCAACATAGATAATTTGACCTTTTTTGTCTTTAAAAAGGTAACAACCACTAGATTTTGGGATATTTTTAAGTTTTTCGGTCAACATTATCACAAATATACGTGTTTTTTGGTCAAATTACAACAAAAATGACTATTTATTAGTATGAAAATCATAATTACAGAGTCACAATACCGTTTTTTGGTCGAAAATACCCAAGAAATAGACCAAATATTAGACAAAATGGGTGAAAATGGGTACGAAAGTCTATCAAATGACGAAAAAATGACCCTAAAAGCCTATTCTGAGTGGTTAAATAAGGGTGAAAAGGGTGAATTTACCCCCCAAAATACCCCTAAAAACACCGATTTTGAGGGTAAAATGGGTGAAAATTGGACCCGTACATTACAGGATGGTAGTGAATTTACCTTCCAATTTGACTATGAAGAAATAGAAAATGATGTGGAATTATACTTCGGTGTTGTAAAATGGGGTGGAACTGAATGGGTTGGTTGTATTGTCGCAGAAAAAGATGGTTCTTTAGCTCTTTTAGACTTTGTTGAGGACACTGGTGATTACGAAACTTACGATAATACACAAATATCATCTAAATTTGAACCAAAAACACATAGATATTTAAATCAAGAACTTGGTAAATTAGAAGATGAGGTTGATTATTATATTGAAGAAGTGATAATTCCTGAATTAAGGGATTAAATCATTACCCTTTAAGTATTCAAACATACTTGTTGCTAACTTTTTACCAAAATCTATATCAGACGGATAGTGTGCTTTTGCCATTTGACGAGAATATGTTATATCATTACACAACTTACTAAAATCCTTTTTATATTTTGGGTATAGATAGCTTAAAATCATACATAAAAGATTTGAAGTAGTTGAGTGTCCTGATGGGTATGCAAACCCTTCCATAGAATCTAACATTGAATCCGTTAACGTGGGGTCTAATCTAAATGGTCTTGGACGTTTATAGAACGATTTTAAGTCCAAAACAACATAGTACATATCGTCGTATACCTTTTTAAGAAATTTCTTGTTGTAATCGATTTTATTATCGTCTAAAAACTCCATAAATGTTCCTAACATATCATCTTTTTCTTGAACGAATAACTTATCCAAATTAATCGATTTCAAATACTTTAATTCTTCTTTGGTTTTTTCGCTATCATCAGATGGTGGTGGAACATCTTTAAATTGCGAATAATCAAACTCATAGAAAAGATTATCCTTATTCATTTTTGACTCATTAAGGTTCATTAATTTTTTAATTTTCAAAATTTCTTCTAGTAATAACATATTTATAAATATAATACTAGGCAGCAAGCATGCTTCTAGCATTAAATAAACTAGCCTAGACTAGAACTAGATATGATTACTAAAAAAGATATATTAAGTAGAAATTATAAATCATTTTCTTTTTTGAATGAAGAAGAAGAGGAAATTGAAAAGGATGATAACAAAGAAACAAGTAATGGTGATTTTGCAGAAATGATGTCTGTAATTTTACATTCAAGAACACAAACACATACATTACACTTACAAACCGAATCTTACCCTGAACATATGGCGTTAAATGCATATTACACAGGTATTGGTGATTTAGTTGATGGTTTGGTTGAGTCATTTCAGGGTAAATACGGAATTATAAAAGGGTATAAAAGTATGGACCTTCAAGAATGGAAAAGTACTGAAGACACCGTTAAATATATGAACGGACTTTGTGAAAAAATTGAAGAATTAAGAGATTGTTGTAAAGACTCTTACATACAAAATCAAATAGATACTGTGTGTGAATTGATTAATTCAACTATTTATAAACTAAGATTTTTAAAATAAATTAAAAAAAAATAAAAATGGCAACAAGAAGAATTAGATTAACAGAATCTGAATTAACAAATCTTATTAGAAGAATTGTTGAAGACACTGAAAACATTGATGGTATGGGTATGGAACCTATGTTGGATGAACCAAAACGTGAAGGTAAAGGAATGTCTTGGATTATGTCAGCAGCAAGAGAAGTGGCTGATATGTTCAAAAGCGAAGTATTACCAAACCTTTCTGATGAAGAAGTTAAAGGTTTAGAAAGAATGGCTTCAAGATTTGATGCTAAAGATGCTTTGAGAAACTTGAAGATGTATGTTAATACTGAAGAAGGTGAAGAAGCATTAAGTAAAGCTGAAGAAATGATGGATGATAGTTTGGTTATGACTGAAGGAGTATTGACTGAAGGTATTTCCAACAGAGTTATTAAAGCCCTATCAAGATTAGGTGTATTTGCAGGTCTTGGTATGTTAGGTGGTGGATTTATGGCATTTGTATCAGAAATCCCTGGATATATTGATTCAGAATTTTTAACAGCAGTAAATCAAATGGTTGAAGATAAATACGGTTGTGGAAACTTCTGTGGACCATTATCAGTATTGGTAATGATTTTAGGTATTGCAATGGCTTTAGGAAGTAGAGCTATGAGATATAGAAGAACAGGAGAGTAATAAAATATTTTACTATAAGGAAAACCCCTCATTAGAGGGGTTTTTTGTTTTCAATAAATCCCTCAAGGATTTTAACAATTTCATTTATTTCTTCAGCTTCTTCAGGTGAAACAAGACGGTAACCTTTAATTTTGATAAAGTAATTCCAAATGAAAAAGTAGTGAAATAAAATTAAAACACTTACACTCATAAAACTAATCTTTGAGAAAAGTAAAAAGAAAAAAACAAATGTTGAAAAGGATAGAACAAAATTAATCATTTCACCACTGAAAAAAGTTAAAGCGCGATATAAAAAAATAGTTCTCTTTAAGTTTTTAACTGAATAGTCTTTGTACTCGTTAGCTTCTTTTTGAATCTTATCCATGTCTTTCATATTTTTATTTATTACAAAAATAATACATCTTTTAATAATTGCAAAATATTTAACACAATATATTTGAAAATTATTTATCCACAAATATTCATTTACATAAACAACTTTTGATTATCATCTTCGTTTTTACTATTTATAAACATATGAAACATTTATTACTTTTATTATTATTCCCCCTTTTTGTTTATTCACAATTTTGTCCTTCATTAGGACCCGACCAAATTCTTCCGTGTGGGGTCGGAACCACAACTTTAACCGCAGACCTCAGCCAATGTGGACCGGGCGGTGCAAACCCAAATCAAACCACAAACTATAATTGTGTAAACATACCGTATGTAAATCAAACTAATACTGGTAACCAATTATTTATGGGTGATGACACACAACAAGGACCATTTCAAATAGGATTTAACTTTTGTTATTTTGGTCAAACATATACCCAATTTTATGTTGGGTCTAATGGGTGGATTTCATTCTCAGCAGGTCAACCAACAACATTTACTTCAGCAGCAATACCAAACGCAGGATTTAATATCCCTAAAAATTGTATAATGGGTCCATGGCAAGATTGGCATCCTGGAGTTGGGGGTCAAATAAGATATCAAGTACAAGGGACTGCACCATGTAGAAAATTAGTTGTTAGTTGGTTGAACATGCCGATGTTTGGATGTGTACAAACTTTAGGTACTTTTCATATTGTAATTTATGAGTCATCGAATTATATTGAAAACCATATTCAATCAAAACAATTTTGTGGTTGGGCTAACGGAACAGCAGTACAAGGTATTCACAATCAAACAGGAACCGCAGCAATAACCGTTGTAGGTAGAAATTCAACTCAATGGACAGCAAATAATGATGCTTATAGATGGGTACCATCAGGACCTGTTGTAAATCCTGTTTTAACTTGGTATCAAGTTGGTAACCCTAATCCAATTGGAACAGGTCCTACTATAAATGTTACTCCACCTGCAGCAGGAGCAAGTTATACTTGTCATTTTGTTTACCCAACTTGTAACGCTGGATGGAATACATGTAATCAACAACAAGGAGGGTTTGGACCCGACACAGTATTTGTTCAACCAGGACCCCCTAACCTACCACCACCAATTATTACACAATTTAATCCAACTTGTCTTGGAACTTGTGATGGTATAATTGATGTTGTACCTGTGGGTGGTAATGGTGTTACCACTATTTCATGGAATGGTCAACCAAATAATTTTACACTACTTAATTTGTGTGGTGGTACTTATGATTACACTTTAGTAGATGCTGCAGGATGTAATATCTCAGGTAGTGTAATTTTAACAAACCCACCTATTCCTGTAATTGGACCAATAACGTATAATGATACTATATGTTTTAATTCAACTAATGAGGTTTATTCTGTTCCTCAACAATTCGGGTTTACATATCAGTGGTCATCTGTTGGTGGTATCATAAATGGTCAAGGTACAAATAGTGTAAACGTTGATTGGACAAATATTAATGCAGGTTTTATACCAAACGGTATTCAAGTAACCGGATTTGATTTTAATAATTGCCCAAGTTTACCAGTTTCAGTTGATTTAACGGTATTTAATGTTTTACCTGTAATTGACCCTGTTGGTCCATTTTGTTCTTATGATGAATTTATTACATTACAAGCTACACCCATTAATGGTGTTTTTAGTGGAAATGGTGTAATGGGTAATGATTTTTATCCTGGAAACGCAATTGGTGATAATACAATAACTTACACTTACACACAAAGTAATTGTTCTTTT
>Ga0315899_10003994_pt1 | contig 15980 bp, 11 predicted proteins | sample LakEriMetagenome_2_FD_203518 | JGI IMG/M metagenome (GOLD analysis project Ga0315899, IMG submission 203518) | Freshwater fungal communities from buoy surface, Lake Erie, Ohio, United States - Buoy 4 MA112 | ecosystem: Environmental > Aquatic > Freshwater > Lake | place: USA: Lake Erie, Ohio... | reverse complement strand
CTGTTGCACTGTTCCATCCAACAGTGGGATCACGGTCGACCGAATCCATGCCTCGAAGCATCGCTGAAAGTCCCCGGGATTGATCGCCATCAGCACCCGCCGAATGCAGTCGCGGGATGGGGTTCCGCTGGGGAGTGACAGGAACTGATTCAACCAGTCAAACCGCGAGACGGCCCACCGATGAATCGCCGTTGGCCCATCCGCACCACACAGGATCGCACACAGACGGCGATGGCCATGACATCGGTCAGCAAATGCTTCCGGGCTTTCAGGGCACGCGGGTCGGTGAGAGACTCGAAATGGGAGACCAACGAGGACAACTTCGAGCGCGGCTCTGCCATTTTGCAGCCTCCATGCAGTCAATGAGTCGGGCCGGCTCTGATGCCGGCCCGGAGCAAACCGAGGAGTTAATCTCTAACACAAAATGTGTTGGCGCGCCAGTCGCTACATTCTACCCAGACTACGCATCTTCGCGCACTGGCCCTGCCCTGGGCATGGAGGGCTCCAATCGATTCTTTTGGGACATGCTGATCTGGTTCACCATCGTCGTCTCCGCTGAGGGAAAACAACAGCGTACGACTTGCAAACCCTCCCGTCCCACTGGCCGGTTTTGAAACGCCCCTCACTGGTCGGTTTTGGGTGCCCGCTGACATCGATAAAGACTTGCCCGAGGGTCAGGCCAGGCGTGTGGTCATGCAGTCACGCGACCTTGGGGGGGGGAAACGCAGAAGGTTTTCCAGTTCGCGGCTCCAGCCGAGCTGACCAGCCCTGAAGACTGGCGTAGCATGGCCACGATTGGGTTTGTGAAACGGACCACTGTCCGTGCGGGGAGGACCACCGAACAGCTGCGCTACTTCACAAGCAGTCTCTCGCTGGGGTTGAAGACGTTAGCACGCGCGATCCGCAGTCATTGGCGGATTCAGAATAGCTGTCACTGGGTCCTCGATGTGACCTCTCGCGAGGACGAATCGAGAACTCTGGAGAAATCCGCCAAGGGGAATTTTGCCTGGCTCTATCAGTTAAGACTCTCACTCTTAAAGCAACATCCCAGCCAGCAACAACCGGCAATGAAGCGGCGTGCCTGCGGGTAACGCTTCGAGTTCCTGACGCAAGTCGTTACGGGGATCACAACCTCGTGAGCGCTGGCCTCGTTGTCCCGCCCGTAACGTCGAATCAGTGCTTCGCCTGAGCGAAGCCAGTCTGGGTGCGGCGTAGAAAGGTGTCGAGGTCAACCTCTTTCAGTTTCGGTTGTCCCAGTTCATTTTCGGCTCGGGTGATCAGTCGCCGGTCCGTTTGGGTCAGTTTCCAGTCGTAGCGATGTTCCGCCCGGAGGTGGGGGCCGCGGGCTTGCCGGGATCGCATCCTCACGTCAACAGGCAGCCAGCCCTGGCGACGCAGACTGACATCGAGCGCCAGTCGCGGTGCGGGCAGAGACGCGTGAGGATGCATCACGACGTTCAGGCGAGCCGCCCAGTCGGCATAGGCCAGGTAGGCGGCCAGGTGCTCTTCCGACTCGGCGGCCAGGCATCGTGCTTCGTATTCCAGCTGCGAGCCAGCGAGCTTCAGGGTCATGCTGGATCCATCAACCGATTCTTTGAAATCAGGCTTCAGCTGAAATTCGAGGAGCGGAGCGTGCGGGGCGTCGCGGCCATCCCGCTCGAGATACTCCCATGTGGACTGTTCCCGAGCGCTGATTCGCTCTGTCAGTTCATCCACCGACACTTCGGTGCGCACTTGCCGGGCTCCGTCAAGAACCAGGAAGCGGCGTTGAGCCGGTTCGTAGATGGTGATTCGATCGCCGGCATCGAGAAAGTCATAAACCTTGCCGGCGTGGAAAACTGTGGTTGTGCGGCTGATCGGCGCTGATCGAGCGCGTTCCGAACGCCCTGCCGGCTCAACTCTCTCGTCATAGATCCGCGTGTAGACCGAGAACTCCTGCGACCTGGCGGCCGATGTGAATGGGCCGACGAGTGACATCATCAACAGCGGAAGGATCAGGCGAGACATGTCGGTGGTCCTCGAACCCGGTCACTGTCCGCGGAATCAGCCAGGAAGAAGACCGGCAGCCGGGGGGATCGCCGCGGAGTGTCGCGGGACGAATCACGCCACCGGCCTGAGGCTGTCCTCGAAGCCAGCGAACAGTTGGGAAAACGGGAAACTCGCTGGACGGGAATCCAGGGTCCATTCAGCGAGCGGGAACGGAAGGGAGGAGGCGACCCATGACCGCTCCGATCGGAGCGTCGAAGGTTCGCCGGGTAGGAAGGGATGACTTGGTGGGACTGATGACCCGATGGGAACGGGTCGGAGAGGAGACATCTTGTAAAGGAGCTGCGTCAGGGTCTCAAGATGGCTTGAAAATTCAGCAGAGTTTTTTGCCATTTTTACAATTCAAAGCCTTACGAGGGCCGATTCCCGGCAAAAAAGCGGGGGCGGGGCGAACGCTGTCATGCGGCTGTCATCGGGCTCCTGCAACAGGACCAGCGAGGGTCGCTCGCATGACCACCTCTCCGCCGGTGACAACCCGTTTCGCGTTGAGTGGAGAATGCGGATCTGCAGCGGTGCAACCAGGGTCCCGTCCCCAGGATCCCGTCCAAAGGTCCCGTCCCCAGGTACTGGGCCGCAGCCCGGGCGGTCGCACGGCTGTCCGACTGGCTCCCCCTCGGGATTGGCCCCCGGGCGTGAAACGTTGGTGGGACGCGACGGCGAGTTCCCGACCGGAGGTCGAGTTCCTCCACTCATCCACGTCGCCCCGACCGGGTTCCATCTCCCGCTGAGCCAGCACTCACGACGCTGGTCTCGTCCTCGCCGTCTGAACCATGCGCACACGGTGCGCCAACCTGGCGGAGCAAGATTCGATCAAGCAGTTTCAATCGAGCTTGAATTGGTCGAGGTACTCTCGAACTTTATCGCCATCCACCGCAGCCTGCTCCTCTTTCAGGAGGACACAGTGCTCCAGCACGAGCGCATCCATGTTGGTGCCAAGAAAGCAGCGGTAGGCGTCTTCGGGGGTGCACACAATTGGTTCCCCACGCACGTTGAAGCTGGTGTTGATAATCACCGGACAACCTGTCCGCCGTTTAAAGGCCTCGATTAACGCGTGGTAACGGCCATGGCGCTCAGGGTCGACCGTCTGGATCCGGGCGGAATAATCGACATGTGTGACGGCGGGAATTTCCGACCGCAGAACCTTGAGCTTGTCGATCCCGGACAATCCCGCCATCTGAGATTCCGCATCGGCCCGACGAGCGTCACGCACTCCCGCCACCAGCAGCATGTAGGGGCTGGACTCACGAGGCCGCACTTCAAAGTGCTCGGCGACGTGGTCTTCGAGCACACTGGGTGCGAATGGCCGGAAGGATTCCCGAAACTTGATCTTCAGGTTCATGACCGACTGCATCCGCGGGCTGCGGGCGTCCCCCAGGATTGACCTGGCTCCCAGGGCCCGCGGGCCAAACTCCATCCGCCCCTGGACCCAGCCCACGACCTTGTCCTCGGACAGCAATCGGGAAACTTCCTCGCACAGCGAAGAATCATCCGGAAACCGTCGGTAGCGGGCCTGGACCCGATTGAGAAACTTTTCAATCTGGTCATCGTCTAATGCCGGGCCGAGCAGTGAGCCAGATTGTGAATCGCGCGGCCGCGGCAGACGAGGCTGATCCAGGAGCTGGTGCCAGATGAAGGTGGCGACGCCCAGGGCTCCCCCGGCGTCGCCCGCCGCTGGTTGAATCCAAAGATTCTCGAAGGGGCCCTCGCGCAGGAGACGTCCATTCCCAACACAATTGAGGGCCACCCCTCCCGCCAGGCACAGGTTCGGGAGCCCGGTCTGGGCGTGCACATGGCGGGCCATCTTGAGCATGATCTCCTCCGTCACGACCTGGATCGAGGCCGCCAGATCCATCTCGCGCTCCGTGAGCGGGCTCTCCGGTTGCCGAGGTGGCCCCCCGAACAATCGATCAAACTCAGGCGATGTCATGCGGTCGCCAATACAGTAATCAAAATACTTGAGATTCAGCCGCAGCGATCCATCCTCCCGAATCGTGACCAACTCCCGGCGGATTGCGTCGACATAGCGCGGCGTCCCATAGGGAGCCAGGCCCATCAGCTTATACTCACCTGAGTTGACACGGAATCCGCAGAAGTAAGTGAATGCCGAATAGAGCATTCCCAGGGAGTGCGGAAAGCGAAGCTCTCCGAGCAGTTCGATCCGATGCCCCCGTCCCACTCCGTAGCTCGCCGTCGCCCACTCCCCCACCCCATCGATGGTCAGGATGGCCGCCTCCTCGAAGGGGGAGGGAAAAAAGGCACTCGCGGCATGCGACTCGTGATGCTCTGGAAACACGATCCGCTTCCGATACTGCCCCCCCATTCCTGCGTGCAAGTCCCGAGACAGATGCAGCTTCTGCTTCACCCACAGGGGCATCGCCTTGGCAAAGGCGCGGAAGCCACGCGGCGCGAAAGCCACGCACGTCTCGAGCAACCGCTCAAATTTCAGAAGGGGCTTGTCATAGAAGCCCACAAAGTCCAGCTGCCCCGGAGTCAGTCCCGCCTCAGCCAGGCAGTAATCGACAGCATGCCGGGGAAACGCGGGGTCATGCTTGATCCGGGTGAAGCGCTCTTCCTGTGCGGCGGCAACGATCTCGCCATCCACCACGAGTGCGGCGGCCGAGTCGTGAAAGTACGCCGAAATCCCCAAGATTGCCGTCACGGAGGTTCCATTCGCCAGCAGGAGACAAATGAGGGGAATCGACTCAGCACCAATCTGCAATCAGGCTGAATCACGAATCATACGAGCAACGTGCCTGGTTGCCCCCCTGCCTCAGCGGACCGGGAGCGACCAGGGTGTCAACCGAAACGGCAATCCATCGGAGCAGGCCTCCCCTCATAACACGAATTGATCGGGTTGCCAATTCGATTCAACGGGAATGGGGTCCTCAGCTTCCGTTTCCTGTCGATCACGAAAGACATGCAGAACCCGGGCACGATCCAGCTCCCGGTAATCGGGCTCCCGGTACGAATCGGAGGATCTTGAGTTCTGAACAATTCCCGCATCCAGGTCGTGCAACAGGACGCGAACTGCGGGCAAGCCCAGGAAATGTCGTTCCTCGGCGCGAACCTGGCCACCGTGCATGTCATAGATCTCAAACATCTGCCGCAAGACTCTCACAAACTGCCGAAACGCAACGGCACGATCCACGTAAATGAGATCGATCTGCAGTGATTGACAGATCTGCCAGTAGTGGAAGCGAGTCCGACAATCAAAGACACGGTGAAATGGTCTGCCGATTCGGCCATCAAAGACGGTGGACTCGGCTGGGTCCTGGGTTTCGGCCGGCGCATCGGTTCTCAGACCCAGCACAAACCAATGTTGCAGCCCGAGAAGCAGTCCCGACTCCGGAGGCAGTCGGCGACGCGACGCCCGCTTGAAGAGTCCCTGCAACCCCCGTAGCAACTGCCTGCGACAGGCGATCTCGATCGGCCGTCGCTCCTCATGGGGGGACTCGGGCAGCAAGACCCGCCCCTCTCCTGCGGAGAGCCGCTGAGTATTGAAGCGGATCCCCTGCCAGGCCAGCCGCAGAGAGTCGTAGCCAATCGCGAGGGTCCCCCCCAGTGAGATCCAGGCAAAGACCCGTGTGATCCACTGCGTGGGCGAATGCCAGGGGGCCGCGCGCCATGGTGGAGTCAGCCTCAAGGCTTCCCGGCCCCCCAACAGGAGCGTGACTGAGATCAGCAGCCCAACCATCACGGCGGTCTGGAGCCAGATCAGCAGCCGTCCGTCGAAGCTTCCCTGCCGGGCCCGCCACTCCTGTCGCCAGACGAGCACCAGGTCACGATTCGTCCACCACAAACAACCAGTCACCAGCGCGAGTACCCAAATCATCCCTGCCAGCGGAACGAGCGTGGGGAGCAACACCGAACCCACCAGGAGTGCGAGACAGCAGCCCAGGGTCGTCACGATCTCACCCCAGAGCGGGCGCGGGCCCTGGCCCAGGTAAGAAACTGCGGCATGATCATGGATCTCAGCCCAGATCAGGAAAACCTGCAGAATCAACAGCAGCAAGGCCATCCCGAGGAGAGCGGTCCGGGGAAGAAGATAGGCGAGGTAAATCCTCCCGGAGAGCACGGTTCGCCAGGAGTCGGGAGCGAAACAGACCCAGCCTGTCACGAGCAGGCAAACGACCCCAAAGCCCCGCAGGAGTGCCACCCAATCCTCGGGCAGTCCGCGCCGAATCGGGGGGACTCGGCGCAAATCGACGCCCCAATCCAGCCCCAGTTTTCGCCGCCACCACTCCCCCCGGGGAATCCATGCCTGGGCACCCCGGACCAATCTCAGCGGCTGGGCCTGATGAAGCACGAACGTCACCGCAGTCCAAGCCAGCACGGCAGCCGAGACTGCCACGTGCTGCAAGTCGCTATTCAGCCGCTGGCCCAGGATTTCGCTCGATAACAGCAACACGATCCAACTGTTCCAGATGACCCACTCACCCGGAGGCAAACTGATCAAGCCAACCAGCAATCGCCGCGACCAGCGGGTCTCTCTTGAGAGGCGACTCATGGGAGGATTCCACGACCGATAGGCCAGGGATGTGCGCCGGGCCCGGAGGGAACGCAGGCGATCCGTTTCATTCGACTTCGCACCACAGTGCCAGCTGAACGGGAGCATTGAGCGGCAGTTCGGCCGCCCCAATCGCGATCCGCACGTGCCTTCCAGCCTCCCCGAAGATCGACTGCAGCAGGTTCGAGGCGGGGTTCAAAACGGCTGGCTGATCGTGAAACCCCGGCGCGGACTGTACGAATCCCTCCAATCTCAGCACTCTCTGCACGCGGTCGAGAGACCCGACAGTCGCGGCAATCTGAGCCAGTGCGTTGAGCACGCAGACCCGCGCCGCTTCCCCCCCCTGCTCGACATTCAGATCGGAACCGACTTTTCCGACAGCCGAGAGTTTCCCCGCCACCAGGTTGAGCTGCCCACTGGTCATGACCAGTGATCCCGTCCTCAGCGCCGGCACGTAGGCACCCACCGCCGCTGGTGCGGCGGGAAGCACGAGGCCCAACTCAGCCATTTTTTTTGCGACTTGACTCATTGGCCACCGTTCCGTTCGGGGAGTGCGGACCGGAATCCGCTTATGACTTGCCGCGGTTGGTCGGTAAATCCTGACAGACCTGGTCACCCCGTGCCGCCCCGGAACTCTCAGTCAATCCCGCGGCCCCCGGGGCCGATCCAGGAGGGCTCGCGAAACCGGTGACCTCGGCCTGCAGGACAAGATGTCCGGATTGGGCCGGGTCCGGCCGCGGATGATCCATCCTGAGGTGCGTTCCTCGACTCTCACGGCGGGCCAGTGCCCCCAGGATCATCAACCGGGCGACAAGCAGCATGTTTTGCAGCTCCCAGCCCCGGGGCTCGGTGAATACGTGGGGACCGACGTAACGGCTCCAGAATTCAACCTGCCTCAACGCCGACTCAAGTCCTGCCTGATCTCTCTGGATACCCGCATCCCGCCACATTTCGGCACCCAGCGAATTCCGCAGGTCCGTCAGGTCAAACGGTTCGGGCCCCCCGGTTTTGACAGGATCCGCGGGTGGATTTGCCCACAGCGACGGGACAGCGAACCTGTCGGGCATGGCAGCCGCGAGCCGAGCCGCATTCCGCCCTGCCCGACGCCCAAAAACCAGCCCCTCGAGCAGGCTGTTGGACGCCAATCGATTCGCTCCGTGCAGCCCTGTGGAGGTCACTTCGCCGGCCGCCCACAACCCGGGGAGCGTCGTCGCCGCCTGGTCGTCCGTCACGCAGCCCCCAATCATGTAGTGCGCGCCGGGACGAACGGGAATGGGGTCGCGGGTGATATCGAGTCCAAACTCACGGCAAACCTTGCCAATATGCGGGAATCTCTCGCGGACCAGTCCCAGGGGGAGATGCGAGAGATCGAGGTAAACGCACGGGTGCCGGGTCAGTTCCATCTGCCGGACGATCGCCTGGCTCACCTCGTCGCGCGGAGCAAGTTCGAGTTGGGGCGAGTACTTCTCCATGAATCGCACCCCGTGGCAGTCACGGAGATACGCCCCTTCGCCCCGAACAGCCTCGGTGATCAGGTGCCGGGAACTCCCGGCGATGTAGAGCACCGTCGGGTGGAATTGCATGAATTCCATATCGCGCAACGTGCACCCGGCGCGAAACGCGGCGGCATGTCCATCGGCAGTGGCGATCGGCGGATTCGTCGTTTCGCGGTAGATCTGCCCAGCCCCTCCCGTTGCCAGGATTGTCTGCTTCGCCCAGACCAGGGTCTTTCCATGCTCGCGATTCCACAGGATCGCTCCCCGACACTGACCATCACTGGTCAATAAATCAACCAGGAAGGTCCGCTCCCAGATCGCCACGTTGGGCAATTGCCGAGCCTGGGCAATCAACGCCCGCATCACTTCCTTGCCAGTCGCATCCTGCAACGCATGGGCCACACGACGATGACTGTGACCTCCCTCCTGCGTCAGTGCGAGCTCGCCATTTTCGAGGTCGAAAACTGCCCCCCACTCCAGCAGTTCATTGATCCGCTCGGGAGCCTCGCGTACCACCAAATCCACAATCGCCGCGTCGCACAGCCCCTTGCCAGCCGCAATCGTATCGGCCACGTGATTGCTGAAGGCGTCCACGGGATCGAGGACCCCGGCAATTCCGCCCTGCGCCCAACTACTGTTGGAAAGATCGAGCTGGTCTTTGCTGACCACAATCTGCTGCAGCCCCAGCGGGACTTCCAGGGCCGCTCGCAGACCGGCAATTCCACTGCCGATGATCAGGACATCAGTGAATGCATGCGTCACCCGCTTGGGGTGAAAAGGAACCAGGTATCGGCTCGATATGGGGACGGTCGTCGCACTCAAGCGTAGACTCCACAGGCCAGAATCCGCGTTGAATCAGGCGGAATCATTCGCAACGCTGCTCGCAACCTGGCACGGCTGGCCGAAGGCAGAGACCTGTCACGACAAAGTGAGCATGACTCCCACCCCGGCGGCTGCAATTGTAACCGCAGGCTCGACTCTCTGCACCGCGCTCCCCTGGAAAAACAGGGCCTTTCCAGCCGCACTGGATCGCGATACGCCACCCCCGGGCAACACACTCGAGACGGAGCCCCAGGACCCGGCGAACGGAGACCCTTTCGGCCCCCGCCATTCCGTCACTTCCTGCACCTCCGCATTGACGCTCCGCAGGCTCGGGGCATTATGGAATTGCTGACGGTCCTAGCGAGAGTCGCGGCGTTTTTCGGCGAGCGATTCGTAATAGCGCCGGACCAGTTCCTCGTACTTGGGGAGGTAGCGTTCATTGAACGACTTCTGCAGCGCCTCCCGGACTGTTGGAGGAAGATGTCCCCAGACGTCGTTCGCGTCGCTTCGCCGCTTGGTCGCCTCTTCCGACTTTGGCGGCACCTGATCGTGCCGTTCTTCACCCCCCGTGGGATTTTGAGCCGCCTGCGACTCACCAGACGCCTGATCTTGAGAACCCGGCTTGGCGTTCGCAGGCCGAGGACGGGCCTGGGCCAATCGCTGCTGAAGGCCCTCCTGGCGTTGTCGCCGCTGACCGGCTGCCGCGCCCCGCGACCGGGATCGCCCGCGTGCTCGAGCGTTACGCCCACCGCCTTGCGCTTGCCCTTGCTGCCGTTGCTGACCCTGTTGCCCCTGCTGACCCTGCTGCTGTTGCTGTTTTCCGCCACTTTGCTGCTCTGAACTCGAAGAGGAGGAAGGTGGGGGAGGTTGCTGCAGGAGTTTCAGAATCTCCTCCAGTCGATTGGCCGCCCGAGACTGCGATTTGCGAGTGCCATCCCCGGTGTCCTCCGCTTTTAACCGCCTTTGTGCCGACCGCATGTCTTCGAGGGCCTGATCGAACTCCTCAAAGGCCTGATCCAGCGGTGAGCCATCTCCCACCCTCACCCGCTCGAGCAACTCAGCATCCTCTTCCGATTCGGTCATCGCGCCCAGTCCAGCTTCGTCGGACTCGCTCGTGTTCGACTCGCGGGTCGGTTCCTGCGGCGGGGATTCCTCCGGCGATTCCCCGGGGGGCGAGGAGTCCTGCTGCGGCCAGTAAAACGCCAAGCCGCTGACACTTCGCTCACGGTGGGATTTCCAACCCGGGGCAATTGCCGCGGTTGGCTCGATCCGCTGCGGCGGGCGATGAGCTGTCCCCACTGAGGGGGCATGGTCGTCATTTGATGGTCGGGCAACGACGGTCGGAGTCGGCCTCTCGATCGGGAATGATTCCGCGAACAGACAACCCCCCAGGCAGGCCGGGACAAGCCACTGCCGGGCGATCAGGCACACCAGGCTGACAGACAGCCCCATCCACCGGCTGCTGAGGTCCATGCGGCAGTTCCGGAGATCACGGGAGAGCAACCATTCAATCGACATCTGGCAGGTCCTCGACTCGCGTGTTTTGCGATTCACCGGGCCCAGGCGTTCGGCCATCACCTGCGCGGGGGAGGAATCCTGGCTCGTTTTCCTCGGGATCGGGTCCGGAGGAATCGGGCCGGGAGAAATCGGGCATTTCCCCATCACTGGCATCCTGGTCATCATCGGGCTCAAGAGCGGCTGCCAGTGTGTCCGCCATCTCGGCGGTCAAATCGGCCAGCTGCTCCTGCTCCTCCCGCAGCCTCGAAAGTTCGCTGGAGTTTTCAGCCGTCCAGTCTCCCCCGGGCTTGTCCTTCAGGCGATCCAGCTCCGCCGTGCGGGACTCGAGCTCTCGCTGCAGCTCCAACAGGATCTTGAGCTGGGCGATCGCAGAAATCGCGTCGGAGTTCGGGCCACCCTCGGTGGCTTGCCCAGCATCCTCTCCCGGCCCCTGGTTCTCCTGCCGCCCCCCGGCCTCAGCCTGGGGATTTCGGGCATTGATCGCCTCGACCAATTGCTGCAGACGAACCCGGGCCGATTCCTGCAAGGCAACAGTCGTCTCATCGACTTCACGATTCTCGAGCCGACCGACCACTCGTCCCAGGGTCCGAGCGACACCAGCCAGGGACAGCTGGAAGACCTTGGCGGGCTCCAAACGCTCGGCCAGGGCTTCCGCCTCCCCCTGCAATCCGCGTTGGCCCGACATGAGCTGACGAATCGACACCAGCTGTCCGCGACTCCATTTCCCGGATTGATCATACAGGGAGATCAATCGACGGGTTTCGGCCACCGCTGTGGCCTGCCGATCGAGCAATCCTCGAATCTCGCTCGCGATTTTTTCGAGCAGTTCGTCTGCGAGCCGTTCTCGCACATCGGCCAGCTCTCCCTCCAGTTCATCGCCAGTCTCCTCAAGGTCGTCGAGCGCTTCGCGCATCTCCGCCTCAGCCTGCTCGGGATCGGCCTGGGCGAGGCTCTCTTCGGCGTCCCTCATCTGGTTTCCTGCCTGCTGAAGTGCCTCGGCAGCCCGGTCAGCCCCCGACCGCTGCAGCAACCTGGCCAGTCGATTCGCCTCATCGCGAATCTGCTGTTGCCGCTGCCTGAGCACTTCCAGCTGCGCCTCGCGTTCCGGACCTTCAGGCTGGGCTCCGATCTCAGCCAGCTGTTGCTGAAGCTCCTGTTGCTGTCGCTCGACACTCGCCAGCTGTTCGGCCGATTCCTCGATTTTTTTGACAAGCACCGCCTCGTCCTGCTCGCGCCGCTGTTCCAGGATGTCCTGCAAAGACTTCAGGTCTTGCTCCAGCTGCTTCTGCAGTTCGGCCGCGTTCCTGAGCCGCCTCTCCTGGATCCGGCTGGCGGCGTCCTGCATCTTGCCAGCAATGTCGCCGCGATTCGCCTCTTCCAGCGCATCCTCGACGGCGGTGACCATTTGCGAGGCCCCCTGGGCATCGTCGTTCCGCTGCGGAGAATTCTCGGGACCAGGACCACCGTCGGGCTTCGCGCCCGTTGACGAAGTACGATCGGCGTCCGCAGCACGCTCCCGATCCTCCATGTTGGGGCGATCGGGGGTGGCCCCGGCGTCCTTGACCTGGCTGCTGGATTCCTGACCGGCAGGTGACTTCTCGGCGTCCGAGCCTCCCATGGACGACTCAGTCTCCTCGGCTTGCGGAACACCACTGGTGGCCTGATCGCCTGGCCCAGCCGGGGTGGGCTCCCCGGGGGTTTCCTGCGACTTTTGAGAAGGCTCTTCCGCGTTCCCACCTTCCGACTGCGGCGGAGCCTTGCGGTCGAATGGCTCGGCTGTTCCACGCCGCCGCGAACCCTCCACCCGGTCTTTCAATCGCTGTTGCAACTGCGTGAACTTCCGGGCCTGCTCAGACTGTTGCTCGGCGAGCCGGGCCAGGTCCGCTTCGGGCTGAGCCTGATCGTCTCCCGCCTTGATCCCTGCCAACTGCCGCTGCAATTGCTCAGTCTGCTCGTTGATCTTTTGCTGGTTCCCCTGCAGGATCTGCAGATCCTGCCCAAGGCTGCGGTCATCCCGCCATTCGGCCAGTTGCCGTTGCAAGGCCTCCAGTGACTCGGCCACTTCCGACTGCTGTTCATGGGCCCGATTGAGCTCCGCCATGAGATCGGGGCGAATGGCTTTCGTGTCGGCCTGCGCTGTCAGTTTGCGGGCCTGGCCGAGGGCGCTTTCGATCTCGGGGAGTGGAGCCTCGCCCAGCCGCCGCAGTTCTTCAGAGAACGCTTCGAGGCGACGCTCGGACGACGAGTCGGACAGGCGGTTATTTCGCAAATCTTCGAGTGCCGCGCGGACCTTGCGATCGAGCCCCGTGGCGGGACTGTTCACCTGAGACGAGATCTCGCGTTGCAGCAATTCGGTCCGCTTGAGCGCATCGACATCTTCGGGACGCAAGGTTCCCGCCTTTTCCAGCTGCAGCTCCAGCGCGCGGGACTGTTCGCGGGCCTGCTGCTGCTGGCGGAGCAACTGCTCCAGATCGTGGATCAATTCGGCCTGCTGCTGCTCGATCTCTTGCGTTTTTTCGCGCTCATCCACCACCGTCAGTGTGCGAACCACGCTCCTGCCGGAATGCCCGGCCTGCGTCGCGGGATCGACATAGTCATCCGTGGCCTCACTCTGGACCCGGACCACCTGGCCGGGTTGCAGCCCCATGGGTTCCAGGTCGAACGCCCAACTGGATGACAGTTCCGTGGGCCGCGTATCGGAATCGAAGAGGGGTCGCGTGATCTCGGGGCCATCGTCGACCGTGTACACCACGACAACCTTCGCCAGGCCAAGGTCGTCTCGGGACGCAATCTCCAGCGGCACCAGGGCGCGTGACGTCACCCGTTGGTCGGCAGCTGGCCGAGTGATGTTCGTCTCGGGCACCAGGTCGGGCAGGCCCCGCAATTCGTAGCGAGCCAGGTCGGAACTCTGAATCCCGTCGGCATCCCGCAACTCGAACCACCATGCGCCGACCCCCGGGGCGCTCACAGCGAATTCCCCCGAGATCGCCCGCTTGTCGTCTCCCAGCCCCAACGGCTGTCGATCACGATCCCGCAAGCGAAGCTGTGCTGAAACAACTGGTCGATTCGCCGTGGCGACCAGGGTCACGCGACTGCCAACCAACGCTGTGACATGCCCCACCCCCTTCGGGAGCCGCTCCGCCGGCCGACGGGTATAGGCCGGGGGGGAGATCACCAGCTGCAGCTCTTCGACCGAAGGTGCATTGACGGTCTTCAATGTTCGCCACGGCATCGAGTCGTCGTCTCCCCCCACGACTCGGAACTCGATCGCCTCCCGGGGGGCCGGAAGGCTCCCCACGGAAACTTCCCGGAAGCCGCCCTGCGGGTTGGCCACGTTGATGGGCCGCAGGACCTCGCTGCTGGCAGGACGACCACGCCCGGAAGGGCGGGTCTCCAGCGTCACCCGGGCGGGCAGAGCTCCCCGCAGATTTGCCACATGAAACCGAAACTGCTCTCCACTGGGGACATGCAGTGGAGCAATCAGGTCTGGCGAAATTGGCTCAAGGTCGGCCGAAAGCAATTGCAGGGAGTCATGCCGCGGCCACTCCGATGCATGGAACGGCATCAGCAGTCGCTGGAGACCCAAGCTTGCCTTCTGGGGAGAGACCAGGACCAGGATCGCGGACACACCCAGCATTCCCGCGGCTCCGATGGCCCAGAGCCCGGATGCGGTCGGTGGAACGCACTCCTCAAGATCGATCGTCTCGATCTGCCTGGCAGCCTGCGCGACGGCCGCCTGTTGCAAAGCCGGGGAACCAACTCGCGGATCGCCCTTGCCGGTCGTGAACTGCACACCACTCGAGAGCGCGTCCCGCATTCCCGGATGGATTCGTTCGATCCGGAGGGCCAGGTCGAGATCCCCCAGCCCGGTCCGCAGTGGCAGAAACAGCTTCTTCCACGACAACCAGCCGATCACACCCAACACACCCAGCAGACACAGCAGGCGAACGCCCGGGTCATTGAGTCGGTACAGCACATCGGCCAGGACCGCGAGCAGCACAAGGCCGAGTCCGCACACAATGAGCTGGGAGAGACCACTCAACCAGACTCCCCCACGGACGCGAGACCGCAGACTGGAGAGCCGCTGCAGGAGAGGTTCACCGAGGTTCTCGATCATACCAGTCTCCACCGCTTCCTAAGGGCCCACTCGAGGGTCAACAGACCACAGAACATGGCCAATGCCAGCCAATAGTTCCAGAGTTTGAAGGGAGTTTCTGGCTCAAGTGGCACCGGAAGGCCGGGAGGGATCGCAGTCGACAACTGGTCGACGTTGGCCAAAGTGTAGGCACGGCCCCCCGTGGCCTTGGCAATCTGCTGCAACTCGACGGTCTCGGGGCGCACCACCTGGGTCTCACGGAGACTTCCCCGAACCTCGAAGTCGACCGCGGGGGCCGCCCCAAGAAATGCGGGGGCCGCGACAAAGGCGTGGTAGGCTCCTGCCGCACCCGCGACAAACTGTCCCACAAACACATCGGGCACATCGGTGGCCCGCGACATCACCAGCTGCTGCTCAGTGCCGCCATCGATCACGACCTGGACCCCCCCGGGGTCCTGCGGAATCAGTCGGGGATCGAGGAATTTCAGGCGCAGCTGCACTGCCTCGCCCGGCTGGTAACTCTTCCGGTCCGACACCAGTTCGGCCCCGCCCTCCGCTCCCGCAGCCGTGGAACGCGAGAGATAGCGCAGTAACTGAACCCAGTAGCGGCCGTAATACGTGTCTCCCAACCGATACCGCCACCGCCAGATCTCGTCGACCCCATGATACATCGTTTTGCCGTTGCCGAACCGCTGAGTGACAATCAGTGGGACAGGCTGCCCCTCGACCAGGCGCTGCGGGTGCACCATGTAGGTGATGGCCCCCGGTTTGACATTCGCGACGTCAGTGCTCCAGTAGAATCCCGGGAGGAAGTCCCAGATCTGCTGGCTCTCCGCCTCTCCCTCACCAAACCGAAACAGGGCCGAACCCTGGCGGGCCTCGGCGGTCAACTTCGGCTTGAATTCACGCAGCAGGTTTTCTTGGGGACCGGGCTTGCGCACCCCGGCCAGGTCCACGGGCAGCAGCGGCTCGAGCGGGGTATTACGGAACGTTTCGGGATTGTTCCGGGGACCGGCGATGAACAGCAACCCACGCCCTCGCTCTGACACGAATTGTCGCAGATTGTCCTGCACCGACACGGTCAGCATCGCCGCCGGAATGTCCCCCACGATGCAGACGTCATAGGCGAACAGATCTTCGCGAGTCACGGGAAACTGGCGCAGGGCGGTCCGGTCCTCATTGGTGAATTCCGGGTCGGCATCCGCCAGCACGGTCTTCAACTCCACCGTCTTCTCGCGCCCGAGCAGGTCCTTCAGCTGTCGAAACTCCCACCGTGGCAGCCGATCCACCAGCAAGACCTTCAACTTTTCATCACGCACCGAGATTCGTCGAACCTCGCGGTTGTTCGCAGTATTCAACTCGTCGGGAAGTTCACTCACCTCCAGCACCACCACCAACTCACCCACCTGGCTGGGGGTGAAACTCAACTCAAGCTTCTGCGGCCGACCATCCTCGGTGACACGAGCCTCCCGGGTCGCCAGGATCTCACCCGTGT
>Ga0315899_10003993_pt1 | contig 15982 bp, 16 predicted proteins | sample LakEriMetagenome_2_FD_203518 | JGI IMG/M metagenome (GOLD analysis project Ga0315899, IMG submission 203518) | Freshwater fungal communities from buoy surface, Lake Erie, Ohio, United States - Buoy 4 MA112 | ecosystem: Environmental > Aquatic > Freshwater > Lake | place: USA: Lake Erie, Ohio... | reverse complement strand
GGATGCAACCGGCGCGCCGCCGTGGTCAGGGGTGCTGCGGATGGCGCCGACTCTCGTATCGTCGCTGGGCCCGGTCCACCGCTTCCTGCAGGCCGCTCAGGAAGAGCCCCACGACTACCATGAACAGACTGGGGCCCACGATCAGCGTGACGGTGAGCGCCTCGCTGGTGGCGCCGTGCGCGCCGCGCCACTGCATCCACTGCACGAGCGCAAAGGTGACCACGAGCTGCACGCTCATGAGATCGAGAAAGTGCTGCATGCGCAGCACCACCTCGCCGCGATACTCCGCCGGCAACCGGAGCAGTTGTTCCTTGCCGGGGAAGTTGAAGAGCTCCGGCCTCTTCGGCAGCCAGGCGCGTAGCCCCTCGTTGAGGATCATGAGCAGCAGCGTGAGCAGCACCGGCCATCCCCAGGCGAGCGGTGACCGGGCGACGAAGTTGCCGGGTTTCCCACCGGCATCGATGTGCTGCGGGATCGTGGCGGGCAGCTGCGGATAGCTCACGACAGTGCCTGCCAGCAGCAGGGCCACCCCGACCCAGCCGACGAGACGAAGGAATCGCATGCGATCTCCGGATGCGCGCCGGTTACCGGGTCACGCGCAGCGTCCACTCCACCAGGGCCCCCAGCACCTCGGCACGGACCTTCGTGTCGGTGAGGGCGGCGTAGCCCGTGGGCGACCCGCTGGCGTCGGCAAGGAAGAGATGATTCGTGGCCGGAAAGCGGCGCAGCGTGACCGCCCGATTGCCGGCGCCGCGCACGGCTGCAGCGAGCGTGTCCGCCTGCTCGGGGGTGACCTGCATGTCGGTGTCACCCTGCAGCACGAGCACGGGCTGCGTCACGCGACGCGCGGTGACGAGCGGGTCGGCGGTCATGAAGTAGCGCATCCAGCGATCGGTGCGGGCCAGGGAGTCGAGCGCCGCGGGAACGGTACGGCGCAGTGAATCCCGTTGGGAATCGCTCACGTTCGCCGCGCGAATGCCGTTTTCGTTCTGGTACTCGAGGACCTTGCGGCCGGTGATCGCCGGCCCGGCCAGCAGCGCGACGGCACGGATGCGCGGGTCCTTCACGGCGGCGATGGGGGCAATGAGGCCGCCTTCGCTGTGGCCGGCGAGCACGATGCGCGTGCCATCCACGTCGGGGCGCGCGCGCAGGAACTGCACCACGCTGAGTACATCGTCGGCGAAGTCCTCGCTGGTGGCGCTGTCACGTGAGGCCCGGCCGCCACTCTCCCCAACGCCGCGATCGTCGTAGCGCAGCACCGCGATGCCGCGCCGCCCCAGCGTGTCGGCGATGTCGCGGAACGGCGCGTAGTTCGTGATGCCCGGGAGGCGCGAGTCGCGATCCTGCGGACCGCTGCCGCTGATGGTCACGACGACCGGCACCCTGGCGGCGACAGCGCGCGGGCGCGTGAGCGTGCCGGCGAGCGTATAGCCACGCGGCGTGGGGATGGTGACGTGTTCGCTCGTGTACGGCGCGTTGGCGGGCGCGTCGTAGCTGATGGGGGCTGCCGGCGCCAGCGATACCGGCCCTCTGGCGCGCACCGCGCGCAGGTTTTGCGCCGGTACCCGGACCTCCTCGGGGAGGCCATCACGCCAGACGATGACAAAGGTCATGCCGGCGAGGGCCATCGTGGTCGTGTCCCCCTGCCGCGTGATGGTGGCGTCGAACGCCTGCGCGCCCTGCGCGAGCACCACCGGCAGCACGGTGCGCCCCGTTTCGTGCGCCAGCTGCGTGAGCAGCGCACTGTGGAGGAGCGAACTGTTGAGCAGCGCCACGGCGCCCGGACGAATGGCCACCATTTGCGGACGCATGGCGCCACGCACACCCACTTCCACCGCCATGGAGTCGCCCTGCGGCACAAAGCCGGCGATCTGCACCGGCGCCGCGTCGGCCGTACTGCCCGCCGCGAACACCGTGAGCGTGAGCCGAAGCGGCGTGCGGACCTGTTCCCATTCCACGCGCGGCTGCCCGCGGTACACCAGCGACCCCTTCACCACCCCGTCGCCCGGCGTGACGGTTTCGGTGGCAATGGTGTCGGCGCCGCGCAGATAGACGAAGGTGATGGGCGCCGACTGGGCATGCAGGCGCGTCGGGAACAGACCGGCCAGTCGCACCAGCGCCAGCGCGCCAAGGAGCAGCGAGACGGTGCGCCACAACCGGGCGGGAAGCGTGGAAGGGTTCATGACTCGTCGGGGGCGATGGAATCGGATGGATCGGGTGCTGCCGCCGCCTCAGCTGCTGGCCGCCCCTTCGGCGCGCGCCCCGCGTCACGGAGCGCGCGCCGCAGGAGAAACTCGATCTGGCCGTTGAGACTGCGCAGGTCGTCGTTGGCCCAGCGCTGCACGGCGTCGAGCAGCTCCCGGTCAACGCGCAGCAGGAACGACTTGCGGTCAGCCATGGGCGCGCGGCGCGTGCCGGGGGCGGGGCAACAGCCCGGTCACGTGTACAGGGAACCGGTGTTCACCACCGGTTGGGTGGAGCGTTCGCTGCACAGCACGACGAGCAGGTTGCTCACCATGGCCGCCTTGCGTTCGCCATCGAGATCGACGATGTCGCGCTCCTTGAGCGAGGCGAGGGCCAGCTGCACCATGCCCACGGCACCCTCCACAATGGTCTGACGCGCGGCCACGATGGCGCTCGCCTGTTGCCGCTGCAGCATGGCCGCCGCGATCTCCGGGGAGTAGGCAAGGTGGCTGATGCGTGCCTCGATCACCTCCACCCCCGCCTTGGACAGGCGATCGACGAGGGCCTTGGCGAGCCCCTTGTTCACTTCGTCCTGATTGGTGCTGAGCGCGATCTCGCCGGCGCCGTGCGCATCGTAGGGGTGCTGCGAGGCGAGGGCCCGCAGCGCACTCTCACTCTGCACGGCCACGTACTGTACGTAGTCGTTCACCTCGAAGAGCGCCTCGGCGGTGTCCACCACGCGCCAGACGACGATGGCGCCGATCTCCACCGGGTTGGAGTAGGCGTCGTTCACCTTGAGCTTGTTCGTCTCGAAGTTGCGCACGCGCAGTGAGACGCCGGTCTTGGACATGAACGGGTTGACCCACCAGAGGCCGGGCTCGCGCACGGTCCCCTTGTAGGTGCCGAAGAGGGTGAGCGCCTTGCCCTCGTTGGGCTCGACGGTGAACAGCCCCGGCAGACCCAGCCCGGCGAGGACGGCGAGCGTGAGTCCGCCCACGGCCAGCGCCACGTTCTCGCCGCGGGCGCCGAGGTAGAACCCGTAGAGGCCGCCCAGAACCACGGCGGTGAGCAGGACGGCGACGCCAATCCCGTTGGAGGGCTTGACCTGCAATTCGCGAAGCATGGAAAGACTCGGTTGAAGTTGGTATTGAAGTGATATCACTTCGGTAGCACATACGGGAGGGGTACCAAGAGGGTTTCACCCGGCACCACGTGCGTCGACAGAAAGCCCCGGCCCTCAGACCCCGCGCCTTGCCCGGATTGCAAAGCGGTCATATCCTCATGTCATGACCGACTATCATGACACGCCACGCCCTCGCAAGCGTGCGGGCGAGCCGGCCCAGGTGTACCTCACCGCGGCCGACCAGGCGAGGCTTGAGCGCCTGACCGAGCAGCTCGGGGCGTCCAAGTCGGAGGTGCTTCGCCGCGGGCTCGAAGCGCTCGAGTTGCAGCACATGAGTCCGGTCGCGCATCCGGCACTCCGGCTCGTCGGCCTCGTCCATGACATCGAACCGTGCGGTGAGGTCGATGTCGCCCGCGCGCACGATCAGGTGCTTGCTGACGACGAAGCGCGGTCATGGCAGTCGCCGTCGGACGGTGCGTAGGCGGTGGGCGAACTGTTCGTCGACACCAGCGCCTGGTATCCGCTGGTCGTGCGATCGCACCCGGATCATGCCGGCCTGAGTGCGGTCTTGCGGGACAGGGTCGGGCGCCGTGAGCGCATCGTCACCTCGAACCTGGTGGTGGCCGAGTCTCACGCGCTGCTCATGCGGCGCGCCGGGATCGCCGCCGGGCTGCAGTTTCTGCACTTGGTGCGTGCGTCCCCGAACGTGGTCGTCACCAGCACCGATCAGCTCGAGGATGCGGCCATCAACGACTGGCTCCGGCGTTACGCCGACCAGCCGTTTTCGATGGTCGACGCCGTGAGCTTCGCGATCATGGCATCTCGCGGCATCCGGGCAGCGCTGACGCTCGACCCGCACTTTGCGATCGCCGGCTACGCCATGGTGACGGGCGTGTAGCGCGGCCCCGCTACGCTACGACGAGCCGGTCGCGACTGACCGTGATTTCCGTTCAGGGTAAAGGGTCGTGTGTTCTGGGGCGTGTGTTGGTGTGACACCCGCCCCAAACCCTCAACGCACGACGCTCGACCCTGAACGGGCCAGCTGCCAGTCGCCCGCACGATTCCATCCGTCCGACCACTCAACCCTCCCCCCTCCCAAACCGTACCCAAGACAGCCCCTATTGCGGCCATCGCCTTCACTCGCAATAGTCGCCGCTCGGTCCGTCACACTTCATTCGGAGGTCCCGCTGTGATGCGTTTCTCCCCGCGTCTGGCCCTGTTCGCCGTCGCGATCACGCCGCTGGCGGCGCTGGGTGCGCAGGGCGCCAAGCCCGCTGCCCGCCCTGCACCCAAGGTTTCGGCGCCCGCTCCGCTCGCGGCCGGCTTCGATACCGCCGCCCTCTCCGCCATCCGCTGGCGCGAAATCGGTCCCTATCGCGGCGGCCGCTCCGTGGCCGTGGCCGGTTCCGTGGCTCGTCCCAAGGAGTATTGGATGGGCACCACCGGCAGCGGGGTCTTCAAGACCACCGACGGCGGCGAGACCTGGCTGCCCATGACCGACCGCTACTTCGGCGGCACCGTGGGAGCCGTGGCCGTGGCGCCCAGCAACCCGGACGTGGTGTACGTGGGCGGCGGCGAGTTTGCCATTCGCGGCAACGTGTCGCACGGCGACGGCATGTGGAAGACCACCGATGGCGGCCGCACGTGGACCAACATCGGCCTCAATGACACGCGGCAGATCGCCAAGGTGCGGGTGCACCCCACCAACCCCGATCTCGTGTACGTCGCGGCGCAGGGGCACGTGTGGGGGCCCAACGCCGAGCGTGGGGTGTTCCGCAGCAAGGACGGCGGCAAGTCGTGGCAGAAGATCCTCTTCCGCGACGACAGCACCGGCGCCGCCGACCTGGTCATGGACCCGGGCAATCCCAACGTGCTCTACGCCGGCTTCTGGCAGGCGCACCGCAAGCCGTGGATGCTCGTCTCCGGCGGCAAGGGCTCGGGCATGTTCAAGAGCATCGATGGCGGCGACACGTGGACGGAGATCACGAAGAACCCCGGCCTTCCCACCGGCCTCTGGGGGAACATCGGCATCACCGTGAGCGGCGCCAACCCGCGTCGCGTGTACGCCCTCATCGAAGCCGATCAGGGGGGCGTGTACCGCTCCGATGACGCCGGCGCCACGTGGCAGCGCGTGAACGACGAGCGCAAGCTGCGGCAGCGGGCGTGGTACTACTCGAAGATCTACGCCGACCCGAAGAACCCCGACGTGGTGTACGCGTCGAACGTGCAGTTCCAAGTCTCGAAGGATGCCGGCAAGACGTGGAGCAATCTCAACCCGCCGCACGGCGATTCGCACGACTTGTGGATTGCTCCCGATGATGCGGGGCGCATGATCGAAGCCGACGACGGCGGCGCAAGCGTGAGCGTGGACACCGGCAAGACGTGGACGGCGCAGGACTTCGCCACGGCGCAGTTCTATCATGTGACCACCACCAACCACTTTCCGTACCAGATCTGCGGCGCGCAGCAGGACAACAGCACGCTCTGCGGGCCGTCGCGGGCGCGCGGCGGCATCACGATGGACATGTGGAAGGATGCCGGCGGCGGCGAGTCGGGGTTCATTGCCGCGCTGCCCGACAAGCCGGACATCGTGTTCGCCGGCAGCTACGGCGGCTATCTGACGCGCAAGGACATGCGCACGGGGCTCGAGCGCGACGTGAATCCGTGGCCGCTCAACCCCATGGGCCACGACGCGAAGGATGCGAAGTACCGCATGCAGTGGACCTTCCCCATCTTCGTGAGCCCGCACGACCCCAAGACGATCTACGTGGGCTCGAACGTGCTCTTCAAGACCACGAACGAGGGGGACAGCTACACGGCCATCTCCCCCGACCTGTCGCGCAACGACCCGCGCACGCTGGGCCCGTCGGGCGGCCCCATCACCAAGGACCAGACGGGCGTCGAGACCTTCGGCACCGTGTTCGCGGTGGCGGAGTCACCGGTGCTCAAGGGGACGATCTGGGCGGGGACCGACGACGGCCTGGTGCATCTCACGCGCAACGGCGGCGCCACGTGGACCAATGTGACGCCGCCGCTGCTCAAGGAGCGCGAGTGGGCGCGCGTCTCCATCATCGAGGCGAGCCACTCCAACGCCGGCACCGCCTACGTGGCGGCCAACCGGTTCCAGATGGACGATCAGGAACCGTACCTGTTCAAGACCACCGATTTCGGCCGCACGTGGACGCGCATCGACGCGGGCATTCCGCGCACCGAGTTCACGCGCGTCATCCGTGAGGACGACACGCGTCCGGGGCTGCTCTTTGCGGGCACCGAGCGTGGCGTGTGGGCGTCGCTCGACGATGGCGCCACCTGGTTCTCGCTCAAGCGCAACCTGCCCATCGTGCCGGTGCACGACCTGGCCATCAAGGAAGGCGATCTCATCGCCGGCACGCACGGGCGGTCGTTCTACGTGATCGACGATATCGGGGTGCTGCGGCAGCTGTCGGCGGAGGTGATCGCCAAGCGCGCCCACCTGTTCACCCCGCGGCCGTCGTATCGCATCAACTGGGGCGGCGGTTTCCAGATCGGGCAGTCGTCGAGCCCGGTGGGGCAGAATCCGCCCAACGGCGCGATCGTGTATTACTGGCTCAAGGACAAGGCCAACAAGGTCACCATCGAATTCCGTGACAGCACCGGGCGGACGGTGCGCTCCTTCTCGAGCGACGAGGCGGCACCCACCGCCGGTGGCGGTGGCCGCCGGGCCGTGGCTGGCGATCGGCCGCCCACCAATGCCGCCGGCATGAACACCTTCTCGTGGAACCTGCGTGAAGGCGACGCCACCACCTTCCCGGGAATGATTCTCTGGGCCGGCGTGACGACGGGGCCGCTGGTGCTCCCCGGCACCTATACGGTACGGCTGCTGGTGGATGGGGCGCCGGCCGGTGATGCCAAGCTGCTGGTCAAGAAGGACCCGCGCAGCGAGGCCACGCCGCTCGACCTCGTGGCGCAGTACAAGCTGCTCATGGCCATCCGTGATCGTACCACCGACGCCAACGACGCCGTGCGCACCGTGCGCCACGTGCGCAATCAGGCCAAGGCGCGCATGACCCAGGTGGGCGCGGACTCCGCGAAGTACGCGCAGCTCGTGAAGCAGCTCGACACGAAGATCAGCGCCATGGAGGCGGAGATCTATCAGGTGAAGAACCAGTCGGGACAGGACCCGCTCAACTTCCCCATCAAGGTGAACAACCAGATCGCTGCGCTGGCCGGAGTGGTGGGGAGCACCGAGGCGCGTCCCACGAAGCAGTCCCAGCAGGTGTTCGACCTGCTGACCAAGGAACTCGAGGGGTATCTGGTGGAGCTGCGGAAGACGTATCAGGAGCTCATCCCGCCCATTGATGAGCTGCTCAAGAAGCACGGCCACCCGGCCATTGAGGTCAAGCCCGCCGACACCCCGCAGGCACGGCAGACCAGCGCCGAGGAAGAGGTGACGGGTACGCGGTGGTGACGTGCGCGGAGCGCGACTAACGACCAACAACTGACACTACACCCTACACACTCCCTCGGAAATCACGTGATCTCCGGGGGAGTGTGTATTTCGTAGTTGCAGTTGTCAGTGGTCGGTGCTGCCAACGCGGGTGGAGACCAAGCGCCTGATGCTCGCCATGCCCACCGCCGGGCCGAGCGCCAGCACGGGGAACGCCCACGACCACCCCACGCGCGCCACGAGGACGGGCACGAGTTGAATGGCGGCGGCCGTGAGCAGGAATCCAAGGGACGTTTGCAGCGTGAGCGCCGTACCCACGGCGTGCGCCGGCACACTCTCGGTGACCATGACCGAGAACTGTGCGCTGTCGGCGATCACGAAGAACCCCCACACCAGCGCGACGGGGGCGAGCAGCCAGAGCGAGCGGCCGAAGGTGAGGCCGATGAGCAGCGCGCAGGCGCCGCTGATGGCCATGGAGAGGTTCACCAGCCACGCGCGCCCGCGCCGGTCGGCCACCGCGCCGCCCCAGAGGCAGCCAAGGCCACCCACCGCCAGCGCGGCAAAGGCCACCACGGACGCCTGCGCATTGGCCGCGTCATGATGATCGTGCTGCGCCGCCAGGCTGGCGGCCACGAACACCGGCAGCCACGTCCAGGCGGCATACAGCTCCCACATGTGGCCGAGGTAGCCGCCCATGGCGAGACGCCAGGGACGTTGTCCCACGACCTCGCCAACGAGACGCCACGAGAAGGGGCGCGAGGGAAAGGCGTATGGCCCATCGGTATAGCCGACCCACACCATACCGGCCGCGGCCAGTGCGGCCCCGGAGGCGGCCCCGGTGACGTTGGCAATCGTGGCCCCGGGCAACGCCTTCACCAGATAGGGAAGCGCCTTGCCCACCGTGAGCGCGCCCACGATGGCCCCCACGGCGAGCCCGCGGCGGGCACGAAACCAGGTGGCGATCATCTTCATGGCGGGCGGATACACGCCGGCCAGGCACAGCCCCGTAAGCACGCGCCAGGGCACCGTCTCCGCGAGGGAGTCGGCCGTGAGCACCAGCATGTTGGCCAGGGCGGCACCTGCGGCGCTCGTCGCGAAGAGCCGGCGGGCCGGCACGAGGTCGGCCAGGTTGAGCAGCGCCGACAGGGCGGTGCCAAGCACGAAGCCCAGTTGCACCGCCGTGGTGAGCCAGGCCGTTTCGCCCGCGGTCAGCGCCCACTGCTGCTGATACTGCGGCGCCACGGCGCTGGCGGCAAACCAGAGGGACATGCCGAGCAGCTCGGCCAGCGCCAACAGCCCCAGCATGCGCCATCGGCCAGGGGCGATGTCGCCGGCGCCGTTGCTCACGACGACGTGGGCGTATCCACGGTGGCCGGTACGCCCAGTTCGCGGGCCACCGCCCACAGAAAGCGTTCCGGCCGCGCGCCGTTGCCGCCGATGCTGCGGAGGAAGCGCACCAGCAGGTTGGGCACCGCGACCGTTTCGACGATGGTGGCCGTGCTGCCCCGCGTCGTCTCGGTGACGTGCACCGCCCACGTGCCCATGGGGGCGCCGTCGTCGGTAATGAGCGCGAAGTGCACGCTCGTTGGCGGCGACTCGTGCACCACGCGCATGCCAGGCAGGTCGGCACACCACCGCGGCGGGCCGTCGGCGGCCCGCACCAGGGCAAAGAGATCGGCCGCAGGGCAGGGAGTCGACAATGCGCGCGTGGCGACACGCTCCCTCGGCGACATCGCCCCGCCGACCAGCATGGCCAGGACCACCGCCACGATGGCGGCCATGACCAGCAGGATCCAGTTCATCACGGCGGGGTTACCCGGTCGGCGCGCGGCGTGACTCCCGGGCCCCGTCCAGCGCGGCGCGCACCCGGCGGGCCAGCTCGAGTGACGTGAATGGCTTGGGGAGCAGTGACCGAGTCTCGGCGGACAACCCGGCGAGCAATTCGGAGTCTTCGGTGTAGCCGGAGACGTACAGCACCTGCACACCGGGGCGGCTCTGCGTGAGGCGGTCGGCGAGTTCGCGCCCGTTCATCCCCGGCATCACCACATCGGTGACGAGCAGATGGATCGGCCCGGGAAAGGCGCGCGACAGGGCGAGCGCTCCCTCACCATCGGCGGCGGCGAGCACCCGATAGCCTCGCCGCTCCAGCGCGGCCACGGCCACGGTGCGCACGGCGGCTTCATCTTCACTCAGCAGCACGGTCTCCTGCCCGTCGAGCTGCTCCGGCGGCTCATCCAGCGCGGTGGTCACCGCAAGGGTACCCGCGCGGCGTGGCAGCAGCAGGTGCATGGTGGTGCCTTCTCCCTCGGCAGAATCCACGCGAATCTCGCCCCCCAACTGATCCATCACGTTGGACGCCAGGGCGAGGCCCAGCCCGGACCCCTTGCCCTTGGGCTTGGTCGTGAAGAACGGCTCGAAGATGTGCTGCCGCACCTGCTCGCTCATGCCCAGGCCCTCGTCGCGCACGCAAATCGCCATCCAATCCTGCTGCTTGTCGAGGCGCAGCCGGCGGATTTCGGTCGCGTCGAGCACGGCCGTGGCGATCGTGAGTCGTCCACCCTGCGGCATGGCGTCGCGAGCATTGCTCACGAGGTTGAGCAGTGTCTGTTCAAGCTGCGCGGCGTCGGCGTGCACCGTGCCCACGGCGCTGTCCAGTTCGATGGCCACCTCGATGTTCTCGCCAATGACGCGCCGCAGCAACCGGTCGAGCCCGCGGACCACCTCGTTGGGGTCGAGGAGCGTCGGCTGCAGCATCTGTCGGCGGCTCATCGCGAGGATCTGGCGTGACAGCTCGGTACCGTGCACGGCGAGGGCCCGGATCTCGCCCACGTCTTCGCGCACCATGCTGTCCGCCGGCAGTTGGGTGAGGAGCAGATCGCAATACCCCAGCATCCCGGTGAGCAGGTTGTTGAAGTCGTGCGAAATGCCGCCGGCGAAGGTGCCGATCGCTTCCATTTTCTGCGCTTGCCGCAGCTGCTCTTCGCTGCGCGACAGGGCGCGTTCCGCCTCCCGGCGCGCGGTCACGTCGATGCCCACACTCAACCAGCTCGCCCGCCCCAGCCGACGTGAGCTGGTGGTGATGACCTCCATCTCGATGCGCTGTCCGACGGCGGTGCGATGCATCCAGGTGCCGGCGTTCTGGCGCGCTTCGGAAAAAGGGAGCCGGGCGCCGCTGAACCGCGGCAGCTCCTCGGGGTCGAGCAGGTCGACGATGCGCTTGGACAGGAGGGTGTCGCGATCGTATCCGTACTTCTCGATGGCGGCCTCGTTCACCGCCAGGATGTTCGTGGTTTCGGCATCCCACGCCCACATGGGGAGGGGATTGGATTCGAACAGAAAGCGATAGCGCCGTTCGTTGTCGGCCAGGGCCGCGTTGCGACGCTCGACCGTATCGGCCATCTGGTTGAGCGCCAGCGCGAGCAATCCGATCTCGTCGCTCGAGCGGATGGTGGAGCGGTGTCCGCTTACGCCGGCGGCGAGCGCATGCGCATCGGCGGTGAGTGACTCGACGGCGGTGACGATCATGGAGCCCACCGCGTAGGCCAGCCCGAGCGACAGTGCCAGTGAGAGCGCCAACAGCGCGACCCGGTACGACCCGCTGGCGCGTACATCGAAGAAGACGGCGATGATGGTGGGCGGCGTGAGCGCCACCAGCACCATGAGCAGCAGGCGTGCGCGCAGCCCGAGCCCCCGCGCCGCCGTCAGCGTGTCGACGGCCGGCGACGGGTCGCTGGGGGTGCTGAGCGAGTCGGGCACGCGGCGGAACTCAGCGCGGGGTGCGATCCTCGCTCGGCGGCGCGACCGCCATGCCCATGGCATGGTAGCCCTTGTCCACGTAGACCGTGGACCCGGTGATGCCGCTGGCGAGAGGGCTGCAGAGGAACGCCGCCGTGGTGCCCACCTCACGAGCGGACAGCTCTTCGGGGATGGGGGAATTGGCGGTGCAGTATTTCACCATGTTCTCGATGATGCCGATCGCGCTGGCCGCGCGTGAGGCATACGGCCCCGCCGAGATGGTGTTCACGCGGTGGCCCCACTGGCGTCCGGCCTCATACGCGAGCAGCCGGGTGTCGCTTTCGAGCTGGGCCTTGGCCGACGACATGCCGCCGCCGTACCCCGGGACGGCCTTTTCGCTGGCCATGTACGTGAGGGAGCAGAATGCCCCACCCCGGCGCATGAGCGGCCCGAGCCGCTGCACCATGGACACGAGCGAGTACGCACTGGCGCTGGAGGCCGCCAGATAGCCGGCGCGGCTCACTTCGAGCAGCGGCTTCTTGACTTCGGGTCCGTTGGCCAGCGAGTGGAAGACGATGTCGAGCGGCTGGTCGCCGAAATCGGCGACCAGCCGATTGGCGACCCCGCTGATGGAATAGTCACCCAGGTCCTTGTAGCGCTTGTTCTCGCGCACCTCTTCCGGCACATCGTCGAACGCGTCGAACAGGGCATCGAGCGGATAGATGCGCTCGAAGGTGAGCTTGGAGCCGTCGGGCATGGCCCGGCTCTCCTCGAGCTTCCCGCGTTCGAACAGGGTGAGGAAAATGTTGAGCGCCGGCGGCCAGGTGGCGACACACACGCTGGCTCCCGCTTCGGCGAACGCCTTGGCGATGGCCCAGCCGAAGCCGTTGTCATCGGCGACACCCGCCACGAGGGCGCGCTTGCCGGTCAGGTCGATGGGTAGCATGGGCGAAACATAGCCTACCGGGCCGCGCGTGTGAGGCGGTCGCGTACGCCATCCCATCCGGGCGCGTCGGGTGGCGCCTCGATGAGGATCAGTCCGGCGTTCGCCTGATCGGCATCGTGCAGTGCGCCGTACAGGGTGCGCGCATAGGCGGCCGGATCGTCAGGCATGAGGCGCTGCCGCACGTGACCGGGCAGCGGGCGGTCGCCGCTGTCTGGCGGGCCCGTGCGCACGAGCGCGTACACGGGCACCGCCTCCTGGCCGTCGCGTGGCCGTTCGGCATGCCACCGCTCGAGCGCGTCCACGATTTCCGCCCGCTGTGCCGTGTCGAAGAGCCACACATCGGCGCGGGGGGCGTAATGGCGATCGGCCATCCCTGGCGAGCGTGGGATCGCATCGAGTCCGTCGGGAAGCGCCGTCAGGTCGTGCGCAATGCGCCGGACCGCATGCCGCACGGGAATGCCGAGCGGCGCTAGCACGTGTTCGAGCGATTCGCGGCCCAGCATGCCCGGGCGCAGGATGATGACCTCCGGGCCCGTGCAGTCCACCACCGTGCTTTCGATGCCCACGCTGCACGGGCCGCCGTCGAGCACCAGTGGCACCCGATCGCCCAGCGACTGCACGACGTGCCAGGCGGTGGTGGGGCTGATCTGCGTGAAGCGGTTGGCGCTTGGCGCCGCAATCGGCACCGCTGCGGCGCGCAGCAGCGCCAGCGCCACCGGGTGTGCCGGCACCCGCACGGCCACCGCGTCGAGTCCCGCCGTGGCCACGTCGGGAACGTGTGCGGCCTTGGGCACCACCAGTGTCAGCGGCCCCGGCCAGAACGCCTCGGCCAGCCTCTGGGCGCTGGCCGGCCACTCGCGAGCGAGGGCTCGCGCCGCGTCAATGGAGGGGACGTGCGCAATGACGGGATTCCACGCGGGGCGTCCCTTGGCGGCGTAGATGCGTTGTACCGCCGCCGGGTCGAGGGCGTTGGCCCCGAGGCCATACACCGTCTCTGTCGGGAACGCGACCAGCTCGCCCGCCTGCAGCCGCGCGGCGGCGTTGGCGATGACGGCCGCATCAGGATGCGTGGTGTCGACCGGGACGACGGACATGTTCGAAAGCTAGCGTACGGCGGGCCGGCGCACGCCGTCAGCGAGCCTGACGTGCCGCGTGATGGGGGAGCCGCGATCAGCGGTCGGGCGAGGAATCGAACGAGGCGCCGTGGGGCGGGTCGTCGTCGGGCTCGAAAGGCGCGTCGAGAAGCCGCAGCGCCTGCGTGGCGTCGGCGGAGCGCACCGCCAACCGCACGGGATAGATCAGTCGCATGGCCGGGAGCATGCCGCCCGCGTCGTCGCGCAGCACCACGGCGGGAATCTGGTGCGCCTCGAGCACGCTGCGCGCGACCAGTGCTTCCATTTCATTCACGTACTCGCGGATGACCACCATGGCTTCGCCCATGTGGCGAAGTTATCGCGCGGCCGGGGGCTTCGTGAGGGCGCTATCTTGCCGGCATGCCCGCTTCGTTCGGAATCTTCGTGCTGGCCGAGCTTCCCGGGGAAGCCGGTGCGGTCGTACGCGCCATCCAGCAACGCTACGATCCGAAGCTGGCCCGGTTGACCCCGCCGCATGTGACGCTGGTGGGATCCTCGGGGGTGGGGGCCATCCCCACCGACACGCCGGTGGAACGCATCCGTGCGGCACTCGAACCGATCGCCGCCAGCACGCCGCCCATGCAGTTGCCCTTTGGTGCGCCACATCGGTTCATGCAGACCGACATCATTTCGCTGCCGCTCGATCCCCACGGGCCGCTGCGTGCCCTGCACGAGCGCCTCGCGCGCAGCGGACTGCCCTTCAAGCGCTCGCGCTTCCTGTTTTCGCCGCACTGCACGCTCACCTTCTATCCCACGCTCACGCCCAGGCACGAGCGGGAACTGCTCGCGGTTCGGGTCACGGCACCGGCGATCATCGACACCCTGCAGGTGTATCTGACGCGCGATCCCCAGCCGAGCGCCTTGCTCTTTCGGCTGCCGCTCACGGGGGCGGCCACCGAAGGGGCCAGTCTCAGCCGCGCGTCTCAGGGCGCAGCTTCTGGTAGGTCGCGGTCGCCTGCTTGAGTCCAAGCAGCGCCGACGCCTCGAGCTCGTATTCCATCTGCAAGTCGCCCAACGTGTCCGCATCGCGCTGGGCAATCTGCTGCGAGGCCTTCTCGGCGATGCTGTGCCGACGCAGATACTCGCGCGCCGACAGCCACATGGCGTTGGCCGCATGCCGCAGGTCGGCCTGATCGGTCACGGGAATCGTGGCGCACACCCGCTCGAAATCGCGCACTGTTTCCGCGAGCGCCAGATCGATGGTGTCCACCATGGCGTGCGCCGCTTCCAACTCGCTCTGGGCCACGCCCAGCGACATGAGGCGCGCCAGGCGCTCGTGCTGTCGGCAGGTTTCGGTGGCGGTGCGCGCCAGCGCATCACAGCAGGAGATGGGGCTGGGCGCTTCGGCCGACGGGTCGGCGGTACGAGTCGCAGCGGTGCGGGACGGGGCCATGGGGCGGGAGCAGACGAATCAGGCGGGGACGATCAGTACCACGGGGAGTTGTGGTGTGATCTAGCGAGCGGACCCGCGCTGATGGTAGTGGGGGGCGCGCAATTTCCTCGTGATTGCAGACAACGCGGGTGCAGAAGCGCTGACCATGCGCTAGAACTGATGGCGGAACGCGTTCCGCACCTCCTCACCACGGCCCCAGCACCCGCATGCACAACGACCAGCCCCTGCAGATCACCACCGACGCCGGCGTGCGCACCATCACGCTCGATCGGCCAGACAAGCTGAATGCGGTGAATCCCCGGTTGGCGGCGGAGCTGCCGCGTGTGTTGCGAGAGGCGGCGCGCGATGATGCGGTGCGGGTGGTCGTGATCACGGGGGCGGGGCGCGGCTTCTGCGCGGGGCTCGACCTAAGTGAGCCGGCCATGCCTGGCGCGTCGCGTGCCGAGCGGCTCGACCCGTACCACTGGGTGGGCGCGTGGGTGCACGCCGTGACGCAGTGCGAGAAGCCGGTACTCGCCGCGGTGAATGGGGTGGCCGCCGGTGCGGGCTTTGGTCTCATGCTCGCGTGCGACCTGCGCGTGATGAGTGCGACCGCCTCGTGCACCGCGGGCTACGTGCGGCGCGGTCTTTCCCCCGATGCCGGCGTGACCTGGTTCCTGCCGCGACTGGTGGGACACGCCCGCGCCGCCGACCTCGTGCTCACCGGCCGCGACATCAGCGCCGATGAGGCGGAACGCATGGGACTGGTGAGCCACGTGTGGGCGGCCGACGAGTTCGCCGCCAACGTGGCCACTTACGCGGCGCGTCTGGCTGCCGGGCCGCCGCTGGCGTTCGCGCTGACCAAGCGGCTGTTGCTGGGCAGCGCCGACGCCTCACTCGATCAGCAGCTGCGCGACGAGCTGACGCACATTCGCACCTGCTTTGCCAGCACGGATGTGCGGGAGGCCATGACAGCGTTCCGCGAGAAGCGGACGCCGGTGTTTCGGGGAGAGTAGCGCGGATCGCGGATGTCGGACGCATCGGATGTCGGACGCTTCGGATG
>Ga0315899_10003991_pt1 | contig 15985 bp, 15 predicted proteins | sample LakEriMetagenome_2_FD_203518 | JGI IMG/M metagenome (GOLD analysis project Ga0315899, IMG submission 203518) | Freshwater fungal communities from buoy surface, Lake Erie, Ohio, United States - Buoy 4 MA112 | ecosystem: Environmental > Aquatic > Freshwater > Lake | place: USA: Lake Erie, Ohio... | reverse complement strand
AAAAAGAGTACCTAAACCTATTTAGTTCCAATAATCACGAACAGGCCTACAGACCAAGGTGTTTGAATTTAACTTGGTCTACTATCGCATCCTCAGGACCTTAAAGACCCGATGCGTGTTGCTGCGTAGCGTAAGATCAACGCCTATAGGCAACAATACGCTGACAATCAGAACATTTTCTCCCCGACATCATGTCCACATCCACCCGCATGCACGGCGAGTTTTGGCGTCTTCTTTTTCTACTCCGGGAGACCGAGGCGCACTTCACTGCCGCTGGAATGCCATCGCAACACAATCAATCGGACTCCTTCTGTTTCAAGCGAGAGGCATTCTGCCAGTCGCTGAAGAGCAAAGTCGGACCCGGTGCACGCTCCTTCTCGCGCTCCCCAGTAGTGATTAGTGGAGCGTTTATAAAAAATTTGCTTTACAATCACAGAGTAAATATAAAATATATTTTTTTTTTCGGCGACAGCGTAAATTTTAGCTTTTTTATTTTGCTTAATACGAGAGCTAAACCTATGCTCCCCCCTTGTGTCCATTTCTCAAATCATAAATTAATCATAACCCTATGCTCCCCCGTAGAGGATGTTGAGAAGGTAGAGCGAGCGCCTTACCCACCCGGTGCGCCAGTCTCTTATACCGCCTATCGTGCGTGGATCCGGCGTTACAAGGAAGAGTGTGAGAAGGTAGAGGATGTTGAGAAGGTAGAGGATGTTTTCGCTAGCTTTAATATCGAGGACGACCTCGTCCCCGATCGGCAGTATATTGAGACGCACGGTGTAGTACATCCTGACGTTTAATAGATTCACTTGAGTTGGTTTTGTAGTTACAACGTTGCGTGTTGTAATGAATTTTTTTGCTCAAATCTTGCCCCATGCTTTTGACGGAGGGATTTTGAGGGTGGGATTTTTTGGGATCAGTTCAACACTGATTGACGTTCATACGTTACCCGGGCAGACAGAAGGGCTGAGGGTTGGTTGCGGAGGGATGGGTGGGTTGGTGGGGTGTGAGGAATGGGTGGTTTGCAAAAGTTGATAACAGATTTGGATATGAAAAATGGTTACAAGGGGGGAGCATAGGGTTATGATTAATTTATGATTTGAGAAATGGACCAAGGGGGGAGCATAGGTTTAGCTCTCGTATGAAGCAAAATAAAAAAGCTAAAATTTACGCTGTCTTTTGCTTCGCCGGAAAAAAAAATTATTATTTTATATTTACGCTGTGATTGTGAAGCAAATTTTTTATAAACGCTCCACTAATCCCTACTCTCCCCTTCTCCTCCCCCTCCTTCTTTCACACAATCTCCCTCTCCCTCGCGTTCACTAGTGCGTGATGGGCAGACCAAAGGCCTCTGCTCGACGTCCCTCGTAGCACTTGTCCTCCACTATCCCCCTCCCCCCACGCGAACAGCTTTGTAATAGGTACTGCAGTAGTAAACACACACAATTACCCCCATTTCATTCTCGGGAATTGACCTGCAACTTGACGCCTATAGGCTTAGTGCTTCTAGGGTGGGCCACTGGTGCCAGCAGTCCTGTTTGCAATCATGAACATGACCGAGTTACCCGAGCATTTATGCAGTGGACAGCCTCGTATGGTATGTACCTTCCTTAAGGTACACACGCGGTCTAGGCTGGCGTATCCACTGCGGTGTAGAGGTTACTGAATCGAGTACCAATCATAAACAACACTTATCTATCCATGCAGTAGACTGAGCAGTCTAGTGCTATACTACGTCGCACTCGCTGCTTGCGAAAGTTGAGTTTGTGCGCCATGCTTTTAACCATGGTTTTCTTCTAGAGTTGCGCACGAGCTTCTAAAATGAAGATGTGTCACGTGAAGGTGCCGGCAGCTCGGTTCTTTAACGTGGGAGAGTCAGAAGAAATGGCAGCGTGGCATCGATACAACTACCGAGACCGATACTGCCGAAGGTTGAGAACGGTGAGAGATGAAGAGACCTGTGGTTTTGGTTGGGTATGGGTGGGTGACGCAGAGACCGGCGATTGGGTGTGGGAGGAGATCGGTCAGTCGGCCGGGCAGGAGCGCGCTTGAGTTTAGTTTGTGCGGTGATGTACGTCGCCATTCTTTTTAGAGCGGAGCTCTAGGGCAAGGGGTGGGTGGGTGGGTGGGCGGAGAGGTGGGCGGAGAGGTGAGGAAAGGGGGGAGTGTGGGTTTAGCTTTCGTGTGAAGTAAAAAAAAAGAGAAAAATTACGCTGTCTTTTACTTCTCCGGATTTTTTTTGTTTTTCTGTCATGAAGTGATTGTGCAACAAAAAATTAAAACGCTCCACCTATCACTACTTGTGTCGTTTTCCCAGCAACCAAGATAGTTCACATACGTGACTTGGCCGGCGAAACCACAGGGACAGGCTCCTTGTCTACTCCTCCGCATCAATATGCGTATGTTCCAAGTTTTTTTGGGGATCCTGCTATAACCGTAGCCAGCCCTGATCACTGCCCTTGCGACACCGCTCGGAACTTCGGGTATCGCAGGCGTTGAGTTCAGACTACTTACGAGTGATCAAAGATGCCGGAAAGGAATCAATTTTCTTTAATTGTACACGCGCAAAAAACATCGGTCTATTAACCCGCAACTCCCTTTCAAGCAAGGATCTTGCGCACTTTCAAAAAAAAAATACTTCGGCGTTTCCCTTGTCCATGCTGCGGCCCATCCCTGACCTTGGCGCCGGTTTCGGCGTGAAATTTTCCTCGGGCGATCGGCGTGATGCTGCCGCTTTCATAATGTTGAATTTTTTTTCGACGGCGATCGCGTAGGTGATGACACCTGCCAGGCTCAGCCTAGTCAACTCACATGAAATAACATGCTTTCGGCCCTCCCCTCTCTGTCTACCCCGCCTTGCCCCCACCTCTCTAGCTACTTGGTGGCTTTGCTGCTCGCTCTTCTGCTGACCCCCACCTGTGAAGCAAGGCTTGCTTGCATCTGACGCACGTTTTGCAGATTTTGTTGCATGTAATTTTGAGGTGGCTGCCGCGTCTTGTACAAAGCAGGGTCTGCTTCTGGACCAAGCCACGTGTCGACCTGTGCAAAGGAGAGGTGATCAGGAGCCAGGCAAAAGAGAAAAAGCGGCAAGAACAAACATTACGTCGCACACGCTTAACCCCACAAAGCCGCCTCAGATGCGCACTCGAGTGTCCGAAATAGCTGCACCTTGCTCGCATACAACTCAAACGCCCTTTCCCTAACGTACCTTGCCAGCGGCGCGCGGTGGGTCATAAGTAGGGAGGTTGCCGTGCACCTCATAGGTCCACTGCATTTCCTCAGTTTCTACAACGAGTCTGCCCTTGTAAAACTTGCCATAAACTGACAGTACACAAAGACAGTACACAAACAATTACATGTCAGCACGCAGTATTCCGGGATCGAAAGTCACTGGGCGACTCGGTATACAATACACAAAATGTCAACCCATCTTACTTTGACTTTGCATTTTTTGAACACTTTTTCAAGATTCGGCAGAATGCTCACCCTTTGGCGTGAATGAGACGATGAAGTTGGTTCCCTCGCTGCCATATGCCTCTAGCATGCCCTCGGTGGGTGTGACTGTAAACTCAGGTGGCGATTCGACCGAAAAGTATGCCTTGAATGATGCCTCCTTGTCGAACTGTTCAAAAGAAGTCATGCACTCGGTCATTATGAGCATGTCACCTCACTCTCTATTTCCCCCCATCTGTTATCCTTAGAGAATCACACTCACATTGGCCAAATATTCAGAGGAATACAACGTAAGATCGTTTGGACTTGAGGTTGAAGGAGAGAGACATCAGAGCCCAGCGAGATCAATTGCTCGAAAGCAATCTGTACCTGATTGGTCATCCGGAAAGAGACACTGCTGGGACGATTCATGATGCCTTCGATCTTGATTAAATCATCCACATCTGGTTGCAAGGCCACCAGCTCCAGATCAAACCTGTGAATGTCAAAGAGTGAGACAGGCGAGGAGAATAGATCCAAGCACACACTATACGCAAACACCAACACAAGCCTGACTATCCGCTGAGAAGCTCACTGATGAGGACTTACCTCCATCTGCCCCCCGACGGCCGCGTGATCAGCACTTGAACCTTGCATCTCACAGCCTTCAAGGGCTCAAACACAACTCGCACCCGGCAAACTCCCGCCTTCGGACGAGGCATGGCAGGATCGCGCTCGATCGTGAGGGACTTGGAGAGCATATCAGCATGTTCCTGAGGAGTGACAACTTCCAGGTCGAGGCGTTCGCGCTCGCCCAAATCTAAGGCGCCGTCAAGATTCAGATCCAAGTATTCCATGAGGCTCTCACGCGCCTTACATTGAAGTCGGCCGAGGTTGATGGCGGTGGCGGCCTCAGCGGTGCCCACAAAAGGATAGGACCACTTGATGCCGTGCTGTGTCGCATGCACCTGCAGCACGCACTTGTGCTCGGCCATTCTCAAGGGCACAAAGACGACAGGCAGCTCAAGTTTCTCGAAGGGATCGAGCATCACATTGTTAATCTGGGACAAGGCGAGTCGGAACGGAGCTACAGTCCCCTCGGGCGCATCCTCTGGCACAGTGGTGTCTTTCCCGGTCAGAACAAAATTTGCGAGTAACTGTGTTTTGAAAGGATTGCAAAATTCTACGCTCTTCGACGAACTGAATCCCATCATTGCGCTGATTCTGATGACATCCGCAGGCTCCTCAGGTGCTGTGCCACGTCCACTGCAGTGGTACTCCCACATCCCTGCCTCGTGATGGGAAAGCGCGATGACAGCCGTTTCCTCTTCCTGCAGCGCCGAGGCCGTGTACACTAACTGGGCCACCAGTGACGAGTACGCTGCCACTGGAATCGTAGAGACTGCCTTTCCGCGCGAGGCCTCTGTCACCACATGAAAGTTGGTGGGATTAGAAACATTCACTGTCAATTCAATGTCTTCGCCTAGGGGATTTTCCAGCGTCAGCTCGGTGCTGGCATTCTTTCCGAGTTCCACCTCGATTTCCTCTAGCACCATGGGATCCGCATCGACGGCTGTCAGCTCAAGCGAATACCAGAATTCGCCAATCTCGTCGTTTAAAAACGTGAGTCCACCTCTGCAGAAACCCACGAGGAGGGGCGAGTATATGAGCTCGTATATTGCAGTCTCGCGTGGCGCTAGCGTGATGCTCGACGGGCCAAAAAGCCCCTCGCCCTGCATTATTACGTCAAACGTGATCTCTGAATTAAGAGGATTTACAATGGTGATGTCCGCAGCTACAGCGCTGCGTGGCTTTGTTTGCAACTCAACGGTACGCTCTGATGGAGGATTATCAGCCACGATTTCCACCGTGAACCAGATGAAATGCTTGTTCGGAGCGACAAATGAGATCGAGCCCGTGAATTCTCCGCCGCGTGGCATCTTAATTGTCAGCTCATAGTCTGACTTTTCGCCAAGAAGCACTTTGTGCTGGGCAGGGCCCGTCATCCCAATGAGATCGCATTCAATATCATACAGACAGTCGTCATCAGGCAGTATGTTGCGCACCGATATTGAAAGGGTGGTGCGCTGACGCGCCTTGCACTGCACCTTGAAATTGTCCTCAGACACAGGATCCTCCCCGATTCCCGTGAGCGAATACTCATATTTGTCATCCGCTGTTGTATTCCGTAAGTTGAGCAGCCCCTCACTTTTGCAGATCCATTTGGGCTTGAAAAGAAGTGGATAAAAGGCCTTACCAGCTTGACCATCCTTCTTCGGGGGCACTGTCAAGTCCTTTGGTCCGGAAAATCCTTCGCCCTGGAGGTCAGCAATCACTTTCCACTCATAATCGCTATTATTGATGACGGGAATTTCCTGCAAAATCTGCTGCCGTGCAGGAATGCTCAAGGTAAGCTCAGCCCGTGTGCCCAGTGATGTCACTTTGGCTTCAATATCCAGGATTCGAATATGCAGCGCAGATCTCAGGACTAGGCGAGTCGCATACAAGCCAACGCCCGTTGGGCGCAACTCCAGCTGCAGATTGTTGGGTTTCTGGCCCTTTTCCAGCTGCAGGCCTTGTGGGGGCTTCACCCAAAGTGTCAGGTCACGAGGGCCCGTAAATCCTTCCGACAAAAATTCCACTTTGCAGTCGAGTCTGTTCTGATCGGACACGGCCTTGAAAAAGGCCGCACCTTCGTTCTTACCCATGAATTCCATGATTGCAGCCCTGCATTTGTCAATAGCAGGATTCTTGGTGGTGAGTGGCAAATCCTTGACTATAGTGCTCTTCATGGGATGCGCGAACTTGAAGAAGTCAGTCTGATTTGGTAGAGACACCTTGACCTGCAGCTCGTAGCACTTTTCACAGCCAAAGTCATCCTGAATAAACACCAAGCAGCTATGAGGTGCCAAGCGCAAGGGCAAGAAGTTCACAGTGACAACAGCTGAGGTATTCTTCTTCAGTCTGAGATCGCTCTTTTTGGCCCAGAACGTCATTTTTGGCAGCAGATGCGAGCTGGTTGCTTCAATTTTTTTGGGTGGTTTGCTTTGTCCCTTTTTGACTGGACTGCTGGCTGCAGTGGGTGCATCACTAACATGGTGCGAGGTTGGCCATGTGTTAAGGCTGACTAATGTCACCTGGACTTTCGTGTCTTCCTCAGCACTTGTGTTCTCACACGGCACTTCGAACGAAATCTGCTCGTACAATCTGGTTTCTTTCGTGAAAATTTGAGTTCTCTTGAAGCTCTTCACCTCTGACTTTAAATTAAACACCAAAGTGGCACCCATCGGCGAACCCGGCACCCGCTCCCCGATGAAGAAGATCTGCGCCTCGGTGCTATTGCCGACTGCCGGCAACCGTTGGGTATGGAGGCACTTGACTGGAAATTTCACCTTGTCACGTGGCGCAATCTTTAGCGAATCATTGGCAGAGAATTCAGGAGAGCCATCTATTCGTACATTATAGATGAGGGGCCGTGCGGAAGGATTCGTGAGCTCAATGTGTTTGATTACGGGCTCATTCAGACGTCCCTCGAATTCTACCGTAATTTTTGGAATAAACCCCGGTAATGAATCGACCAAGTATGCGACGAAAAGGATCAAGTCTCGCCCGGGCGCACTAGTCAGAACCACTTCTGAGGGGCAGTAGTCAAGATTCAGCTCTTTCATCACTTTCTTCAGCGTTTTAGCATTTGCCAGACGCTCGACCTCACTGTCAGTTTTCTTGAGCATCGCCAATGTGCTAGTTACTGATGGAATGTGCGAGCTGATGGCTGCGGCGAAGACACGGCAGTCATGAAGGTCCTTATCGAAATTAGAAACCGGGGCCTTTTCTGAGGGATTAACTTTCTGATAGTGATAAGTGAGCCAGCTGAGTAGGCACATTTCGTTTGAACTGAACACGTTGCTGCCCGTGGTATGCAACGCCGGGTATTTCTTGGGGTCAATGCCGGCATAGGCCTTGATGGTTTTGGGTGTATACCGCGAGAGCACAAAGAGGCGGATTACTTGGTACACGATAATGAGCCATGAAGCCTTGTGCACAATTGGGTAGTGCTGTTCAAGAAACTCAAAGGTCTCTGTGGAATAGCTGGCCACCTCTGGCGTCTTGACGTCGAGGTACAATTTCTCAAACAGCTGGAAGGGGAGCAGATACTCCGGGCGCACCAGATCGATAAATGCCCCATAAAGTTTCAAAAAGTTGCACATCTCCTTGTACAAATTCAGTGTCTGTACTGCCTCCTCTTTGCGGCTTGCAGCGATCTTTTTTATCTGGCCTGGCACTGCCTTGCCTGTCGACTCCTGTATGATATCAATGATCATCTTGCCCCGAACCCCATGAATATCTGCAGGGAACTTGTTGATAGCCTGTTTGAATACGGCCATGTTACAATACTCCAAAAGAAAGTCTAGGCTCTTTTGGTCCGTGATTTCTTTACACGCACACAAGAAGGCAGCATTTGGAACCAAGGCCGGTTTGTTCCTGCTTGGGCTACCCTGCACTGGTGAGCCTGGCGTTTTGTAACAGATATTACCCATCTCGTCTAAATCAGTGTCCATAAGCTGTGAAACAATGTTCAGCATATGCGGTTTTCCGGCTTGTACTTCAATGGCATAGCAGCCCGTATGCAGGCTGAGCCACGGAAAGTTGCTCGTAATGCTTGCATCTGCCGTACAGATAATGGGAAGCTTATAGACTTGGCCCTTGTTGTCAAAAAATTGGATTATTCCAGTGAATGACATGCTGGACTCAGGCGAAACTACAAGTTCCACGGGTATCCTCTGTTTCCACGACCAAGGGCACAGTCAGACGCACAAGCACAGAAAACGTGACAGCAATCCGCACCCAAGCGCTTACCTGTCTGACGACGTTTAGCATGGTGCCATTTGGGAAGGACACATTGATAGGAAGGTGCTTGGAATCGGCAGCTATGTCGTACTGCAAGTCGAGGTTGTCAAACCCATTGTTGATGACGAAAAAAGACACTTTTTGAGGCACCCCCGGCGGTGTCGGCGCCAACAGAACTTCCCGTCTGTCAAATTTAATTGACGGATGCACTCCGACACCCTGACAAAGGTCGTTCTTGAAAGTGAGCATGACATTGCAGTACGTGCCTACTGCAAACCGAATAGCCCATCGGCTTCTCACTTTCAAAACCAAAGAGTGGAAAAGAATCGCGTACAGTGGCATTGTGAGGCGTGTGCATGCGCATGCGCATGCATCTGAACAACACGACGCAGCGCTACTTCAGCAACCAAAGGATAGGGAAAAGACAAGTACATGAACTTCAAGCTCAAAGTATGGTTTGTCCTTGACTCCGTCAATATAAATCATGAGTTTGCAGGCATAGTTAACGGAATCACGGGGAATGAAGTCTATGCTCATGGGGCAAGAGCGTCCAACAACCAAATTGACAGACTGAGACTTCATCATGAAAATCCCCGAGTCTGCATGTTCGCCCTTAACCTGCGGGATAAAGAATCAGTAAACGGGGGAAAGAGGGACAGAGGAAGGAGAAGGAGGGGAAGGGCTTGATGATTGTTCGACCCACGGACAATATAACGCAGCACCCTTGTGAACCTTCACTGACATGATGCATATGCTCTCAAAATGCCTCCTCCACATATATCGAGAGCCTCGCAATACCCCGTTTTGAAAGCGCTCACCTCGGCTTCCATCATGCATGGATGATCGTCACAATTAGTCGCCGAAAGACTGAGATGATATGCAAAGCTGCCCATGTTCTTGTTGACAACGACCTTCGTCCCGAAATCGATTTTCGATATTGACAAGAGAAGTCGCGGACGCACAGACTCTGCACATACTGCGCGTCGAAGTGGCCGCATTGCGTTGGGAGGAAGCCCTTGCATTGATAACGGTAGTTCAAATGCATGATTCATGAGGGATACGGGCGAAAATGTCAAATCAAGCTCAACCTCTGAGTTGGCCGGCACGCAGAAGTTTGATAGGGGCCCTTCTGAATCTTGGTTCGGATCATCAAGATGCTCTTTCATCCCGACGTTCTTCATCGAACTGCCCATGCCTTTCAGACTTGCAAGAGAGCTTTTGGATTCATCATCCGAGGTTTTATCGTCATCTTCAAACTCGAGCTCTTCCGGAACTTTGAAGTCAAATTCAAAGTGTTTGCGCAGGTCCAGGGTGAAGACAGCACCGACTGGGGAAGTGTTTGATATCTTCAATTTGCGCACTGTCGTGGCGCCTAGATATGTGGACCCGAAATCGAACTCTTCGTTGAGTACCTTAGCTACTGGCACCACAATTTGAGCCTTCACCTTCATTTTGAACGGTTTGCCACCTCGAACCATGATTTGGAATGACGAGTCGATATCTTGGGCCCTTTCTGAGCGAATGGTCGCGACAATCTGTGCTGAAATACCCCTGGCTAGGGATCCACGTTCAGGAGTGACTGACAGTCCCGGGCATTTGCGCGATATTTCAGCAGAGTCGACATACCAGATGGTGTCGCTTTCTGTCTCTGAGTCCGCGTCTCCTACGATAGTAAAGCTCTTGCGAACTGCCACTCCTGCTGCCATGGCACCATAGTCGAGAGATTTCCCCTTCACTTTTAGTTTGCCTTCAGACACTTCACCAGAACAGGTCAGCTCCATGGGGCTGCCGCCAAGCACCTCGATAGCAAGGGTCTCCTCAAACAAGGTGCCCATACCGGGTCTGAAGCTGATGACCACCTCCTGTGACTGCAGCGGGTCGACGATGCCTTCGTTTGGAATCGTTGTAAAGTATTTGCCTTGAGAGATTTTGTATTCCGCGAGATTCTTCCCTTGGTTCATCAGTATGAGCGACTCTGAGACACTTGGTGCAAAGCTTTGCGGCGGAAAGATGAAGTTGATTGTGCTCTTGTTCAGCGAGAGCATCACCGGGACTGCCTGCCCGGTGATAGGCACCTCAAAGAAGTGATGCTCATTGATTACATAAGTGAACTTCGTCGAGATTTCCGCAGTGGAGTCGAGGTACAAGACAATATCGAACCCAGCTGTTTTACCTGGTGGTATGACCTGGCTTTCGGGCTTGCTACGACTGAGCGCACCGTTACCATGCGTATCAATTCTCACCAGTATGCTGCCTTCCGTGTCGTTCTGCACCGTGAAAGATTTAGCATTATTCTGCTGGATACAAATGGCGCCGAACGCCATTATGGCGGGGTGCGTGGAAATCTGCAGTATGTTGCGGGCATTCAAATTGAGCTGAGATTCACGCCTCTCCCTGGCATTGGTTGGTTGTGGTTTGAATTTTGTCACGAGAAGCCGGTCTTCGTTGACGATGCGAGAACGGGGCTTCAGCACCGTCTTGATGCCGAAATTGCTCTTGAGGTATAGCGGCTCGTTGGCCTCCGGCAGCGCCAACTTGGGCTCATTTAGTGCTAGCCCCGCGGGCGCACCCTTAACAGGAACGCCGAACATGCCCATGTCTAGCGAGGGTTTGGCGTAATCTGGGTCTTCCTTCGGGTCGCCACAAGCCACGTCTGCAGGATTGCCCAGCGCGAAAGCAACCGTTTCAGTCATCGTGCGCGCACCTTTACGCTTGGCCTGCTCTTCTCGAAGCCATCCGACATACTGTTCTTTGTTTTCTGCTATCTTTTCGAACGCATCAACCTCCATGGTATACTTGATGGTCGCAGACGACACTTCTGGCGGACGCTTCACCCAAGCCTTTTCCCGCACAAATTTCTGCGGAATTGTCGCTTTCTGCTTTTCAAGCTGATCTGGCCCCTGAATTGTCAGCTTGGGCGAGAAAGTTTCAGCTGTTGCTAGTAGACCGCCGAGCTTCTTCTTCTTGCCATCATCATGACATGTTCCGATTAGAGTTACTGTTCGAGTGCCCACGATCTGCCCAGATGCGCCCTGCAGAATAAAGTTCATACTCGCACTGTGCGTTCCGCGATTGTTCGGACAAAAGGACAGCACCAGAGTGGTGGATTGGAAGGGAAGTAGGCGCCCTGCGGCGGGCCGACAGCGAAATTGGGCGATGTGGGGGACGCTAAAAGCGATCGGAAGTTCCTCATGGTGATTTTTGAGAACCAGGCTGACATCGACATGGTCAGATTGCTTGGTGTCCACAAACTCTATGTGGTACTCTGACAAGGTCACCTGAACAGACACGGCGCGGCCTACCAGCTTGAGGCTCGCAGTCAATTCAGCCAGGAGCTTGGGGTCAAACGACCCGGATGAGTTGAACGTTGCCTGCACATTGTGTTCCACTTTCGAGAGCGACATTTGCTGACCGTCTTTGTCTTTTGCTACTTTCCATCCATGCTCCATGTTTTCTGGAGGTGGATGGAACTTCACCGTCAACAACTTCTGCTCAAAGCCGACAACTGCGCACGCGGCAGGCGAGATAGTGAAGACTGGATCCAAGGGAACGTTATCGTCCGATTCCGGGCGCGGCACAGTGCTCTTGAATTCCAGGGGCTCAGTGCCGTCATTCACGAACGTGATCTGCTGCGATCGTTCTTCTCCAAAGTACACGGTGCCAAAATTTAAGGCGTCAAGTTTGCCAGTGCCGTCCGGGGACACCAGTTGCACCTGTTGGCGCACGACCAGAGCACTCATATCCAGCAAAGTGCCAATCACTTTCGAGTTAACCTCCATCTGCACGACGCTGCGGAACATCCCCAGATTTTTGGCGTGAAAGACAACGCGCACACGAATGAAGCAGTCGTCGGAGCCCGCTGGCCCGAGCCTCCCCATCATCGGCTCAATTTCAAAATGTGGCACCTTGTCCTGCAGGAACTTGAAATCTGCTGCCTTTGTCCCCTTGTTGACCACGTCCACGTAGCGGATTGTCATGGACTCGGGCGCCACGCCCCCGAAGTGGCAGAAGCCGTCGAAAAAGAGGTCGGCACGCGGTGCGTACGCGCGCACTGGGACCAGGATCTTGTCCTCCTCGCACATGACGACCAGCTCGTCAGAAAAGTCACCTTCCACCCCTGAAAAGTACTCGAGGTCGGCCGAGATCTCGAGGCCGGGAGCCACCGAGATCGACGGGATCTGGTGCAGTGTGAACTCGGCAGTTGTGGGCGGCTTGAAGCGGATGCGCCTCACGTTGTCGCTGCGGTTGACCACCGTGATGGAGAGCACGTGCGTGACGTTTGGCTCAGTGTCGCGGAACTCGGCCCTCGCCGGAAACACCCGCACGTGCTTGCCCGTGGCGCCCATCTGCTGGTTGGTGAGCTGCAGGCGCAGGCGGTCGTCGAACTGCGACCCTGCCACCAGAGGTTCCCCGACACAGTGCACAGGGACGCGCGCTGTCAATGCCGGGCATCGCAGAGAGCCTCGCGCGCCGAAGGCGCCTGCCACGTGCACGCGCGCGCGCGTACCATTCTTGCCCGGCGACCGCAGTGTGGCACGCAGGTCACGGGTCGCGCTGCGAGGCCGCAGATTACCGCCGATGTTGGCCACCTGCCGCGGCGCCCGCGTCGTCAGTGAGATCGCAGGGCGGGGGGGCGGACAGATGGCCAGACCCGCACCTTGAGCTCGCGCGGGTTCGGTGACGGCATGGCTGCACGAGCGCGGCGGCGGCAGCGGCTTCCGGAATTTCCTGAGCCCGCACCCCTTCCCCCGCTTTCCCGTTCTCCTGACCCGGCGCCCAAGCTAGGCCGGACCACACATCCGGGGCTTCCAACTGCGGGCAGTTGGCCCGTCACGTTCGTAAGTTTCGAGTGTCACTAAATCGACAGGTCAGCGCGCTTTTTGAGTGGGTTCAGGGTGTGGGGAAGAATGGCGGGCCGGCAGACGGTGCCAGCGGTGCTGGAGACCCAGAAGGCGACGCACGGGCACCTTGCGGCGGTGTACGAAAAGATTCAAAGTGCGGCGTCAAAGTGCGTGCCCCGCCCCCGCGCCTGGCGCCGCAGCGTTCCGGTGTTGGCCACGCTGCCCCGGCGTGCGCGCGGGCGTGCGCGCTCGCTCCCCCTGACCGTGCGTGTCCTGCGATGCAGCAAGCTCTGGCACCAGGCCACCCTGGCGGTTGAGGAGCTGGCAAAGGACCCGTGCTTCAGCGCGGAAGGCAACAAAGACCTGCTCACGCTCTACGATGAGCTTGTCAAGGACCAGCCGCCCAGCGCGCAGTGGTCAGGGTTCGGCAGCCGCATGAACGCTGTCAAACACGCTGGTGCGTGCTCGGCGCAAGTGCCGGGCGCGGCCGCGGACGGCTATCGCGGCGGCACGCGCTCGCGGGTCGCCTGTCTAGTGTTTGTGCGTGGGAGTGAGCTGCCTGCGCGTGTCTCACCGAGTCCCTCCCGCGTTGTGCTCCCCGCTCTCCTTCTCCCGTTTCCCCGTCTTCAGCGCTGGCCATCCGCGTGTCGAAGCAGCACGGCGACACGGAGGCGGGCATCGAGGAGGCGATCGCCTTCCTAGAGGTGCGGCATATGCTGCTGCCTGGGGCTGCGATTGTGCACTTCCGCACGCGAGCACACGTGCATCCGCGATGAATCGCTTGACGAAGGCCGGATGTGCGTTATATCAGGCCGTGGGCACCAAGCTGAACTCGGACAAGGAGGCCCTGCTGCTGCTGCGCCTGGAAATAGCGCGACGCACGCTGCAGGCAAACAGGGTGACGGCAGGTATTGTCAGCCTCGTCACCCACATCTTGCGCGCGACTGCTGCTGCTCGCTCCCGCCTGGACGGGTTCTGCTGCTGCTCGCTCCCGCCTGGGCGGGTTACCCGTCTTGCGAGACGGGGAAATGGAGCGAGAGCCGTGACTGACAGTCTGCATGTCTTGGCATCGCAGCAAAAGAAAAGCTCGAGGCATGCAAGGCCGTGCTTGTAGACTTTGCCGAGCTCGACTCCTCAGTGAACAGTGCCTACTACAGGGTGTCAGCGCTGCTGCAAAAGACTCTAGGAGAAGCTGGGGAGTTCTACACATGCTCGCTCCTCTACCTGGCATACACGCCGCTTGACACGCTCACATCGGAGGAGCGACAGGCGCTGGCATTTGATTTGGGTCTTGCGGCACTTGTTGCCGAGAAGTTGTACCAGTTTGGCGAGCTGCTGCTGCATCCTATTCTCAAGTGCCTCGAGTGAGTGCCCTGCAGCTCGCGGGCGTGCTAAAAAACCGGCCACGTCTCAGGACGGGGTCGGGACATGTTCTGTAGTCCTCTGCCACTGTGCTCGCGTAGCATGTTCCCGTGACAACTGAGCTCTCGCATTACCATGCATGCATTCTCCGCATGCTCGCTGGACACGGACCCGAGTACACCCCGTGCATTTTCTCACCTTCACTGGCTGTCATTTGTTGATCTATTGAGAGACAGTCGGAGCGTAATCGCCGCAGGAAGCAATCGCCTCAGGAAGCACATGCACATGGCACAGAGTACTGATTCGCAGCACATATACAGGGGCACGCCGGGGGAGTGGCTGGTGACCATGCTGCAGGCATTCAACAAGGGCGACATTTCAGCGTTTGAGAAGGTTTCAGGAGAGAGCGCGGCATCCATCAACCAGCAGCCCGCCCTCGTTGGCAACGCTCAGCGGCTGCGCGAGAAAATCCGCGTCTTTGCGCTCCTGGAACAGCTTCGCGACATCCCCGCTGACAGCCGTACTGTGGCCTTTTCGGTGTGTATTTGCGTGTATGTCTATGTGTGTGTGTGTGTGTGTGTGTGTGTTTGGCCTTGTGCCCTGGTGGGTGAGGGGAGCGGGTAATGCATTTATTCGTCAGGCGTGTCCTCTTTTGCGTCGACGTATGCAGTGCGTAAGCTTGTGCGCGGGGGAAGTCAGTGCAAGTGAGTACCGGGACCTGAGTGTGTGGATGTGCGGCGTGGGCATTGGTGTTTGGAATGCAGGCCATAGCGGAGCGAACCAAGCTTCCGGAGCAGGAGGTAGAGCTGCTGTTGATGAAGAGTCTGTCGTTGGGGCTCGTCAAGGGCATCATTTCCGGAGTGGAAAGGTGTCAATTCTTTCTCTGTGATATCATACCTTGGACTGTGAGTTCGTTACTGCGGCGTCCGGGGTTCAAAAGTCCCGAGTGCTGTGCATCTGCGAGATCATTGCAGGCCTCCAATCTCCCGCCCTGCTCGCTGGAGTATGCTGCATTTATCCGGGTTTGGATCGATGAACTGACATGCGCTGTGCCCAACAAACCCTCCTGGACCCCCGTCCTTTGCTTTTTGTCGTCTGGTCCCGTCTCGTCGTGATCTATGTCGCTTAGCAACGTGCGTGTGACGTGGGTGCAGCCTCGCGTCATGGACCGCGAATCCATCCAAAAGCAGCTTGTCAAGCTCTCCGACTGGATGGACAAGGTGCACAAGACCACCGTCTTCCTTGCCAACGAGGGCGTGTCCACGGAGATCCCGGCGTAGACACGAAGGGGAGAGAGAATGAAAACGGGGGCTGTCGCTCCTGGGTTGAGGAAGCAGCAGGTTCTGTAGTGGTGTGCGCCCACATCCTCCAGTCCAGCGACACTCCATAGCGAGAGAAAGCCAGAGAAAGAGAGGGAGGGAGGGAGGGAGGGAGGGAGAGAGAGAGAGAGAGAGAGAGAGAGAGCAGCCTCACGCTTCTGCTATCTGCTTTATAAAAAATCT
>Ga0315899_10003986_pt1 | contig 16001 bp, 10 predicted proteins | sample LakEriMetagenome_2_FD_203518 | JGI IMG/M metagenome (GOLD analysis project Ga0315899, IMG submission 203518) | Freshwater fungal communities from buoy surface, Lake Erie, Ohio, United States - Buoy 4 MA112 | ecosystem: Environmental > Aquatic > Freshwater > Lake | place: USA: Lake Erie, Ohio... | reverse complement strand
TACCGGATTTAAGCTAGATGAGGATACCCGAGGTGCAGATAAATACCACGCCTCTTCAAATCTTTACGCGGGTTATGCCATGATTAATTTGCCATGGAAAAAATTTGAAATCACCGGTGGATTAAGATTCGAACAAAACAGACAAGTCTTAACAAGTGCCGACGTGACCAATACGCCAATTGAAGCAAGTCTTGATTCACTGGTTTTTCTTCCATCTTTCAATGTTTCTTATCAACTCAATAAAAAATCAATACTTCGCGCTGTTTATGGAAAAACGGTGAATAGGCCAGAGTTCAGAGAATTGGCACCTTTCTCTTTCTATGATTTTGAAAATAATTTTATCAATACGGGTAATCCGAATTTGACTTTCGCAACGAATTCAAACATGGATTTAAGATTTGAACATTACCCTTCAAGTTCTGAATATGTGAGCGCGGCTTTATTCTACAAAGAATTCAATAATCCCATTGAACCATATTTCGTTCCTGGCGTGGGATCTGGAGGTACTCGAAGCTTTGCCCCCGGAAACGCATTGGGAGCGGTCTCTTACGGTGTGGAATTCGATGTGCGCAAGTCATTTGCTGAAATGTCCAAAAATCCAATCTTAAATAAGCTTACTGTATTGGCGAACCTTTCTTTAATTAAGTCAGATATACAGGTTTCAGAAGAAGGATTGGCTAGCGGATTAAATCCCAATCGTCCAATGGTAGGTCAGTCTCCTTACATTGTTAACGGTGGATTATATTACGATAACGATTCACTAGGAATTCAAATTGTGGTTCTCTACAATAGAATTGGACCTCGAGTAATCATTGTAGGTATACCCAATATTCCTGAGGTGTATGAGACATCTCGAGATATGATCGACATTAGTATTACGAAGAATTTTAAAAATGGATTTTCCCTTCGTTTGGGTGTTCAAGACCTGTTAAAACAAGACTTTGTGAATTTACAAGATGCGAATGCAGATGGAGTGTTGTCAAGATCTAATGATCAGCGATTGCAGTCTTTTAACCGCGGAAATTATTGGAGTTTCACTGTTGGTTACAAATTCAGAGAAAACATTAAACCCACAAGGAAATAACATTGAATTAAGAAACTTAAACTACAGTTCGAGATCTGGTAAAGAATACTTAAGCAGAAAACACAATTGACTTTACATCGAACACGGAGTTTTGCAGCAAACATTTAAACTATGAAAAAAGTATTACTCGCTCTCGCGCTCATGAGTGCTTCAATTGGAAGCTTTGCGCAAATTGTGGTTAGTGGGAACATTGATGTCAATGGAACAACCACTTGGACCAATGACAACATTTACATTCTATCCGGATTCGTGAAGGTTACAGCCAACGACACGTTGGTTATTGAACCAGGAACAATCATTAAAGGAGACTTGGTAACCAAGGGATCTTTAATCATTGAAAGAGATGCGTATTTACATGCTGAAGGTACTCCAGAACAGCCTATTGTAATGACCTCTCAAAAAGCGCCAGGTCAAAGAAGTTATGGAGACTGGGGCGGACTTATTTTATGTGGTCGCGGTGCAGTGAACTCTCCGGCGAATGGCGGTAACGGTACAGTCGCAGGCGAGGCCGTTGTTGAAGGTGGTGTAGGTTCTATCTATGGTGGTGGCGCAAATCCAGAACCGAATGACAATTCAGGTGTCATTCGCTATGTGCGTATTGAATTTGGTGGAATTCCATTTCAACCGAATTCAGAAATTAACGGTTTAACCATGTGCGCTGTAGGTAACGGAACTACCATTGACCACGTTCAAGTTTCGTATTGTGGTGATGATGCATTCGAATGGTTTGGTGGTCATGTCAATGTGAAGAATATCATTGCATACAGAAACTGGGATGATGATTTTGATACCGATTTCGGATACCAGGGAAATGTTCAATTTGCACTCGCTATTCGTGATCCTCAAATCGCTGACCAAAGCGGATCAAACGGTTTCGAATCGGATAACGACGCGGCAGGTTCTACGGCTACACCAAATACAAGAGCAAAATTTTCAAACGTAACTATTTCTGGTCCATACGCATTCAATGCAACCATAAACTCAAACTACAAAAGAGCCCTGCATTTGCGCAGAAGAACTGAAACATCTGCATTCAACAGCGTGTTTGCAGGTTATCCTGTAGGTTTGTTAATTGAGAGTACTTCAACACAAACCAATGCTGCTAACGGCGCGTTGAAATTCAAGAATTCTGTAATTGCCCAAATGAACGATTCATTGGCGTGTTTAACCTCTGCTAATCCAAATAACATCAACGGAGGATTCAACATTACCAATTTCTTCAATGCAAATAACAACAGTTTAATCAATTCAACTACAGAATTGGGTTTCAACTCTGTTAATTTGAACAATCCAGATTTTTCTTTATCTACAGGATCTATTTTGAATTCAGGAGCTGATTTTACAGACGCTTATCTTCAAGATGCATTTTTTACCACAGTCAATTTCAGAGGAGCCATCGGTACAGATGATTGGACTTCTTGTTGGGCCGAATGGGATCCACAAAATGCAGATTACTCTCAAGCCATAAACAACAACTTCACTGCAACAGTGAATGCAAATGGCTCTACGAATCTTTGTGCAGGTGAATCTATTGAATTGTCAGCTGTTTCAACTACTACTGCTACTTTTACATGGTCTAACAATAATGAGTCAGGAGAATCTCAGATTGTAGCAGCAACTGGAAACTACAGCGTAAGTGCAAGAACTGCAGACGGATGTGTTGCCAATTCAAACGTAGTGAACGTAACGGTAAATGCCTTGCCTACAGTGAGCATTTCTGCCGATGGATCAACCTCTTTTTGCACAGGTGGAAGCATTACCCTTTCTTCTTCAGAAATGATGGGTAATGTTTGGAATAACAATGAAACAACATCTTCAATTGTTGTATCTGCTTCTGGCGATTACTCAGTTGAATACACAGATGCAAATGGTTGTTCAGCTACTTCAAATACAATTAGTGTGAACGTGAGCGACTCTCCAATTCCAACAGTATCTGTGAACGGAAGTGCAACTATTTGCGAAGGATCAACTGTAGAACTATCAGCTTCAACAGCCGATTCGTATGTGTGGAGTTTCAATGGAAATGTATTGCCAGAAACAACACAAACTATTAATGCTTCTCAAGAAGGATTGTATACGGTTACCGTTACCAATGCAGACGCATGTAACGGTGTAGGCGCTTCTCAGCCCGTTTTGGTAAGCGTAAATGCTTCTCCTACAGCAGATGCTTCATTTGTTCAAACCAATGGCAGTTTAACCATTCAATTCTTGAACAACTCCTCGAACGCGAATTCTTATGTTTGGAATTTCGGTGACGGAAATACGTCAACCTCTTCGAATCCCAATTATACGTATGCAGCAGGTGGAGATTATTTAGTTACTTTAACAGCTACGAATGGCAATTGTACAGACACCTTCACAATGAACTTGACAAGTGTATCTGTTTCTGAAAATATCGCTTTCGCAGATTTAAATGTATTCCCAAATCCAACTTCTGAAATCTTGAATATTGAATTCGGACAAGAAATGTCAGACCTAATTCAAATTGATTTGTATGATTTAACTGGAAAGAAAGTTATGTCTTCTCAAAACAACGTTTCAGCAGGAAACAACTTCCTTCAGATCAACATTGCTGAATTGGAATCAGGTATCTACTTCCTAAACATGAACAATGCTGTTTCTTCAGTAAGTATTCGTGTAATAAAGAAATAAATAGGGTTTAGTTGAAAAAGAGCAGACTTCGGTCTGCTTTTTTTTTGCTTGCGATGTACCTTCGTTTACAAACACAAAACCATGAGAACAAAACTCATTGCAGGAAACTGGAAGATGAATTTAAACTTCACTGAAGCCAAAGAGCTCTTCAGAGATGTTCAAGCCATAGAGAATAATGATAAGGCCATTGCCTTGTGTGTTCCAGCCTGTTATCTTTCGGCATTTTCAAACGCTGTTGATCCTTTTATTTTCGCTCAAGATGTTAGTGCACACGTAAAAGGTGCTTATACAGGAGAAGTAAGTGCTTCCATGTTAGCGTCTCTTCACATCATGGGCAGTTTAGTAGGGCACAGCGAAAGAAGGCAATACCACGCTGAAAGCGCTTCTGTATTGAAAGAAAAAGTAGATAGACTTTTAGAAAATAGTCTTATTGCGCTCTATTGCATTGGAGAGACAATAGAAGAGCGAAATGAGCAAAAGCATGAAGCCGTAATTCAGAAGCAAATCATTGAGGTGCTTGGTCATTTAACTTCGGAACAAATGAAAAATGTGATCATAGCCTATGAGCCTGTTTGGGCAATAGGAACGGGTGTCACGGCAACAACCTCTCAAGCTCAAGAGATGCACTCGTTCATTCGAAATGAAATTGAACGCTCATTCGGTCAGTCTTGTGCGTCACAAATAAAAATTTTATATGGTGGAAGTATGAATGCGTCGAATGCAAAGGAGTTGTTGGCTTGTCCAGATGTAGATGGCGGTCTCATAGGAGGCGCTTCTTTGAAAGTCGAAGATTTTAAATTCATATACGAGTCTTAAGATGGGATATACCGTAGTTCATTTTGTAGTGAATCCCATTATACCTGGAAATGATGTGCTCACGGCAATCCTGGCAGATTTTGCGTTTGATAGTTTCGAAGAAACCGAAGACGGGCTTAAGGCTTACATTGATAATCAGCATTGGTCGAGTTCATTGGAACAGCAATTGCGTGAGTTGAATATACCTCAAATTTCGTTTTCATTTACCACAGAAGAATTAGCCAATATCAATTGGAACGCCGCATGGGAGTCTCAATTTGAACCTATATCAGTGGGAGATAAATGTTACATTCGGGCACCTTTTCATGAAGAAAAGTTGAATGTCCTGAATGTAATCATTGAACCCAAAATGAGCTTCGGAACTGGACACCATGCAACTACGTTTTTAATGACTGAGGCTTGTTTTGATATTGATTTGAAAGATAAGGTGGTAGTGGATATGGGAAGCGGAACAGCTGTTCTTGCAATAGTGGCAGAAAAATTAGGAGCGAAAAACGTTTTGGCGATCGATATTGATGAGTGGGCTTTTGAAAACGCCATTGAAAATGTTGAACGCAACAGATGTTCGAAAATTCAAGTAAAACTTGGCGAGGTTGAACACCTAAACAACATCGAATCAGATGTGTTTTTGGCGAACATCAATCGAAACATCTTGGTGAATCAAAGCCAAACGTACACACAAGTTTGCAAGCCAAAATCGAAGCTACTGCTCAGCGGGTTTTACGAAACAGACGTCCCACATTTACTTCAAGCCTTTTCTCAATTCAAAGAGGTTTCAAGAAAGGTGAGAGACAATTGGTGCATGCTTGTTCTAGAACGAATCTAACGTGTGAATCCCAACTTGGCCTCAAGGGTAGGAGGTAGCTGAGGAAACTTGCTGCGCTCAACCAAAAAAGATGTTAGCTCAGCAAATTCCTGAAAGATGTAATGCTTCATTGCAGCCTCTCTTAAATATCCTTTTCCTGTGCTTCCGCCAGTGCCTGATCTATTGCCAATCATTCTGTGAACCATGTTCATGTGTCTCCATCTCCAGGTGGCCAATAATTCATCAATGTCCAACAGCAAATTCATGATGCGATATGGATTTTGAAGAATGGGATAATCTCTATAGAGCATAATGAAAAGAGCGGCACGTCTGGCTTTTAAGCTCAGTTTTCTTCCTTCCAAGTTTTCTCCCATAAAGAGCTCATCAAAAGCCTGCATGTTTTGCTTTTCTCCTTCACCTAAACTCTGAGCATAGGCTGCTCGATACTGCTCGAAAAAATGATTTTCTTCATGCCAAAATGATTCAGAGAAATACGGCATGCGCTCAAGCCAGTTATTCACCAATTGAAGCAGTGTTGTTTCTTTGGCTAGCGTGTAAATGCTCTTGGCATCTTCGGAACGCAATTGACTTGTAAAATATTCTTGGCCATGACGCTCCTCAATTTTCAAACCCAATAAGGTTTCCAGAACTTTGAATTGCATGCTTTGGAATCCAGAAGCAGGTCTTAATAAATCTCTGAAATCAAGAAAATCTTGAGCCGACATGGTCTCAAGTATGGTCACTTTATCTACCAGCACCCGTAAAATCTCTGTTACACGGTGTAATCGGTTAACGGCAACTTGAAGTTCAGGACTATTGTCATTGATTTCTTCTTTGGCTAAGATGTCGTAAACAGACTTGGTTTCAAATAGAATTTGTTTGAACCACAATTCATAACTCTGGTGAATGATGATAAACAACATTTCATCATGGGCATGCTTGCCTTGTTTATCACTTTCTAAATCTTGTGCATTCAGAATGCTGTTGAGTTGTAGATAATCGCTATAATACATGAGCGCAAGATACAACAGCCCAATCGCAGTTGAATCAGAATTTCACGACTTTGAACTGATATTTTTCAGTTCTTATGAGGTAAATCCCAGATGACAAGTGCTCTAAATCAAGGCTAAATTCATTTTGAAATTTTTGAATTTCGCTGCCATTCATATCACATACACGGCCCGAAAGTTTCTCTGAAAAATGAAGTCTGTTTTGAGTTGGATTCGGATAGGCGCGTACTTCTTCAGTCTCTAAATCTTCCACAGAAATATACAAATTTGAGGCGTTGGGTGTGGTGTTCGAAAATTCAATCCAAGGCAATTCACCATCTGAATACCTTCCCCAAGTCTCATTAAACACAATGTTTTCATAATGTGTTGAATCTATGTATCGAATGGCATAACTCTGAAATTCAGCTAATGAAACTTCTTCAGTGGTATTGTTCAACTTAAATCCCAAGTGGTTTACGCCTTGTTCATACTGATCATCGGCCCACAGCAAATAATAATCTCCGGGGTCAAGGGTCACATCGGGCAGTCGCCATTTGTTTGGATTTGAAATGTCATCACTAATGAATTTCGATTTCAAGTTAACGGCTGTAGTTCCGGCGTTGTATAATTCAATCCAATCTGAATTGCCATCTGCATCGGTTGCGTTTAATGTTCCTGCAGGAGCAATTTCATTAATCACAATAGGTGTTGAACTCAACTGACCAAAAACATAACGAAAATTGCAATCATGGTCATCAATGCTATTGAGCCAAGCATTGGGTATAACACCAACAACAATATTCACGCTGTCTGTTGGAAGTAATATGGAAGAAAAGTATTTTTTCTCATTCAATGGTCCGGGGCCTATTTCTATCGAAGTAGGCAAGGTGTTCCACACATTCGTTAAAATGTTTCTGTAAACCACGGTATGCTCTGAAGGCAATGTATTCGCCAGATAAGTAACCAGCAGACTGTCATTTTGAAGTTGGCCCCTCACGTTGTGTATACTCACATAGGGCTGAACGTCATCCAATTGAACCACCGCGGTATTCCAGCGAGTATCAACATATTCAGCAATACCATAGTCAACATGATTTCCCCATGCTTCATCTATGGCATTTAAAAAGTCATCACTTGTAAATCCAAAATCAAGTTCACGAAATGGATCTTCAATTGCAGCGGTTGCAATTAAATTTTGGAAATTCAATGCGCGTTGTGATACCTGGGGGGCATTGAAATAAAGACTTTGCAATTCGTGCAGGTAATTTGTAAATTCATTCCTGTACCCCGGAACTTGCAGCAAGCGTGTAAACAAAGGACGTGTACTGTTTCCATTCCACGAATAAACGGCCCGTGAACCCCAATCAATTCCTACCCAATCAATTCCCAATGTGTTGTCTAAATCATAAGGAATGTATTCCAACAAGCCAGTATTTTCATTCTGATACAAGTAGTAATTGTTTTTGTTGAAAATGTATCCATCCCAATTTCCAATGAGCACATCAACAGCCATGATTTTCAGGTAATCATGAACATTGAAAATACGCTCAATTTCACAAGGTAGATTAATGAGCGAAGTTTGATTCAGCTTGGTAACGAAATTGGCTAAGACTGAAAAGTCTTGTTGATCCTCATTTTCAATTAAATTGTAATTGTCATCAGCATATGTTTCTGGGTTCGTACCCTGAAAAGCCAAGTCACTTCCCCACAAACACTTCCAAAGATTTTCTGATCCGTCATCGAAATAGGTATCAGCAAATGCTTCGTCAATCTGCTCAACATTCACATACAATCCCGCGTACAAATCATTGATGTATAATCGAACATACGACACGCGAGCTCCGGGAATTCCTGCTTCTCTGAAAAAATCCCAACACAATTTTGCGCGTAGTAAACTTGGGTCATTTTGATTTGCAATGAGATTCACTTCCTTCAAACCGTAAAACGACTGAGGTGTAAATGCATCGAATTTTAATTTGAATGATTTTTTTTGAGCCGCCAAAGAAGTGTTGCCTCGCAACCGAATACCCACTTGGTTATATCCTGAAAATCCGGTTGCAGTAGTATATACCAAATTGCAAGGAAATTCGTGTGAATTTCCCCAATTGGCAGGGTCTTCAAGTGCCGATAAGGTATCCATATCTATGCTTACATGAATAGTTGCAACTTCGTCTTGCAAAAAGGCCATTCCCCATTCAGGCAGTTGAGAAGAGCCTTGAATGGCAAGCAATAAAGTGAAAAGTAAAGCAGGTATTCTCATTTCAACTTTCGTTTAAAAAGTTGTGCAGGTTTGTGAAGTACTCCTTGCTGCTTTTCTTCCAGAGGTGTAAGTGTTTCAGTTCTTAAAATGTTTTTTCTGAAATTGCGCTTGTCTAATTTTTTATCGAGTATGATTTCATACAATTTTTGAAGTTGAGACAGTGTGAATTTTTCTGGCAACAACTCAAATCCAATGTGGTCAGCCATTAGTTCATGTCGCAACATCAGCAAGGCTTTGTGTACAATTTCATTGTGGTCGAAGGCCAGTGATGGTATGTTGTAAACATCAACCCAATAGGCATTTCCCGCAAAATTGGCAGCTTTCGGTTTAAATTCAGAAAGCTTAACCAAGGAGTAGTATCCGACCGTTAACACGCGCCTTTCCGGATTTACGCGGAAAGTTCGCAACCACTGTTGGTCTTTAAGACCACGAACCCGATTGGGATCACCAAACGCAAAAAACTGCTTCAAATAAATGCCTTTCAATGAAGTGAGCTCTTTCAAGATGCGGGCAGCCGCTTCATCTAGACTTTCATTATCCATTACCAAATCACCAGGTACGGCTTTCTGCGTTTTTATAGATGTATCTATGGGTTGCTTCTGCTCAATGAGCAATACCTTCAGTTGATCGTTATCAAATCCAAATACCACACAATCCACGGAAATATCCATGCCTTGTGTCTCAATTTTTGGTTTTATTCCCTTGCTTGTCATACTTCGTGTGAAAAATACACTTTCAAAAGTAATAGAAATTGCTTCTTGTTCATTGAAGAAGATTTCTCCTACATTCGCAAGCATATGAGCACCGCCCTTACTTCTTTAACCATAGCCAATCAGACATTGCGAAACCGCTACATCATGGGATCCATGCATACCGGTTTGGAAGAGCTCCCCAATGGATTCGAAGCTATGGCTGCCTATTATGCAGAGAGAGCCAAGGGCGAAGTGGCCTTGATTATTACCGGTGGTGTTTCACCAAATGTTCAAGGTCAATTGTGGCCGGGTGCCATCATGTTCCAAGACCCCTCGCTCATTGACAAGCACAAAATCATAACCAAGGCGGTGCACGATGCAGATGGAAAAATAGCACTTCAAATTTTACACGCGGGCAGATACGGTGTTCATGACCAATGCGTAAGCGCCTCAGCCATTCAAGCACCCATCAATATTTACACGCCTAGAGCACTCACAATTGAAGAAATTCAAATGACTGTTTCAGATTTTGCTCATTGCGCTCAACTCGCTGAGCAAGCAAATTATGATGGAGTGGAAATCATGGGAAGTGAGGGGTATTTGATTAATCAATTCATTTCGCCAAGAACCAACCAGCGAACAGATGCATATGGCGGTTCAATAGAAAATAGAATGCGATTCGCCATAGAAATTGTACGGGCCATCAAAGCCGCGGTATCCGAAAATTTCATTCTTATATTTCGTATTTCCATTGCTGACTTGGTTGAAAATGGAAGTTCAAAAGAAGAGATTGCTTTCCTGGCTAAAGCCTTGGAGAAAGAGGGTGTTCATATTTTTAATACCGGTATTGGTTGGCACGAAGCTCGCATTCCAACAATTGGTATGCGTGTTCCAAGAGGTGCATATTCTTGGGCTGCAGCGTGGTTGAAATCACACGTTTCCATTCCAGTGTCAGCAACGAATCGTATCAATACGCCCGAGTTAGCAGAGGAAATTATTTCAAGTGGGAAGGCCGACCTTGTTAGCTTAGCTCGACCCCTGTTGGCCGATCCGCAGTTTGTAAAAAAGGCTAGAACGGGAAATGCTCATCGCATCAACACCTGCATTGCATGCAATCAAGCTTGCTTGGATCAAATTTTTTCGGGTGAAACAGCATCATGTCTTGTAAATCCGTTTGCTGCGAGAGAACTGACTTGGAAAATTATTCCTACAAAAAATACAAAACGAATTGCAATCATTGGAGCCGGGGTTGCTGGATGCGCAGCTTCCATTACCTTGAGTCAACGTGGGTTTCAGGTGGAAGTGTTTGAAAAATCGAATGCCATTGGAGGACAATTTAAATGGGCAGCCCAAATTCCGGGGAAGGAAGAAATGAACGAGACACTTCGGTATTATGCTGAAGAATTGAAAGCACTGCATATTCCCATTCATCTCAATTGCAGCGAAGCTGCATGGCTTGAAAAGGCTTTTGACTTTCATGTAATTACAACTGGTGTTGTTCCCAAAGAATTGAATTCATTGAAATCAGATCATTCCATTCCCGTGTTGAACTACATTGAGGCCATTGAGCAAGAGTCATCACTTGGGAAAGAAATAGTTATTATAGGTTCTGGAGGAATTGCTATGGATGTGGCAAGTCTCTTGGGTTCAGAGCCAGAGGGAATAACGGATTACCAAAACCATTGGGGAGTTGATGCTTCCCTACATTTCCCTGGCGCACTCAAAGAAAAAGTTTGGCGAGTGGCGAAAAGAAAAATTCATTTCGTTCAACGATCAGGAAAAAAGTTAGGATTCAAATTGGGAAAGACAACCGTATGGTCGCACCGCACAGAACTAGCCGAATTGGGTACTCAAATTCATTCACACGTTTCAAACATGGAAATTCGTGATGGCGCCTTTTATATGACGAAAGGTGATATCACCGAAATGCTGCAACCTGCAGCCGTTATAAACTGCACAGGTCAAGAGTCTACTCTGCCACTTCAATTTAATGAAACGAATCATGTGGTACTTGGTGGAGCGAAATCCAATGAACGATTAGACGCAAAAAGGGCCATTTATGAGGCCACTGCATGGGCCATTCAATTCGAACTGTGAACATTTTTTACTTGGTGTAAGAAGTACACTTTCTTTACTTTGCATTCTCACGAATTGCAAGCGCTATGATAAAATATTTGAAAACTGACCCGTGGAAAATCATTGAAGATTCCTTTCATTCCCATTTGCAAAGAAGCTCTGAAAGTATTTTCAGCATTGGGAATGGTAAATTTGGTCAACGTGCAAATCATGAAGAAGACTTCTCTGGTCCAAGTTTGCATGGTAGTTACATAGCGGGTGTTTATTATCCAGACAAAACACGTGTAGGGTGGTGGAAGAATGGTTATCCTGAATACTTCGCCAAAGTTTTAAATTCAGCAAATTGGATTGGCTTAAGTATTCATGTAAATGACGAAATCCTCGACTTGAATACATGGAATGTTGAGTCCTTTGAACGTGTGTTGGATATGAAGCAGGGCTTACTTCAACGTTCGTTTATTGCAACTTCTCCTTACGGAAAAAGAATTCAGGTCGTTGCTGAAAGATTCTGTAGCATGGCCAATGATGATCTTGCAGCTATTCGTTACGAGGTAAAGGCTTTAGATGAAGATGTAGTTCTTTCTGTTCACTCGTTTATAGAAGCTGAAGTTCGAAATCACGATAGCAATTATGATGAGTTATTTTGGAAAAGCATTCGTTCTCAGGCAAATGAAAACGCAGGTTCAGTTCAAGCTGAAACGTTGAAGACAGGTTTTCAAGTGGCATGGGCCATGGAAGTTCATGATAGTAAAAATTCAAATTGGTCAGCATCTCAAAACGCACATCGTATTGAGTCAACTACAAAAATTCAAATCCAATCGGGCGAGTCTGTCGTCTTTCATAAATATGTATCCATTGTAAGTTCGTTGAATGAACAAGTTGAATCGCTCTCTCAAATAGCTTCAAACAAGGCACAACAAGCTGCAGTTGTAGGATACGAAGAATTGCGTTCAGCGCACATTCAAGCATGGGATAAAATTTGGGAACTCGGCGACATTTGCATTGAAGGTGATGACGAAGCGCAACAAGGTATTCGTTTCAATATTTTCCATCTCAATCAAACCTATACCGGTCAAGATGCACGATTAAATATTGGTCCGAAGGGATTTACCGGAGAAAAATACGGTGGGTCTACTTATTGGGACACTGAGGCGTATTGCCTTCCTTTCTATCAAAGTACACGACAATCGCACGTGGCCAAACAACTCTTGGTTTACCGATATACACAATTGGATAAAGCCATTGAAAATGCACAGAAATTGGGATTCACGAATGGAGCGGCTTTGTATCCCATGGTAACCATGAATGGAGAAGAGTGTCACAACGAATGGGAAATAACCTTCGAAGAAATTCACAGAAACGGAGCCATTGCTTATGCCATTTATAACTATGTGAAATACACTGGAGATGAGGCACACTTGGGTGAATGTGGATTTGATGTGTTATTGGGAATTGCCAGATTTTGGTCGCAACGGGTCAATTGGTCAGATGCGAAACAAGCCTACGTTATGCTTGGAGTAACGGGGCCGAATGAATATGAGAACAATGTAAACAATAACTTTTACACGAATTACATAGCAGCTTGGTGCATGAAATATACCAAAGAAGTAGGGGAGAAGCTTCAGTCAGAAAATGCCACCTTGTTCAATGAAAAGTGTAAGAAGTGGAATTTGGACTTTCATGCTGAGAGTGCTGCATGGCAAACACGGATTGACAACATGTATTACCCCAAGCTTGAAAATAGTCTCATCTTTTTGCAGCAAGACGGATTCATGGATAAAGAGCAATTGAGCATTGCCGATTTAAAATTAGAGGAACGCCCCATTAACCAGCATTGGAGCTGGGATCGTATTCTGCGCAGCATATTCATAAAGCAAGCAGATGTATTGCAAGGATTTTTCTTTTTTGAAGAAGACTTTACCATGGAAGAACTCAAAGCCAATTTTGATTTTTACGAGCCAAAGACGGTTCACGAATCCAGCTTATCGCCTTGTGTCCATGCCATACTAGCAGCGAAGTTGGGTTATGAGGATAAGGCCTACGAAATGTATGTAAGAACCTCAAGATTGGATATTGATGATTACAACCATGAGGCACATGAAGGCTTACACATTACATCTATGGCAGGTACATGGATGTCTGTAGTTATGGGTTTTGGTGGAATGCGTGTGAAAAATGGAGAATTGGTTTTTGAACACACCTTGTTACCGAAAAAATGGAAGAGTCTAACCTTTAACGTGTTGTTTAGAAATAAACAGCTACGAATTTCATTGAATGAAAGCGGAGTGCAAATAGCTTGATTATATTCGTGATGAAATTTCTTATTCATCATGAAAAAAATAAGTGTAAGCTTTGTTCTGCTTGTTGCATTTGTATTGAATTCACTTGGTCAAGATGCAACTGTCATTTATAAAAATACAGTAGGCTCTACGGTAACCATTGAAACCGAATTGGGCATTGGTTCCGGATTTTTTGTTGCTCCAAATGTAATTGCCTCCAATTATCATGTCATTGAGGGTGCTGTAACAGCCAATTGTTTTTTAAGTAACAGTCAAACCCGATATGAAATTGATGGTTACGTGGGAGTTGATCAAAAAGCAGATTTGGTGTTACTGCATGTAGTAGGATTAGATAAACCCAAGATTGCTATGGCCAGTGGCTCACCTACACCAGGTGAAAAGGTGTTTGTCATGGGAAGCCCCAAAGGTTTACCAGCTACCATTTCAGATGGCATTGTTAGCGGCTTGCGTGATTTCGACGGAATCAAGCACATTCAAATGACCGCACCCATTTCCCCGGGGTCAAGTGGTGGACCGGTAATGAATGGAAAAGGTGAATTAATCGGAGTCTCAGTGAGTCAATACACAGAAGGACAAAATATCAATTTTGCGGTTCCAAGATCTTACTTACAATTGCTTTTGGATTTTATGAATTCCGAACCGCAACCGTTAATGAATTTACTGGCACTTGGCGGCGAATATATTGATTTAACTATCGATGAGACGTATTCTGGTGAGGATGCTACTTATGAAATTAACATGTTCCCAGGTAACAAACCTGAGTTGGTTTTAGATTATATGGCCAGTTGGGAAGAGCAGACATGCTTCTATTTTACCTACACGGTGGCTGAAGATTATGCAAGTAGATATACTTCTATTTACATGAAGGAATACACATTGATTGACAGAGTAAGTGGAAAAAAATACTATGCGAATTATACCGATTTGCCAACTGATGAAAACGATCCGCGTTGGATTTACAGGGGCTCTGAAAGTCCGTTCTTGGTATGTTTCGATCGTATTCCAAGTTCAGTAACTTCTTTTGATTTGATTGAAGGAACATGCGAAGATGGACAATTTTGTATTACTGAATTAGACGTGGCATCTTTCAAACGAGTAACCAATGATGAGGTGGATTGGGATTTATATGAAGAGGCCGATACCGAAGGAACGGTAAGTTTCTATTCACACTATGGTGGATCAGGAGACGTGTCATTCTATATTGAAGGAATTTATGTTGGGAAATTGGATCAGTATTTCGAAGATCAGAATTATTCTCCAGCATGCGGTGATGATGGAACGTTGGTTGTTCGTTTACCTGCCGGAACATACAACTACAAAGCGTCTGACTCGAAATACAACTGGAGTGGTACAGTCACCATTGAAGCCAATGGATGTTTGTCACAAGGGATTCGGGAATAGAAAAAAAGTTTAAATTCATTTGCAAAGAAAAGAATACGTGCTATATTTGCAGCCTCTTTGAAGAAAGAGAAAACGGTCCGGTAGTTCAGTTGGTTAGAATACATGCCTGTCACGCATGGGGTCGCGGGTTCGAGTCCCGTCCGGACCGCTGAAATAAAAAAGCCTCTTACATGTAAGAGGCTTTTTTATTGAAGATATTTTTGTTTATTTGCTCGAATTGCTTTTTCATTATGTTTCCTTTAATTCTTGTAGGTCCCTTATTTGTGGTTATTTCGTTATTAACCCTATTGTTTCCGCCAAAAAAAATCAATGGGTTATACGGATATAGAACAAAGCGAAGCATGAGCAATCAAAAGGCTTGGGATGCCGCTCAAAAAATCTCATCTCAAGTCATGCTTCTAGAAGGTGTGATTATGTCTTTGTTTGCGGGTTTGGGGTTTTTATTCAGTCTAACTGAAGGCTTGGAAGTTGGCCTTAGTCTCACTGTTCTTGTATCTGGAATAGTCTTTCTATTTGTCTACACCGAAAAAAAGATAGAAGATTTGAAATAAAAAAGCCAGCATGGCTGCTGGCTTTCTCAACCTAACCAATCATCCTACTTCACATCGAATCGATCAAGATTCATGACCTTACTCCACGCTTTTACAAAATCAGTCACCATCTTTTCTTTTGCATCTGAACTCGCATAAACCTCAGCCAACGCGCGCAATTCAGAGTTTGAACCAAATATTAAATCTGCACGAGTAGCCATGTATTTTAGCTCTCCCGTTTTTCTATCGCGTCCCTCAAACAATTCAGCATCTGCGTTGACAGCTTTCCAAGTGGTTTGTATATCCAATAGATTTACGAAAAACTCATTTGTTAATTGATCTTTTTTGTTTGTGAACACCCCGTTTTTGGATCCATCGAAATTGGCATTCATAGCG
>Ga0315899_10003985_pt1 | contig 16002 bp, 16 predicted proteins | sample LakEriMetagenome_2_FD_203518 | JGI IMG/M metagenome (GOLD analysis project Ga0315899, IMG submission 203518) | Freshwater fungal communities from buoy surface, Lake Erie, Ohio, United States - Buoy 4 MA112 | ecosystem: Environmental > Aquatic > Freshwater > Lake | place: USA: Lake Erie, Ohio... | reverse complement strand
GTAGACGCTGTTCTCTGCGTAGGGCTCGGGCAGGCCCACATCACAGAAAATTTCGACCTGGGTCAAGTCCTCGTCGTATCGAATCACGACGGTCGATTCGTTGACGAAGAAGCTACCCGAAGCCAGCGCCTCCTGCGCACCCTCCACGGTACCCGTGATGCGCTGGGCCACGTGCGCATGGAGCTCCTCGAATCGCTGCCTGGACGCGCGCATGAGACTTTCAGAGGACTCGACGAGCGCTTCTTCCATGTCTTTCAGCGAGGGCGCTTGTTGTGGGGTGTTCTGCGGTGTGGTCGTGCCTGGCGTGTTCATGCTGGTTACACACTCTGCCTAGGGGCCACATCGGCTGCGGCTTGGCGCGAGTTGGGCACCGCTTTCTTCTCGATGTCCGCCACCACTCTGCGGCCGAGGCCCGATAGGTAGCCCCACGAGATGCCAATCCAAGCGGCACCCGCGACAGCGGCGTCCCGTTTAACCTCCGGCCGCGCACCCGCGATGACAGGGGCAAGGGCTCCGGGGGCGAGGGTTACCGCTGCGGCAACCGTGTGCCACAGCGCTCGCGTCATGATTGCGTAACTTGGGCACCCGGATAAGGTGTTCTTCAACCCCCCAAACCAGCCACTCAAATAATCGAGGGCTGCATTGCACGGTGAGAGACGTGAGTGCTGGTGATCGCGCAGGCTATCAATGAGCGTTGTCGTTTCTTTGTCTTTCTCACGGTTGCCCCCTAAAAGTGCTGTTGGGTCTTGCCAGTGGACGAATCGCGGCAGATATGCCTTGTGCAGGCAAGTGCCTAGAGTGGCTGCACAGGCGCTGAGCAATTTCGCCATGGCCTTGGTCTCAGGATCGCTGTTCGCGCATTGCCACTCAACGATGGCGTGACCCACCGCAAATGTCCAAAACGCAGAGTATTCGAGCGCTTTGCCCGTATTCGTCTTTGTCGCGTCAACGAATTCGTTGCCTTTCTGGTGGAGCGCTTTGAAATAAGTAGGCGCCAATCCGCCGTTGTCGATGATGCGGCTCCCGAAGGTACCGCCAACGCCCGCGATCACGCTGCCCGTGATGAAGGTCAGCAGCCTATCCATATCTTTTTCACCGAAAGAGACCTTCTCTGCGGCCTTCAGGTAATGGAACACGCCAAGCATCAGAAATCCGAAAGCAAACACGGTCGTCCCTTGGGCAACGGCTCTTCCCGCCTGCCAGGTCTTCAGCGTGTCAATGAATTTTTTCAGATCTTGCGGATTGACATTGAGTCGTTGGAGCAATGCCAAGGCGTTCTGTTCACGCACTTCGGCCGCGGTGAGTGGCTGGCCCTCTGCTCTAGAGGAGGGAACCCACGTGTGATAGAGCTCCGCGAGTTGTCGGGCTTGCTCATCAGGCTCCGTGGATTTCCGATCAGAGGTTGTCACGAATGTGTCCGGAGAGCCATTCGTTTCAGGGCCTGAGGCACCCGCCGACAGCAGCCCAGAGTTCGGCGTCGCCGCCAAATTAAAACTCTGTACCAAATCCCTCCGGGTCGTGCGGCTTGGTGTGATCTCGGGGGCACGGCCTGCTGGGATGAGGTGGAGACGCTTCGAGTCTCCGGCAGGGGGGCCCTCAAGCACCGGGGTAGGTCCCGAGTTTAATGTGCCGCGAGGGGTTGAAAAGTCTGAAGCCTGGAGTCTCGACGATGGGTTCATATCACCTCTCCTTAAAAACTCATCTTTAATGAATTAGTCCTCCTTTTCAATCTTCTCAAGCTGACGGGCAAAAACCGGCCCCTGAACCCCCGATCTGGTCGATAATCGGGCAACGTGGCGTCAGGAAACCCTGATGCTGCGTTCCTGCGGTGTATGGTCAGTTTCGCGTCTTGAAAGCAGCTCCTGAGTTTGTGATTGCGTGCCCGGCTCCATCGCGTTCTTGCGTTTTTCTATAGGAGCCTTTCATGGGCAACAAACTCTACGTGGGCAATCTGCCCTACTCTTTCCGTGACAACGACCTCGAGCAGGCGTTCAGCCAGTACGGCCAGATCTCCAGCGCCAAGGTCATGATGGAACGCGACACCGGTCGCTCCAAGGGCTTCGGCTTTGTCGAAATGGGCAGCGAAGCCGAGGCACAAGCCGCGATCCAGGGCCTGAACGGCCAGCAAGTCGGCGGCCGTGGCCTGGTGGTGAACGAAGCTCGCCCGATGGAGCCGCGCAGCGGCGGCTTCGGCGGCGGCGGCGGTGGTGGTGGCCGTGGCGGCGATCGCGGTGGCTACGGCGGCGGCGGCGGTGACCGTGGCGGCTACGGCGGCGGCGGCGGTCGCGGCGGCTACTAAGCCCCCCTTACCTGCAGCAAAAGGGCCCTTCGGGGCCCTTTTTCATGCCCCAAGCCCCGGGCAGACCCTTGCACAGAAGGGGTCTGTGTGTTTCATAATGGTCTGGCGTGAGTTCGTTCGTTTCACGCACGGATTGCGGTGAACAGGTCACTTTCGCGTTGCAGATCGTTAGAAAGCGCTTTCGGGACTCCATCGCTGAGCTCAATGTTTCTATAGGAGTCCCGATTTCATGGGCAACAAACTGTACGTGGGCAACCTGCCCTACTCGGTGCGTGACAGCGATCTGGAACAGGCGTTCAGCCAGTTCGGCGCCGTGACCAGCGCCAAGGTGATGATGGAACGCGACACCGGCCGCTCCAAGGGTTTCGGCTTTGTCGAGATGGGCAGCGATGCCGAGGCCCAAGCCGCCATCAGCGGCATGAACGGCCAACCCCTGGGCGGTCGCAGCGTGGTCGTCAATGAAGCCCGTCCGATGGAAGCGCGCCCCCCTCGCAGCGGTGGCTACGGTGGCGGTGGCGGCGGCTACGGCGGTGGCGGTGGCGGTTATGGAGGCGGCGGCTACGGCGGTGGTGGTGGCGGTGGTGGCGGTGGCGGTGGTGGTTATGGCGGCGGCGGCCGTGGCGGTGACCGCAACGACCGGGGCGGCGGCGGCCGCGGTGGAAGCGACGGCGGTTTTCGCAGCCCCTACGGCTCGGGCCCGCGCGGAGGCGGCCGCGGTGGCGATCGGGGTGGAGACCGTGGCGGCTACTGATCCAGCGGTCTGCTGACCGACCAAACAACGGGGCGCAAGCCCCGTTTGCTTTTGGGGATCCGGTTGACGGGCGCGCTGTACCGCACCGTCGCGTCAGGCCTACGCCACGCATCGCCCCGCGCCGACGACGCCGAGGCTGAGGCTGCCTAGATTGGCCTCATGACGACGACCTGCCCTTTGGCGCGGATTGCGGCGGTGGCCTGCGCCGCAATCCTGCTGTGCCTGCCAGCCCTGTGGAACGGACTGCCGTTCTTCTATCCCGATACACCGACCTACCTGCGCGGCGCCGAGATGGCCACAGGCCAACTGACCAAGCGCCTGCGGCCGGCGCAGGCCGCTGAGCCCGCGGCGACGCGGGAGACCGTCGCACCGAGCACCGCGACAGCCGCCGTGCGGGGACTGACGTCCTTGCAGGACAAAGTCGTGCTGGCCGGACGGTCGATTTATTACGGCGGACTGCTTCACGCCGCACAAACCGCAGGCAGTCTTTGGCTAGGAGTGATCGCGCAGGCGCTGTGCGTGGCGGCGGTCTTGCATCTGGTGATGGTCACGCTGTGGCGCGTGCGTCCCGCCGCCTATCTGGCAACGATGGCGACGCTAGCGCTGATGACGCCCCTGGGGGTGTACAGCGGGCTGCTGATGCCCGACGTGTTCGCGGGGCTGACCGTCCTGGCCTTCGCCACGCTGGCGGTGTACTGGCGGCAGCTGTCACGAATGGCGCGGGGCTTGCTGGTCGGTGTGCTGCTGTTCGGGCTGCTGGCGCATGCCAGCCATGCAGCGATGGCGGCGGTGCTGCTGCTGGGAACGCTGGCACTGCGCCTGTGGAACCCCCGCTGGCAAGGCGTGTCGGCGCCGGCACTGACCGGGGTGGCGGTCTGCATCGGGCTGGCGATCGCCGCCGAGTGGGCGTTTGCGGCGGGCGTGCAGCGGGCGGTGGGCGCACCACCACTGCGGCTGCCCTATCCGACCGCGCGCTTGATCGAGATGGGACCGGGCACACGATTCCTGCAAGCGCGTTGCCCGCAAGCGGGCTATGCGGTGTGTGCCTATGCCGCGAACTACCCGACGGCGTGGGACGCGTTCCTGTTCTCTGATGATCCCGCGCGCGGCAGCTTCGCGCTGGCAGACGCAGACACCAAGCGGCGCATCGTAGCGCAGCAAGGCGCCTTCGTGCGCGAGGTGATTGCGTATGACCCGGCGGGGGTATTGGCGGGTTGGGCGGCGGACCTGGCGCGACAACTGCTGTCGTTTCGGGTGGATGTGTGGAGTTTCGGCGATCGCCAGCTGGCGATGTATGAGGGTCGGGTGCCGCCCCAGGTCCTGCAGGCGCTGCAGGCGAGCAAGGGCCTGAATGCACCGGCCTACAACGACGTGCTGTCAGCGCTGACTTACGCGAGTACCGTGGCCGCTGTGGTGCTTGGCGCCTGGTGGGCGTGGCGCCGACGCGCCGGGGCGCACGCGCAAGTGCCGCAGCGGCTGGAGCAGGTGGCCATGCTGGTGTTGGCGGGGGTGGCGACCAATGCGCTGGTGTGCGTGACGGCGGCATCCAGCCTGGATCGGTTTCAGTCGCGCGTGATCTGGCTGCTGCCGTTTCTCGCGCTGACCGTGCTGGCCTGGGGTGCGTCGCGCAGCCGCGTCGTCGAGACAACCCGTCCGCAAGGATCACAGGGGCCGAGCGCGCGCCGGCTGGAAGGCGTCGCATCATGAATACCGCCTTTCCGCCGTCTTCGAGCGGGCTGGGCACGCCCCCCGCGCCGCGATGGACCGACTACCTGCGCATGGCACGCCTGGATCACATGACCAAGCATGTGTTCATCTTGCCGGGCCTGGTGCTGGCCTGGGTGCTGCGCGCGCCGCCGCTGGTGGGGGTGTGGCTGCCGATCACGCTGGGACTGGCCAGCGCCGTGCTGATCGCCTGCGCCAACTACATCCTCAATGAGTGGCTCGATCGGCACTTCGACGCGCACCATCCGGACAAGTCCCGACGGCCCGCAGTGACGGTTGCCCTGTCGCCGCTGCCAGTCTGGGCCAGCTACATCGGGTGCAGCCTGGCCGGCCTGGCGCTGGCGCTGACGATCGGGCCGGTGTTCACCGTGACGACGGTGCTGTTCTGGCTGTCAGGCGTGGCCTACAACGTGCAGCCAATACGCTTGAAGGACAAGGCCTACCTCGATGTGCTCTCGGAGTCCTTGAACAACCCGATTCGCCTGATGCTCGGGTGGTCGATGATCGAACAGACCAGCGTGGCGCCGATGTCGCTGCTGCTGGCGTACTGGATGGGCGGGGCGTTTCTGATGGGGGCGAAGCGCTTGTCGGAGTACCGCGAGATCGCAGCGGGGCCGGGGGTGGCGGTGCTGCATCGCTACCGGCGTTCGTTCCGGCACTACACGCAGGAACGTCTGCTGGTGTCGTGCTTTGTGTACGCGCTGCTGTCGACGCTGCTGGTGGGTTTCTTTCTGGTGAAGTACCGCATCGAGTACCTGGTGGCCTGCCCGCTGGTGATCGCGATGTTTGCGCATTACCTGGCGCTGTCCTTGCACGCGGGTTCGGTGGCACAAAAGCCGGAGAAGTTGTTTCGCGAGAAGCTGTTGATGGGGATCACGGGGGCCACCGCCTTGGCGCTGGTGGGTCTGAGTTTCGTGAGTCTGCCGGTGCTGCATGCGCTGGCCGAGCCGCACTTCATCGTGCTGGGTAGGTCGCCGTGAACGGCGCGCCCGACTGGGACCGCATCGACCTGGTGGTGTTCGATGTGGATGGCACGCTGTACGACGCGGCGCGCCTGCGCCGCGCGATGGTGTGGCACCTGCTGGGGGCGGCTTGGCGAGAGCGCAGCTTGCGCACGTTGCAGGTACTGGGGACGTTTCGCCAGGTGCGCGAGGCGCTGGCGCAGGAGGCCGGCGCCGACTTTTTGACGTTGCAATACACGCGCACCGCTGCGCGTACGGGCTGCGACGTGCAGCAGGTGCGCGCGCTGGTACAGGAGTGGATGCACCAGCGGCCGCTGCCGCTGCTGCGGGCCTGCCGGTGGCCGCAGGTGCAGGCCGTGTTCGCGGGGCTGCGCGCGGCGGGCAAACCGGTGTGGGCGCTGTCGGACTATCCGGCCGTCGACAAGTTGCAGGCGCTGGGCTTGCAGGTCGATGGTGCGGTGTCGGCCACCGACGCCGAGATCGCGCGCCTGAAGCCCGATCCGCGCGGGCTTCAGACCATCCTGGCGCGCACGGGCGTGCCGGCGGCGCGCGCGCTGATGATCGGTGACCGGATGGACCGCGATGCGGCGGCCGCACAGCGCGCCGGCGTGCCGGCCTGGATCCTGTCGCGTCGCAGGGCGCCCGGGGTGCGCAGTTTTCGCGGGTACGACGATCCGGTGTTTGGCCCCTTGCTGGCGATCCCGATGCGAGCAAGCGCGTGATGCCTCGCGATACATCGGACTCGATGCGCGATTACGCCCTGGGCTACACGCTGGCGGGCGGCCTGGCCGCGGGGGTGGACATCGGCGGGTTTCACTGGCTGGCACCGCGCCTGGAGCCGCTGCTGCTGTCTGCCGTCGTGAGTTTTGTCCTGGCTGCGATGGTGAACTACACCTTGTCGTCGCTGTGGGTGTATCGGCGATGCTGGCGCTCGCTGCGGCGGGCGGCGCTTTTCATGGCGTTTGCTTGCGTGGGCCTGGCCGTGAATGCGGGGGTGACCTGGTGGCTGGCGAGCACGCTGCCCCTGCATGCGACGCTGGCCAAGGCCGGCGGTGTAGCGACCGCTTTCGGGATCAATTTTTGGATGAACACCCGGCTGGTGTTCGCGCGGGCCGGACGGCCTCAGGCCTGACCTTGACGGTGCTTGCGCGGACGACCCGCCAGCAGGCGATCGAGCCAGGCCGCAGGCAAGACGCGCAGGATGCGGGCAATGATCGCCATGGGCCAGGGGATCACGCGATGCGCCACTCCGCGGGCGATGGCCCGCACGGCGTGCTTCGCGAAGTCGTCGGACGCCATGAGAAAGGGCATGGGGTAGCGGTTGCGACGGGTCAGGGGCGTGGCGATGTAGCCCGGGCTGAGGGTGACAACCTTGACGCCGTGGGTGCGCAATTCGCCGCGCAACGATTCGCAATAGCTGATGGCCGCCGCCTTGCTCGCGCAATACGCGCCGTGCCCGGGCATGCCCCGGATGCCGGCAACACTGGCGATGCAAACCAGGGTGCCACGACCGCGTTGCACCATGGGCGTGATGAAGGGGTGGAAAGTCGCCGCAACGCCCAGGGTGTTGGTGGCGAGGGTGCGGGCCATGACCTCGAGGTCCTCGCGCTGCGCGCTGTCCATGCCCAGGCTGATGCCAGCGTTGGCGATGACCAGGTCTGGCAGGCCTTGCGACTCGATGCAGGCGTGACCCGCGGCAACGATGGCCTCGGTGTCAGCGACATCCGCGACATACGCGCGGGCTTGCGAGGGATCCAGGCGCTGTGCATGCACCCAGTCGTGCAAGACCTCGCCGCGCCGCGCCACCAACGCCAGGCGCCAGCCCTGCTGCGCGTAACGCGTTGCCAGGGCCTGACCGATGCCACTGGACGCGCCCGTGATGAAAACCAAGGGTGCCATCACCGCTTCTCGGATGGCACGATCGTGCCGCGCACACGGCCGCTCAATTGCAGCTGCTGACTGAGATTGTTGAAGTCCAGGTTGTCGCCCGTGAAGCGGTCGGCATCGCGCTCCAAGATGACCGGACGGTTGGACTTGAGCTGCTCGGTGTTGGCAAAGAAGTGCAAAAACTCGCCACGTACCTCGATGCGCGGTGTGCGCTGACCGCCAGGGCCCAGGCCAGGCTGGCGGGTGACCACCGCATCACCGAAAAGCTGCACCTCGGAGCCATCTCCGTTGGAGAGGGCGCGCCGCGCGGTCGCGACCGTGATCTGGCCGCGCTCGTTGTAGGAGCGCATGCGGGCCTGGTCGATTTCCAGGGTGTCGGTGTCGGGGTAGTGCCGACCCTCGGCGCCGGAGATCTCGCTCTTGAGACGACCACTGGCATCAAAGCTGCGGACGGTGAAGTCGCGCAGGAAGTAGTCGGGTTCGTGCGTGGCCGCACGGGTCGCAGCGGCCGGCAGAAAAATCGGTGTGTTGCGGGCCAGCAAGTAGGTGGCCAGGGCCATGACGCCCATCAAAAACACAGGCAGGTAGACCGCCAGCCGGTCCCAGCCGCGACGCAAGCCGCGCCAGGCCTGGCCCCAGACAGCGGTGCTCACGAATAGCGCTCCAGCAACTGCGCGTAGCGGCCGCTGGCCACCAGAAGCAGGTCGCACAGCTCGCGCACCGCACCCTGACCGCCAGCGGCCTGCGTGACGTAGCGGGCCGCCGCGCGCACCTCGGGATGGGCATTGGCAGGCGCGACGGCAAAGGCGCATCGGCGCAGCACGGGCAGGTCGGGCCAGTCGTCGCCGATGGCGGCGGCCTCGCGCCAGCTCAAGCCCAGTTGCGCCAGCGTGCCTTCGGCGGCGGGGGCCTTGTCTTCGGTGCCGTAATGGACATGCGTGATGCCCAGGGCAGCCATGCGCGCGCGCAAAGGTGCGCAGTCGCGACCGGTGATGACCACCGGGGTGATGCCGCCTTGCTGCAAAAGCTTGATGCCCAGACCATCGAGGATGTGAAAGCGCTTGAGGGTCTCGCCCGCATCGGTCAGGTACAGGCTGCCATCGGTGAAGACACCGTCCACATCGAAAAAGGCGACGCGGATGCCCTGGGCCGCCAGCAGGTGCTCGGGGTCGAAGCTCAGGGCGGGCGTAGACATGCGCCGACTCAGATGACCTTGGCGCGCATCAGGTCGTTGCTGTTGACGGCGCCGCACAGGCGGGCGTCGGCATCGACCACCAGCACGCTGGTGATGCGGTGCGCCTCCATGAGGTCGGCGGCCTCGACCGCGAGCACGTCGCGCGAGATGGTGCGCGGGTTAGGGTGCATCACATCGCGGGCGCACAGGCCGCGCAGGTCAGCGCCTTTTTCAATGAGGCGGCGCAGATCGCCGTCGGTGAAGATGCCCAGCACACGGTCTTGCGCGTCGACGATGGCTGAAGCGCCCAGGCCGGCACGGCTGATCTCGCGCATCAACTCGGTGAAGGACGTGTCCGGCCCCACGCGGGGCACAGCCTCGCCGGTGCGCATGACATCGACCAGGTGGGTGAGCAGCTTGCGGCCCAAGGCGCCGCCGGGGTGCGATCGTGCGAAGTCTTCGGGCCGGAAACCGCGCGCGTCGAGCAGGGCCACCGCGAGGGCATCGCCCAGGGCCACCTGGGCGGTGGTGCTGGCCGTGGGCGCGAGGTTCAGGGGGCAGGCCTCTTTTTCAACGCCGCAATCGAGCAGGATGTCGGCATGACGGGCCAGGGTGGAAGCGGGGTTGCCGGTCATGGCCACGAGGGGTACGCCCTGGCGCTTGAGGACCGGCAGGATGGCCGTGATTTCGTCGCTTTCGCCGCCATTTGAGATGGCCAGCAGCAGGTCGATGGCCTTGATCATCCCCAGGTCGCCGTGGCTGGCCTCCGCAGGATGCACGAACATGGCCGGCGTGCCGGTAGAGGCCAGGGTGGCGGCGATCTTGCGACCGATGTGGCCGCTCTTGCCCATGCCAGTGACGACGACGCGCCCGCGCACCGCCAGGATGGCCTGGACCGCGCGGGCGAACGCGTCACCGGTGCGGCGCTTGAGGCCTTGCACGGCGGCGGCTTCGATATCAAAGGTGTCGTGGGCCAGGCGCAAGGCGCGCTGGGCATCGAACGACCCTTGCGGGGCGGGGTGCGGGGTCATCCATGCGATTCTACGTAGCCAGGGTCCGCTGGCGGCGCGAAGGCCCCCAGGGTAGCTGCTCGGCCGCGAGCGCTTAGGATCGGGCCATGTCCACGCTCGAACTCACCCTCCTGTATCTGCTGGCAGCGGTGCTGGGCGTGGTGGCCTGCCGGCTGGCCAAGCTGCCGCCGATGCTGGGCTACCTGGTGGTGGGGGTGGTGATCGGGCCGAACGCCCTGGGCCTGGCGCAAAACTCCGCCGGCGTGAGCCATCTGGCCGAGTTTGGCGTGGTGTTCCTGATGTTCGTGATCGGGCTGGAGTTCAACCTGCCCAAGCTGCGCGCCATGCGCAGCCATGTGTTCGGGCTGGGCCTTTTCCAGGTGGTGTTGACGATTGCGCTGGCCACAGGCGGCATGCTGGCGCTGGCAAGCTTCGCGGAGCCTGCTTGGCGCGTGAGCTGGCAGACCGCGCTGGCCTTGTCGGGGGCGCTGGCCATGAGCAGCACGGCCATCGTGGTCAAGCTGATGGCCGAGCGGCTGGAGCTGGAATCCGAGCACGGCCAGCGTGTGATGGGCGTGTTGCTGTTCCAGGACATTGCGGTGGTGCCGCTGCTGGTACTGATTCCCGCCCTGGGCAGTCCGCCCGAGGCGCTGCTGGGGCAGATCGCGCTGGCGCTATTCAAGGCGATGGTGCTGATCACCCTGCTGCTGGTGGGCGGCCAGTGGGTGATGCGCTGGTGGCTGACCCTGGTGGCGCGGCGCAAGAGCGAAGAGCTGTTTGTTCTGAACCTGCTGCTGATCACGCTGGGGCTGGCCTGGCTGACCGAGGCAGCCGGCCTGTCGCTGGCGCTGGGGGCCTTCATCGCCGGCATGCTGATTTCGGAGACCGAATACAAGCACCAGGTGGAAACCGATATCCGGCCGTTTCACGACGTGTTGCTGGGGCTGTTCTTCATCACCATCGGCATGATGCTGGACTGGCGCCTGGTGGCCGAGCACTGGCTGCTGGTGGTGGTGCTGGTGACGCTGCCGGTGTTGTTCAAGCTGCTGCTGGTGACGGCCCTCACGCGCGGGCTGGGCGCGTCCACGGGGGTGTCGCTGCGCACGGGTCTGTACCTGGCGCAGGCGGGCGAGTTCGGCATCGTGCTGCTGACGCTCACCCAGGCGAACCGATTGATCGCGCCGGAGTTGTTCAACCCGATTCTGGCCAGCATGGTGCTGTCGATGCTGGCCACACCCTTTTTGATCATGGGCAGCAATGCGATCGTGACCCGGCTGGTGGCCAGCGACTGGATGCAACAGTCCCTGGCGATGACCCGCATCGCGCGACGCACGATCAACACCAGCAAGCACGTGATCATCTGTGGCTACGGCCGCTGCGGCCAGAACCTGGGGCGCATGCTGGAACGCGAAGGCATTCCCTACATCGCCCTGGATCTGGATCCCGACCGGGTGCGCCAGGCCGCGGCCGCCGGCGATTCGGTGGTGTTTGGCGATGCGGCGCGGCTGCAGGCGCTGATGGCCGCAGGCCTGGCGCGGGCCAGCGCGGTGGTGGTGACGTATCTGGATGTGCCCAGTGCGTTGAAGGTGCTGGATCTTTCGCGCACACATGCGCCGCAGGTGCCGGCCATTGTGCGTACCCAGGACGACCGCGATCTGGAGAAGCTGCGTGCAGCCGGTGCGACCGAGGTGGTGCCCGAGGCGCTGGAGGGCTCGCTGATGCTGGCCAGTCACGCGTTGGCGTTGGTAGGCGTGCCGGTGCGACGGGTGCTGCGCATCGTGCAGCAACTGCGCGAAGAGCGCTACGACCTGCTGCGCGGCTACTTTCATGGCGCCGACGACCCGGAAGGCGACGGCGAGGCCGAGCGCCTGGCCACCCTCACCCTGCCCCTGGGGTCACGGGTCGGCGGGCGCACGCTGGGCAGCCTGGCGCTGCACGCCATGGGCGTGCGCGTGATGAGCCTGCGGCGCGGCAATGGTGACGCGGTAGCCGTGAATGACGATCTGCCGCTGATGGACGGCGACACGCTGGTGATCAGCGGGCGGGTGGAGCCGCTAGCGCGGGCCGAAGAAAAGCTGCTCGGGGGATAGGCGGGGTGGCCGCCTGTGGCTACTTGCCGATGCAGAACTTGGAAAAGATCACGCCGAGCAAATCGTCGGCGCTGAATTCGCCGGTGATTTCATTGAGCGCGTTCTGACCCAGGCGCAGTTCTTCGGCGAGCAGGTCCAAGGCCAGGCCCTGCGGCGCCAGGAATTCATTCGCAGCCACCAGGTGCTGCTCGACGCGGCGTAAGGCGTGCACATGGCGCTCGCGCGCCAGCCAGACGCCTTCGGCCGACGATTGCCAGCCCGCGACTTCGAGCAGCTTGCGGCGTAGCGCCTGCAGCCCTTGGCCGGTGCGCGCAGACAGGGCGATGCTGCCCTCGGGCACGGGGCCCGCATGTGCGTCGGCCTTGTTCCAGACTTCGATCAGCGCCAGGTGGGCCGGTCGCTTGTCGGCCAGCAGACGCTGGATCTGCGCGTCGGCAGCCTGGTAGGTCGGGTCGTCGCGACGTGTCAGATCGTGCAGGAAGACCAGGGCGTCGGCGCCTTCGATTTGCGCCCAGGCGCGCTCGATACCGATTTTTTCGACGGGGTCGTCGCTGTCTCGCAAACCCGCGGTGTCGATCACATGCACCGGCACGCCTTCGATCTGGATCGCCTGCGTGACCACATCGCGCGTGGTGCCAGCGATCGGCGTGACGATGGCGAGCTCGGCGCCTGCCAGTGCATTGAGCAAGGAGCTCTTACCGGCATTGGGCTGGCCGGCGATGACGACGCGGATGCCTTCTCGCAGCAAGGCGCCCTGGCGCGTGCGCTGCATCACCCGCAGCAGCAGCGCGCGCAGGCGATCGAGCTGACCCTGAGCATCGGTTTGCTTCAAGAAGTCAATTTCTTCTTCGGGAAAGTCGAGTGTGGCTTCGACCCCCATGCGCAGATGAATCAGCGCATCGCGCAGGGCATGGATTTCACGGGAGAACTCGCCAGCCAGCGAGCGGCTGGCGCTGCGCGCAGCGGCTTCGGTGCTGGCGTCGATCAGGTCGGCGATGGCTTCGGCCTGGGCCAGGTCGATCTTGTCATTGAGAAAGGCGCGTTGGGTGAACTCGCCGGGCTGGGCCACGCGCAGGCCGGGCAGGCGCGGGCGGCCGGTGGCAGGATCGATCTGCGCGCCGGCCTCCAGGCAGCGCGCCAGCAAAAGCTGAAGCACCACCGGGCCGCCATGGGCTTGCAGCTCGAGCACGTCTTCGCCGGTGTAGGAGTGCGGCGCCGGAAAATACAGGGCCAGGCCCTGGTCGATGACGGATTGGTCGTCCGCGCGAAACGGCAAGTAGGTTGCCTCGCGCGCGCGCAGGCTACGGCCGCACAGCGCCTGGACCAGCGGCTGCAACTGGGTGCCCGAGATGCGCACGATGCCGACGCCGCCGCGTCCGGGCGCGGTGGCGATGGCGGCAATCGGGTCGTGACGTGAGGTGAGCATGGGTGAGAGGGGGCCAAGAGGAAAGGGCCGCGAAGCGGCCCTTTTTTACTTGAACTTCGGGAGGTTGAATTCCGGTGGCACACCCATGCGCGTGTTGATCAACCATTGCTGCGCGATCGACAGCACGTTGTTGGTGATCCAGTACAAGACCAGGCCCGCCGGGAAGACAAAGAACATGACCGAGAAGATCAGGGGCATGAACCACATCAGCTTGGCCTGCATGGGATCTGGCGGCACTGGGTTGAGCGCGGTCTGCAGCATGGTGGTCAGGGTCATCACCACCGGCAAGATATAGAAAGGGTCCTTGGCCGAGAGATCCTGGATCCAGCCGATCCAGGGTGCGTGACGCATCTCGACGCTGGACAAAAGCACCCAGTACAAGGCGATGAACACAGGCACTTGCACCAGGATCGGCAGACAGCCCCCAATCGGGTTGACTTTTTCTTCGCGATACAGCTTCATCATTTCCTGCTGCATCTGCTGAGGGTTGTCCTTGAGGCGTTCGCGCATGGCCATGACACGCGGGTTGACGGCCTTCATCTTGGCCATGCTTTCGTAGCCCTTGGCCTGCAGCCAATAGAAGGCTATCTTGATCACCAGCACCAGGGCCATGATGGACCAGCCCCAGTTGCCCAGGAAGCCATGGAGCTTGTCCATCAACCAGTACAGGGGCTTGGCCAGGATGGTGAGCCAGCCGTAGTCCTTGACCAGGTCCAGGCCAGGGGCGACGCGCTCGAGCATCTTTTCTTCCTGGGGGCCCGCGAAAAAGGTGGCGGCCACGGATTGGGTGGCGCCGGGCGCCAGGGTCTCGGGCGGCGTGATCATGCCCACCGCGTAGCGGTTGTTTTCGGGTTTGCGCAGGAAAAGCTCGCGCTGCACGCCGCCAGGCAGGATCCAGGCGCTGGCGAAATAGTGCTGGACCATCGCTACATAGCCCTGAGCCGAGGACTTCTGGAAGTCGGCCTTGTTCTTGTCGATGTCGGTGAATTCGACCTTCTGGAATTTCTTTTCGTCGGTGTAGACCGCCGGGCCCGTGAAGGTGGAATAGAAGGCGGATTCGCCCGGCAGCTTGCTGCCATCGCGCACCAGTTGCAGGTACACGCGCGGCGAGACAGGCTCGGTGCCGGTGTTGACGATCTCGTGCTTGACCGCAACGTCATACGCGCCGCGCTGCAAGGTGTAGGTCTTGACCAGCTTGACGCCGTTTTTGACCGGCGACTCGAAACGGATCTCAAGCTGGTTGGCGCCCGCCTTGAGCGCACGCTCGGTGCTGGCGGTCATGACGGTGGTGTGGTTGGGGAAGTCCCCGCCAATCAGGCCGCTCTGGGCCACATAGAAACGCTGGGGATTGTCTTCCAGCAGGACGTAATTCGCCTGCGAGCGCTTGCCGTTCTCGGCATCGGCCGCATGCTTGAGAAATTCGGCGCCCGTGAGCGAGCCGCCTTGCGTATCGAAGGTCAGTCGCATCACGTCGGTGGTGACGGTGAAGCGCTCACGCGCACCCGCGGCGTCGGCAGCCGCGCCCGCAGGCGGGGTGGCGCCGGGGGCTGCGATCGTGCCTGTGGTGGCGGTGGGCAGCGAGTCACCGGCGGGCTGGCCGGTACTGGCTGGGGCCGAGGCCACGACCGCCGGCTTGGGCGAGGGGAAGAACATTGCGGGCTGACCGTTGGCGATCTGCCACTGGTCCCAGAGCATCACCATCGAGAAACCAAAAACCACCCAGAGGATGGAGCGGCGGATGTCGTTCATGAGGACTTCTTGGAATGAAAAGGGGACACAAGGCGAGAGAACAGCCCCGGCGCTTGCGCAGGCACTTCGTCCCAGCCGCCTTCGCACCAGGGGTGGCAACGCGCCAGGCGCGCCACCGTGAGATAGGAGCCTGTCAGCGCACCATGGTCCTCAAGTGCCTGCAGGGCATAGGCCGAGCAGGTGGGCGTGAAGCGGCAGGCCGAGCCCAGCCAGGGTGACAGCAAGAGGCGGTAGCCCTTGACCAGGGCGATGAGGACGGCGCGGATCATGGCTGGAGGCCGCCGAACAGCTGCTGCAGCTCGGCCCGGACAGCCCGCTTGAGGGGGGCGGAGGTGGCGCTGGGAAATTGTTGGCGGTCAAAGCCGGCGCGCAGTCGCACGATGTGTGCGGCGACGGTCAGTTGATCGGCGAAATCCTGGGCCACGGTGTAGATCTGGCGCTTGAGGGTATTGCGGGTCACGGCACGACGCGCCCAGCGCTTGGGCACGACCGCGCCGATCCAAGGCTGTGCGACCGAGAAAAGCGCTGGCCCGGGTGACGGCACGGCGGGTTCGCCCAGGGCCAGTCGGTGCAAGGCGAAGTGGGCGGTACGCGAGACGGTCTGGCCTGCGGCCATGACGGCCTGGAACTGATCGCGCGTCTTGAGCCGCTGCACGTCAGGTCCGTGGTGAGGCGACGTCAGGGCAGGCAGCGACGTCCGTCATCGACGTGCGCCGCAGGCCCCCAAGTTTGCGATCAAGTTCCGCGATCAGGCCGCCAGGCGCTTGCGGCCCTTGGCGCGGCGTGCGTTGATCACAGCGCGGCCACCACGAGTCTTCATGCGAACCAGAAAGCCGTGGGTACGCGCGCGGCGGACTTTGGAAGGTTGGTAAGTGCGTTTCATGTGAGTTCTCGGAAAAACCCACGATTATCGCTCAAAAGCGGGGTCG
>Ga0315899_10003984_pt1 | contig 16004 bp, 14 predicted proteins | sample LakEriMetagenome_2_FD_203518 | JGI IMG/M metagenome (GOLD analysis project Ga0315899, IMG submission 203518) | Freshwater fungal communities from buoy surface, Lake Erie, Ohio, United States - Buoy 4 MA112 | ecosystem: Environmental > Aquatic > Freshwater > Lake | place: USA: Lake Erie, Ohio... | reverse complement strand
AAGGGAAATGAAAATTGCTATGATAGTTATTGACGAAGCCCATTGTATTTCCATGTGGGGTCAAAGCTTCAGACCCAATTACCGAAGAATTGTAAACCTTGTTCGTCTATTACCAAAGAATTTTCCTGTATTAGCGACTACTGCAACAGCCACTCTAAGAGTTCAAGAAGATATTATTGAACAAGTTGGATCTGATTTAATTCCGATTCGTGGGGAATTAATGCGTTCCAATATCCGCTTGTTTGTGGTCAATGTTGAAAGTGAAGACGAAAAATTCTTTTGGTTGTCACAGCATATACCCAAACTAAAAAAAACAGGTATCGTGTATACGGGAACACAAGCCAATACAGACATCTATTCCAACTGGCTGCAGTTTTTAAAATTAAATTCTGCTGCCTATAATGGTCGGTTGGATGCAGAAAGCCGGATGAGAGTAGAATCTGACTTCATCAATAACAAATATGATTGCGTGGTATCAACCAATGCCCTAGGAATGGGTATTGATAAACCCGATATCCGATTTATTATTCACACACAAGTCCCACAATCGCCTATTCACTATTATCAGGAAATCGGTCGTGCTGGTCGTGATGGCCAAAAAGCTTTTGCCATACTGCTTTACAACAGGAATAGTGATGATGAGTTGCCACGAGCCTTTATAGATGGAAGTAAGCCTTCAATCGAAAAATATAAAAAGGTAATTGATGTCACAAAGAAAAAATTGCTAGGCAGAAACGGAATTATTACAGCAACAAACTTGAAGCAAACGCAAGTCAGTGTAATTCTTTCCGACCTAATTGATCAAAAAATTATCAATGAGCAGATAAGTGGTAAAAGTAAAAAATACTTCTTTAATCCAGATGCACCTAACCTTGATCTTTCTGCTTTTGATAATCTGCGGAAAGCACAAAATCTGGAATTAGATAAGATGCTAGAATACACGAGTACTTCATCATGCAGAATGCATTTTCTGTGCACTTATCTAGGAGATGAAAGACAACAGGTTTGTGATGTCTGTGACAATGATACAAGACAGCATTTGCGTGTAGAAGTAACAGACGCCTTGAAACAACAATTACAGGAATTTAGAGAATCCTTTTTTCCTCTTTTGGAGGTAAAAACACAAAAAAGTAATATAGTTAATGGTGTGGCAGCTTCTTATTATGGTGTTTCCAATGTAGGCGCAGCTCTTCGCCATTCTAAATACGAAGGGGGTGGAGCTTTTCCAGATTGGTTGCAAAACCTAACGCTAAAGGCATTCAGGAAGCATTATGGAAATACCAAATTCGACATGATACTATATGTTCCGCCAACTGAATCAGGTGATCTTGTAAAAAACTTTGCTGAGAAAATTTCACAAACGCTTGGCATTCCAATTTCGCACAACTTGTTAAAGACTGCAAGAACATCACCGCAAAAGGTTTTTCAAAGTGGCATTTCAAAAAAAGAAAATGTTCAGGGGAAATTTGCGTACCACCCCCCTGTTGAGATTTCAGGTAAAAGTATTTTACTAATCGATGACATCTTTGACAGTGGTTATACTATCAAGGTGATTGGACTATATTTGACAAACATCGGAGCTAGCACTATTGCGCCTCTTGTAATTGCTAGAACGGTTGGGGGCGACTTTTAAAAAGGCTAAAAATGAACGAATTCATTGACAAAACATATTGGATTGCTGTAGGACACTTGCCAAAGTGGTCTGTTGATCGTACGAATCGATTTATCATTCAAATCATCCATGAAAATAAAATGACATGGGCAGACTTTTTTAATTTAGATAATAAGGGCTGGAAAGAATTATTTGATTTCACCGAAAAAGAACTGACTGATTTAGAGTATGCCAAAAGCGATATGCCTCGCTTGGCATTTATTGCTGAACAACTGCAAAATGAAGGTTTTCAAATAATCCCAATTAATTCGCCTGACTACCCAAGAGTGTTAAAAGAGAATTTGAAAACCAAAAGTTCACCCCCCGTCCTTTACATCAAAGGCCGGAAAGGTTTGCTTCAAGAGGATGCTGTCGCCATCGTTGGCTCAAGAAAAGCCGGAGATAAAGCCTTGCAGTTTACTGAACATATGGCAAAAAAAAGTGTGAAAGAATTTAAAGTTGTAGTGAGTGGATTTGCGAAAGGAGTGGATAAACAAGCATTAGATAGTACTATCGAGGCCAATGGAAAAAGTATCATCGTTTTGCCCCAGGGAATCTTAACCTTCCAATCTGGATTCAAAAAATATTACGAGCCTATTGTAAATGGTGATGTTTTAGTGTTAAGCACATTTTTCCCCAAAGCTGGATGGGAAGTTGGTCTTGCCATGGCACGCAATATTTACATTTATGGATTAGCAAAAGAAATCATAGTTTCAGAGACAGAGAATTCAGGTGGCACATGGGAAGGGGCGCTAAATGGATTAAAGAGAGAGCGACAAATATTTGTTCGTCAACCAGAGATTTCAGAAAAAAACGCGAATAACAAATTAATTGAATTAGGGGCAATACCATTAAGTAATGATGGCGAAATCATAATAAATTCACCTCATTCCGACAAAAAGGAAATTGATAAAAACAATAGCTTCTTCGTCAATGAACCTAATTCAATTTACAGTGATAAAACTGAGAATATAGAGTCAATTATTTTAGAACTCCTTGGAAAAGGAAGTTATACAAGTAAAGAAATTGCATCTGCAATAGGAGGCGCTTGGGGAAACAAGGAAATTTCAAATTTCTTAAAAACCAGCGTTAAAGTGAGACTTCTTCCAGGAAAAACTAAGAAATACACGCTAGAAAGTCAGTCTTCCATAGACTTTTAATAAATCTAAGGTGCTTTATTTTTTAATTAGTCGCATTAAATACTAGGGGTTACAGAAAAATCCCCCGAAATCTCATGATTCATTACACTCGCTGAAAAGTCTTCATCACTCTTAGTAAAACTCAAGATATTCAAAGCGTCTGAGCGGTAATTATTTTCTTCGTAAAGAGAAAGTATCTCATTTACCAGTTCACGGCTTTTTGTTGAGCATACAAATGTAATTCGTGGAAAGGCTTTGGACAAAACATCTAAAATCTTAGCATTGCCCCTGCCCGTTGAAAAGAAATCTATGTTATCTATAAAGTACAAATACAGATCTCGCTTTTGTCTACGAGGCAAATGATCTTCTTTAATTAAACAAAGATGATAGACAAGGTCATAGAGCAACTTATCACCATCTCCAAGCATGCTATAATGAATTCGCTTTCCATTTTTATGTTGAGCGAAATAACTGTAACCGTGCTTGGTGCCATATTTATCTATGAGTTTTTCTTCCATCAATATCGGCAAACCTAAATTTAGGCAAGTCATATGAAAATGGGCCATATTCATTTCACGCAATGCCTTTCTGTAATTGTATCCAAGAGTTTTTCGAACTACCGTTCCTGAATAAAACTCTTTACTCATGTATGGATCAAACTGCGCGTAATGAGATGTGCAAAACATACTTGGCGATTCATAAAGACTGTGAAGAGCCTCAACTATTTGTCTATAGAAATCTGGATTCTTTGCAATATTCTGAAATATGCATTCAAAAGTTTCCATATAATCAACGTACCGACCATCCATTCCATCATTCACAGGATTAACCCTTGGGATGCGAACATAAAAATCCTTCTCTTCCGGAAACGTGTCTTCAATTAATTCCGAATTTATCTCATCAAACGAATAGATTCCATCTAGCAATTCATTTGCAAACATATCATCGCTAGGACCTGAAGCGCCTTCTTCTGTCATAAGGTGCATTACATCAGTAAGAAAGGCATTCATTCGTCTATTTTGGAAACAAACGTTTTGATTATCAAAACCAAAAACAAATTCGTCATTCCAATGCATCTCGTAACTCGTCATTGCAGCGGTTCCTTCTGCTGCATCATGAATCTCGTAACTAAATATGCGATTGATCACATGTCCATTAATAGGCAATTCAAATTCTAAAACAAACGGTTTTGTTATATCGAAGACTAACGCCTTGTAGTCCATAATGTCGCTCATTTCAAAATTATGGAACTGACTGAGCAAAGTGGGATTCCCCGTAAAAAGTTTGAAAGCATGATTTAAAATAGATTTCCCTGTGCCCGAGAGTCCATAGTGCAGAGTAATATTTGCAAAACTAAAAGTTTGCCTTTCTTTAAAAGGACCGAAGTTGGTTATGTGGATTTTCATTTTGTTCTTATTACTTGCCGTAAGACAGTTCGTCATCATCATAGGAATAACCTGCAATTTCGTTAAATCGGTTTCTCGCCATTTGGGCTGTATCAGAAACATCTTCGTCATAAATAGGAAATTCAGCCCCTTCATAATGATCTATGCAAGCGCGGAATAAACCTAACGCCTCAGAATACTTCCCTTTTCTATAGGCATCCATGCCATCTGCATAAAGGCTGTCAATAATTACAATGTCGTTTGTCATGCATGTTCTTTATATAAATCGAGCTAATACAATTAACTAGAAAGGCATTTCTGAATCTCCAGGTGTGTTATCATCTTGCTTAAATATAGAACTCCCAATTATTGGAGTAACTGAATTTTGTGAAACACCTTCCACTTTCCAAGCTTTAACATCGGTGTACCATTTGCCATTGTATTCACGACTCTCTATTTCAAGACTGAATTGAAGCTTGGCTCCTACTTGGAGAATATCTTCTTTAATCTTATCTCCCCAAACAGAAAGACAAATTTTCTTTGGGTATTGACCATCGGTTTCAACAATAACGTCTTGTTTCTTCCATTCTCCATTTTTACCTGTTCCGGTTTGCAATGGAAGCAATTGAATGATTTTTGCTGTGATTTGCATAAATTGATTTGTAAATGAATTAATTATTGAAATACAAACGTATAAACTTCGTATGCACAATTGCTGCACACTGAAATTTGACACTCCAATAAAAAATGTTCATTAGACAAAAGCGGTAGTTACACTTTCAAAAAACAGTCAAAAAAAACAATTGAATGAATATAAAAGAAATTGTTAGAATTTTTCAATTTCATCTATCCCTCTGGTAACAGCTGTATACTGCCATTTCAAATTGGGGATTCCCAAGGTATTAATAAATACCTTTCTCCACTCACCGCCTTGGGCCTTGTTGCAAGTGATCGCATGACCATAAACTAATCTCAATGCTCCAACATACCTGTCATCGCCTGGCATTTCACTTTCGCGAAAAATCTTGTTCTTCGTATATCGTTCTCGCCTCAATTCATTTTCCAACTTCACATCTATCCTTCCGCCAGGTGACATAATTGACTCTAAAAGTGCATAATCTTCGATAATTGTCTCGGTTTCACTGAAAAGTAATCGCACTTTTACTGCAACAAAATGAAGTCCCGCAACTGGCTCCATTTTATCTAAATCAACTGATAAAAGCTCTAAGTGATCGCCATTATACAATTGCGTACCATTTCGAAACCAATTCTGAGTGACCATAAGCAAATCACCTACATTCAAGACTTCCTTTGCGTTTTTATACATACGCTCGCGAATAAGATCATTAAAAAAACTATTCGCCTTATTAGAAACACCTATTGCAATTTGATTCTCTAAACCTTCTCTTCTAACCTCCGCTACATATTTATCAGCAGCCGCATAAATATTTCTATTCTGAACTCCATTGATTGGATATACCCGCTCGCCACGATCAAATGCATTGCGAATATCTGTTGCATTCTCTAAAATATAGCTACCATCTTCTTGTCGCTTAACTTCAGTTAATAAAAATGCATTCCCTTTCAAATTGAATTCCCTTTCAAGAAATTCCTTATTCAATGCAAAAGACTCTACCTCATCGATCGGAGGTAATTGATACCTGTCACCCAAAAAGATGATTTTGTTATCCACATTGGATGATTTAACATACATTATTAGATCATACAAAACTCCCGTATCTGATTGAAACAAACTCTGCGATTTATCGGCATTCTTAGAAACCATTGACGCTTCATCGATGATATAACAGGTAGGCAAAACATCAATATTCTGTTTAAGCTTAAAAGTTACTGTTCCTGAATCCACATCCGAAGTAGGTTTGTATATCAAAGAGTGAATGGTAGAAGTCAAGACATTCGCTTTTCTCCCTATTATTCTCGCAGCCCTTCCGGTAGGGGCCGCAACTTTATATGGCTTCTCTTTCTCATTCAAAAAACCAATTAATGCTGAAGTAATTGACGTTTTGCCTGTTCCGGCAGCCCCGCACAAAATAAAAAAATCAAACAGATTATCGTCTGAAACAAAGTCCTGCATCGCAGTTAAAACTTGTTTCTGGTCTTCAGTCGGATTTGAAAAGTGTAAGTGTTTGAAAATACCGGACATGTCTACGTTATTTTAATTTCGCAGGATTCAGCTCCCGCCTAACAACAAATTTAAATTATTGAAATATTTTTTTGAGAATTTGAACACAGAAATTGATATCCTCATAAGTTAATCTGTAATTAGCTATGACATTACCAGTAGAATGTGCTGCTGCATTACTTCTATAATAACGTAAAGCTATTAATCTCTCAATGTCATTTTTTTCCAAATTCTCTCTGCAACTTAAAACAGATATCATTTTAACTAAAAAAGTAGAATCTAATCCTGCAACTGACGTAATCTTAGGCACCAATTCATCATGTAAATCGAACGAAATAATAGTCTCACGAGCTTCTAAATTTTGAAAATTAAATCGACCATATCCTAACTCCATTCGCGAACTGTAAATATCCTTTGATGTCACAAATATCTGTAACTTGGTATTATCCTTCAACCATACATAACCAGAAGACAAATTACTCCTATCCTTCCCAAAATCACCAACCAAAGGGAGTTGGCAATATCTCTCAAGAATTTGAAAAACAATTAAAAGACACTGGTGAACAATTGCATCATTTTGGCTATCTAATGCCAATAAGTTAAATATTTGATCCAGCCTACCATTCTTGGAAAAGGTTTGATCTACAAAATCATCAATTTCTTCATTACTATTTTTCTGGAAGCAATTATTATTTTTTATATCCTCTATCACCCTGAATAATTCAGCAAGAAATGAGTTGCTAACCGCCTGAGATAATTGAGACATAAAATTTCTGAATGACTCAATTGTTGAAACTCGAGAACTAAAAGTGTCTGGCGATTCTTTAACTGAAAAATATTTAGCACCTAATTTGATACACTTTTGATAATTCCAAACTTTATTTGATGCCGTCGAAATAATTACCTGAACTCCCGGATTATTGGTTTTAAGATATTTAACTATTTGAATTCCTGAAAGGTTTTCAAAATCTGCTTCAATAAAATCGTCATCGTGTAATCGAAGATCTATTATGAAAACATCTATAGGATTCGATGATTGAAGGTTTGCTAACACCCATTGTTTGATTTGATCCAAAAGTCTCGCTTTTGTCGCTTCACTTTCAAATCCAGAAAAATAATATGGCTGGGCATTATTCTTTTTTAAAACATAGTTATAATAATCTGACCAACCCTTATCAAATTCATCATCAATAATTCCAATTTTCTTATTTGAAATACCCTTAATTTCAGGTTTGATGGTATTCTTTAAATTTTTAAATCTTTGACGATTTGCTTTTAATTCCAATACTTTATAATGCAATGACTTAGGATAATCTAGATCACCAAGTTTCTTTTGAAAACTGACATAATTTTCATCATCACCATCAAAATCAAACATTGAAGCGTATCGCATAAGTGCCCATTCATTTGCAACAGAATGAGATGTCTCATAATTACTTGGGGGTTCAATTTTCAAACTTTGCACCAAAGAATCTGTTGATTGACAACCTTTTAATGTACCTCGCTCAAGCGCATCGAAAAACCAATTGATTTCTTTCCTTCCTTCAGAAACTAAGTAAACTCCGGAACTACACAATATTTCTGAATACTTATAAACCCTAGTTATCTCTTCAAATTTTTCTTCACCTAAAAATATAATTGGCAAATTTTGTATATCAGGATAAATCCGAGAAAGTCGAATATGGATCCCCATTCGTAAACCCACTAATTCAAGATAATTGGTCGACAATGTGATTTTAATGAATATGGCTGAAACATTTCTTTTCGCCACGCAGCTATCGATGAATCCACTTAATTGCACATCGATATCTAACTTTTCAGATGGGCTAAACTTCTCGCTTAGCCATGAATTATCATGGAACTTTTTAAGCAAATAGGTATTATCGTTGTGAATTAATATTGGCTTGCCTAAACTCATAATATTTGATTCATTACTTGATTATTAATTTCAGAGAAAACATCACTCAATAAAACTATATCACCATTACTTAGACCTTGTTTTTGGAGTTGTACCATATCACTCTTGAGTTGTTCAGATTCAATAATTGATAATACTTTATTATTGAAAACCAAATCAAAATCCTCCGGATAGAGATCTTTTCCATCATTCCTGTATGTCATTTGTTTCAATTTATCACGTAAATTAAGAAGCAAATTCAATTTCCATTTATCACCGAATTGTAGGATTAGCATTTCAATCTCGCCAGTTGTTGCAATCTTTTCTAAAAAATACAAAAGATTGCTACTATAAAAATCGCTCGAATTAATGTGAAGCGTGGGAGAAGGGAAATCCAAATAAAATGATTGCGAAATACCTCCCGAAAAATAAACAACTGATTTCCCTGATGCACTTAAGGCGTCTTGTTCATTCAGCGTAAATGCTGATTTATGTGTCAATATCACATCACAACCTTTAAAAAAAGACAAATCTCCTGTTTTTAATTTAGATTTTAGCTGCGTATATTCCTCTGGCGTCACTTCCTTAAAAAAATTATACTTAGTAAAATCAATTTCGGACCTAGATAAAAATAACTCCTTTCTTACAGTTCGATCTTCTATTAAAATTACTCTCATGACTTATAGAATTTGAAAATATGTTTAAAACCTTGAGCGCTATCAATTGGAATAACCGCTGAATCCGAATTTGATGACGATAAATAATTAATTCGAAAGTTTCCGTCTGAAAATTTTGACTCTACTGACCAATCACACAAGTTTTTTAGTAGTTCAAGTATATCCGCAAAATCACCATCATAAATTTCTTTAGACATTTCAATTGATGACTTTCCTTCACAAAACGACTCGCAATGAGTTATTTCAATAAAGGTGACCCCCTCTTCAGGTAAATTATTTGCAGAAACCAATACCCCTGGATATAATGTACGCTTCGAAATTTCACCAAATATTTTATTCAGAGCTCTCTTAAAGCCATGCACATCGGTGTAAAACTGCTTACCCTCTAATGATTTGCTTAATTCTACTTTAAAATCTCGCACCAAATATTTCCTTCTTAACTCAATAAACAAATTGAGAAGATCCGCTTTTTCTGGTCTAAACTCTATTTCGCTTTTAAAGAGAGAAATAACATCCCTAAACTTAGAAATCTCAATGTCTTGGTTTCCTTTGGAAATAATTCTCTTAACAGCTAGAGGATAATCAAAAGGGTCCGACTCTGGATTTTCAGCTGCCCATGAAGTAAGTTCCTTACTTTGCCACCCGTATTTCATGCCAAATTCGCCCCAACGATAATCAACAAATTTCTTTTCCTTTAAATATTTCCCATTTTCATTTGGCGTATTCAAAAAATGTAAAATTTTTGTTCCAAGTTGCTTTTTAATTTTTTGTATTTCAAAGCAAACCGGCTTGCCAAATTCCTCATATTTCTTAATAAAATCAGAATAGTTTTCGAAATGATCCTCAACTTTCCCATCTTCCCAGCTATGGCAGGCGTATTTCAAGGGATGGTTGTTAGCACTGAAATTATTTAATAAATTCACCAATTCTTTCGGTCTATGAATAACGGGAATCTGAAATCCCATTGAATTTACATTTGTACTGGCTTGCATTGACTCCGCATTTGCCGAAGAAATTTTCTTATCCAATACACTTTTTTCAAGTAACGTTGTATTTGTGTTCTCGATGATAAACTTTTCAATTTCCTTTATTAATTCTGACTCAGCCGAGAATTTTCCTGACAATTTCTCAAATCTTAATTTTAAGTTTTGGTAAATTTTACTTTCTACACCAACTACCATTTTCATAAAATCAAGCTTTCCGGCAATAACGCTAGCCATTGCAGGCAAATTTGATTTCACATACCCTTTGTCTTTTAAATAATGTTCTACAAAATACTCATTAGCTCTTTCATATCCGTATCTTTCCCAATAATACAACCACATTCGTAATTGCTTAACATATCTCTTTTGGACATTAACCTTATCGTTGACTAACAATCCAGTAACCTCCATTCGATAACCCTGTCTTTGCAGTCGTGTTTTACTCTCTTTGATATGAAAGTTCTGTGATTCAATAACTCTTTTAAGCTCCTTAACAAACTCACTTTCATCCTGATAAACGTTGTGCATGGAACTAAAGGTGATGTCATCGGCGTACCTGCTGTACCTAACTCCAAAACGATTTGCAACTGCTGTTAACAAATAATCAAGTTTTTGACATACTATATTAGTAAGTACTGGCGAGGTTGGAGCGCCCTGTGGTAAGACATTGCGATTAACTATTTGCCAATTACCAAATTCATCTTTTCTTTCTACCTCTATTGATGTGCAGGCTATTGAAGCTATTACGTTAGCTATTTCCAGTCTACCCGACAAATTAAAAGGCTTTAATTGTATGGTCTTCCATACCCTTGCCTGATCAATACTTGGAAAAAAATCTTTCAAATCAACATTGTAGACGTAGTTACTACCAACGTGCCAATTCGCATTATCGTAAATGGACCTACCCAATACAAATCCACTCACAACTTTAGTTGGTTCATAAACACATTGAAGTATTACCGAAATAACACTCTGCAAAGCTTTCAGCCCATTTACTGGTGCGTGTATCTTTCTTGAAGAACCCGATTTCTTTTTAATTTCGAATTCCACATAGCGCTTTCCTCCTAATTCTGGATTTGCGTACCAAGTAAGCTGATTTAATTTAAAATCAATTGCCTTCTGACCATATATTATTCGCTTCACCTTATTCAGCAAGCGAAGGAAATCTTCCTTAGACTGCATTTTAGCAAATGATGTTCGAATGAATTCTATTTGTGACTTATCCAAAATAATAGTTTTAAGAGTTCTTTGTTGCCTACTGCTGAATTCTTTGTGTATGAAAACGAAATAAAAGAATATAGAACTGTAATATCGCTAAACCTCGATCCAAAGAACTAAGTTTAGAATTACGAACTAACATTCATTCCCTGAGTTAACAGAGAACACCATCCGATTTGAGACAATCCGAAAACTGTTTCCAGATGGCAAATTCAATATCTAGCAGTAGGCAATCAAAGAACGTTTTGCAAAGAGAATCAAGAACTGTGTGTTTGTAATGCACAGTTATTTTTTCTTTCCATAACTCCAATATAGAGTTATTACTTCGCTTGAACGCAAAATAACTAAAATCCTGTGATTAAGTGATGCACAGCAAACGATATTTCCGTCGAATTTCTTCAGCAACAAAAAAATAAGAATCACTCAAGAAGAAACACTTCGTCCAATTTATGCTATCCGCCTCTGCATATCCCTTCTATTCGCATCAACCATAGCAAAGATTGCCACTCCAGTTAGTAGAAGCAAGCAGCCCATAATGACATACGTTGACGTTTCGTTCTGTTTTTCCAGTTGCTCAATGCGAATACCCGAATTTGATGCAATTTCCAAACTTTTAGGCATTGAATGACCTAGCCCTTTCCAAATCTGATCTTGTGTTAAATATTTCATGTTCTTTGTTAATAGTGAAAAATTCTCAATTCGCCTTTTTGATTGCAGATAACAAATTTGTCAAAGTATAAGCGACTCGAAATCGCTCGATGCTCCTCTGACCAAATCTCCAGAATATCCGTGTAGTATTCGATATCAAAACCCATGGATTCTAAGTCGCCTTTGGGATAAGGAATTGAATCATTCAAAGGAATTTGCAAACTATTCAATATTTCAATATTCTTTCGAAGGCCTTCTCTCCGCATTCTCTTTCTCGCATTGCCTGCCGCATATTGACATTTATCACCGCAATACATCTTGTGGCTGCTGTTGGTTGGTTCGAATAGCATCTTACATATCTTGCAAGGGATTCTTGGTAGTTGTATCGGCATATCTTACATCTTTAGCATGTCCATGATATCGCGATACCGAAAATACACTCTTCCTCCGAGGCAAAATTTCTTCAGTCGTTTGGTCTTCACCCAGTTATGAATGGTTCCAATACTGACCTTGAGCAAGTTCTTGACATCTTGCCGGGTTAATAGAGTATCGTCATCTTTACTCTTTTCTTTTTGGCTGTCCAGTAGGGACAACACCCGCTGCAAGTCTCGCTGAATTTGCTCCAGTACAGCTGGGATTTCGTTGTAAGTAATCATAAATTGTTGCTTCCCATTTGAGGGTTGGATGCAAATATATAACAACTTTACGTTACCAATAAATACTTTTAGACACGAAAAAGTAACATTTATTAACAGTCACCACACTCTTTTTCAGTCAATTAACTTTCTTAAGAAAGCACTTCAAACCTCTTATCCATCTCTAACCCATAGAAATCACAATAATCCCTTAGGTTGCGGACTAACTTCTTGTTACGATACAGGCACTTTGGTGAAACCGAGTCATTGTTAAGTGTTTCGGATATAAACGGATGCAAAGTTGGTAGTTTCAACTTCGCTGCACATTCCCGAGCCGACATACCCTCCTCCTCTGCCCAACGATAGATATCTCCATTGGCAAAAGACAATGCGATAATAAAATTTTTTTTCTTCTTTAACTTTTCTAGTTCATTCAACTTACCGCTCTCCATTTCCTTCAACCACTTGAACAAATCATACAATGCATATGTCCATATTTGCGCTGACGATCTATTCAACCCATCGAAACAACTTGGACTTGCAATAAAACCGTAATCTCCAAACCCATTTTTTTCGATAACCTTCCCATAAACATCTGCAATTCCATTCAAATACTTTCTATCCAAATTGAATTCGAATAAATCAGAACTAAAAACTAACTTTCTCTTCGATATCGCCCCTAGTAAAATATACTCTAATTCGTTTACTCCCTTTTGAATGAGCAATTTCTGATGAACTGTTTGATCTAACTTTTTCAAAAATATCCGCTTTGCGATTCGAACGCGCTCCGCCGTGAGGTTCAAACCATATTCATTTTGAATGGTTCGAATTGAATGTAACTCTTGTTCTGCTATTTCATCAATCGAAACTACCGGAATGTCCTTAGAGTCGTCGGCATCCAAATCTTCAGGTAACAATGTATCCTGCAAGAAAAACAAACCCTTCTCCCAATTTTCACATGTGTTAAATCCAACCATTACTCATCAGTTTTTCAATCGACAATTTAGATACTTCTGCTTGCGGTTTGCCAATATACGCAAGTAATTGTTTCTCGGTAGAATGACCGGTGTAAGCCATGATGTGCGTATTCGGTAAATGCCCATACTGACACGAAGCAAAGCTACGGCGACCAACGTGGCTGCTTATTAATTCATACTTCGGAAAATTCCCCGTAACCAAGCGCTTGGTCTTCTTATCCATCTTCGAACCGAAGACCACTTCGTCTATTCCAACCAATTGACAAATCTTCTTAATATTCGTGTTGTATCGCTGATCAGAAATAGCCTCCGGAAATTCACCTCCGCGCTTATCCAATATTTCACGAACCATTTTAAACAAAGGAATTTCAAGCAACTTACCCGTCTTCTGCTGTGTGATTTTAATCGCTTGAATCCTATTGGACCCATTAACAATTTCTACCATGTCGGTCTTCTTGAAATTCATGAAATCGGAAATACGTTGAGCCGTGTTGCACGATATCACCAACCAGTCTTTCGAGTTTTCCAAATCTGCGTTGGGCATTGTCGAATTATGCAGCAATTCAATTTCCTCTCGAGTTAAATATACTTTGTGCACGGCCTCTTTCTTTGCCCTCAATCCATGAAGCTGCGGACTAATGTCAATGTTGTTTTGTCCGGCATGCTTGCAAATCGTTTTAATGAACGACAGCACACGTTCAAAATAATTTGCACTGAGCTTTTGCTTCTTCTTACAAAAATCTTCAAAGTCAATTCTGAACTGCTCGTTCACTTCTTTCAATAGAACGACTGATCGTCTGCTCTTTTGAAACGCAATTATTTTTTGCCTCACAGACGACCACTTTTTAACCGACTCTTTCGCCGCAGTGGATTCCTTTACCTTTATGTAATAGTCAAAATACTCGACAAGCGTTAACGGCAACTTATTTTCGTTCTTGGTCTCTTGAATTGGATTAATCAAATTCATGAGCCATTCCTTATTTACTGTCACTCCCGTTCGTTCAGCATGAAGGTAGGATTCCTCTATTCGGTATTTCAGTTCGCTCAAGGAAACAACCAATTCTTTCAATTCGGAAGTTCTGGCGTTCTTGACCCAACCTTTATCTGAATCCCATTTATTTGTTTGGACGATCAGATTCGTCCGAACCCTTAAATCCATTTTTCGTCCAAAACGGACACGAGTATAAATTGAAGCTTGATCTTCTTCGCTTTTTGACTGAATAAAAAACTGAACCATTTTCATACTTTCAAAGGTATGAAAAAAGCTCCGAATTTTATGCCACATTTATGCCACATTTATGCCACATTTCCGATATCTGGTTAGATCTCATTGTACCTTATTAGACCACAAGGGGTCATAAACAGCATCTAACCTACTCATTATCAATACTTTTGAAAAACGAGAGAAAATCCAATGAAATCTATGCAAATACAATAAGTGTGGAGCGATTATCTCCACAAAACGAATCCTGGAACTACGTTGTTGGAACTGTGTTGTTCCTACTTCGTAATTCCTATTTCATAATTGGAACTGTGTTGTTAATCTTCCCTTTTCTTCCTCCCTCTTACCTTTTCTTAACCTTTCGTCGAAGACATTCGCGTAGCATTCCTCGCAGAGATTTCTCATAGAGATTCGTAGAAGACATTCGCCGTAGCAATCTCCCGTATCTGTTATGTCAATTTATGCCGAAATAAAAAAAACGATCTTACTTGTATAAACCTTTTAAGAGCGGACGATAGAAAGGTAAAAGGAATCAGCACCTCTGCAACGTGTATATGAAAATCGCATAACTGTTTTCGCGCCTTCTTGCCTTTGAGAATTGTTTTGTAAATTCGCGTGAGTTACCATGCAACAAAACAACAAATCCGTGATGTCCTTTCAGGAAAGATCCAAATTAGGAATGGAGAACCTATCCAATCAATTGCCCGTTACCTTGGATCAAGCCAAAAAGCAAATCGAATTTCTCAAAGTGAACAGCAAATCAAAAAACAAGAAGGAGCGTGCTTAATTGATTTCGCGAAAAGAAATAGTCTCTGGACAGAACACTTTCACACCGAGAAATACATTAGTGAAGGCGCCATATACCTTCGTCAAAGCCCCTCTTACCTCTTCTTACTCCAATTGTTCAACTCAACATCAATAGAATCTGGAAGGAAACCATTGTTGAATTTTGCAATAAAATCCCAGTCTAAAGAATATGTAGGGTCAGCTATATCGAACCAACGCATTTCATGTCTCGAGAAAAAAACGTGCTTTCGTTTGAGGCGCTTGTGTTCAATTTCAAGTTGACTCAAGCCAATAAATTTGTAATGCACCGACTCGACAAACCTGATCTCAGAGGTTACATCATTTGAAGAAAAATTGACATACTCATTGTTCAATTCGTTCAGAGTTGAAACATTCAAGCCGTTATCAAGTAAATACGAATACAAGTCAACATCTGCAGCGCTCGCCAAAATCATTTTTGGTAAATTCTTAAAAAAGGAAATTATTCGAAACCTGCTGGTCTCATCGCAACCGATTGCTGATTCCACTTTCCTATTCATCTCACCAAAAAATTCAACTAAATCAATACTTTTATGATCCAATTTTATTCTATACAACTCGGATAATACAAATTCAAAAGATGTTTTCCCATAATTTTCCGGAA
>Ga0315899_10003983_pt1 | contig 16011 bp, 11 predicted proteins | sample LakEriMetagenome_2_FD_203518 | JGI IMG/M metagenome (GOLD analysis project Ga0315899, IMG submission 203518) | Freshwater fungal communities from buoy surface, Lake Erie, Ohio, United States - Buoy 4 MA112 | ecosystem: Environmental > Aquatic > Freshwater > Lake | place: USA: Lake Erie, Ohio... | reverse complement strand
CCATTTCCCGCCGTGCTCATTTTTAAGTTTTTTTTTCCAAAAAAAATCACCCCACGGACTCCACCATCTCCTAGGTTACGTTCGGCTTCCTTCACCACAAACGTCTTGGGCGTACCCTGCGTGGCCGCGCACTCCCGACAGCGACAATCTGCGTGTGCCCTGCGTGACAGCGTGTGCCGTGAGTCGCTGGCGAGCAACGCGCTGCTCTTCACCCGCGCGAGCTGCCAGGCGGCCTTCGACGCAAGCAACACGACATTCTGCAGCCTTGCGGACGCACTGGAGGCGGTGCGGCACAATCCGCTGGCGTTCCAGCACCTGGCAAACCCGCGCACGCTTTGCCTCGTGCTGCAGCGCCACGGGCCGTTCGGGCAACTGGCGCAGCTGGGTGCCATCGTGCACGAGGGCATGCGCGACGTCGCGGCGCTGCTGGCCACACGCCAGCTGGCGGGGAACACGACGAGCTCCGTCGAGGTCGAGCACCACGCCGACGAGCTCCTGGTGCGAGTCGAGACGCTGCCGCTGCCCCCGCACGTGGCGCGCGCGCTGGAGCACCTGCTCGAGCGCACGCTGCCACCTTCAACCTCGAGCACGCAGATGAAGGTTTCAAACTTTTGAAAGTTTGCGCATAAAAAGTTAAAGTTTGAAATTCAAAATCCCATGTTGACATGGGATTTTTTTTAAAAATGCCATGTTGGGAAAAAATCGCATGTTGACATGAGATTTTCTGACTGAAATACAACATAAAAACTTGTATTCCAGTTTGTTTGGCAAATGACGCGGGACATTAACATTACACCTCCCTCAATCAGAGTCAATCCTCACCACGAGTGGACTGTATTCAGCATCTTTATGCTGGGATCTGACCGCAACAGTGGACATTAAGGGTGAGAAGGGTTTCTTTGGAAACCCTGATTGAGAGCCCGCTTACTTCGATGACATTGGTCTTTCGCTTCTGCTACATGTCCTCGGTCCGAAGTACGAGTGACGGCAGAGGCCCCGTAACTCGCAAAGAGTTCCTGATAGGGAGGAGCCAGGGAAACCTCGCCAGGACGCCCGACGTGGCAGTTGTCATCTCCTTGAATAACTTTCCGGGTCCTGTGGATGACACCGTTACTGCGCAAAAATGCAGCACTAAGCACTAAGCACCAAACATGCGGAGCGTGTGCGTAGGCCGACGGCGTGCCGCGGCAGCTGTTACAGCAGCTGGAAAACCTTTGCTACGCGGCGCAGCAATGCGGCGTCGAGCGCTGCGCCGGAACGCTGGTCAACATGCAGCAGCCACTGTGCAACCTCGGCAACGTGCTTGTCGGAGAGTTGCACGGCATTCGTGTTCTCCTGACAGGCATGTGGACTGCAGTTACGGACAACATAATTATGATTGTCGAGCTCACCCACGATCGCCGTCGTGAATACGAAATCAAGTGGCCGCAAGACTTGGTGCTCAAGCAATCTTGCACGGCCAAGGATATAATCGTGAGCACAGCGGCAAGCATAACCAGCATCTTCGGGGCATTTTCGCACTTGATGACGGACGTGAGTGTGCACCACGGACTGGTTGGCTCCAACGTGGACTCCAGGGTGCACGCGCGCTACATCATGATTCTGACAGCAACCACCAACCTACTCTCTTCAGTCATGATGTGGCCCATCTACCAGGGCCTAGTGTTGGAGAAGTTCTTGGTCTGCACAGCAAATGCCATCAGCTACGTAATCGCAAGCCTCATAGCTGCGCCAGGTGAACAACGGACCATGACAATTCGGTTCGGAGACACACAGCAACAAAACGCCATCGAGAATGCTCAGATCGCAGTTTGTTTGTCTGAAGATGTGTCCTGCAGTAATAAACACACACAGTGCGTAAAAAGGAACGAAAGTTCAGGGTTTCTCGTAACCACCGATTCTTCCTAGTGGATGAATCCTTCCGCGCCGGTACACGCGCGAGCTTGACACGCGCGAGCTCGCTCAACACTGTACAAACACATGGTTTATTCGGAACGATACCCGGTAAAAACTGACCTCCAGGGACCTGATGCCGTCCTCAAATGGACTTTGTGCACTCAGAAAGTTCGTTGAAAGAAAAAGAATCTAGAAAGGCTTCTATCCGGAGCAAACACCCTGATTTCTCCTTCAAGGTCCCGAGATGCCCTTAAACCCCCTTGCCTTAGGCGTCAATTTAGCTGCTGAGAATCGCTCCGAGTGGCAAAGCCTGAATTACAGCTTTATTAAAGCACAAAACGTATCTTAGGGCTGTCGTTTGATATGCGACCCGCCCACAAAGCGAGTCGCCCTTCTGCGTGCCTGCTACGAGGTTTAGGACATCGCAGGCGTTTCTTGCTAGATCTTCGCTAGTTTCTTTTCGATGCCGATAATAGCCATCAAGGAAGCTTTTCTCAATCGATCCTTTTCTCAGGATCAAGTGGGTGATGGTTAATGCACAGCCAAATTTAGGCCCCCCGAAGGATTTTGCCCAACCTTCAAGCTGGCTTGCCCAGATGGATGCCTCTTTCTCTCTCTCCTCCTCCTCCTTCGCATACACACGGACCGTTTCTTTGTAGCCATGTCTTTGTAGCTGCTGAAGTGATCTCCAGAGCAAGTCTCGCACCTCAGCGAGCTATCCCTGCCGGCCAGCACGCGACTCGCCTTCCAGTGCGAGATGCCCTGCTTCACCAGCACCAGCACATCTGGTGCCACGGACTCGGCGGGGTAGAAGCGCAGGTTCCGGGTGCCGTAGAGGCGTTGCGTTGCGCAGTCGTTGCGTTGCACGGTCGCGCCCAGCGTCCACCTCATTCATCGCTTTGCTTTGAATAAACCTTCCTCCTCCTCCCCCTCCCCCCCCTTCCTGAAAGCAAGTGGCACCCCATTCGCAAGAAGCTTGCAAGACGCCTAATTGAGGAACAGGACAAAGTGCTACGTTACTTTTGTCCTATTTCGCTCAAAAGGGCGGGACGCGGAGTAAGGGAGGGGACATGGGGAAACCTCAAGGCCGGGAGCGCATTCGCATCAAGCATCAAGCATCAGCAAATTGCCCGTGCCCGGGGTGGTGGTTGGGGTCTTTGTGCAATCACTCTGGCCACGAGTGCAGAGTTGTGCTGCGTGTCTGATGCCACACCATGCTGGTTAGGAATGGTGTGCGATGGGTTCAAGTGAAGACCCGCAGCATTGAATGCCGGCACTAAGGGGTTCTTTTCGTGGCGCTTCTCATCCTGCAAGATCAATCCAGGGGAGGGGAGAATTCCGCTGGTATTATGCGCAGTGCCGCCCGGCGACAGCGAAAAGCTCATCAGAGACACCTCGTTTTGTGAAACGTCGGGCAAGGATTCTTGAACACTGGCTGTCTCTCGAACCCGACCTGGCGGTGCTCCCCGATCTTCATCGCGCTTCTTTCCAATTGGCGTCAGATCAGGAGAGCTCAGCAACTTGTTCTGAGGCTGATGAGCGGCATTATCTGGGGTGACTGGCTCCAGAAGTGGGGTGGCGGTTGCGCCAGTCAGAATCTGAAAGGTTGAAACGGTTGGAGCGTCTTCGCTCGTCCCGCTGTCTGACGAAGGCGACCATTGCATTGCCGAGCCCAAGCTCATAATCGCGCCCTTCGGGTCCAACATTCCGATTTCACCCAAGACCTGGGCCAGAGATCCCTGCACGGAAACATCTTTGCGCACAGGAATCGCCCGCACCACCATAGGGTTGCATCGCGGGCTTGCGCTCAACAGTCGGGATGTTTTGCTTTCAGCGACTCCGACCATAGTGAACGGCGGGACTTCGTTGTACAAGTCTTCACCTTGACTATCCTCGGGCACTTCTTTGTTTGCAGCTTGCGAGCTCTCCTGCTTGTCGCCCTTCGAACTCTCGAGATCCAAGTTAAGCGCGCTTTGGTTTCGTTCGCCCTTCTTTGGTAGAGCGCCCACGCATTGCATCGCGGGCTTGCGCTCAACATTCGGGGCAACGTCTAGAGGCGCCTTTGGAGCATTTGCCACGGCCATCGATTGCAGCTCCGTCATTCTCAAATTCAACAGTCTGCGCCTGCGCGTCAGGTATTCACTCTGATGCTGCACATCTCTCTCGTCTGAGTCTGATTCACGAAACGAAAACAAAAGCAGCCCGAGGCCAGCTGGGACAGCGGCAGCCACAAGCGCCAGAGCAGCAGCAGACCAGGCAGACTCTGCCACGGCTGCTGCGTAGATGGGAAACACGAGCAGCTGGACGCCATTTAGCGTCGCTGCAACCATAGCATGGGGCTGCCCGGACAGAGAGGTTCTCCCCGCCGTCGCTTCTGGGACGCAGTCCAGGGCCTCGGCCACGGCAGTTACGCTCCTGCTCACCCAGTGGTGTTCAATGCGAGCAGAGGTCGCCATGCGCAAGACGAGGGCCTCAAATTTGGTCGCGAGGCCGCATGCCGAGTGCTCTGCCAGGCTGCATGGCATATCGGTGCCCAGTGAGGCGCATCGCGCAACGGCGTCTGACGCGCCGCGCCCCGCTTCCTTGGCGGCTGCGTCGAAGAGGATCTGCAGGAGGTGCAGGGCCTGGCAGCAGTTCTTCTCGTCCCCGTGGGTCTGCATGTTCCCGACCAAGATGCGCCCAGCACACTCGAGCTTGGACGCCAGCGTGTCGTGCCAACTTTGAGGGCCGGGCCCGCATAGACGAGCTGTACCCGCGCGGAGGATCGTCAATGCAGTCGCCGCTATGACGCCCAGGGAGAGGACGAGGAAGGGGAGCGGTTGTGCCACAGCCGCTGACAGCGGGGCGCTCCACAGAAAATGCAGGAGCGCGGCAGCCCCGGAAGAGGCCAGCGCCAGCGCGCACGCGCCGACCCATGCGGCGCCCGCGACCCGCATCGTTCGGCTCCCGGACTCGGCGGAGCGTCTTGCTTCCTCGACGCGGGGGCGGTGGCTCAGTGGCTGCTGCGTGGTGACTTCCTGGTCGTCACCGTCAGTTCACCACACACACTCGACAACGACGACAAACGACCTTTTCCTTTTGAAAATTTTCAATGGTACAAGGCGTGTAGGGGGTGCAGCGGACAGAATATTTCGCAGCTTTTCGGACCGGTACTCCTGTTTTGGTACCAGGGTTTCAGTGGAGCGGGTGGTCAAATTCAGGTATTCAGGGTCAAATTTGGGTATGTGATGATCAAATTCGGGCTTCACATGGGCTATCCACTGTTGTATTACACTCGGGGTGGAAGTCGCCTCATCCTCCAAATACGTCCGAAGGGCTCGGATATTTAAAATATAGGTCTGGTTCTATTGGATCTTGGTTTCTTTCCGAAATATCACCGATCGATCCGGTCAGACCGATCCAAATAGAGACCAGATCGGACCGATCAAAACAGTCGTACGGGGTCCAAATAGATGGAAATATTCTGTCCGCTGCAGCTTTTGGCAGTAACACAGGTGAAGGTCGGTCTTCTGTTGTGCAAGTTGATGGGAAGGGGCACTTCAGGCGCGGTGCGTGGCTCCGCGCCTGGCTGTGCGCACGCCGCGGCCGATGGCGTGCCCGCATTCGAGCGCCCGTGTCCGGCCTGCGAGCAGCCCGAAGACGCCAGCGGTTGGAGCTGAGCGTGGGAGCTCGGACGAGGAATGCCGGGGCAGGAGTCTTCCTCGGTCGGGGTAGAGACACTGAACATTGCCGAATTGTATGAGGTCGTCGCTCAGGGGCCCGCCGCGGGCGCCGAGCACGATTTGGGATACAAGAGCGGCTGGAAGAGCGAGAAGGTCTCGGGCAGCGAGATTCGGGAGCGCCTGTCTGCGCTCGCGGTGTCTGCTTCGTCGACTGGGACCTATGTGCACGCCGAGGCGCCCGGGCCGGTGCTCAGTGCGACGCTGCCGCCGGCCGCCGACGGCATCATCGCCGCTCCCTGGGGGCGCCCCCAATCCCCAGACACCAACACGGGCAGCTTCGTCGGGACGTGGAGCAGTCTGCTGGCCCCCGAACAGCCTAGGCAAGGCCAATCCCAGGACGCGGGATCGTGGGACATTAGCGACGCGGAAAAACTACTGGCGATGTCGCCCACAAATATTAAGCGCGCAGTGCAGCTGCCGCTGGGGGCGCTGGTGAGTTGTAAAACCTGTACGCCTGTGAGGGGCGTTGGGTGCTGCACGGTGTTGCGGTGTCGCGCTAGGTTGATGCCGGGTGCTGAAATCGTCAGCTGTGTACAGAATCCTGGTGTCAACGCGGGGCGCAAAGAAGAGGACGCCGATGCACTGTCGTTTGAGGCAAAGCGGCATGCACTCGGTGCCACCGGTCGGCAGGTAAGGCTCGCTTTTCTGTGCGAGAACAAACCGATTGCTTTCGCCCCTGGCAACTGCAGGTACAGATTTTTTTTGCTACCGTAGCCATCGTCGCAAGAAGTGCAGGTGGTGCTGGTGGGACTTGACACATGAGAATTTGGTGGGGGAGCAGATGGTGCTTGATTCGGAGGACCCGCTCTCGTGGCAACTGGAGGATGATGACAACAATGGAAGGCGGCGCATGCGCAGGGGCGGGCCGATGCCCGAGGTTGTGATGCCACGGTGCGCAGCCGCTGAGGCCAAAGCACCCACGCTCATTTTGCAGCCCGAGAGTCGAGCGTGCGTGCCCGAGGCACAGTCTCCCCAGCGGGGAGCGAAAGAGATGGGGGCGAACCAGGACTTCGGCACGCCACGCGCCGCGCCACCACGCCGCTCCACAGAGCGTGTGAGTCATAGCGAAATCAGGCAACGGCTGGGCAATTTGGCGAGCGGGGCCTCGCAGGGCGCGTTTGCGCCATTGAACCTCAGCGCTCTGCGCGCCTCTAACTCAGATTCGGGCTCGCTGCACGCACCGCGCTTGCGAGAAGCGGGAGCCTTTAGCCCCTGGAATGCCGCGAGCAGTAGCGCTGGCAAGAAGAGCTTAGGTCATGACGAGGGCGCAGCTTCAGGTGGCGCGTTCGGGCCCCTTACCCCGGCCTCTGTCCGCATAACGCCGCTCGGCGCAGCAAATGGAGACGCCAGCAGTGGCGCCTTTGCGCCGTTTCAAGCACGCCCCCCGAGCTCCAGCGGGCGGAATGGCGAGTCGAGCGCAGGGTTAGGAGCCTTTCCTCCACTTGAAACTCGGCCGCCATCTCGCAATGGCGAGGCGGCTGGAGCTGTTGATACTTGCGGTGCTACAACGTCACCCCAAAGAAGACCTCCTGCATCGTCGAATGGGGGAGTGACAAACGGCCCCAGCACGGCCCCTAGTTTGGGGGCATTTTCACCGCTGTCGAAAGTGCCGGCTTCACCCCGGGAGGGGCCAGTGCAGGCGGTGGCAGCATCTTCGTCCAGGCACCTGTTGAGCACCGCCCCTCGTATCGTCCCGCCTGCGATTCAGGGAGTGGGTGCAGGGATGAGGTCACCGCGCCCAGTCTCGAGCAGCGGGCGTGCAGCAGGAGTGGTGACGGTGGGTGCCTTCGGCGAGAGCGTTCTGGGGATTCCGACAGCGCCGCGCAATGTGATCATGGGAGCGCCGCGAGGAGCGCTCGGGGCACGGCATGATTCTGTGAGCGTTGTTAAGGGTGTGAATGAGCTTGCCAAGCGTAAGGCTGAATCTCTGGTCAAGGAGGCGTGGATGGCACTGGCAGGAGAGGAGCTTGAGAACGCGCAGGAGCTTGTTGAGCAGGCCAGGCAAGAGTGGAGCAGAGCAGGCAAGCCTGAGGGGCTGAGTATCAAGATTGCCCAGATCGATGCTAAACTTGGCGAAAAACGCAAGGAAGCCTTGCAGGGCCGCCCCGAGAAGGAGGTTGCACAGCATTCTTTGGCCGTCGACACTTTCCCTGAAGAAGAAAGCGCAAGCTGGAGATTAGGCCAGAAAGAGAATGTCAGCTGGCGCGATGAGATACAGCAGTGTGTTGCGCACGCCCTGGCAGACGGGCAGATTGTTGAGAATGAGCCTGGATCAGCCCAGCTGCCTCAAGGATGGCTACGTATGAAGGCTCACGATTCCGGTGGGGAATATTGGGTCAACACGGAAAGTGGGCAGCGCATGGAGCAGCAGCCGAAGGATTGCGCATCGGCAGATAGACTAATCATTGCTGCTGGAAGGCTCCTTGGTGAGAACCAGGTGGCCTGCGCGCGAGAAAGGCTGGAAATGGCGCTCGAGCAGCTGGAAGACGCCGGGATTCGAGACCGTGACCAGGTTTGCGCGAATCTGCACGACCGCATCACACGACGCGCGGCCGAGATGCGTGCTGAGGCTGAAGAGAAGTTGAAAATTGCATCATGTCAAGTCGAAAAGGGCGATTTTGGCAAGGCTCGCTCCTTGCTTTCCGAGGCACGGGACATGTTCATGGATGCGCTTGACGAGCGTCTCGATTCTTTTCTCTACAACGAGACTCAATGTACCGTGAAGGCGCTACAACATGACATTGAAAAGAAGGAAGTCCAGGCAGGGCATCGTCGCAAGGGCCATGAGGCGGTTCAGGTGTTGAAGACTGCGCTGCAAGAGCGAGACATCAGGCGGGCACGAATGGCGCTGGTCGACGCTGAGTACGCGTACGTTGCATCGGGAGATGTGAGCGAGTCCCTGCAGGTGGGCCCGAAAGCTCAAGAGCTTCAAAATCTCAGGGTCTTGCTGGAGGCGCAAAATGACACTCGGCTGCGGGGAGACGAGGCGCTGGCAGCAGCGCGCTCTGCCTTTGCGCGCGGCGACCATGCGGCCACTCAGGAGCAGGCCAACAAGGCTCGGTCTTGCTATCTCAAGGCAGGGTTGCCGAGCGACATGACAGAGGAGCTGCTCAAGCCCGTCGAGCTCTTGCTGTCGCAATTGCAAAGCTTTTTGCAATCCAAACAGCGCCACGTCGACATCTCAGAGAGCAGTGAGTCTGACGACAATGGGGGCACAGTGGAAAGGAACGAAGAGGACGGGGAGTCCGAAGCAGGGCAGGACGAGGACCAGGACGAGGACGAGGAGTCACACACACACGAGGAAGAATGCTATAACTTTACGAAGAAAGGCCAGTCACCCCAGGTGCAGGAACCAACACGCCGCCCAGAAGGGCCGGCAGCAGTGCGACGCCCTTTCCAGCGTTCGCATGTTGCGATGGCACCAAACGCGGCGCAACCGTCTGCTCCTGTCGCCCATGGGACAGGTACGCTTGTGCCACAACCTCCTGCAGACCGCAAAAGCGGTAGAGCGCGTGATGAGCACTCGCCGCTGGTCCCACGTCCACCCCCAGCTCGAACGCTCGAGTCGCATCCACCTCCTTCTAATCCAGCACCGCGTCCGCCGACCGAGAATCGGCCGCGCGGTGGCGGCAGGCCGATGACTGCACAGGCCCTTTCGCCTGTAGCGCCTGCACGCGCGTTACCGGGCTCCAAGCCGCCAGCTGGTGCTGATGATGCTCGAGGCGAATTATTTGACACTCCTCCCCCAGCTCCTCCACCACGGCGACGACCTATACCGCACCATGAACTCTTGAGCTCTATACCACACGATGAACTTTTGAGCTCGGATGGACTGGCCCACCGGTCAACACAGCACGGGTCATCAGACAGGGAGGCAGATGATTTGTTGCGCCGTCGGCGCCGCAACGAGCTTTTGCACTGGTGGAAGACCACGGCCCTGAAGGCAGCGGAAGAGCGCAAGCGGCAGGAGGCTAATCGCATGCCCACCGACACGTCGGTTGCTGACGCCCTTGCGGCCGTTGATGGCTTGCTTGCCACTGCCGACAAGACGTTGCTGCAAGCCAGGACGGGGCACGCAGGCAGAGTGAGCAAGGTGGAGCAGGCGATGAGTCACCTTGCCAAAGCGCGTGAGACGGTGGCGGCAGCTCGCATCTCAGACCGTGACCAAGTTTTGCAGGACATGCAGGGTCGGTGCAGCGAAACGCTTAAGTGGGCCAAGCTGGTCGAACAGGCGCACAGTGCCAAATGCAAAGCCGAAGATGCTTTCAAAGACAAGGAGTGGGAGAGAGTTGTATCTGAAGCTGACACGGCCATCGAGGCCTTTGAGGTGGCGGGAGAAATGGATCAGGTGTACAGCATGGAAGATATGAAGCAGCGCGCTGCGCAGGCCCAGGCTCGCGCACATCACTGCCAGAGAGGCGATGAAGCTGTCAAGCGTGCACATGAGGCACTCAAAGACGGTCAAGTGACGCTTGCGAGCGAGCAGGCTCTGTTGGCAACTAGCGAGTATGCGGCGGCCGCTGCAGGCATACCCGCAGGGCTAAAGTCACTCTTGCAACGCATCAGGTTCGTTGCTGTTGTTTGTGTGCACGCAATTGCATGTGTATGCTTTTGCGCACAGACGCGTGCTCATATACACATATGCATGCTGTGGTGTGCGCGAGGGGTGTTGCCGGATACGGGTCATTGCGCTCGAGCCTCGCAGGAGCTCTTGCGCGAAGACTTTAAGTTGTGCCCTTGCGCCTGCACCTCTTATATCACGCAATCTCTCACCAAGGTTTCCTTCTCACCTTCCCTCTCTGGTGCTTGATCTTCCCTACCCACTGGCTCGCGGCCCTGGTGCTTGCCCGCTGCAGTGAGGCGGTTGCTGCTGCTGAAGGTGCGGCAGCGTTAGCCAAAGCTTCAGCACAACGCGAGCAAGGCAACCAAGCGCTGGAGGATGCCCAAGCGTGCATACAGGACAACGAATTCGACGATGCTCGCCTCGCAATAGCCAAGGCCAGGTCTCTATTTGATCAGGCCAATTGCCTGGACGAAATGTCGCGCGTCCTGACCTCGCTCGACGTCATGGTGGCGCGAAAAGAGGGCCGTGAAAGCTGTCTGAAACGCGCACGCGCTGCCTTTGAGGCATGCAAGCTCGGTGTCGAGAGGTCAGCCGCGGAAACTGACGGCAAGGCAAAGCGCGCCATTCTTGTGGCAGCGCGTGATGAATGCTACACCGCAATCGCCGGGTTCCAGGAGGCAGATGAAGAGGAGTCGGCAGCGCAAGCGCGCCACGTGCTTGCTGATGTAGAGCAGAGCATCCGCCAGACCAACACTAGTGCAGAAGCCGATGCTGCCATCGCTGCTGCCGAGAAGCACCTTGCACAACTGCAGTTCGATGAGGCGCGTCGCGAAGCTGCCCAGGCAATGCTTTTCCTGGCCAAGGGCGGCTTGTTGGAGGAGCGTGAGGCCCAGATCACGGAGCTTGAAGAGCGTATCCAGACCGAGGAGGCACGCCAGCGCACTCGCCAGGAAATCCGCAACTCGCTTACGCTCGCATCAGGCGCCACTGAGCTTGCACGTGTTCCTGGAAAGGCATCGAGCCTCGATGACGCTCGCGCGCATTTGCAGCGCGCTGAGCAGCTGTTGCCGCAGGCGAGCGACAAGCAGCTGGAACAGGACGTGAAGGATGCCAAACATGGTGTTGAACTTGCCATGCAGTGGCTGCAAGAGCTCGAGGACGGAGATGCCGAGATGCTAGATGCGCGCAAGCATCTTGCTGCAGGCGACCTCGATCGGGCACAAGAATGCGGGCAGACAGCGCTGCACGTGTTTGAGCGGCTTGATGTGGCTCCGAATATCGTTGCCGTGCGGCAGCTCCTTGCAGAGGTTGCCAGCGTACGCGTTCGGGCAAATGGCGAGGAGGAGTTGCGAAAAGGTGAGGAGGCACTAGGAGACGGTGACAGGGAGGGGGCTCACACGCATGCGCGTGCCGCTCGGGAGCTGTTCCAAGAAGCAAAAGCGGCAGACGGTGTTGTCAAGGCGGAGGACCTGATTCGGCGCGTCCGTGAGGCCGAAGATCGCGATGCTACTGTGGAGCAGGGGAGCACGTTGCTGGCCGAGGCAGAAGCAGCAATGAACAAAGCAGATTTCCGGGCAGCCAGACGTGCTCTTAGCCATGCTCGTGCTGCCTTCCTTCGCGCTGCGATTCACGATGCAGAGCAGGAGGTGACGCAAGTTGAGCTGCGACTTGATGCCATGGAAGCTGTCGCTGCTGCGGTAGGTGAGGCAAGACAGGCTGTCAACGAGGCGAAGCAGTGCGCAGCAAACCTGCCGCCTGATGTATTGGCTGCCAAGTTTGCAGTGCAACGTGCTCGTGCTGCGCTCCAGCGCTGTGGCGAAAACATGTGCGCGCCGTGCATGGTCAGCGAGGTTCGCGAGGTCACAAGCCAGGTGAAGGCGATCGAGGAGGTCATCCAGGGCCTGCTAGATCAGCAATCGGCGCAGGCGACTGTGGCGACCCTGATCCAGAATGCACGCGCATGCTTGGACAGAGAGCAGCTTGACGAAGCCGAAGAGTCACTGGGACAAGCACGCCAGGCGCTTGCACAGGCAGAGGATGGCGGCGGTAACACGCTGCAGCAGGTTGTCGACATGCAGGAGGAGCTGCGCGTTGTAAGGCAGGAGGTAAAGTATCGGCAAGAGGGCGAGCAGCTATTGGGGGAAGCTGAGGAAAGCTTGCGAGCCTGCGAATTGGGCGCAGCGGAGCGACGGGCTCAGCAAGCGTTGCAAGCTCTCAACAAGGCGCACAAGCGACTACGGGTCGACAAGCTTCAGCAACAGACCCATCGCCTCGAATTGCGCATCGCGGATAAGATCGGAAAGGAAGCCAAGAGGGAACAGGGCCGCGGGAGCCTCGAGGCTGCTGAGGAGTGCATAACGGAGCGCCGCTTGGATGCTGCACGCGTGCATTGCGCTGAGGCGCGCGACTCCCTTGTCAAGGCCGGTGCTCTGCAAGATCATGAAGGTCATCTGGGGGATCTCGAGGCGCGTATCTCGCAGCTTGCAGCTCTAGACACGCTGCGTGCCAGGGTGGAGCAGGCTGTGCAGTTTGTAGGGAGGGCGCTTGATGTTGTGCGAGTCCCAGGGAAACGTGATGCCAAGCTCGCAGAAGCTAAGGAGCATCTTGCCTCTGCTGTCACGTTGCATGAGGCCATGTTGGAGGTGCATCCTAGCACAGTAGCGTCGGTCGTTGGGGAGATTGTCACTGTCGGCCAGCAGGTGGCCGTTGACCTCGAGCAAGTTCAGGTTAGTTGCTCGTGTCCTTCCAACTTGAATCATACCATGTACACAAAGCAACCTCACCTCTGTGCGGAGTGTAAATGGAAATATGTGGGCCTTAGACGTAATTATTCACCTCACATGAATGGCAGACGCGGCTCGCGGAAGAGGAGAAATGGGCGTTGGCATGTGTAGCAGGCGAAAAAGCGCTGCAAGCAGCACGCGCGGCGCACGGGCAGCAAGACCTCGCCGCGGCTGTGCAACATGCTACAGTGGCCCTGGAGCATTTCAGCGCGGCTGAAGCAGATGAGAGTAAGCAGGCAGCAAGCACATTCTTGGAGCAGCTCGATCAGGCCCGTAACCAAGCTCGCGCCCAGGTCTGTGCAGCATCTGGAACAACCCTTTTGAGCATCTTTGTATGCTGCTCCTCTTTTCTTGGCGCTTTGTGTGTGTCCCGAGAGATACTTTCTGTAAATCTCTGGCTCGCTCTTTTGCTGGAGCAACGTGCGTGTACACGACGCGGCAGGACATTGCTTCATGGTGTGAGCATTGCGTGTCAAAGGAGCAGTACTTCACCTACTTCACTTCGCTTACTTCACTTACTTCGCTTACAGGAGCTACTTGCTGCGGGCGAAGCAGCCCTGTCTCGCGACGACATGGCCGCAGCTCGCGCGGCAGGCGATGAAGCACGACAGGCTGCTGAGGACTGCGCCTCTATTCCCCTCGTTCGCCAGGTGGAGACGCTGCTTTTGCGCGTTGAAGCGCGGGAGGTGTCTCACTGGAATCGCGAGCAAGGTATGCATATGTTTGGGTGCTCGCGTGCTTGCTAGTGTGCGCTGTTACGTGTAAGTGTGTATAGGTGTCTGTGTCTGACACACACGAGCATATGTATGTGCATACAAGTACACACATCATGCCTTTGGAACGTACGCACACGAAAGTACGCGCGCTCACACGCATGCGCACGTCTAAACCCACACATGCATACATGTGTATGTGCGCAGGGCTCAAGCGGCTGGCGGAGGCGGAGCAAGCAATGACAGACGGCGAATATTCAGCAGCACGTACAGCCTTGGGTGCAGCAAGGTCGATGCTAGAAATAGCCAAAGACTTTGAGGGGCTGGAGCGTGTGAGGGAGCTCCAAGGTCGGGTCGAGGCGGCCGAGGCCTCCAGAAGCAGCGGCGAGGCGATGGTGGAGGCTGAGAATGCGCTGCAGCGGGCTGATTTTGCGGCGGCCAAGGCTGCAGTCGCGGCGGCGAGAAGTACAATGCTGAAAGCCAACCAGGGCTGCGAGGAGGTTGATGCGCTACAGCGGAGAATCGACGTTGCAGAGCGCGCGAGTGAGGCTTTGGCTGAGGCCGAGAAGCTACTTGAGGAAGCGCGTCACCGTGCTGAGGTGGAGCGCAAGTTCGATGAAGCCAAAGAGCGCATCATTTTGGCGCGAGCGGCAGCTGAAAAGTTTGTCGCAGAGCAGACAGCGCTGATGTCGCAAGAGCCGGTCACAGATGAGCGCGTGCCAGCGGCTGACTCTGGACTTGCTGCTTTGCTGGTGCCAGACTGGAAAGAGAAATGGGATTCTCGTGTCGGCGAGCTTGCAGCGTTCCTGGCGTGGTTGCAAGACATGCAGCAGAAACAAGCGCGCGCCGCGGAGCTGCTCGAACGTGCTCAGAACGCTTTCCACGAGGATGAACTTGAGCAAGCACTGAAACTGGTGAACGAGGTGTCGCAAATCGCAAGCACTTTGGCCGAGAGCAAAGCGGAAGACGTGAAGGAGCAGGGGATTAGGATTGCGGCTGACGCCGAGTATCTCGCTGCGCGCATCAAGTCAGCTATCGACGGAAAGAGCGCTGTGGAAGAAGCTCGAAGGGCGCTGCAGACTGGGATAGATCTGCTCAAAGAAGACAAGCTCGGGGAAGCCACCGAGCAGGCCGGCAAGGTGCGGGCGGCGCTGCCGCGCATCACAGATCAAGAGGAGCTGGGGCAGTCGCTAAATGAGCAGACAGAGCTCCTGGAAAAGGCCATCAACCGCGCGTACGCGGCCGAGGAGGCCGATGCTGCAACCAGCGAGGTGCGGGAGCGGATAGGTGAGCTCATATGTATATTATATGTATGCATAGATACATACATATATACAAACAAACGTACATACATACATACATACATACACGCTGCTCCGAGCTCTGCTCCCAGCTCGGAGCAGCACGGCGGAGCAGCTCAGTTGAATCTCCCGCCCGAGCTGCTCCGTGCTGCTCCGAGCTTCGAGCTCCCAGGATATATGTATATGAATATATATATATATGTATATATATATATATATATATATATATATATGTACATACATATTACGTCCTAATTAAACCACCCATGCCATATATTACGTCCTCACCGCTGTGTTTGCTTCGTGGATTTGCGTCCTAAAATCTTTACTTCACGAATGAGGACATATTATTTATTACATCCTCACCGCCGTGTTTGCTTCGTGTTTTTACGTCCTATTTAAATTTCGGTTCGTAAGAGAGGGCACCCAAGGGTCCCCCCCTTGTAAACCCCTTAAAACAACCGATTTAAAAATTTATGATGCTGATTACTTCACAAAAAAATTTAAAAAAAATGTGCTTCGTCTAGCCCTGAAATTTTTTTATTTTCGATGTAAATTACTTCATAAATTTTTAAAAAATATTTTGCTTCAAAAATGGCTTAAAGTCTTGACGATTATATATATTATATAGATATTGTTTAGCAGTACTGCTTGAATATTTGAGCACATCATCTATCATGAAATTTTTAGCCCTTAATGTTGATGTAAATTTTATTATTGCTAATCATTTGGCTTCAGATTTAAAAATTAGACAATTATTATCAAAAACCATGATCTTCAGAAAATATTATTCAATGAGGTCGTATATAATGATGATTTTTGTAAATATTTAAAACTGGATTATAATGCTAAAGAAAATGATGATTTTAAAAGTGCAAAAATATTCAAAATATATCAAGATCTCTCCAACACGAGAGATGTCGTATATATTGGTAGTACTTGTGATACTTTAAGTAAATGTATGTCAAATTTCAGAAGTAAATCAAAATCTCGAGTAAATTGGGCGTATGATCCTTTTTATATGATGATACG
>Ga0315899_10003982_pt1 | contig 16015 bp, 16 predicted proteins | sample LakEriMetagenome_2_FD_203518 | JGI IMG/M metagenome (GOLD analysis project Ga0315899, IMG submission 203518) | Freshwater fungal communities from buoy surface, Lake Erie, Ohio, United States - Buoy 4 MA112 | ecosystem: Environmental > Aquatic > Freshwater > Lake | place: USA: Lake Erie, Ohio... | reverse complement strand
GTGTCGACGAGATCTTCATACGTCAGACGAACTTCGAAAAGCATATCCCCTGGTACGACTGCCTCGCCGCTCACGGCGTGTACATGTTGCACAATGCCGATCATGGGCGACGACACTTTTATGTCGGTTCGGCCCGGCTTCGCGACAACGATCGCTGGAACGGTAACGGTACGATAGAAGTTTGAAAGCTCGATGGGCCGTAGGTACTCAGCCGTTAGGCCAAGGTTCTTAAGCGATTGGGGAGTCAGCTCGAGCGAGCTGCTCTCGTCATGTCCTGCGTGGTCGTGTCCATCTTCTTCATGAGCATGGTCGTGCTCTTCGTCTGAATGGGCATCCCCTTCGCCTGCCTCACGCATGGATTCTTTGCGAGCAGCAACCGTTCCGTCGATCCAGCCGTTTAAGGCAGGCCACCACTTGGGATAGAATAACACGGCGACGGCAACCAATGACAATCCAACACCCCATCTAATCCATGGGTTGTGGAGCATCGTGTGAAGTGAGAGCTTTTTCATAGTGAACTCGACAATTGAAAATCCATTTCGAAGGTGATAGCGCGCGGCCACTCGAATGTGCGTGGAGATGAGCATGCACATGAATCTGCGGCAGACAGTTGTTTCAGTCCAGCAATGCAAGAACCTGGGCTACGAGTAACGCAGAGTTACGCGCAGCAAACATCGGATTGCTCTTGCGAAGCAGGAATTCAACTACGTTTGTGGGCTGAAGAAACGACCAGTAGCAACATGAGTTGTTGCTGGGACGTGCGCATGCCCTATCAGATTAGCCACACTTGGTGTACGGCGCGATTAAGTGGTGTTTTGGGCGGACCATCCAGCCAATTGCCAACGAAGTCAGCGGCTCGGGATGCAATTTGCCAAAAGTCAACAGACGCATTGATCCAAACTGGATGGGCGACGGATTGGAGGTCTGACAAACTAGTCGGAGTTCCGGAGATTCCAAATACGCACTGGCCGTCATCACAATAATTGGAGTGGCCTCGTCCTTCCAACGGACAAGCATCAACGCCATTCTCGGCAATCGACGTCGTAGCTATCTCGTGAGCGTTCGATGCTTGTTCATTATTGTGTCCATGTGAATCGCACGCATGTTCATCGTGATCGCAGCCATGCCCCGTCAAGATGGCGGCTTGTTCCTGCATGCAATTGCCATGAGACAAACAGCAACCGAGCACCGCATGAGCGGTGAAGGCAACCAGTGTCAACATGCGAATAGCAAGGAACATTAAGAGCCAACTTTTCCGAATGACGTGATTTAAGTTCATGGGACGCGGACCGCTAAATGATACCGCAATAACGGTTAGGGAACTAGTTCAGTCTGAGCTGCGGTCGAATCAGAATCGCTTATTCCTGGTCAAGGGTCAGCCCCCGAAGAGAGTCATCGCCGCTGTTGTTAATGACAGCATTGAGCGCCCCGGTCAGCAGATAACCATCGATTTGTGCCTGCGCCGTAGCCAGTTGGGCACGAGCTGCGATGTAGGCTAAATTCGTGTCAAAGTACGTTCGTCGAGTAAACAGTAGCTGAATAAAGTCCTGTTCACCGGCTCGGTACGCGGCTTCGGCTAGGTCCAACGTTTCCTGGGCTGCGGGCAATAGTTCGCTTAAGTACATGTCGACCGCCTCGGCTGCGCGAGCGTACTCGCCAGAAGCAATCGCGAGCCGTGCACGAATCGCGTTGTCGATGCGTTGTGCTTCTTGCACCGCTCGACAGTACTCCGCGCGAGCCGCAGCAATGTTGCCTTGGTTCTTGTTGAAAACGGGAATTGGGGCACCAACCTGCACATTCATCATGCCCGAGTCGGTGCCGTTATCGACGCCCGCTCCGAGCTGGACGTTTAGGTTTGGTAAGGGCTGAGATTCTTGACGTCGGATCGCTGCGCTGGCTTGCCGGATTCGAGCTTGAGCGGCTGCGTATTCTGGACTGGTGGCAACAAGTCCATCTTCAACTGCTTTCCAGTCTTGGCTTGCTGGTAGCATCGGCAGTTCTCCAGCGACCGCCTGTAGCTGCATGTTCGGCATGCCAGCTAGAGCAACGATCTCCCGCAGTCGGGCCGACAGCGAGGCTGAGAGCTGCCTTCGATCAAGTTCCAGTTGCTTGAGTTGAACTTGAGTCTGCAAAAGGTCGATCCTGGAGCCTTCGCCTGCTTGAATACGTTTCTCTGCCGCATCCACCCCTTGCTTTAGCAATCCAAAAAACTGATCGATCGATGCGAGTTGTTCTTGAATTCGAAGGCTGTCGTAATAGGCGGTCTTGATGTCTGTCGCAACTCGAAGTTTCTGGGCTTCTAGTTCTTGTACTTGGGCTCGTACGGCTTCATTAAGTACAGCACGATTCAGTGCACGCTTATCGCCGGTAATGATCTGCTGTTGAACGAATAGTAGGTGCTGATCTGTCCCGGCGTCAGCCAACTGTTGGCCCTGGTAGCCCAGCATGGGATTAGCGTACAGCCCGACTTGTGTGCGATAACCTGCTGCGATCTGAGTCGTCGCGGCCAGCTCTTTAATGGCTGGATTGTTTGCGAACGCAAGCGACAAGAGTTCTTCGAGCGTCGCGCCGTCTGAAATGACTTCATTCGAGGCCACTGGGTCGACCATGACAACGTCAACGGACGCGGGTTCGACTACACCGGCAGCGTGAGACGACTGATGAGAATACGCGGCTTGAGAAACCGGTTGACTTCGCAATGCGTGGTTTTGGTCCAACGGTGTATCGATGCCCGTCTTGCTTTGGCTAACGGCGTCGCTTTGCAAACCTGGGGCGACAGCCTCGCTACTCGGGGACGCATAGGCCGTTGCTTGCTCGCTTGGACGGATGTGTCGCTTCAGTCCACCGCAGCCAACCGCCATGCAAGCGGCTGAGCAGACGATCCATCGTGCAACATTTAATTTCATGGAAATCCCTCCGAGGCCAACGCATTGAGTAGCTAAGGGCTTTCTCGAGTTAAAATACCGAGTGCCAATAGTGATCCGAACAGAAAAGAATTGGCGCTAGTTAACGCCAAGCTCGGATCAAATGCGCAGCACGTTTGGCAAAGAGGTCGACCGAGTCGACGTGTCGAGATGAAGATGCTGAAAACGCATCATCGAATGCTGCCGATACTCAAACCCGGACCACGCTGGAGTCACCGTCGCAATATCGGCTAGTCGATTAACTGAACCAGAAAGCAATAATGCGTTTTCAAAACCACCGATGCAGCACGGACAATCGCGGTGCGAATGGTGATTGTCGTCTTGATGCTGGTCCTGAGAACCGGAGTCATTCGATTCGGTGCAAGGAGCTCCGCACGAATGCTCGTCGTGATCATGTTCGCAATCAGAGTTGTGACCGGCGATTTCATTCACATCATGCAGCAGGCAGTGCGTACAAGCCAGCGACGAGGGAGGGATCAAGGCGGAAATGATCGCAGCCACAAACACGGCGCATTGAGCGAATCGTGTTAGCGGAGTGCGAGGCATTCGGCAATCCATGGCAGAAGCTGTAGAAACGAAAACCGATCTGAGATTTACTCTTTGGTATCGAATCAACGATTGGGGCAGCTTTAACGAAAAGTCCGAATCCCCCGAATGAAGCAGTGATTCATTGGTGGTCGGTCACCCGCCAGTATTTGATTTACGGTGCTCCTGGGGCATCAAAAAGCCTAAAAACCGCGTGGTTCGGTGGCTGACATTGCCTCGATGGCGGCCAAGAGCTATCCTTAGAGGAATGAGATCCCCTCTAGTAGCACTACTCTTAATCGTCAACTTGTTGACCTGTCCGCTTAGTTGTTTGGGTTGCCAGCAACTCCCAACTTCCAGCGTCGAAAGTGCTTGCGCGACGTGCGAATGTTGCTCTGACTGCGTGGAAACTGCGATCCCTGCTTCCCCCGAGCCACATGATAGCAATTGCGCGTGCAAGAATTGCATTTGCGAGGGGGCGATTGTGGCTAGTCCGGTTGAGTTGCCACAATCTTCCGATGGGATATGCTGGTTTCATCCGATAGAAATCGATTTACGAAGCCCCATCAGTTCGTTTTTCGCTGATGGTCATTCGAGAATCGTCGTAAAACACGCATTCACGGGTAGCGATGCGCGTATAGCGCTTCAGTCTTGGCAGATCTGAGCCAACCAACGCCTTTGCGTTTCTTCTAAGCGTTGTTCGGTAGGACAACGATTCTGATTTGTTGAGATTAGGTCCTGCGCAAACTCTTCGCAGCGTCATGATCAAGCTTAAGTAAGACCTCTTTATGCTGCTTCCCTGGGAATATGGTGTTCGCAATCTGGCTAGGCGTCCCGTGCGCACTGCCCTAACGATGATGGCACTGGCCACTGTCGTGATGTTGGTGTTCGTGGTGGTCGGGTTCATTCGTGGACTTGAGCAGTCGTTGACCGCAAGCGGCGACGAAAACGTCGTATTGGTTTACTCGGTGAACTCGGAAGAGAACATTGAGAACTCATCCATCCCTGCCCGGACGCCAGCCTTATTGACTGCAAGTGTAGATGGAACGGTCAAGCGATTTGGGCTCAACCATGCGTCGCCGGAGTTATACGCAGGCACACGAGTTAAGAGCGAAAACAATGAAGGCGGATTGGGATTGGTGCGCGGTGTAACTCTCACCGCGCCACTAGTCCGACGTTCAGTTCAGTTGATCGATGGTGCTTGGCCAAGTGACGGCGAGGTGATGGTAGGGCGATTAGCGGCCGCAAAGCTAGGAAGCAGCGAAGATGAACTCGCTATTGGAAAGAGTATTGAGTTCGAGGGACGTTCGTGGAACATCAGTGGAAGATTCGCGGCCGAAGGTGCTGCTTATGAGTCTGAGATTTGGTGCAGGTTGTCCGATTTTCAAACTGCATCAAAGCGGCAAGACATTAGTTTAGTGGCGTTGCTCCTATCGCCGGGCAGTTCACCCGCTGAAGTTGAACTGTTTTGCAAGGAACGCACAGACCTCGAGCTTCGGGCGATAGCGGAAACGGAGTATTACGCAGCGCTACAACAACATTATAAGCCCGTTCGATTGTTGGCTTGGCTGGTCGTAGTGCTGGTGTCCAGTGCGGGAATTTTTGCCGGACTGAACATGATGTACGGAGCGGTTGCAGGCCGCGTTCGTGAGATAGCGACGTTGCAAGCGATCGGTTATCGCCGTCGCGCTATCTTGATCAGTCTGATCCAAGAAGGTGTGCTTCTATCTGCAGCCGGATCACTCGCTTCTGGAGTGATCGCGCTGACCTTGCTGAATGGAATGGCCGTTCGGTTCACGATGGGTGCGTTTACGTTACGCATCGACGGCGTTGCAATCTTAATCGGTTGCAGCGTCGGACTGTTATTGGGTGTCGTTGGTGCGTTACCACCGGCACTGAAAGCGCTGCGAGCAGAAGTCGCAGCGAGCCTTAAAGCTGTTTAGTTTTGAAAACCCCTGTTTCGTTTTGGAGCGTTTAGATGAAAGTTCTTTCAAGTATTGCGTTGGTCGTTTTAACTCTTGGATCTGTCGGCTGCCAGTCAAATGACAGTAGCTCACCGACTGCGAATTCCAGCCAATCCACTTCGACTTTTCTTGTTGAAAGCGAGCCCACGGGAGCCATGCCCGTAGGTGAAGCTCGAGCAAAGAGCGAAGACGGACAAGAAGTTACCCTTGTTGGTCTGATCGGTGGATCAAGCAAGCCGTTTGTAGAAGGACTGGCAGCATTCACGATTGTCGATCCGAAAGTACCATACTGCGCGGACGATGAAGGTTGTCCAACTCCCTGGGACTATTGCTGTCAGACGGAAGCAGTTAAGGAAAATATCGCAACGATCAAGCTCGTTGACGAGGCAGGCAAGCCAGTTGCGTCTAGTGCTCGTGACCTACTGAAGGTCAAAGAACTATCGACAGTGGTTGTCAAAGGTAAAGCCAAACGTGATGAACAAGGAAACCTTACCGTTGCCGCCAACCAAGTGTTTGTCCGGCCAGGTAAATGATCATGGCAAAAGAACAACTAGATCTTAGCAGCCTGGCGTTAGATCGCGCGCCGACAACCAGTACAACCAAAACGCCATCACTTCAACACAAGAAGCGATGGTTGTCGCGGTATGCATTACCTTTCGGCGTTTTGTTGGGCTTTGCGATGCTACTTTTCGCTGCAGCGGGCACTCGCTTTATGCCGGCTCGCTCGGTGACGGTCGTTCCGGTGATTGTAAAACGAGCTGAGCTTCAGCAAGCAGGTACAACGCTATTCCAATCGCCAGGCTGGATCGAGCCTCGTCCAACCGCCATTAGCGTAGCCGCGATGACTCCCGGTGTTATCGAGGAGCTAATGGTCGTGGGCGGGCAAACAGTACAGAAAGGGGAGCCAATCGCACGATTGGTTTCCATCGATGCGGAATTGGTACTTGAGCAAGCGAAGAATGCTTTAGCAATCCGCGATGGTGAACTTAATCGCGCGAAGGCGGAATTGTCCGCTGCGCGTATCCGCTTTGAAAACCCAGTGCACCTGCGAATCCAGCTTGCCGATGCAAAGAGCAATTTAACGAAATCAAAGACCGAGTTAGCCAAACAGCCTTTCCTTATCGAGGCTGCGGAATCTAGCGTTAAGTACACGCTTGCGAGCATGTCAGGAAAGCAATCGGCCAGGGGAGCGATTTCATATAACACGATCGCCAAAGCTGAAAATGATCATGCAATGGCAACAGCGAATTTGCAGGAGTTGCAACAGCGCAAACCCAATCTGGAACGCGAGGTCAGTGCGCTCGAGGAAGTCGTTCACGCCCTTGAACGGCAATTGGAGTTGCTGGTAGAGGAGACTCGGCAACTGCAAGAAGCAGAAGCGAAGGTTCAATCGGCAGTGGCTTATCGAAACGAAGCCAAGCTGCAAGTACGCCAAGCGGAACTTGCACTCGAGCGGAACACCGTACGCGCTCCGATGCAGGGTCGCATTCTAAAAGTGGTCGCATCTCCTGGATCGCGAGTCATGGGTCTTGAAACAACGGCTGGACAAAGCTCGAGTACGGTCGTCGAAATGTATGATCCACAAAAACTTCAGGTGCGAGTTGATGTGCGACTTGAGGACGTCCCAATGGTCACGCCGGGCCAGCAGGTCAACATTGAGACCGCATCTTCTGCCGATGTAATCCACGGTCAAGTGCTGCAGATCACCAGCTCGGCGAACATTCAGAAAAATACATTGGAGGTCAAGGTTGAGTTGCTTGACCCGCCTCTAGCCGTGAGTCCCGAGATGCTCGTCACAGCCGCTTTTTTGGCTCCGAAAAGCGACATATCGTCCGATTCAATGAGAGAAGCGGAGCGCATATTCGTTCCAGAGTCTTTCGTGCAGGCCAGCGATTCACAATCGTTTCTATGGATAGTCGATGAGAATTCAACTGCGAGAAAACGCACGGTGGAGCTGGGTGGTAAGGCAGCCGATGACCTCATTGCAATCAAATCAGGTCTCCGAGTTACAGATAAGTTGATCGCTTCAGGAAGAGATGGCCTGAGCGAGGGTGCGAGGGTGCATGTGACAAGCGACGATCCAATTATAGGAATGAAATAGATGGCACTCGTAGAACTTCGTGGTGTAAGCAAGAGCTTTAGTAAGGGCGAAGAGACCATCACGCCACTCGACAACATCAGCATGGACATTGAGGAAGGCGAGTTCATCTCCTTAATGGGTCCCAGTGGTACCGGCAAAAGCACGCTGCTAAACTTGGTGAGCGGAATTGACCGGCCCGACGCGGGAACAATCACTGTCGATGGGACAGATGTGACCAAGTTGTCTCGCACGCAGCTTGCGGATTGGAGAGCTGCCAACCTTGGGTACATATTTCAGACACACAATCTCATTCCCGTGTTGACCGCTTATGAGAATGTTGAACTACCAACGCTGCTGTTGAAGTTGTCCTCCGCACAACGAAGGCAACGTGTTGAACTGGCCCTAGAAGCGGTCGGCTTGAGCGATCGAGCAAACCACTATCCTCGCCAGCTTTCCGGTGGACAAGAACAACGCGTTGGCATCGCTCGTGCAATCGTGGCTCATCCGAAAGTTGTTGTGGCGGATGAACCGACTGGAAGTCTCGATGCAGAAACCAGCGACCAAGTTCAAATACTACTGCAGAGACTCAATCGTGAACTCAACATCACCATGTTGATGGTCACGCACGATAGCAACGTCGCAGGCATCGCAACCAAGCAATTAATCCTTGATCGGGGTAAGTTCCTGGCTCGCGCCGAAGGAGTAGTTCGATGATAGGTTATGTCTTAAAAACAATGTGGCGACACCGCACTCGAACTCTGCTGACCGTATCAGGTGCAGCAGTAGCGATGTTTGTTTTTTGTTTCGTTGGCTCTGTTCAAGAAGGGCTACATCGGCTGACGACGGGTTCGGATGCGGATCGCAGCTTGATTGTGTTCCAGGAAAATCGCTTTTGCCCGACCACCAGTCGCTTGCCAGAGGACTACGCTAAGAAGATTCGCGAGGTTAACGGCGTGCGCGATGTCATGCCCATCCAAGTGTGGACGAATAACTGCCGAGCAAGCTTGGACATCGTGGTGTTCAACGGTGCCGACCCCATGCAGATCCAAAAGACTCGACCTCTCACGCTCGTGAGCGGTAGCTGGCAACAGTTTCAATCGCAGCGCGATGCGGCGATCGTCGGAAGAAATGTTGCGAACCGTCGAGGCTTAAAAGTCGGCGACCAGTTTTCAATTGGTGACATTTCGGTGCGGATAGCAGGACTTTTTTCGTCGACGGTCCCTTCCGAAGAAAACCTTATTTATACGAGTCTCGCTTTTCTGCAGTATACCCGCGGGCTCGACGCAGCCGGACTCGTTACTCAGCACGAGGTCCTATTGACCGAAGATGCCGATCCAGATCGCGTGGCGAGTGAGATCGACTCGAAGTTGCGAGCCGGTGCCGTTGCGACCAAAACGCGTCGCAAAGGAGCGTTTCAAGCGAGCACACTTTCGGATCTGGTCGACCTCATCGGGTTTGCCCACTGGCTCGGCTACGCGTGTGTCGGTCTTGTGTTGTCGCTTGTGGCTACTACCACGGTTATGAGTGTCCAGGATCGCATCAAGGAATACGCGGTGTTGCAAACCATCGGCGTGCGTCCACTGACCACCATGCGTCTGGTTCTCACCGAAAGCACGGTCCTTTGCGTGGTGGGTGGAGTAGCCGGGACATTGCTTGCGATGCTCGCGCTGAGTCTCGGTGGTTTTGCGATCGGTGCTGAGGGCGCAACCATCGCATTTCGCCCAACGCTGGGCCTAGCCACCTCGGGCACCATTGTGTCTGTATTCGTCGGAATTTTAGCAGGCGTGGCTCCGGCAATTCAGGCTTCTACCGTGCCAATTGTCAATGCGCTTCGGCAGCCTTGACGGACTCATCGAAAAATCTGACCACAATTTCGATTTCGAATTTTTCCCACTGTTTGCCCTGCTAAGTAGCTCTAAGTTACGAACTCGCGTTGTGGGTAATGGGACGCGGTTCCGCCGTTTTGCATAGATAGATCTGGGAGGGATGCCATTTCGGTACCCTCGACGGTCTTTCCATGGAGGCAGAACCATCGACGCTTACTCTCTCGACTCTCTTCCCGCAGACGACGGACTGCCACGCGATCCGACATCGGTTCGATTTCGATCTATCGCCGAAATCGTGCTCCGAGGCATCCAACGATGTGTGGCTGCAGACCGCGAGCTGGATCGCAATTCAAGCCAGTTTTCCGATGCAGTTGAACCTGTTTTGGACAAACTCGGAGACTCTTTACCCGAGCCGCTTGATTTCGTTTCCGACAAACCCCTCTCTGTGTCCGTCGTCTCCAAAACGCTGGGTTTTGGAGACGAACGAAACATGGAAGGGGGACGTAAATCGTGAACAATGACTCGTCCGGCCAGGGATCGATGGGGGGCCAGTGACCTAAACCCGATGCGCCACAAACATCCCCACCGAGTGCGGATAGTTTGGGTCAATATGGAAGACGTGCGTTTGGCCCAGAAAGTTAGCCAGCACGAGATTGTCCTTTCGGCTGTGCCACTCGCCTCGGATCCAGCCGATGTGGTCCATCAAACCCAAAGCCGAGAGTTCAGAAACGATCAGATACTCGGCCCCTTCGCAATCGAGTTTCATCAGGTCGACATCGTCGATCCCAAAGTCCGTTACTTGCGTCCAGAATTGCTCAACGGTAAGCGATGGAACTTCTATGCCGAACTCTCTGAATCGAGGCTCAAGCGATTCCCAGACGTCCGGTACATAGTCGGCGACCCGACTGTTCGATACGGGGAAGGACAAGAGGCACTTTCCTGGTTTGGACGAAATCGCGGCGTTAATCCTGAGCAACTGCGATTCGGGAATGTGACTGGTGTTCTTGGTCATCAGCTCAAAGCTCTGCGGATGTGGCTCGACGGCCACGATCTTGGCATGGGGCCAGTAGTGGTGGGCCATAACAGTAAAGCTCCCCACGTGCGAGCCGACGTCAAGAATCGTGCGGACGTTATGGGGACGAAGGTCATTGATTCGGTACTCGTCATGAAAAACGCAGTTGGCGAACTGAACACTCTCTGGCTCGATATGAAAGTCCTGCCCATAGATCTTGTAGCATACAGTGGTCGTCATCGGTGAATCCTTTCGTGGTCTAAGCAGTCGCGAGGGACGAAGTGAATTGACGCGCAAACTCGAGCCGCCTCGTTGGCGGACAGTTGGCCAAGTGAACGACCTTGGCCGTTGGTAAGAGTTCTCGGAAATTCGGCATCCAGTACTGGGTGTTGAATTCCGTTGGCAGTTGGAAGAACGGCAGTCCGCGGGCGTTGTTCTGGATCCAGAACTGCTCGGAACAATGGGTCGGAAAGAATGGGCGCAACGGTGGTTGCCAAAGGTGCGCGTTCTTGCGATCGCTCATCACGATCCCGCTGTTGAGAACCACATTGCTGTGGTCCATCGGAATTTCCTGGGACTCGAGGATGTTGCGACGCTCCTCAAAGACCCATTCAAAACTCGGTAATTGACTCCAGTCATCGTGCATCGACACGTGACCGGCTGGAACCACGTCAAACAGATCCGGTGTCTCTTCGGTGAGGAATACGTCGGCATCGACATAAAGAGTTCGCTCGTAGGACTGAGCGAACGGTAGGACTCGGAACTTTTCTAGTCCCCACCAATCCTGCGTTGGTTTGGTAATTGCCACGAAGTCGGCTCCGATCCGTTTGGCGTAGGCTTCCATCAATGGGCCGGTATACCGAAGCAACTCTTGGAACGAATCTCCGGTGGCCACTGTGATGAGGAGCCGCGACTTGGTTGGATTGATCGCGTCGATCGCCGGCTTCCACTGAACCTCAGGGATAACTTCGATCGGCATCCGTTCGTATTCTAGCCACGAACCACGCCAGATCCCCTCGTAGTCGCGACGCAAGTGGCACGTTGGTCGATCCAATCGAGCAATTGTCAGCACAGGCTCGCCGTCTACGTGATTCACGTGCCAGAAGCGTTCGCACTCGGCGGCCCCTTCGATCACTTCGCGGTTGGGACCAAGTTTGATCACTCGCTGGTCATATCCAACCCGTCGGTAGAGAACTCGGGTGTTGATCAGTTGCTCGATGGTCTCGGTTTCCATGTTGGTTGGTGCCTCGTTCTTCCATAAGTTGCCGCTCCATTTGCTTGCCAGATCGCGGACGAGTTGGAAGCAGAGTTCTTCGTTGGCCAATGAATCCACGAACCGGTTTCCTCCGAATCGCCATTTGTCTTGGCAGCGATGTTGGAAGACGATTTGGCCCCGGAAGTCAAACTGGACGATCGTGTGGACGTTCCAGCCAGGGCCGGCGCTGGGCATCGCGTAATCGGAACCGAGTCTTCGCCACCCAAGGTGGAAACACTCTTTGTCGCCATAGACGTGCTGGAACGTGAAATCCGAATGCTCGGCGTAGAAAAGCGACAATCGCAGCTCGCGATCGCAGCGGCGTTTGTCGATAAGATATTGCCCGGATTCGAAAGCTCGCTCGTGCTCGGCAACTTCGGGTTCAGCCATGTCGACCATCCCGAACACTCGCCAGACTCCAGGTTTCAAAGTCCAGCACGCGTAGTCTGGCCAGAAGACCGCGCCGTGGCGTTTGTACTCGTCACAGTCGAACAAGTACGTTGGATCACACACGACCCCATTGTCGGCGTCCAGGAATAGAACCTGGGCGAATGGTGAGTGGAGCGTCGCGTACAGTTTCAGTTCCCAACCGCAAAGGATCCGGCAAGGGTGCTTTTTCTCAATCTCTCTGGCATCGATGCATTCGACACCGAGCGGTTCAAGCAATCGTTTCATGTACGGATCCATCTCGGTGTCACCGAGGTACCAAAGCTGGATCGGGAGCGTACAGCCGAAATGCCGCAGCAGATTCACGTTGACCCAAACGCTCGGAAAGTACTTGAGCCCACCCCCAGCGATGACGATACCGCGTTCTTGGGCATAGGTCACTCGACTGGGCATCAAGTTGTCAATGTACTGGTCAACTAATCGACGGTGGGATTCGATCGTGTTGTCCCACGTGCCCCAGGCATTCGGCCAAGGTCCAGGTGGACACTGAGTGATCAGTTCCATCATGGCTTCTGGGGTCATTTCGGGTGTAGCTTCCATACAACTAGCCATTGGCAGTCTCCTTGTTTTGAAATCGGCGAATCGCCTGGGTGAGATAGATCCCGACCAAACATCGAGACAGCGGTAGGTAGCGGACGAGTGGGAGATGCTTTTGCCATCGAACGTAGATTTCATTGGCAAGTTGAGCGCGATTGTGCAGGCATCCGCGAGGACCTTGTTGATTCATTAGCCTGCGGGCCGCAGAACACCCACATTGGACTCGTGGAGGAATCAGCCAACCGAGCCATACTCGCTGAAGGAAGCCGCGAGTCTTCTCGATGAGTGATTCGAGTTCGGTACCGACGCCACTAGTTGGCGGCTTAACGCAGTCCAGGAGCTCCGGAGTTGGGAGCATGCCAACGAGCGTTCGGTATTGGATCGCTTTGCTACAGGTCACCGAATTCTTGCTACGAGGATTCGACTGAAGGATGCATGCAGCGCAAGCATCCTGCGCGATTGGTACGGGGACTTGTGCTAGGTCCGTAGAGATCTGGCAGTAGCCATCTATGTTGTTTGGACATTCCACTGAATCACTCATGCCACACCTTCTTCGCACCCTGTGTAAACGGTTTGGCCAACAAATGATCCGGAACTTGTTGGCTCGTTCCCAGAGCAAATGCAGACCGCTTGAAAGGGTCCCATCGGAGTAACGCACGGATCGGGCACGCCAACGGGAGACCAACCGAAACCGTTCCATTGGTAATAGCACGGGCAACAGCAACCACTCGCTGAACCCGAGCTGCCACTGCCCCCCGAGGATCCACCACTATTTCCACTCGAGCCGTACGATTGCCCCGAGCTACCGATACCGCTGGAACCAACACCGCTGGAACCATTGCCTGATGAACCTGAACCGGAACCACTGCCCGAACCTGAACCGGATCCACTTCCATAGCTGCCACCGGACGGTTTGCTACCAGAGCCAGATCCGCTGGGACCTGTTCCGCTTGGCCCCGAGCCGCTACCACTTGGTCCCGATGATCCTGAGCCCGAGCCCGATGGCTTGCTGCCACTCTGTGATCCAGACTGCGAACCGGATTGGGAGCCTGAGTGAGAACCAGAGCCAGATTGGCTCCCGGATCCGCTTTGGGATCCGCTGCTGCCGGAAGGTTTGGAACCGGATGAGCCACTTGGTCCACTAGACCCGCTATTGCCAGAGCTACCTTTTGTCCCCGAGCTTCCAGATGAACCACTCCCCGACGAACCACTCCCCGACGAACCACTACCCGAGGAACCGCTCCCAGATGAGCCGCTGCCTGATGAGCCACTCGAACCGGAAGAACCTGCACCACTGGATCCGCTTGATGGGCCACTGCTCGTTCCGGACGATCCCGAAGTCCCCGATGAACCTGATGATCCCGAGCTGCCAGACGAGCCACTACTTCCCGACGAACCCGAGCTACCACTGGAACCCGAGCTACCTGATGACCCGCTCGAACCGGATGATCCACTGCTACCCGAGGAGCCACTGGATCCTGAGTATCCGCTAGTCCCTGAACTGCCGCTTTGCCCTGAGGAGCCGGCGCTTCCATTTGATCCACTTCCGCTTCCGGAGCTGGAACCGGAGGAACCACTGCTGCCGTTCGATCCCGAGGAGCCGCTTGAACCCGATGAACCTGACGAGCCACTCGAGCCCGACGATCCAGAGGAACCGGATGAACCTGATGAGCCACTGCTACCGGAAGATCCACTCGACGATACGTCGCAGCAAACGATGGCGTAGACAGGTAGGTCAGCGAACCCCACATAACGCATGAGGTAGCGACCCATCTGAGGAAACTCACAACTAGATACTGCATACAAGGGTTCTCCATTTACGATTCCTAGGAAATGTCCGAGTTGGCGTTTGGGGCCTTGCCCGGAGCGTTGTTGCGCACAAGTCGCCGCATACACAGGCAGGCCTTCGACCGAGCCACGTACCGAGGTGGCAATGTAGCGACGTGCATAAAGGGTCATTTGTTGGCATCCACCACCTTGCAATCAAAGATCGTGCCCCACGTTTTCGATGCAACGTCGAACTTTTGGACCACGCCTGGGTAGTAGCCGTTGCCATCGGGAATGTTGCTGGTGATGAACACGATCTCCTCGTAGTTGGCATCATCAAAGCGAATCACTGCCCAGCGCATTGCACCGGTCGATTCGATCCATAGGACCGATGCTGGACCGTGCGGAACGCTGCGGAGATAGCCGTTTTGTCCAAATACTGTCTCTGCGCATGTGTATGCGAACGAGCCAACGGAAATGCGTGTGAGGACACATCCACCGACTGCCGCGGTGCCAATGAAATTGTTCTTGAGTGGTTCGAGCAGGACACCGAAGCGTGGTCCCGTGGTGGCGCTGGGCACAATGCCTTGAAAGCTGATCTGACGTTTGAACTCAACGAGGTTCGCATCAGGCGTAATGATCGGAGTACCGAGGGCAACTATCGAGAATCGCTCCAGATCAATGCCCGTCTGATTGCGCACTTTAGCTAGAGTTGTTTGACGCGACGTTCCTTCGGCTTCGGCGAATTGATCGTGTCTTTGGTTCTTTTGTAGCCGAGACAAATCCACCAAAGCGTTCCATGCTTCGGCAGGAATTTTCAACGGATCCCCGGGCTGAACTTTGCGGAACTGGTCTCCCATCGTTCAGACTCCGATTCCAAGACCACTGAAGTTGCCGTAGGGATAGACTTGTTCGACATAGGCTGCGACGGGGCGTTTGATCAAAGCCTTGGCGGTCGCGTCTTCATCATCGATGAATCGAACCCATAGGTATTGCCAACCTTCCTTCGAAATACCGGTGATACTGCCAAGTGTGAGAGACGCGACGTTCGGACTGGCTGCGAATCGGAATGTGATCTCCCAATCATCGAGTCCTCGTTTCGCACCGCTCGCGCCGAGGAACAGCACCTCGCCTTTCGCGAACCCCTTGAATCCACCTCCGTTCACTTTTCCAGTGAGATTGAAGAGTGCGAGTTTGTAGGCCGGCGTGACGAGCTCGTTGAGGATGTAATGAGTCTCCGTGAAGTTGAAGACAGGAACCGTGATGTCAGTCCCTTCCACGCGATCGTCGGTAACGCCAATCGCGCCGAAGAAGTTCGGTGCTGAAAACCCCGGTGCCGCATAACTTCCGACATTGACGATGCTCTGCGAGATGTGTTGTGTGCCGCCTCCAGTGTCGAATGAGTATTGCGACTCACTCTTCCACTTGACGTATCGAGCGGTTCCCTCCCAAACACCGTTCCCCAAGTGAACGATGTGGTAGTCATCCAGGAACAAATCACCAACCTTGGCAGGCAGCGCCGATGCCATGAGCGATTTGGCAGTCGAGTAATCCTCCGTGTTCATGATCATGTAGACCAGATCATGCGTTGGATTGTCTTTGCTTTCGCTCACTTCTTTCGAGTCAAAGCGTTCGATGATGATGGGTGTAGGCATTAGCGATCTCCTATCCAAACACC
>Ga0315899_10003980_pt1 | contig 16017 bp, 15 predicted proteins | sample LakEriMetagenome_2_FD_203518 | JGI IMG/M metagenome (GOLD analysis project Ga0315899, IMG submission 203518) | Freshwater fungal communities from buoy surface, Lake Erie, Ohio, United States - Buoy 4 MA112 | ecosystem: Environmental > Aquatic > Freshwater > Lake | place: USA: Lake Erie, Ohio... | reverse complement strand
GGCCACCTCGACGCTCACACCCGTCAGGATCGACGACAACACGATGGACAGAACGACGACGATCGACGCCCTCAGGGATTTCTTTCGACGTCGAGCCCGACCACGCACGAGAACCGATCGTAGACGACGCCCCCTTTCGGGAGGGTGGCGACCGAATGAACGAATTCTTTTCCGGCCGGCGACTCAAATGTCGTCGGCTCGGTGCATCGCCTCCACGACGTGACGCGGCCCGCGGCCCTCGAGGAGGGACAACGTCTGCTCGCTCGAGCCCGCGCGACGACACACGTCGAGGCCGATCGATTCATGATCGTGATAGTCCCGGAAACGACGGGTGCGCGGCCCCACCAGGGTGGCCAGTACCCGTTGGGCGGTCGACAGGTTGCTGGCGGTCTTACCGACGTCGTGAAGAAGCGCCGCCGCCACCTGATCCCGACCCGATTCGGGACACAGGTCCACGAAGCGACGAGCCACGGCGATGGCATGACGACGGTCCGGCGCCGACATTCGTTCGAACGCGAGCCACTCCCCCTCCAGGAGATTCGCATGGGCCCAGCCTTCATCGGTCGGCGAGGGCTCCGCGGACGACAGCGAACCCCACCACCGTCGCACCAAATGCACGAGACGACGAGTGGCCGGCGTCATGACGATCAGGTGCCCCGTCCGACGGTGGCGCGTGGATGGGCCGCGCGGTATTGATCGAAGAGGCGCTCCTGGGACACCCGCGTGTACACCTGCGTGGTGGAGATGGAGGCATGACCCAGCATCTCCTGGACGATGCGCAGATCGGCCCCGTGGTCGAGCATGTGGGTGGCACACGAGTGTCGCAGAACGTGGGGCGACAGGTGGCTGGTCAAGCCGGCGCGTTCACCGTGACGCACGACGATGGCGTAGGCCGCTTGCCGGCCCAGTCGTCCGCCCCGAGTGTTCAAGAAGACCGCGTCGGCATCCCCGCGTCGCGCCCAACGGGTCGGTGTCAACGCCTCGCGTCCAACGGTCAACCAGAGATGAACCGCTTCTCGCGCGAGGCTGCCCACCGGCACCAGTCGCTCCTTGGAGCCTTTTCCGTAGAGACGAATCATGCCGGCTTCGAGATCGATGTCGCCGACCGACAGGCCGCACAACTCCGAGATGCGCGCGCCGGTCGCGTACAACAACTCCAAGAGCGCACGATCGCGTCGAGACAACGGGTCGTCACCGACGACGGCGGCGATCAACGACTCCACCTCCTCCTCACTGAGTGGCTTCGGTATTCCCGCGGGCACCTTCACACCCTCGAAGTCCGCGGTGGGATCGTCGGCCCGATGACTCTCCGACACCATGAATCGGTGGAACGTGCGAACCGCGGCCATCTGACGCGCCAAACTGGATGCGGCGACTCCGCCGGCGCGGCGATGATTCGCGAATCGGTCCACATCGGCCGCGGTCACCCTCTGGACATCGGTGCCCTGCTCGGCCAACCAACCGCAATAACCGGCGAGATCACGCCGATACGCCGACAACGTGTTCGCGGATCGACCGCGCTCGGCCGCCAACCACCCGAGGAACTCCTCCACTTCGATGGGCGCCACGTCGGGGATCATCGCCGACATCAGATCACATCGGAGTCGAGTCCACGCACCAGGCGGTCGGCGAGCAGCAAGCCGATGGTGCTCTTGGCGTCGGCGATCTCGCCGGACACCACCATCGCCACCGCTTCGGAGAAGGGAACGGTGAATACCTCCATGTGTGCCTCCTCCGGTCCGTGCATCTCCCGACCCACGTGTCGCAGATCGGTGGCCAGATACACGTGCAGTTCGGAGTCGGTCATGCCGGTGGAGGGATAGAAGCGGTGCAACAGGCGCAACGAACCGGCTTCGAAACCGGTCTCCTCGATCAGTTCGCGGCGAGCCGTCTGTTCGGGATCTTCGCCCTGGATGTCGCGCATGCCGGCGGGCACTTCCACGATCTCGCGAGCGAACGCCGCACGGTATTGACGCAACAAGACCACCGACAGCGAACCGTCCGCGGCGCGGATCAGGGGCACCACCGCCACCGCGCCGGGCGAGCGCACGATGTCGCGGGTGAATTCGTCACCGTTGGGGTCACGGAAACGTCCGACGACGACTTCCCAGATGTACCCCCGGTAGACCGACTGGTCGCCGAGATGCTCGAACGCGCCCCCGGTCACGCCCGGCTGGCGTCGGCCACGGTCCGCGAAGCGTCCGGTCGATGCTCCGACCGATACTGGAGGGACGCCGCCATCATGTCGCGGAAGAGCGGATGCGGACGGTCCGGGCGGCTCTTGAACTCGGGGTGCGCCTGGGTGCCCACCCAGAACGGGTGATCCGTGAGTTCGATGAACTCGACCAGGCGCTTGTCGGGCGATGTGCCACTGCACAGGAAGCCGGCGGCCTCGAATCGGTTGCGGTACTGGCTGTTGAACTCGTAGCGGTGACGGTGCCGCTCACTCACCACCGGCTCGCCGTAGGCCTTGGCGACCTTGGTTCCCGGCTGCAGAACCGCATAGTAGGCGCCGAGCCGCATGGTGCCACCCTTGTCGGTGACGTCACGCTGATCGTTCATGATGTCGATCACCGGATGCTGACTGCTGGGATCGAACTCGGTGGAATGCGCGTCGCTCATGCCCAACACGTGGCGTGCGAACTCGATGGTCATCACCTGCATGCCCAGACACAGACCGAGGCACGGAACGTTGTTCACGCGCGCGTATTCGGCGGCGGCGATCTTGCCCTCCACTCCGCGGACTCCGAAGCCACCGGGGATCACCATGCCGTCGAGTTCGGCCAGACGTCCGGCCGCCAACAGCCCCTCGACCTCCTCGGCCTGGATCCAGTCGATCTCCACGTGCGCGCCGTGATGGAAACCGGCGTGCTTGATGCTCTCGACCACCGACAGGTAGGCGTCGTGCAGTTCGATGTACTTGCCGATCAGACCGATGCGCACCGGCTTGGTGGCGTTCTCGACCATGGTGACCACGCGCTCCCACGAGCTGAGGTCGGGCTGAGCATCGATGCGCAACGTCTCGCACACCACCGTGTCCAGTCCCTCGTCGTGCAACACGAGCGGCAGTTCGTAGATGTTGCGGACGTCCGCGGCGTTCACCACGGCGCGCTCGTCGACGTCGCACAGGTTGGACACCTTGCGCTTCAGGCTGGTGCTGAGAGGCTCCTCGCTACGACACACGATGATGTCGGGCTGAATGCCGCGGCTGCGCAACTCGGTGACGGAGTGCTGCGTCGGCTTGGTCTTCTGTTCTCCGGATGGACCGATGAAGGGCACCAACGTGACGTGGATGTAGCACACGTTGTCGCGACCGGCTTCCTTGCGATATTGCCGAATCGCTTCCAGAAACGGGAGGATTTCGATGTCGCCCACGGTTCCGCCCACCTCGGTGATGACCACATCGACGTCCTCGGAGGCCATGCGACGAATGCGGCGCTTGATCTCGTCGGTGATGTGCGGGATCACCTGAACGGTCTTGCCCAGATAATCGCCGCGCCGCTCGGCGGCCAATACCGCCTGATAGATCGAACCGGTGGTGGCGTTCGAGTTGCGCGTGAGGTTCTCGTCGATGAAGCGCTCGTAGTGACCGAGGTCGAGGTCGGTCTCTCCACCGTCGTCGGTGACGAAGACCTCGCCGTGCTCGAACGGATTCATGGTGCCCGGGTCGACGTTGATGTACGGATCGAGCTTCTGCATCGTCACGCGCAGACCACGCAACTTCAAGAGACGTCCGAGCGACGAAGCGGTCAAACCCTTACCGAGCGAACTCGCGACCCCTCCGGTCACGAAGATGTGCTTCGGCATGTCGACCTCCCGTTTCCTGACGCCCGATCGAGCATCTACAACGGGAGATCACCATACCCTGCCCGGGACCCCTCCCCCGCCATTCCCCCGAAGGTTTCAGCCGGCCAGAAGTTCGCGGGCATGGCGACGGGCGGCGGCACTGTCGGGGCGCCCCGACAGCATGCGGGCGATCTCGTCGACGCGATCGTTGCCCGCCACCGGCTCGGCGGTGGCGCGGGTGCGCTCGGCACCATCGGATGCGACGATGTGCTTGCGTACCACGATCTGCTGGCTGGCCACCGCGGCCACTTGGGCCAGGTGGGTGACCACGAACACCTGATGCGACTCGGCCAGCCTCGCCAGACAGGCGGCGACCGCGTTGGCGGCGGTGCCGCCGATCCCGGCGTCCACTTCGTCGAAGATCAGAATCGGCGGTCCGTCGGTGAGGACCATGCGAATGGCCAACATGGTGCGGGCAAGTTCTCCACCCGAAGCCACCTTGGCCAAGGGAGCGGCCGGGCTACCGGGGTTGGCGGCCAGGAGGAACGTCACCTCGTCGGCCGGGTCGTCGCCCGAAACCTCGATGTTCACCACCGCGCGCTCCATGGCCAGTTCCGCCAGGTGGGAGGTGATCCGTCGAGCCAGGTTTTCCGCGGCACCACGACGAGTCGCGGCCACCGCGGCGGCGGCTTTGCGCTCGGCCTTCACGGCCGCCGCACGCTTGGTCTCCAGTTCGGCCACCCGCACCTCGTGAGACTCCAATTCGGCCAACCGCTGGGCGCTCTCGTCGCGGTACGCCAGTACCTCGGCCAGGGAGTCGCCGTACTTGCGTTGCAGTTCTCGCAGGTCCTGACGTCGGGACCGCACCTCGGCCAGCCGGTCGGGGTCGTCCTCGCAGGACTCGGTGACCGCGCGCAGCTCGGACGCGATGTCGGCGACCTCGGCCGCCACGTCACGCAACCGGCCCACCAGTGACGCGAACGGGGCCCGGTTGGCCAGCCCGGCAATGGCCGATCCCAACGCGTCGGCGGCCGCACCGTCGGCGTTGATCGCCGCGATCGCGATTTCTCCGGCCTCGCGGTGCGCGGTGGCGTCGGCCAACACGTCCTCGTCGGCCTCGAGTCGGCGATCCTCGTCGGGATCGGCGATACCCAGCGCCGAGATCTCCTGAACCTGGAAGCGCAGCAGGTCGATCTCACGAGCCCGCGATTTGGCGTCGCCACCCAACGTGGCCAGCGACGCGTCGATCTCGGTGATGCGGCCGCGCGCGGCGCGTAACGGTTCGAGATCGCTGCCCGCGAACTGGTCCAACGACGCTCGCTGGACCGCGACCGAGAGCAAGCTCTGATGGGTGTGCTGACCATGGAGGTCGACCAACCGCGCCCCGAGGTCGACCAACTGCCCCACCGTGGCCAGGCGACCATCGATGTAAGCACGCGACCGACCGTCGAGAGGCACCACCCGGGTCATGATGTGTTCGCTGTCGCCCACCACGAAGCGGCCCTCCACCCGCGCCTCGGTGGCCCCCGCACGTACACGAGCCGCGTCGGCGCGACCACCCACCAGCAACGAGATGGCTTCGATCAGCATGGTCTTGCCGGCCCCCGTCTCGCCGGTGAGCACCACCAGCCCGTCGGAAAAAACAAGATCGAGCCGGTCGATGATGCCGAGGTCCTCGATATGCAGTTCGGTCAACATGAAGTCACCGATCCGACAAACCGAACTTGGCCTTCAACGTTTGATGGAATCGACGTGATTCGAGACGCACGAACAGCGCGGGGCGATCGCTGGCCGAGCAGGACACCGAGTCGCCGGGTTGCAGAACGACCGCTTCCTGACCGTCGACGGTGAGACCCACCGGTCGCTGACCCACCACCTCCACCTCGACCGCCTCGTCGGACCGCAACACGAGCGATCGGTCGAACAACATGTGTGGCGCCAACGGCGTGATGAGAATGGCCTCGTGCCCGGGCGAGATGACCGGACCCCGCGCCGACATGGAATACGCGGTGGATCCCGTGGGCGTGGCCACCAGGATGCCATCGGCTTGGTACGTGGTGAACGGAACACCGTCGATGTGCAGGCGCAGGCGCACCGTTTGGCCGGCGTGTTGCTTCTCCAACGATGCCTCGTTCAACGAGCGCCACTGATGCGCGCCCGACGCGGTGCGAGCCACGACGTCGAGAACCAGACGGCGTTCGATCTCGACGTTGTGCGCGAAGAATCGCGAGAGCGCCGTTTCCAGGTTCGACGGCTCGACCTCGGCGAGGTACCCGAGCAAGCCCACGTTCACACCCAGCACCGGCACAGGGGCACCATCGAGCAAGGCGACCGCGCGCAACATGGTGCCGTCGCCACCGATGCTGACCACCAGACCCAGCTCGCCGGCACCGTGCACCGAGTCGACGATCTCGATGTCCTCGGAACGCAACACGGCGGCATCGGCGGCCACCGCCACCGGATGATGCCCGTGCGAGATGAGCCATCGAGCGGCGCGCGCGGCCACATCGGCGGCATCGGTGCGTTCGGAGTTCCCGACGATCAGAACGTTCACGGATTCATCCTCTCACGCGGGTGTGGTAGGACCGCATGCAAAAGGAACTCTCGGTTGCCCTCGGCGCCGGTGATCGGCGACGGGACCACGTCGATCACGTCCAACCCCACGTTCTCGCAGGAGGAACGCACCGCGGCCACCGCCTCGTCGTGCAGGGCCGGGTCGGTGATGACCCCACGACCCCGCGACACGTCTCGCTTGCCGACCTCGAATTGAGGTTTCACCAACAGCACGAGCACCGCACCGGGCTTGCACACGCGCACCATGGCCGGCACCACCAACGTGAGGGAAATGAACGAAAGGTCGGCCACCACCATGTCCACATCGCCGCCGATCACCTCGGCCTGCACTTCCCGGATGTTGAATCGTTCGATCACCGTGACGCGCTCGTCGGAACGAATACGAGGGTGCAATTGGCCATGACCTACGTCGAGCGCCACCACGTGCGCCGCGCCCCGCTGCAACAGACAGTCGGTGAACCCGCCGGTGGACGCGCCCGCATCGAGCACGCGCAAACCGGTCACGTCGATGGCCCGCTCGGCCAGAGCGGCATCCAACTTCTCACCACCACGACTGACGAAGCGTGGCGGCGGTCCTTCGATGAGCACCGCATCGGCGGGATCGACTTGTCGGGCCGCCTTGTCGGCCACCGCGCCGTTCACCAACACCCGTCCGGCCTCGATCAGTTCGACCGCGTCACGACGACTGGCCACCAGGCCTCGACGAACGAGATCGGCATCGAGCCGTTGGCGACGAGACACGATGACGGACGATCTCAGGACTTGGGAACCGGGTTCTTCTTCGCGGCGGGCTTCTTGGCGGCGGGCTTCTTCGCGGCGGGCTTCTTGGCGGCGGGCTTCTTGGCGGCGGGCTTCTTCGCGACGGGCTTCTTCGCGACGGGCTTCTTCGCGGCGGGCTTCGACGCCGTGCTCTTCTTCGCGGGCGACGGGGCGGGGGTGGAACCGGACGACTTCGACAATCCCTTGGCGGCCGCGGCCACCAACAGCGCGCGCGTCGCCTCCAGGTTCTTGTTCAACGTCTCCACTTGCTTTTCCACCTGATCGATGCGCACCACCAAACGACCGAGTTGCTTGGCCACTTCCTTCTGCACGGACACCGAGAACTGCTCGGCCGAACGACGGGCCACGGCGGCCACCTCGGCCACGACCTTCTCGGCATCACGACGACGCTCGTCGCCGACCTTCAACAGGTCGCGCACGAACTTCTCGGCCGCATCGGGGGCCATCGGCGTCACCGAGTCGAGCAACTTCTTCAACGAGTTCTTGGAGATCTGGTTCTTCGCCATGTCGTCACGCTACCCGTGTCACGACGCCCGAATTTCCGGTGTGTCGACCGACTCACTCACCCAGAACGACACGGGCCACGGCCGCCAGATCCGCGACGTCCAACCATGCGGTGGATCCGTCGAACCACGCCGGATCATCGGCGACGCTCAGGTTCGAGGGAGTGACGCCCGAACGCACCAACGCGTACCGACATCCCAAGGTGGTGGCGAACGCACCGTCCGTGCTCGGTCGGTCCCCCACCATGACCGCGGTCGCATCCACCATGGGCTCGACGGCGCGCACCACGTCGGCCATGGGCGAATACGGCTTGCCCGTCACCACAGGCGAACGACCGGCCGCCGTGCTGATGGCCGCCAGAATGCTTCCGCCCCCGGGGATGGGGCCGTCGGGAGTCGGGTAGGTGGCATCGTCATTGGTGCCCACCAACCGCGCCCCGGAGCGGACCGCCCCCGACGCGCGGCGCATGATCTCGTAGTCGAAGTCGCGATGGAATCCCACCAGCACCGTGTCCACCCGTGCGCCGCGATCCACGTCGTCGTGAGACACCACCTCGGCCCCCACCCGTCCCACGGCCTCGTGAATGCCCGGACCGCCACAGATGAGCACACGTTCACCCTGTGCCAGCACGTGCGCACCCGACATGGCCGAGGTCACCACGTCCCCATGAGCATCGATGCCCACACCCGCCAGAGCCCCTTCTTGCGTGGCCACGGTGGCCGAGGAGTTGTTGGTCACGAACAGCACCCGATGACCGGCGGCACGTAATGCGACCACCGCCTCGCGCGAACCGGGGATGGGCCGATGGGCCAGCCACACCACTCCGTCGAGGTCGCACAGGATCACGGGCTTCATCGGGTAGTGATTCTGCCACCGAAGGTGACAACCTAGAGGGGTGCCCCGTTTCGAACCCTTCACCGCACTGCGCTACACCACCACCGACCTGGACGCCGTGGCGGCACCGCCCTACGACGTTCTCTCCGATGCCGACCGCGAGGAATTGGCGAACCGCCACCCGAACAACATCGTTCGCGTCGACGTTCCCCGCGAGTCCGACGGCCCCGGTCGCTACGACGCCGCCAACACCGTGTTGCGTGGCTGGGTGGCCGACGGCGTCCTGGTGCGCGACGCCCGTGCGTCGTTCTCGATCTATCGCATGTCGTTCACCGACGAGTCGGGGCGCCCCCGCACGACCATCGGCGTCATCGGTGCGCTCGAAGTGGTGGACGAGGGCGCCGGCGGCGTGCTGCCCCACGAGCGCACCACCCCCAAGGCCAAGACCGACCGCTTGGATCTGACGCGTGCGACCCTCACCAACCTGTCGCCGGTGTGGGGCCTGTCGTTGGCCAACGGCCTGACCGAACTTCTCGTCGAACCGGGCGAGGTCATGGGGGTCGTCGAGGCCGAGGGTGTGGTTCACACCATCGAACGCGTCGACGATCCGGCACGCGTGGCCGCCATCTCCGCCGCCGTGGGTGGAGCCGACGTGGTGATCGCCGACGGACACCATCGCTACGCCATCAGCCGCACCTTCCGTGACGAGCAGCGCGCCGCCGACACGGGCACCAAGGGCTCGGCCGAGTTGACCATGACCTATATCGGCGAGCTCATCGAGGAACAGCTGAGCGTGGACGCGATCCACCGGCTCTACACCGGCATCGACGCCGACGCGTTACTGACCGCTCTCGGCGACTTCTTCGAACTGTCGCCGGCCGGCACCGTGGAGGCCTCCATCACCCACGAGATGCGCGACCGTGGTGCGCTGGTGTTCGTGTACGCCGACGGCACCGGCACGTACCTGGTTCCCAAGCCCGACAGGTTCGACGGAGTCCGCGACCTCGACGGTGCGCGACTGGAGCACGCTCTGGCCGACGTGGCCCACGAAGTGACCTACCAGCACGGCGTCGGCCTGGTGCGCGACATCGTGTCGTCGGGCGGGGCCGCGGCCGGGGTGCTGATTCGCCCGGTGACCGTGCGCGAGATTCAGCGCACCGCCGACGAGGGACTGCTGATGCCACCGAAGTCGACGTTCTTCACGCCCAAACTTCGCACCGGCCCGGTGATCCGCCCGCTCGATTGATCGACGAGCCGGGCGCGGTCAGGTGCGCGACGCCGCGAAGATGCCGGCGATGGCACCGTCGAGCGTGGCGTTGAAATCGGCTTCGCTCTGCTGGGCCGACAGACCCTCGGTGAGCGCGCGCGAGAAGCTGGCGATGACGCCCTTGTTGCGCGACAGTCGCGCGTTGGACTCCTCACGGCTGTAGCCACCCGACAACGCCACCACCCGCAACACGCTGGGGTGCTTCACCAACTCGGTGTAGAAGTTGTCAGTCTCGGGCAGCGTCAGTTTCAACATGACCGGCTGATCCGACGGCTGACGATTCAGTTCGTCGAGCAGGGCCGCCTTCAACAGCGCTTCGGCCTCGGCCTTGTTCGGGCTGTGGATGTCGACCTCGGGTTCGATGATGGGCACCAATCCGGCGGCCAGAATCTGACGACCCACCTCGAACTGCTGCTTCACCACGGCGGTGATGCCGGCCGGGTTCGCTTCCTTGATGACCGAGCGCATCTTGGTTCCGAAGATGCCCTTGGCGCGACCCTTGGCCAACAGAGCGTCGAGGTCGGGCATGGGCTTCATCACCTGCACGCCGTCCTTCTCGTCGGCCAGTCCCTTGTCGACTTTCAGGATGGGGACGATGCGCTTGGTGTTCCACAGGTAGATGGCACTGCCGACACCTTCGACGTCGCGGTCCATGGTGCCCTCGAACAGGATGGCCGCCAGCACGCGGTCACCATTGAAGGCCGGACTGGTGATCATGCGGGTGCGCATCTGGTGGATGAGGTCGAACATCTGCTCGTCACCGGAGTAACTGGACTCCTCGATGCCGTAGAGGCGCAGGGCCTTGGGAGTGCTGCCACCGCTCTGGTCGAGGGCGGCGATGAAGCCCTCGTCGTGGCGCATGCGGTCGAGCTGGTCCTTGTTCATGGGGTGTTCGCATTCGGGTCGGGGCGGGGGCCGGGACGAGACGTGAGAACCTTAGTTCTCCGACCCCATCTGACCGTGCACTACGTCCGTCGGACCGTGCACTACGTCCGTCGGACCGTGCACTACGTCCGTCGTGCGACGGAGGCGGCGCCGACCATGCGGTGTCACCCGACCAGCACGTGCGCCACCTCGGCCAGCAGTTTGTCCACCCGGGCAGCCTGCGACCCCCGCACCACCCGGGCCGCCACCACCTCAGTGCGACTGGCCGTTCCCCCACCACTGCGGAAGAATCGTCGCACCACCGAACCCACCACCACGACCTCGGTGCCCGCGTCCCACGCGGTGAAGTCGTCCTTGCCGAGGGGTTCGTGCACGATGACCGGCACACTTCGGGCCGTACCCGCATCGTCGCGGGAGGTCACCTCGATCTGCACGATGTCGGATCCGTTGGGCAGGGAGCGACGAACCGGCACGCTGCTGAGAGTGCCCCGCACGAGCACCAGATTGTTCGCATCGAACTTCTTCATGTCGTCCTTTCGTGACGACACGGGTGTACCGGGCCGCCATCGAAGCGGAGACGGTCAGAGCGACTTGATGCGGTCGGTGACGTCGGCGAAGTCCGGATCGTGCAACGCCACACGCTTGAAGAACTCGCGGGCCTTCTGCACGTTGCCGGCCTTGTCGTACAGATCGGCGATGACGTACCACTGGCTGAGATGGTGCTCGCGCACGCGGCGCGGGATCTCGGTGGCCTTGGCCATCAACTGCAGTGCACCCTTCAGGTCCCCACGATCGGCCAGCGAACCGGCCACCACCATGCGACCCTCGGCCATCACGTCGTGCGCCGGTGACGCTTCCTTGAGGATGGCCCAGATCTCGTCGACCGCGTCCCATCGCTTCAGAGCGCGATAACAGTCGGCCAACACCGGCAGATCCTCCACGCGCTCGCGCAACGAGCGAGCCAACTCCAACGCCGCCGCGGCATCGCGATATTGGCCCAGGCGATAACTGGCCAGACCCACCACTTCGTGCACCGCGGCCACGGTGGAGAGCTCCTTCATCAACGACTTGGCCACCCGCTTGGCCTCGGAGTAACGCTCGCGCTCGAGTGCGTTCTGGGCATCCTTCAGACGTTCGCCCAGTCGCGCCGCGCGCTTGGGGTCGAGCACCTTGGCCACGTCGGCCTTCACCTCGGGGTCGAGCTCGCCGTCCTCACGAGCTTGGCGTGCCGCCCGCTTGGCCGCGGCCGCGGCGGTGTTGCGCAACTCGGCGGCATCCACCGGACCTTCGTCGATCCACTGTTCGGCCACGCGCTCCTCGCGGGTCTGCTCGAGATCCTTGCGTGCCGCACCGCCACCCTTGGCGCGCACGGCCATGCGACGACGCTCGGCCTCGTTGCGGGGCTCACGCGGTCGCCGCACGTCACTCTCGCCGCCACGACGGTCGTCGCCCTCCCGACGAGGAAAGCGCGATTCGCCACCACGGCTCGGCCGGCGGTCATCGGAACCAGAACGACCCGACGGACGACTTGTCCCCGCACCATAACGACGGGGACGGTCTTCGCCATCGCCACGAAGAGGGCGCGACTCACCGTCGCGACGCGGCCGACGATCTTCACCATCACGACGTCCAGCGCCCGGACGACCCGCACCCGCACCGTAACGACGGGGACGATCCTCACCATCACTATCACGGACCGAACGACGGTCATCACCATCACGACCCGGACGACCCGACGGGCGACCCGCACCCGCGCCATAACGACGGGGACGATCCTCACCATCACGTCGAGAACCAGAGGGGCGACCCGCACCCGCGCCATAACGACGGGGACGATCCTCACCATCGCCACGCAGAGAGCGCGAATCACCGTCGCGACGCAGAGGGCGCGACTCACCGTCGCGACGCAGAGGGCGCGACTCACCGTCGCGACGAGGCCGGCGATCTTCACCATCACGACCCGGACGGCCAGACGGACGACGGTCGTCTCCATCACGGCTCGTTCGACGGACGTCGCCATCACGGCCCGGTCGACGAGCGTCGCCATCACGGCCCGGTCGACGAGCGTCGCCATCACGACGAGGACCAGACGGGCGACCCGCACCCGGGCGCCCGGTGCCGCTACCAGCACCGGAACGGCCAGCCGGACGGCCGGATCCACCCGTGGGACGCCCCGAGGACGAACGGCCCGGTCCGCTGGTTCGTGATCGATCAGAATTCGGACGCTCGGGCATTTGCTCAAGGCTACGGGCAACCGGGCCCGGAAATGCGAAAGACCCCTGATCGCGAACGATCAGGGGTCTTTCTTCGATTAATTCCGGCAGCGACCTACTCTCCCAGGGGGTCTACCCCCAAGTACCATCGGCGCTGGCGGGCTTAACTGCCGTGTTCGGAATGGGAACGGGTGTGTCTCCGCCGCTATGGCCACCGGAAATCTATTGTCAATGGGCTTTCCCCAAGGACTCCAGAGCAAGCACGAGCTGTTTAACCAAGCCCTCGGCCGATTAGTACCGGTCGGCTACGAGTGTTACCACTCTTCCACCTCCGGCCTATCAACGTGATGGTCTCGTCACGGGCCTTACTGCGTTAACCGCATGGGAGTGCTCATCTTGGAACGGGCTTCCCGCTTAGATGCTTTCAGCGGTTATCCCTTCCGTAGGTGGCTAATCAGCGGTGCCCTTGGCAGGACAACTGACACACCAGAGCTACGTCCGTCCCGGTCCTCTCGTACTAGGGACAGCCTTCCTCAACACTCCTTCGGCTGCGGAGGATAGGGACCGAACTGTCTCACGACGTTCTGAACCCAGCTCACGTACCGCTTTAATGGGCGAACAGCCCAACCCTTGGGACCTGCTTCAGCCCCAGGATGCGATGAGCCGACATCGAGGTGCCAAACCTTTCCGTCGATATGGACTCTTGGGAAAGATTAGCCTGTTATCCCCAGGGTACCTTTTATCCGTTGAGCGACCACGCTTCCACAAGCCATGGCCGGGTCACTATGCCCCGCTTTCGCGCCTGCTTGACCTGTCAGTCTCGCAGTCAAGCTCCCTTGTGTCATTGCACTCGACGGCTGATTGCCAACCAGCCTGAGGGAACCTTTGGGCGCCTCCGTTACATTTTAGGAGGCGACCGCCCCAGTCAAACTACCCGCCTGACGCTGTTCCTGAACCAGATAATGGTCCCAGGTTAGAGATCCGTCATACACAGGGTGGTATTTCAACGTTGACTCCACAAACGCTGGCGCGCCTGCTTCACAGTCTCCCACCTATCCTACACAATGCAGGACAAATCTCAACATCAAGTTATAGTAAAGGTCCACGGGGTCTTTCCGTCCTTCCGCAGCTAACGAGCATCTTTACTCGTACTTCAATTTCGCCGGGTCTATGGTTGAGACAGTGGGGAAGTCGTTACGCCATTCGTGCAGGTCGGAACTTACCCGACAAGGAATTTCGCTACCTTAGGACCGTTATAGTTACGGCCGCCATTCACTGGGGCTTAGGTTCACAGCTTCGCCTTTCGACTAACCGTTCCCCGTGACCTTCCAGCATTGGGCAGGCGTCACAGCGTATACAGCGCCTTGCGGCTTCGCACGCTGCTGTGTTTTTGGTAAACAGTCGCTACCCCCTGGTCTGTGCCACCCCCTCCCGCTCGAGGCGCGAGGCCTTTCACGGTAATGGGGTCCTCCTTCTTCCGAAGTTACGGAGGTAATTTGCCGAGTTCCTTAACTACAGTTCTCCCGATCGCCTCGGTATTCTCTACCCGCCCACCTGTGTCGGTTTGGGGTACGGGCACCGTGTCAACTCACTGCTGGGCTTTTCTTGGCAGCATAGGATCAGTGACTTCGCCTGTTGCGGCTCGGCATCACGCCTCAGAGTTAATGGCCCCAACTCTCATCGGGACCCTCCTACACGCTTACCCGGGGACAACCATCGCCCCGGTTCACCTACCTTCCTGCGTCCCCCTTCAGTTACCCGCCACCAGCTAGGTGGGATCGCCCGAAGGCAGCCCCCACGTCGCCAATCTTGGGCTGGACGCGTACACGGTGGTACTGGAATATCAACCAGTTGTGCATCGACTACGCCTCGCGGCCTCGTCTTAGCTCCCGACTCACCCTGGGAGGATTAGCCTTCCCCAGGAACCCTTGGGCTTTCGGCGGAGGGGTTTCTCACCCCTCTCTCGCTACTCATGCCTGCATTCTCACTCGATGGCGCTCCACCCCGGGTTATCCCGCAGCTTCGCAGCACCATCGACGCTCCTCTACCGCTCGTACTTGCGTACGAACCCATAGCTTCGGCTCAGGACTTGAGCCCCGTTAAATTGTCCGCGCAGGACCACTCGACCAGTGAGCTGTTACGCACTCTTTTAAGGGTGGCTGCTTCTAAGCCAACCTCCTGGCTGTCTTTGCGGTCCCACATCGTTTTCCACTTAGTCCTGAATTAGGGGCCTTAGCTGATGATCTGGGCTGTTTCCCTTTCGACCAACGAAGCTCATCCCCCGTGGTCTCACTGCCGTGCTCTGGAGTACCGGCATTCGGAGTTTGGCTGGGGTTGGTAATCTTGTAGGACCCCGTACCCATCCAGTGCTCTACCTCCGGTACTGAACGCACGACGCTGCACCTAAATGCATTTCGAGGAGAACCAGCTATCGCCGAGTTTGATTGGCCTTTCACCCCTATCCACAGTTCATCACCGCCATTTTCAACTGACGTGTGTTCGGGCCTCCACGGGGTCTTACCCCCGCTTCACCCTGACCATGGATAGATCACTCGGCTTCGGGTCTACAGCATGCGACTGAACGCCCTATTCAGACTCGCTTTCGCTCCGGCTCCCCCTCAACGGGTTAACCTTGCCACATACCGTAACTCGCAGGCTCATTCTTCAAAAGGCACGCCATCGTGGCCGACTTGCGTCGACGACACTCTGACTGTTTGTAAACCAACGGTTTCAGGTACTATTTCACTCCCCTCCCGGGGTGCTTTTCACCTTTCCCTCACGGTACTGGTTCACTATCGGTCGCCAAGGAATACTTAGACTTACGAGGTGGTCCTCGCAGATTCACGCCGGTTTTCACGGTCCCGGCGTTACTTGGGATCGCACCCAGAGGCTGCGTGTGTTTAACGTACGGGGCTGTTACCCACTATGGCTCGCCTTTCCAGACGATTCTGATACACAGCAACTTGGTAACTCTGTGAGAGATCTGGTGTTCTCTCTGGTGATCCCACGACCCCGCGTCAGCAACGCCACCAGGCTTGACACTGACTCGGTTTAGTCTCTTCCCTCTTCGCTCGCCGCTACTAAGGGAGTCGCGGTTGCTTTCCTTTCCTCGGGGTACTGAGATGTTTCAATTCCCCCGGTTCCCTCCACTGGCCCTATGTATTCAGACCAGAG